>Ga0194120_10004442_pt1 | contig 21654 bp, 20 predicted proteins | sample TA2MahCa65mmetaG_FD_148642 | JGI IMG/M metagenome (GOLD analysis project Ga0194120, IMG submission 148642) | Freshwater microbial communities from Lake Tanganyika, Tanzania - TA2015019 Mahale Deep Cast 65m | ecosystem: Environmental > Aquatic > Freshwater > Lake | place: Tanzania: Lake... | reverse complement strand
AGCCGGCGGCGCCGGCCACGCGGGGCGGCGGTCGTCATGGCCGCAGGCCCACCTGGTGGTCGCCGCTGATGTCGGTGCGACGGAAGTGGCGCGTGGAGCCCACCACGTAGAGCCGGTAGGTGTGGGAGAGCATGTGGGCCGAAGCGGCGAGCGTCACCCGGGCCGAGAGGCGCCGGCCGGCGGCCGCCGGCAGCACGACGAAGTCCATCAGCGCCCGCGAGCGCGAGTGCGCCAGCAGGCGGCCCTCCTCGTCGCGGAGCTCCAGGTCGAAATCGTCGAGTTGCTTCTCGGGGACCACCAGTACGGTCACGAAGCCGGCCTCGCGGGCGCGGAACGCGAACGAGTCGCCCGCCCCGCGCTCCAGCCTGCCCACCGTCATCCAGGAGGTGTCGTGATCGCCGAACTCCCGGGCAAAGAGCTCGGGGTAATTCTCGAAGAGCTCGTACTGCCTGGGGCCGCCCGGCCAGGAGACCGAAACCTGCCGGCGGACGGCGCCGCCCTCGCGGTACTGGCCGTCGCGATCGGGCGCGTAGCCGTGGGCGCCCACCGGACCCAGCGGCCCGAGCGGTCCGAGGGGCCCCAGCGGTCCCAGGGGACCGAGCACCGACCAGACGCCGCCGGCCTGCAACTGCTTGCCGAAGTCGTTGATGCCGGGCAACCAGCGGGAGTAGGCCTCGTCCGACAGCGGGCCCCCGGGGCCCAGCGGGCCGTCCGCGCTCAGCGGGCCGCCCGATGCCGTCATCCGGCGCGACCAGGCCGACCAGTCGCCCACCGGCACCATCCAGGCCGAGGGGTTCCAGGCGTTGGAGCCGATCGGCCCGAGCATGCCCAGGGGCCCGTACGCCCCCAGGGGCCCCAGCGGACCGAGGCAACTGGCCGGCGACAGGTACAGTTCGGGCGCTGCCGGGGTGCGGACGGCCGGCCGCACCGAGGCGAGGCTGCCGCCCAGGCGCTCCACGCTGCTGCCGCTGACGTAGAACGCTCTCGCGGCCTCGGCTTCGAGCAAATCGGCCGGCGCGGCGGCCGGCAGGCCCGGCCCCGGCACTCCGGGGGCGGCGCAGGCGGTCGCGAGCATGGCGGCCAGGGCGAAGCGGGTCTTCACGAGGGAGTTATCGCCCCGTCATTGAAGGAATTGTTGTCGCGAGGTTAAGGCTGGGTAAAGATGGTCAGACCGCGGGCGCCGGAGCCGGCGCGTCCATCACCGCCGGCCACTCGGTGGCGAGGCCCATCGCGTGGAAGCCCTTGTCGACGTAGACGATCGACCCGGTGATGCCGCCGGCCAGGGGGCTGCAGAGGAACGCCGCGGTGGTGGCGACCTCCCTGGCGTCCAGGGCTTCGGGTAGGGGCGAGTTGACCTTGGCGTAGGCGATCATCTTCTCGATGAAGCCGATGGCCGTGGCGGCCCGGCTGGCCAGGGGGCCGGCCGAGATGACGTTGACCCGGTGCCCCCAGCGACGCCCGGCCTCCCAGGCCAGCACGCGCGTGTCGCTCTCCAGGGCGGCCTTGGCGGTCGACATGCCGCCCCCGTAGCCCGGGATCGCCCGCTCGGAAGCCATGTAGGTGAGGGACACGAACGAGCCGCCCGGGCGCATGAGCGGTCCCAGGCGAGAAACGAGGGCCACGTTGGAGTAGGCGCTGATGCTCACGGCCGCCAGGTAGCCGCGCCGGCTGGTGTCGACCAGGTCCTTCTTGACCTCCGGGCCGTTGGCCAGGCTGTGGACCACGATATCCAGGGCCGGCGAACCGAAATCGGCCTCCAGCCGCTTGACCAGGCCGTCCAGGCTCACGTCGCCGTACTCGGCGTAGCGCCGGTCCTCGCGCAGGTGTCCGGGCATGTCCTCGTAGGTGTCGAACTCCGCGTCCAGCGGGTAGATGCGCTCGAACTCCAGCTTGCCGCCGCCCGCCAGCGCCAGCGACTCGTCAAGTTTCCCGCGGCCGAGGAGCTTCGAGAAGATGCCCAGCGCCGGGGGCCAGGTGCCCAAGCACACCGTCGCTCCCGCCTCGGCGAGCGCCTTGGCGATGGCGAAGCCGAAACCCGCGTCGTCGGCGACTCCCGCCACAAAGGCGCGCTTGCCGGTGAGATCGATGGCTAACATGTGGCGCATCATAGGGGATCGGCATGGCTCGCTTCAAGAACCTGCAAGACCTGGCGCGCCTCCCGTGGTTCGAAGCCGCGGACGAGGGGCGGGTCGCGCTGCGCGATCGCGGCATCGGACCGGTCGTGGACATGCACACGCACCTGGCCTTGGGCTACGTGCGGCCGTTCCAGGTCGATCTCGGCGTCCGGCACGCGTGCACCGAGCACTACCTGCCGGTTCACAACCCGCTCGATTTCGAGGTCTACGTCAACCGCAACTTCACCCGGGCGCAGCTTGGGGGGATGAAGCGGGACCTGACGATGCGGTCCTTCGGGCCCGGCGGGATGCGCCGTACCCACACCGCGGCCAACCTCGTGGCCGAGATGGACGAAATGGGCATCGCCCACTCGGTCCTGCTGCCGATCGACCTGCCGGGAATCTCCGACAACGCCGGTGTGTACCTGGCGGCGGCCGCGGGGCAATCCCGACTGGTGGGCTTCGGCAGCGTGCACCCGTACAGCCTGGCTCCCGAGAAGCGGCTCCGCGAGCAGGTGGCCAGGGGCGCGCGGGGCATCAAGCTCCATCCCGCGGTGCAGATGGTGCGGCCCGACGATCCCCGCGCGGGGCGCCTGTACCGGGTCTGCGGCGAGCACGGCGTGCCGGTGCTCTGGCACTGCGGCCCGGTGGGCATCGAGCCCGTCGTGGGCCGCTTCCTATCGCTGGTGCGCTGGTACGAGCGGCCCATTGCCGAGAATCCGGGCACGACGTTCATCCTGGGGCACTCGGGCGCACTGCAGGCGGAGCGGGCCCTGGAGCTTTGCCATCGCTACCCCAACGTGGTCCTGGAACTCTCGAGCCAGGGGCTCTCCTGGGTGCGGACCATCCTGACCCAGGCCGATCCGGAGCGCGTCGTGTACGGCTCGGACTGGCCGTTCTACCACCAGGCGATCGCCCTCGCGAAGATCCTGCTGGCCACCGAGGATCGCCCGGATCTGCGCCGCAAGGTGCTCTACGACAATGCCGCCCGCTTGCTGAAACTTCCGGCCTGAAGCGCCACCGCGCCGAGGATGAGCGTTCCGCCGGCCACCGCCAGCCCGCCCGGCACCTCGCCGGTGCCCAGCGCTACCCAGACGGGATTGAGCACCGGTTCTATCTCGGCCACCAGCGTGGCCTCCAGGGCGCGCACGCGCCGGACCCCGGCCGCGTAGAGCAGGTAGGCCACGCCTATCTGGAAGACGCCCAGCAGCGCCAGGACCACCCAGTCGAACGGCCGCGCGGGACCATGCTGCGCCAACGGCAGGCTGGCGAGCACGGCCAGGACGTTCCCGAGGCCGATGGCCCAGACCGGCGCCACGGCCGCCAGTTCGGCGGTTCCCCGCTCGCGGGCCACCGCCAGTTGATCGAGGCGCAGAAACAGCGGCAAGCCGGCAAACGCGATTCCGGACACCACGCCCAGGAGGTTCCCCTCCCGGGCGGACGGCGCGACGCCTTCGCCTAGCAGCAACGCCATGCCGCAAACGCTCGATGCCACCGCGATCCAGTCGACCGGCCGCAGGCGCTCGCGCAGCAACCGCCAGGAGAGCAGCGACACGTAGATCGGCGCGGTGTACTCGAGAAAGATGGCGTTGGCCGCGGTCGTGAGCTTCGCCGCGCCCACGAAGGACACGATCATCAGGGCGTAGGAGGCGGCCGCCGCCCACACCAGGGGCCGGCGCAGGACCTGCGCGGCCGGCACCCGGCCGCCGCGCCCGCCGAAGACGTGCAGGGCGAGGGCCAGCACTGGCAGGGCGAAAAGCGAGCGCCAGCCGGCGATCGCCCAGGCGTCAGCCTCGACCAGCTTGATGCCAAGTCCCCCGAAACTCCAGCACAGAGCCGCTCCCAGCACGAGGAGGCGGCCGCGGGCGGTCTCGGTCATGTTATAAAAAGGTTATGGGGATGCAAAGAAGAGTTTGGGCAATCGGGCTGGCGGTGGCCGGGTCCGTCGGGTGCGGCACCTTCTCGCCAGCGTATCAGACGGGCGGAGGCGGCCTGCGCACCTTCAACGATCCGCCGCCGATCGAGATCGACGCCAGGGCCGCGCACGCCCACGCCGCCTTCCTGTCGGCTCCGGAGCTCAAGGGCCGCGACTCGGCGTCGGAGGGCGATCACGAAGCCACGCGCTACGCCGAGGAGTACCTGAAGGGACTGGGCTTCGCCACGGCCCGGCAGGACTTCACGCACTGGTCGTTCAAGGGCACCGCACAGAACCTCATCGCCTTGGTCCCGGGCAAGTCGGCCGACAAGTTCGTGGTGATCGGGGCGCACAAGGACCACATCGGTATCGGCTGGAGCGGCAAGGTCTACCCCGGCGCCAACGACAACGCCGGCGGCAGCGCGGGCGTCCTGGAAGTCGGCGCCGCGCTCAAGCGCCGCATCGACCGGGGAGATCGCCCCGAGCCCAGCGTGCTCCTGATGCTGTTCTCGGGCGAGGAGAAGGGCCTGGTCGGCTCGACCTACTACACCAAGAATCCCGGCGTCCCCACCGCCGATGGCAAATTGAGCCCCATCGGCCTCAAGCAGATCAAGGGGATGGTGGCCCTGGACGTCATCGCCAACGGCCAGCCCGACAAGTTCGATACCGATACCGCCGGCGCCACGTCTCCCGAGCTCCGGGCCGAAATAGAGCGATTGGCCGCCCGGTACCGCATGACCACGCAATTCCGGTCCTTCGTCGAGCACCGCCCCCACGGCGTCCATGCGCAGGAGCTGCCGCCCGGCGCCACGAGCGACCACGCGGCGTTCCGCCGCGCCGGCATCCAGGCGGTGCTCTTCTACGCCGAGCCGCTGCACAAGTACCTGCACCACCCCGACGACACGGTCCAGGAGCGCGATCGCTTCCAGAAGGATCCCGACAACGTCTTCAACGACGCCAAGTTGGCCAAGCTCGCCCAGCTGGGGTTGGATCAAGCCCTGGCTTGGGGTACTGGAAGAAAGTGATTCGAAAAACTCGCGCTGGCTTCACGCTCATCGAAGTCACCCTCGCCATCGTCATCGGCGTCATCATCATCGCCGGCGCCGTCCTGGTCTACAACCAGGCCAAGGCGTCAGCCGGCAACTCGCGAGCACAGTCCAAGGTCAGCGCGCTCCAGCAGCTGATCGAGGAGTCGGCCAGCGCCAACGCCGGGCAGTACCCGTCGCGCCTGGACGACATCAACGTCTGGTGGAAGAAGAAGCGGCCCGACGACTGGAACAAGAGCCCGTGGGGCGGCGTGATCGGCACCGACTTCAAGCCAGGCGACGCCGACCTGGGCAACGGCGTGGCCAACCGCACCGAGACCGACAAGTTCCAGTTCACTGGCTTCGCCACCCACCCGGCCTCGGGGAGCGCGGCAGACGCCCAGAAGGCGCCGCATCCGACGATGGTGGGCGGGATGGTGTACGACTACGACCAGGAGAACAAGACCTGGTCGTACGGCACGGCGTTCTCGGCCGGCGACCTGTCCACCCATGGGCGCAAGACCGTGAAGGGCTATGCCGTCTACATCTGCGACCAGACCGGCGCGTTCCCCTATTTCGTCAGCGGCGGCAAGCCGTGATATCGGGGCCATGCGCATCCTGAGCCTGGCCCTTGCAGTCGCCCTCCTGTTCTCGCCGACCGTCGCCGGTGCGCAGACAGTTATCCCGCTCAAGGGCGCCGATCCGCACCTGTATCTCAACATCCAGGAAGCTCGCGAGGGTTCGGCGGCCGCGCCGGGGCAAGCCACGCGGCGCCTGCTGGTGACCAAGGGGCAGATTCCCCTGGCCGAAGACCGTTTCCTGGAGCTGATCGAGGGCAGCATGTCTGCGCCGGCCTTCATGGAGAAGGTCAGGTTCCGGCGGGCCAACGCGGCGTTCTGGAACAGCCTGTCGCTGGCTTTGCTGGTCGGCGCGCCGGGTGTCGGCGGGGCCATGGTCGGTTACGGCTACGGGCGCGTCACGCTCGATAGCGGCGAGAAGGAGTTCCGCGACGAAAACGTCGGCCGCGCCGGCATCGCCGTCGCCGCCGCCGGCGTGCTGCTGGGCGCGTTGGCGGCGGGGCCGTACCAGCAGAGCTTCGTGCGGGATCCCTTCGGCGAGCCGGGGCGGCTGTTCAGCTACGAGGAAGCCCAGGAAGCCATCGACGCGTACAACCGCCTGATCGACAGCAAGAAGTAGGGTGGACGGGGAGTCGGAGGTCCTGCTCTTCGTCTACGGCACGCTGCGGCGCGGGCAACCGGCGCAGGGCATGCTGGAAGGCGCCCGCTTCGTGGCCGAGGCGCGCACGGCTCCCCGCTACGAACTTCTCGACCTCGGGGCATTCCCCGCCATGGCCGACGGGGGGAAAACGGCGGTGGCTGGCGAGGTGTACGCGGTGCCGCCCGATCTGCTGCCCGTGCTCGACCGCTACGAGGACTGCCCGCACCTTTATCGCCGTGTGGCCATAGACCTGGCGGACGGTTCGAAGGCCCTGGCCTACCTGGTGCGGCGCGAGCGACTGGCGCCGCGCTTTGCGCCGATCCCAGGCGGAGACTGGCTGGCGCGCGGGTGAGGCGGGCGCGAGAGGCGCGCCGGCGGCCGCGCAAGATAGTCGTCACGCCAATTCCGGCCGGAGTGCGCATCGACATCTCGCAGCCGCGCAACTGGATGTACGCGCTGCATTTCGGCTTCATGGTGCTCGTCTTCGGCTTCGCCCTGGCGGCGTTCGCCCCCGAGCAGGGCTTCGAGGTCGCCGAGTGGCTGGCTGCGGGCTTCGCGTTGATCATGCTCGCCGTGTCGGTGCGGCAGGTACTGTGGGCCCTGTGCTCGGTCGAGCGCATCACGGTCGATCAGCGGTGGATCTCGGTGTCGCTCGGCGTGCCGGTGGGCGGGGCCTGGGGCGAGCGCTTCCTGACCCGCACGCGGCGCGTACCCAGGCCCGGCGCCCACGGCCTGCGCTACTTCCCGTTCGAGACGCGCAAGCGCCCATGGTGGCAGCCGGACTTCGACAGCTTCTCGGCAGGTGTCTCCGGGCTGCCCAACGCCCCGCAGCCTACCCTGGTGCTGCAAGCGGGCGATACCGCGCTGACGTTCGGAGAAGGCCTCGACGAGGCCGAAGGTGCGCGCGTGGTCTCGGAAATCGGCCTGCGCTTTCCGGGCATCCGCGCGCGGTAAACTGGCGGGATGAGCAACCAGTACCTGCGCGGCAAGCAGATCCACCCCCATCAGTTCAAGGCCGGCACGAGCGTCGCCGACCTGGTCGACAGGCATTTCCAGGCCTACAACGCGGCCCGCCTCTCCGAGGCCGCCCGCCTTTACGGGCGCCACATGCTTCACCCCGACAACGAGGTCACCGTGGGAATGACCCTCGCTGGCGCCCTGACGCCGGCCGGCCTGGGCGGCGCGATCATCACCCTCATGGAAAACGGTTTCGTGGACTGGATAGTCAGCACGGGCGCCAACTTGTACCACGACCTGCACTACGCGCTGTCCATGACCCTCCACCAGGGCGATTTCCGGCTGGACGATCGGTTGCTGCGCGACGAGGGCGTCATCCGCATCTACGACGTGCTCTTCAAGGAAGAAGTACTGCTCGACACCGACCGCTTCGTGCGCGAGGCCCTGGCGGGCCTGCGCGATCGGGGAGGCATCTCGAGCGCCGAGTTGCACCGCCATCTGGGCGAGTGCCTGCTGCCCCTGCCGGGTGCCGCGCATTCGCTGGTCGCCGCTGCTGCGCGCCTGGACGTGCCGATCTACACCTCGAGCCCGGGCGACTCCTCGATCGGGATGAACATCGCCCGAATGGCCCTGGAAGGCTCGGGCCTCCACGTCGATCCCAACAAGGACGTCAACGAGACCGCGGCGATCGTATGGTCGGCCCGCAAGAATGGCGCCATCCTGCTGGGCGGTGGCTCGCCCAAGAACTTCTACCTGCAGACCCAGCCGCAGCTCTGGGAGGTGCTCGGCCTCAACAAGGGCGGCCACGACTACTTCATCCAGGTCACGGCCGACGCGCCGCACTGGGGCGGCCTCTCGGGCGCGACACCTTCGGAGGCCGTGAGCTGGGGCAAGATCAACCCCGACGAGCTCAACCAGACCGTCACGGTCTACGCCGACACCACCATCGCCCTGCCCGTCCTCACGGCGTATGCGCTGGACACGGCGCGAGCGCGGCCATTGAAGCGCCTGTACGCCCGCCGCGCCGACTTGCTGGCCGAACTGGCGCGCGCCTTCGCCGACCGCGAGGCGGCCGTAGGGGCGGAGGCTTAGCGCGATGGGCGGGATTCTCTTCAAGAACCTCACGGTGGCCACCTGCGACGAGCAGGACACCGTGCAGGAGGGTGTCAACGTCCTGATCGACCGCGGGCGCATCGTCTCGATCGGCCCGCGACTGGACATCTCGGGAGAGCTGGCCAGTCCCGAGCAGGAGATCGACGGCACGGGCTGCATCGCCGTCCCCGGGCTCATCAACGGCCACCACCACCTCTACCAGACGCTCACGCGGGGCCTGCGCGCGGTGCAGGACGTGCCGCTCTTCGACTGGCTGGTCGGACAGTACCCGATCTGGGCCAACCTGTCCGGCGACATGGTCTACACCAGCGCCCTGGTCGGCCTGGCCGAACTGGCGCTCTCGGGCGCCACCACGGTCAGCGACATGTTCTACGTCTTCCCGCGAGACTCCGACGTGCGCCTGGACCGGGTCATTCAGGCCGCGCAGGACCTGGGCGTGCGCGTTCATGCGGGCCGCGGCAGCATGTCGCGCGGCAAGTCCAAGGGCGGCCTGCCGCCCGACGAGGTGGTGCAAGAGCCCGACGAGATCCTCGCCGACACCGAACGCCTGGTGAAGGACTACCACGATCCCGAACCTTTCGCGATGACGCGCGTCGACGTGATGCCCTGCTCGCCGTTCTCGGTCACGCCCGAACTGATGCGCGACAGCCTGGCGTTTGCCCGCAGCGCGGGCCTGCTCTGCCAGACGCACCTGGCCGAGACCCTCGACGAAGAGCGATTCTGCCTGGAGACGGTCGGCATGCGGCCCCTGGCCTACATGGAGCAGCTGGGCTGGCTGGGCCCGGACGTCTCGTTCGCCCACGGAATTCACCTCGATGCTAACGAGGTGGCGCTGTGCGGCCAGACCGGCACCAGCGTCGTGCATTGCCCGTCGAGCAATCTACGCCTGTCCTCCGGAATCGCCCCGGTGGCCGATCTGCTGGCCGCGGGCGCGCCGGTGGGCCTCGGCGTGGACGGCAGCTCTTCCAACGACGGGGGCAGCCTGCTGGCCGAGGCGCGGATGGCCATGCTGGTCGGACGCCTGAAGTCGGGCCCGGGCTACTCGGCGCGGCAGGCCCTGGGTCTCGCCACCCGCGAAGGCGCCCGCCTCCTGCGCCGGCCCGAACTGGGCACCCTCGCGCCCGGAATGGCCGCCGACCTGGCCATCTTCGATCTCGATCGCGTCGAGTACGCCGGCGCGGCGGCGCATGATCCACTTGGCGCTTTGTTGCTATGTCAGCCGACCGCGCCGCGATATGTGGTCTGTGCGGGCAGGATCATCGTGGCAGATGGCCGTTTGGTGACAATTGACATCGAGCGTATTGTTGCACATCACAATAAACTGGCAAGGCAGCTTGTTGACTTTCCAGTCATGGGCGCCGGCACGGAGGCCGGCGCCACTCGCTGACCGGCAGACCGGCGTCTCCTTACGGCCTCGTTCGAGTCTGTATTTACGAACTCAAAGCCGGTGTGCCGGCCCCCATTGCGGCCACGACCGCGTCGGCGAATGCAGCCGTACCGACGGCCTTCGACCGGTCCGGGGCAATGTCGCCCGTGAGAACCTTGCCCTCGGAGAGCACGGCGACGATGGCCCGATCGAGCTGATCGGCAGCAGCGGTTTCACCAAGGTGACGTAGCAACATCTCGCCACTGAGAAGTTGTGCGAGCGGATTGGCGAGGTCCTTGCCGGCGATGTCGGGCGCCGAGCCGTGCGTGGGCTCGAAGACCACCGCGTGCGTGCCGATGTTGGCTCCCGGGGCGACGCCCAGGCCGCCGATCAGGCCCGCGCACAGGTCCGAGAGGATGTCGCCGAAGAGGTTCGAAAGTACGAGGATGTCGAAGCGTTCGGGATTGCGCACCAGTTGCCCGCAGATGTGGTCCATCGGCAGGTCGCTGTACCAGACGTCGGGATACTCGCGGGCCACCTGCCGGGCGCACTCCAGGAACAACCCGTCGGTGATGCGCATGACCTCGGACTTGTGGATGACCGAGATCTTGCGGCGATGATGCCGTTCGGCGTAGTCGAATGCGAAGCGGATGATGCGCTGGCTGCTGAACTCCGATGTGGGCTTGATGCTCACCGCTGACTCGTGGCGCAGCCACCGGCCGGTATAGGCCTTCACCAGGCCGTTGAGTTCGCCGAAATCCTCGGTGCCCGACTGCAACTCGATGCCGGCGTAGAGATCCTCGGTGTTCTCGCGGAAGATCACGATGTCGACGTTGTCGAACCGCGACGGAATGCCGGGATACGTGCGGCATGGCCGCACGCAGGCAAACAGATCGAGAGATTGGCGCATCGCCACGTTGACCGAGCGGAAGCCCGTGCCGACCGGTGTCGTGATCGGGCCCTTGAGCGCCACCTTGTTGGCGCGGATGGAGTCGAGGACCGAATCGGGCAGCGGGTTGTCGCTGCCCGAGCGGCGCATGTGCTCGGTCCCGGCGTGGTGGACTTCCCAGTCGAAAGCCACGCCGGTCGCCTCCAGGCAGCGAACCGTCGCCGCCGTGATCTCCGGGCCGATCCCGTCCCCGGGGATCAAGGTGACGCGGTAGGCCATGCTGGACCAATGGTTCCATCGGGTCACTCCCGGGTCAAGCCGCGTGCCCAGGATCGCGGAAGTGCCTCGCGCCGGGCGCCTATACTCATGGCACCCGCCCATGTCATCGTCCGTCGCGCAACTCTCCCTGCTGCTGTCCGCCGCCTGCGGCGGCGCGGTCGCGCTAATCGGCTACGGCCTCGGCCTGCGCGCCGTGCCCGGGACCGCCCTGGCCGCGGCTCTGCACCACGTCGCGCCTCTCTCCGGGGTCGCCTGGCGACTCATTCCCCTGGCTTTGCTCGCCGCCGCAATCGGTAGCCGGCCGGCCGGCGAGGGCCTTCTGCTGGCCTGCGTCGGGCTCGCGGGCATCCACGCCCTCTCGATGGCGTTCTCGCCCGATCCCGCTGCCGGGGGGGACGAGGGCGGGGGCCAACCGGCCGGCCGCGGCTCCCCCGTGCGCGACCTCGCCGCGGCGCAGGTCGCGGCCCTGGTCATGGCGGCCCTGTGGGGCGCCCGGGCGGTCCCCGAGGGCGGGGTCGGCATGAGCTTTCCCTTCGCGGTCGTGGCGGCCGCCGTCCTGCTCGGCACCTTCCTCGGCCTCCTTCCCGCCCGGTTGCGCCTGGGCGGCATGCTCGGCGCCTGCGCGGCCCTGGCTGCCGCGGCCTTCGGCCTGGCCAGCGCGGTTTTCCAGGCGCCCGATCTCTGGCAACCGGTCGCGGCCGGGTGCGCCATGGCGGCGGTTGCCGGCCTGGTCCTGGCGACGGCCGCCGCTCCGGCCGACGAGATCCCGCCGCCGCTCGCCCTGGCGATCACCCTGCTGGCCGGCGGTGCCGCGACGTTGCTGCTGGTGCGCTGGTTTGGCGTGGGCGGCGCGGCCCTGGCGGGCCTGGGAATCCTGCCGCTCGCCCTCTCACCCGCCCGCGGCGCCGCCCGGCTGGCGGCCCTGCTGGCGGCGATTCTCGCCGGCCGGGCGCTACTGCAGTGGAGCCTGGCCCAGGCTGGCCTGGGGCCCGGCGGCCTGGACCTGACGCAGCCTTACGCCTTCGCCGCCCTGGCCGCCGGGCTTGCCCTCGCGGCCGCGCCCGGCGTCACCGCGCCTCACGTGCGCGGTCGTCTGGCCGCGGCGGCGGCCGTGACGGCCCTGCTGGCGCTCGTGCCGCTTGCCGCCGTGGGCGTGCAGGCCACCGCCCTGCCCGCCATCCTGCTGGGCCTGCTGGGGGCCGGCCTGGTTATCGGCTCGCTGCGCCCCGGCGCGGAAGCCCCCATGCCGGGCCTGATCGCCTACACCGGCTCGGTGGCAGCGGTTTTCGGCTCACGGCTGGCCGATCTGGGCATCCTGCCAAAGCCCTGGCGCCTGGTCGCGCTCCTGGCCGCCGCCGGCGTGATCGCCCTCGCGGTGGCGGTCGCGGCGCTGTCCCGGCCGGCGCCTAAGCTGCCTGAGGCGGGATCTCGCGAGGCGGAGCCAGAACCGGCCCCGGCTGCGCTGGCGGATTGAGCTCCGGCCCGACCGGCACGACCTGCCACTTCCCGGCGCCGTCCTTGACCCAGTGCCGCAGGTAATCGCCGCTGGCGAAGTAGTCGTAGAGATCCTTGTCGAACTCGCGCAGGCGGGCAGGTTCGGTCTTGTACAGCCAGTACGCCTCGGCGTGGTACTCGGAGGCGTTCTTCTCGCTGTACTTGGTCGGGGGCACGTGGCCCGCGAAGCGTTCCTCGAAGTACCTGGCGTCCGAGCCGTGCACGAAACGGGCGTTCGCCTCTTCCCAGACCTTCCTGGCCCGCTCGAGTTCGGGTTGCATCCGGGTCTGCTCGTCGGCCGTGGCGGCCTTGTTGAAACGCTCGATAACGCCGTTGTAGGCCGAGATCGCCCGGTCCAGGCGATGAAAGAGCGTCACGTCGTGTGTGGCCAGGAGGGCGTGGCCTATCTCGTGGTACAGGGTTCCCGCGCTGTAGGGCTCGCCATCGCCGACGAAGGTCGCGTCGTCGTGCGAGAATGCCCCGTCGAAGTAGGTGATGCCCGCAATCCAGCCCTCGGTCTCGTAGACGCCGGCCCGTTCGGGATCTGCGCCGCCGCGCCGGAAGAACAGGCCCTGCAGCAAGGCGAGTTCGGCCGGAGTTAGCGTGAGCAGGGCCTTGTGCAGCTTGAGGAGGTCGCCGGAGTTCCACGGGCCCTCGAACCTGAAGCCCTGGGGCTCCCAGCGCTTGCGGACGGCGGCCACCATCTCGTCGGACGTCGCCTGAGGCGTGAAGCCGGCCGAAGCCGGGCCGACGCGCAACTCGCCGTGGCGCTTGACTGTCACCGAGCCGTCGGATCGCTGCTGGAAGGTGTAGGCCAGCCGCCGGCCATCCTTGAGCTTCACCACCTGGTTGACCGGCTTGCCTTCGCGGAAGTCCTCGGCCGAGCGCGTGAGGAACAGCGCCCACCCCGCCGGCAGCTTTTCGTCGGCGGGCAGGCCCTCGAGGGCCGCCAGATAGGCCGAACCCAGCGCGGACGCCTGGGTCGTCTCCGACCACGAGTCGGGCATGGCCGCATGACCGACGATGTTGCGATCGAGCGGGTTTGGCAACGGCGGGCGCACGGGCACGCCAGGGGGCCGAACCCCCGGGCTTGACCCGGGAGTGACCGGATTCATCGTGAGCGGGGCCATCCCGATCCTTATGGCCCGCCGTGCCGCACCTCCGGCCGCGTTCCGGTAAAGGGAGCGCTAAGTCCAGGGGGAGGATCGGTTAAATCAGCGCGCCGCCAGGTACGCGCTGCCCTTGCCACCGCCCAGGAACGGGTTGCGGAAGCTCCCGGTCAGGAGGGCGCTGCCGCCGGCCCCCGCCGAGAAGCTCGCGATGCGAATCTGTGCGCCGCCCGGCGCGGTGGCGGGCTTGAGCGTGGCATCGACGCGCACGACGCTCTCGGCGCGGAGGGCGCCGGCCGAATCGTACGGCGTGAACAGCAGGAGGCCCTTGCCGGTCGTGAGTTTCCAGGCGGTGTTCCCCGCCTCGTCGACCAGGTTGGGCGCCTTGGCGGCCAGGGCGTAGAGATCCTCGGCGGTGGCCACCCGCACGCCGCCGCCCGACTGAGCCCGCGGCGCGCCCGACAGGCTGAACGACTTGCCCGCCGTCGCGTTGCTCGCGCTCTTGACGCCCTTGCCGGCCTCGCCCGACAGGATGGTCAGGTCCCGGGCCTTGGACGCCCCCACGGCGTCGCCGTCGATGTCGGGCGGCGCGGCGACGGTCGCCAGCAGCCGATCCTGGGTGTCCGACTTGATCACCGTCCGGGCCGTCTCGCTTGTCCAGTACTCTCGCAGGTACTTCCTGTCCTGGGCCGCTTCCCAGTCGCCCGCGATTTCCTCGGCCTTGGGCGCTTCGACCACCCGGACCTTGTGCGTCACGGTCTCGCCGGTGTACGGGTCGGTCCAGGTGTACTGCGTCGTGACGGCGTAGGTGTTGAGATACTGCGTGCGCACGCGCTTCTCGTAGTCCGTGACGGTGTAGACCTTGAATAGCCGCTTCGTGGTCAGGTAGCTGACCTTGTCTATTTGCTTGACCTCGTAGGTCTTGAGCAGGCGGCCCTCCAGGCGGCGATCGGTCGGGTTCACCACGAAGGTCTCGGTCTTGATGATCTCGCTCCGGTCGGTGCTCGCGAGTTCGTCCTTGTCCGCGGAGGTCTCGCCGCGCCGATCGGTCTGGGTGCCCGTGTTGCGGGAATCGATCAGTTCGCGGCGCACGACGTTGCCGGGATCGGCCACGAAGTAACCCTTGGCCTCGTCGCCCACGATCGCCCAGCCCGGCGGGACCGGAACAGGCGCGGCGAGCAGGATGATGGCGGCGGCGAGCGTCAGCATGGCCTTACTTCCCCTTCGGCTCTTCGGCGAACCAGACGTCCTCGGAGAGGAACCGGTGGCCGGCTTGCACGAAATGGCTCTGGATCAACCATTCACCGTCGCGATTCCTGACGAAGCGCGGCTGCAGGCCGACCTCGGTGATGCCCAGCGTCTGGAGCGCGAAAACTTCGGCCGGTTGCGGCCTGGCGTCCCGGTTGGCGTCGATCCAGACCTTGAGATGGCGCAACTCGTTGCCTGTCGCGACCTTGCGGCTGTCGGGGGCGCCGACCGCGAGACCGAACAGGTCCAGGGCTGCGGTCCGCAACACCGACGTGGCTTCCTGCAGCTTGTGGAAGCCGTTGTCGTAGCCGACCGCGTTGCCAAAGAGCGCCGTGCCATCTACTTCCGCGCCGGATTCGGCGGCCTGGCTGACCTTGAGCGAGCGATCGTCGACCAGGAAGCCGTCGCCGTCGGCGGCCAGCCACTCGTAGCGCTTCTTCTCGCCAAAGCCGCGCAGGTCGAAGACGACCGATCCGGCGGCCTGGTAGAGGTTCTTCGGGTTGCGGATGGCGGCGGTGCTGCGGCCGGTGACGCCTATCCTCCCGTCGTGGTTGAGATCCAGCACGATGGGAGAGTAGGTGTCGATGCCGAGCTTGAAGACTTCCTTGAGCTTGGCGAGGACCGCATCCTTGGTGAGCGGGATGTTGTACGGGTGGTCGCTGTAGAACGCGACGTGGTAGCCGCTCATCGTGGATTTCACGGGCTCGACGCCCATGGAGAGCAACTCGTAGATGCGAGCCAGGCGGCTGGCCTCCAGCAGGCTCGAAGCGGTGCAGCCCCGGTCGCGGATCTTGAAGCCGTTGCCGGTGTCCTGCGCATAGTCCCGGATCCACTCCCGCTTGTTGCCGTGCTGGCCCACGTAAGATGGGTTGTCCAGCACGCGGTTGATGGCTCCGAAATCGATGTCATGGTTGAACTCGACGTCCTGGTTGTCGTAGGCCGAACCCGGCGTCGAACCGGTCACCGGGTTGCCGGACAGCTTGCTGGCCCGGCCGTTCCAGGACAGGAGATCGTTGAACTCGGCCGAGAAGTCCCGCAGCGTGTACTCGTGGAACGACACCCACAGGCCGGTCTTGCCGTCATTGGTGCCGGGCGTGACCGTCAGCGGTCCGCGCACCTTCTTGTCGGGCGCGGCCAGGGCGGGATGCGCCACCAGCAGCAGCGAGGCCAGGATTGCAGAGTACCAGCGTGCCATACCACGTTCCCCCTCCTGGGGTTATCCGGCACCCGCCGCGCCCGGATGCCGGATTTGATGAAGGTTTAACGGTCAGGCAGCCTTGTCGCCGATCAGGCCAAACAGATCGCCCAGGCCCCTCGCGCTCTGGCGGAGCCGCTCCTGGTTCTTCGTGACGGCGGCCGTGTCGAGGTAGCCCGTCCGCAATGCCGTGTCCGACAGGTTCTGCGCCCGCCCCCAGGCCTCGACCAGGCCCAGGGTGTGGGTGGCGAACTTGCCGACCTTGGTCTCGAGGAACGCGTCCTTGTAGCCTTCGAGGGTCCTGCCCAGGTCGGCTCGCTCGGCGTCGGTCATCGTCGCGTACTTGTAGCCGCCCAGTGCCGCGCCCGCGCCGAGCACGCCCAGCACCGCCGCCGTGCCGTAGTTGCGGGCCGCATTGACCACCCGCGAGCCGACCGCGAGGGCCTGTTTGCCGTACCCCACCGCCTTGTCGAGGATGCCAAGGGACTTCTGCGTCTGCTGGCCGAGCTTGCCGCGATCGCCCAGGTTCGCGGTGGTCTGCACCAGGCCGAGGCCGGCGTCGGCGATGGCCAGGGCGTCGCCGGTATGCGCGGCGCGCTGCACGCCGCCCGCCGCCTTGAAGAACGTCCCGACCTTGCCCAGCGTGGCGGCGGTCTGCGCGTCCATCCCGAACTCCGCCGTGCCCAGGTCGCCGGCGACGCTCGCCGCGCTCCCCAGGGCGCCCGCGACATCCTTGTTGACGGCGGCCTGGTACACGCCGTTGAACTTGTGGGCGTAGCCGGCCCACTTCTCGGCCACGGCGGCGGCCTTGTCGGAGACGAAGCCCGCCCCGGCGGCCACGCCGCTTGCCACCGATGCGACCAGGCTGCCCCAGTCGCCGCGTTCGATGGCCCGCGCCGCGTTTGCCACGTTGCCCGCCACGTTGGCCACCTTGCCCGCGACGTTGGCGGCCGTCGCGAGACCCTGGCCGGCCACCTTCGCGCCGAGAGCCCCCACGCCGCCGGCAAACGACGTGACCAGGCCGATGCCGCCCATCAGGGCGCCCATCCAGTCGCCGTTCTTGATGCCGTTGTAGATGGCGACGCCGCTCTTGATGCCCTGGTAGGCCGCGATGGCGAGCGACACGACCTGGAGGCCCGGCACGAACATGCAGACGATTTGCGCGATGGTCAGGATGATGCCCAGGTTCTTCCAGACGAACTCGCCTATTTTCTTGATGCCTTCCCAGAGCACCTTGGCGATGGTGGCGATCGCCGAGACGACGGCCTTGGCGACCTTGGCCACCACCTCGGCCACCTTCTTGACGATCTTCACGACGGTGTCCACGACGGCCTTCACGACGCTCACCACGGCCTTGGCGACCGCCTTGATCGCGTCGACCAGGAAGCATCCGCCGCCCAGCACGCCCTTGTGGTCGGTCGGGCGCGCCTTGCGGACCTTGGTGCCCTCGGGGGCCTCCAGGTTGGCGGCCTGGATGTGGGCGCCGAAACCGGCCGCGTCCACGGTGTGCTCCTGGCCGTCCCGGGGATCGACGTAGGTCAGCTTGTCGCCTTCGACGCGGGTGACCTGCACGTAATGGGCGCCCTGGTCGTTCTTCATCAGGACGCTCACCGGCTTGCCGGCGTTGGCCTGCTTGGCGATCCGCGCGAGCACGTCGTCCGAGTTGCCCTCGACCGTCTCCATGGCCTTGCCCAGCAGGCCCTCCTGCAGGAAGGCCACTTCGGAAGCGTAGAGGCCCTTCTGCCCATCGGCCCGCAGGTCGTTCGCGGCGTCGTAGCCGCCCGCGGCGTGGGCCATGAAGGCGGTCTGCATGAGCTGGTTGGCGCGGCCCGGGATGGCGGCCCGCTCCCAGCCGGCCTGGCGGGACAGCACGTTGCCGTCGGCGAGGCGCACCTTGCCCTCGGCCGAGGCCAGGCCGGCCAGGATGCGCACGTACTCGGCCGGGTTCTGCCGGGCCAGCATGATCTGCGCGGCGGCCGCCCCGCAGGTCAGGGCGTCGCCCTGGGTGATCGAGCCTGGATCCGCGATACCGCGAATGGTCCGCGCCAGCAGGTCGCGGCGGTCGATCCCGGGGCCCAGGGGCTCGGTGGCGAGGCGAGCGAGGTTGGCCAGCAGATCGCCCTGCATCTGCAGGTCCCGGGCGCCGTCCAGCTTCTGGCCGATCAGCAGCCGCTCCAGCCGGGTGCGATCGGCGCCGTCGAGCTTCGCGGCCACCTGCGCGTACTGCCGCCGCTGCTCGGGCGGCAGCCCCGCCAGCGCCCGCTCCTCGGCGGGCGACATGGCGACGGCTTCCTTGATGCGCCGCGTCAGCGCCCGGGTGGCTTCCGGATCGAGCAACGCCGTGGCGGGCGTGCTCGGTAACTGCCGGCGGATGGCCGCGCGGCCAGACTCGACGTGCATGTACCAGCTCCTCGGACTCTCCCGATTACGTAGTGGTTATGGCCGGACCGGGGAGCGACGTGCCTGGCTTAACGAGGAATTGAAAGGGAGCCAATGTAGTCGAGTATCTGGCGAGCACGACTTGGCGCCGGATGAACCGAGGTATTTGGTCAAATTTAGTCATTTCTGATTGACTAAATTTGATCAACCGCTATTCTCCATACTCGTGGACGTTCGATTCCTTCCCCACAATGCGCACCAGGACGGCCTGGCCGCCTTCGAGGAGCGCGACCCTCATCTGCGCGTCCTGCGCGATCTGCCGCTCGTGCATCGACCGGCGCTCCTGGCACGGCTACCCAGGGGCGTGCCGGGCGCCTTTACGGTGGGAGGGGGGAGGCAGATCGGCAAGACCACGCTCTTGAAGCTGTGGATGGCGGAGCTGCTCAAAGAAGGCGTCGCCCCCGAGCGCATCGCCTTCTTCACCGGTGAGCTCATCGACGACCATCACGCGCTGGTGAGGCTCGTGGGGGAGTGTCTGAACGACAGGCATTCACCCGATCCCGGGTACCTGATCCTCGACGAGGTCACGTACATCCGGGAGTGGGACCGCGGCGTGAAGTACCTGGCCGACGCCGGTGTCCTGGCGGACACGACGTTGGTCCTCACCGGTTCGGACCTTACCTTCCTGCGCCAGGCGCGCATGCGCTTTCCGGGCAGGCGGGGCCCGGCAGACGTGGCCGACTTCCACGTGTATCCCTTGAGCTTTCGCGAGATGCTGAGACTCAAGGGTCGGCTCGACGAGCCCGCGGCCGTGTTCGATCCGGCGCTCCAGCCGCGTTCCGAGACGATCTCGATCCTGTTCAGGGAGTTCGAGGAGTACTTGATGCACGGCGGGTACCTCACCGCCGCAAACGACCTGGTGCTGAGAGGGGCGGTGCGGCCTTCCACCTTCGCGACCTATCAGGAGTGGGTCCGTGGAGACATGCTGCGGAGGGGCAAGCAGGAGGTTTACCTGCGGGAGGTGCTCGGTGCCATCGTGAGCCGCTACGGGAGCCAGGTGTCCTGGAACTCCCTCGCGCGGGACCTGTCCATCGACCACCCCCAGACGGTGGCCGACTACGTGGGTCTCCTGGCCTCGATGGACGCCGTGTACGTTCAACCCGCCTTGCGGGAGGACGCGCTCGCCCCGGCCCCCAAGAAGGCCAGGAAGATCCTGTTCACCGACCCCTTCATCTTCCATGCAATCCGTTCATGGCTCCATCCCGTGTCGGATCCCTTCGGCACGCAGGTCAGGGCGGCACTGGAGAGCCCGGAGTGGGCCGGCCGGCTGGCCGAAGCTTGCGTGGCGAGCCATCTCAGCCGCGATTTCCCCACCTACTACATCAAGGCCGAGGGGGAAGTCGACGTGGCAATCGTCCGCGAAGGGCGCTTCTGGCCCATCGAGGTCAAGTGGACGGGCCAGTTGCGAGCCAAGGATCTCAAGCAGATCCGCAAGTACGGCAACGGCGCGATCTGGGGTCGGGTTCGAGCGCCGGGTCAGCTCGAAGGCGTCCCTGTCGAGCCTCTGCCTCTGGCCCTTGCCCGGTCGAGCGGTTTCGGAGCGGCGATTTGAACGCAATGCAGTGATTGCCCCGTCTCGTTGGACGGGGCAACCGTCAAGTACCGACCGGAGAACGCCTACGGCTGACGCAAAGTCAGTTGATGCCGCGCTCTCGCGGAGAGCGTCTGTCCGCTGGGCGCGCCTCCTTCTGCTGTTTGCACCACTTCGAGTTCCCCCATTCCAGGATGAACCAGTCCTTGTCGTCTCTGCTGGTCCAGAGGACCAATGAGCCGCCGGGAAGGCCCCACCATTCGAAACGATACGGGATAGTGAAGTCGGGATTCTTTCTCTCGAAGTCGGGCTCTCCGTACTTCGAACGCAAGAGCCCGGGAAGCTTGGGCGCAAACCCGTTGTTCTCTCCCGACCACGATCGGAAGGCGACTTGGCAGAGGTTCCTCGGTTGATAATAAGTCGCGATCGCCGCTCCTACCATTCCGTGGACGGGGAGTGTCTTGTCTAGCACGAGGAAGGCGATGCTCCCATGATAGTCCCCGCCTGTTATCCCGCAGCAGCGCAACAAGGCGGGACGCGCCCTGGTCATCGGCATCCCGACGCCAATCCCAGGAATCAAGCTCTCCCTGATGCGGGGAACCCAGCCTGGCGGAGGCGACCCCAGATCTCGAGGATAGGCCGAAAGAGAGGACCTTGGCCTCGGACTCTCGTGGCCGGGGAGTCGAGCAAGGCCGTATAGTGCCGGCAGGAATTCCGCAAGCGAAGCGGGCGCTTGGCCCGTGAAGGGCGGCAACGCCGACTGAAGCGAGACGACGAGGGGCAACATGGCGTGTCCTATAGTGAACCGACCTGCGTCAGAAGCCGCCCACCGCCGCGAGCCGATGCCGCCTGGGTTTGTCTTTCGGCGTCGTTGCGGAAGATCGCGCCATCCGATCGGAGGAAGTGCTGGGCGCTCGACGGGTTGCACCAGAAGAAATCCATTGGACCGGGCTGACGGGATGGACTTCGGAATCGCACACGCCGGATCGCGTCTCTTGGCATCGCCGCCCCCAAGACACCCTGAATCTTGTATGGCCCCGCAACCGTGGCGCCCGGGAGATCCTGCGACAGGATCGGGCTTCGGCCCACATCACTGGTCGCCCAGACGTCTACCAGGCGCAGGTGGTGCGGATGCGTATCAAGCGCGATGTTCGCGCTTCCGACTAGTCTATTGTCGAAGAGGACCGGAACCAGAAAGGCCGTGCCGGCCGGAGTAGTATCAATGTAGGAGATCGTCAGCGGTCGGCCGACGGAGATGGTTGCCAGAACCCGTTGGATACCCACCGATCCACCTCTCGCCACTGCGTCTTCGTAGAGGCCCATCTCGACCAACCCGGAGATGCCAGCCTCGAGGACTCTGATCTCCAGATCGCTCAGATTCTTCGCTGCGCGCGAGTCGCCATCGAGATCCACCACTTTCGCGAGATCGAACTCGAACAGATTGCCGTCGGGCAACATGGTCTTGAGTACCTTCCGTTCGCCGTCGACAAGGAAGGACAAGCCCGGCATGGACGAAACCGGGGGTGGAGCTTGCGGCAGGGGCACGACAGGCGTCATCGGGTCAGGCCGGCGCACACCGCAGCCCAGGATCGAAACAAGGACGACGAGAGCAGAAACCACTGACACGCGAATGCGGAGACTGATCGATAGACATGGTTGGATCTCCCTCGGCACATCGATCAGGGGCACGGAGCAGGCGGAGCCTGGTGCCCGGCGTGGATCGGTGCGAGTTGCCGCGTAGGCCTGTCATCCGGTCCTCATC
>Ga0194120_10004441_pt1 | contig 21657 bp, 17 predicted proteins | sample TA2MahCa65mmetaG_FD_148642 | JGI IMG/M metagenome (GOLD analysis project Ga0194120, IMG submission 148642) | Freshwater microbial communities from Lake Tanganyika, Tanzania - TA2015019 Mahale Deep Cast 65m | ecosystem: Environmental > Aquatic > Freshwater > Lake | place: Tanzania: Lake... | reverse complement strand
CCCGCGGCGGCGGCCGGCCGCTGGCCGGGCTGGGGTCCGCGGGTGTCCTGGCGGACCGGCCGCGGGGCAGGGGTGACGATGACGTGCGCGGCCGGGGCGGAGATGGTGGTCGGGCCGGCGGGCGCGGCGGGTTCTTCCCGATCCTGCACGGTGGACGGCGGCGCGAAGCGAGCCAGCACCTTCTCGACCACCTCGTCCGACAAGCGGTTGAAGTTTCCGCTCACGGGCCGACCGTCGACCGTCTTGCAGTCGAGGTCATTGAGGAGGGTGATGGCCTCCCTTAGCTTCAAGTTGGCCTGCTGGGCCAGCTGATGAACCGTCTTGGGCATTCGTGTGGTATTCCGCCGAAAGCGCGGCGATCGCCTCGGTCACCTGAGGCGGGAGCGGCTGCCGCAAAGCCCTCTCCAGGTGGCGCCTCCGCAGCGCTTCGGAAAGACACGTCGCAGATTTGTGAAGGTAAGCGCCCCTGCCGGGCCGCTTTCCGCTCAAGTCTAACTCTACGTCGCCCGAACTGCCACGGGCCACCCTGACTAATTCTAGCTTCGGCGCCCAACCGCGGCAAGTCACGCACTGCCTGAGCAGCGGCGCCTGCTTCCTCGCCACGGCGGGCTGACTACTCTTTGGTGGTTCCGGCCATGGCCGGCTCGGCCTCGGGCTTCGCGGCGGCGGCGAGTTCGCGCGCCTGGGTCTCGCTCTTGATGTCGATCTTGAAGCCCGTGAGGCGGGCCGCCAGACGCACGTTCTGGCCCTCGCGACCGATGGCGAGCGAAAGCTGCGAGTCGGGGACCACGACCTTGGCGGCGCGCTCGCCCGCGATGCGGACCGAGACGACCTTCGCCGGGGACAGGGCGTTGGCGATGAACTCGCCGGCGTTCTCCGAGTAGCGGATGATGTCGATCTTCTCGTTGCGCAACTCGCTCACGATGCTCTGGATGCGCCCGCCACGGGTACCCACGCAGGCGCCTACCGGGTCGATGCCGCGATCGCGGCTGCGCACGGCAATCTTCGTCCGGTAACCGGCCTCGCGGGCGATGGCCTCGATGATGACGCTGCCGTCCAGGATCTCCGGAATTTCTAGCTCGAACAATTCCCGCACCAGGCCGGCGTGCGCCCGGGAGCACAAAAGCTGCATGCCGCGCGGCGTGTCGCGGACCTCGACCAGGAAGACCTTGATGCGATCTCCGGCTCGGAAACTTTCGCCGGGCACCTGCTCGGCCGCGGGCACGACGCCCTCGACCTTTCCGAAGTCGACGACGATGTTCTTGCCCTCGATGCGCCGCACCTGGCCGATGAGCGTCTCGCCCTCCTTGCCCTTGTACTGCTCGATGATGGTCTTGCGCTCGGCCTCGCGGGTCTTTTGCTGGAGCACCTGCCGGAAGGCTCCCGCGGCCAGGCGACCCATCTCGGCGGGGCTGGGCGTGACGTCGACCTCCAGCATCTGCCCGACTTCAGCGTCCTCGCGTATCTCCCGCGCCTGCTCCAGGTCGATCTGGTTTGCCGGATCGGAAACGGCCGCGACGACTTCGCGCCGATCGAGGATGAGCATCTCGTTGGCGTCGAGATCGAGCCGGGCGACCGCATTCTCCCGGGCTCCCGGCATTTTCCGGTAGGCGGCCAGCAGCGCGGCCTCCAGCGACTCCTGCAGGATGTCGGGCGCGATCGCCTTCTCCTTCTGGAGCATCTTGAAGGCTTCCCGGATGTTGACCTGCATCTGTCGGCGTTCCCCTTTGACCGGCTATTCGGCGCGGCAGCTAATCGATGGACAAACGGGCACGGCTGATGCTGCCTCGCGGCAGCGCCATTTCCCCGCCTTCGTGGGCGACCACGACCTCGTCGGGGGTCGCGCCCACCAGGCTCCCGCGCCACTCGCGCCGGCCCGCTACCGGCTCTCGCAGCTTGATGAGCACCCGCCGCCCGGCGAAGCGGCGGTAATCCTCGTCGCTCTCGAGGGGCCGCTCGGCCCCGGGCGACGAGACTTCCAGGTGGTAGGGCTCCTGGATCGCCCCGGCTTCGTCGAGTGCCGCGTCGAGGCGGCGGCTGAGCGCCTCGCAGTCGTCGTGCGAGATGCCGGCCGGCTTGTAGATCGTCACCCTGAGGATGCGCCGGCCGTGCTCCCGGGTCCATTCGACCTCGACGACATCCAGGCCGAGCGAGGCGGCCAGCGGCTGTGCAAGCGAGTGCACGCGCTCTTGGATGGTCATGGACGTATGAACCTCCCGCAGGAGACGGGGTTATTTGTGAGGATTAAGTAAAAATTGTAACAGGAGCTGGCTGGTCTAGCTACTGTAAACTTCCGGCTTCAAGACGCCGATGAAGGGCAGATTGCGGTACTTCTGCGCGTAATCGAGGCCATACCCCACCACGAACTTGTCGGGGATGGTGAAGCCGGAGTACTTCACGGGCACGTCCACCAGGCGCCGGGCGGGTTTGTCCAGTAGCGTGCAGATCTCGAGCGAAGCGGGCCGGCGCTCCAGGAGGGTGCGCATCAGGTACGACAAGGTGAGGCCCGTGTCGATGATGTCCTCGATCACCAGCACGTGGCGCCCGGTCACGTTTTCGTCGAGGTCCTTGAGGATGCGCACGACCCCCGACGACCGGGTGGACGTGCCGTAACTGGATATCGCGATGAAGTCCACTTCCATGGGGACCGTCACGGCGCGCACCAGGTCGCCGATGAACACGGCCACACCGCGCAGGACGCCCACCATCAGCAGATCGAGGCCGTGATAGTCCTGGGAGATCTGGGAGCCGAGCATCATGACCCGGTCGGCGATTTCCTGCTCGCTGATGAGCTTGTGCTCGATATGGCCCAGGAGCGGGGACTCGGGGGCCTGGGCGAACTGCTGCATGGTCGTTTCGCTGTTCACGTCCGTCACTCGTTGCCTGCCGCCTTGGCGAGGGGAATACCGTACTTGGCCAACAGGGACTGGATCTGCCGCCGATTCCAGAGCTGGATCCGCAGGTGCGGGTACGCGGCCCGGAAGAGGCGCAGTTTCCGGTGCTTGCGCGAAAGCTGGCGCGGGGACATCGTCGTGAGCTCGACGTAGACGTCCTCTCGCGGCAGGTAGAAGTCCGGCGCAAATGCCGACGCGAGCTCTCCGTCCGGTTTGCGCGTCAGGGCGAAGGTGTGGGGCTCGTACTGCCATGGAACCCCATAGAAATCCAGGAGGCGAGCGAACTCTTGCTCAGCGGGATGGGCGAACGCGGGGCTGTTCGCGATCAAATCAAACCTCCGTGCCCCCGATCGTACCATGGGGCGCCGCGCACCCGCCCGCTCGAACCGTGAAGATTCCTGAACAGTCAAGGCGCAACGGCGACGAAAAACCCCGATGGTATAATTCGCCAGTCCAGGCAACCCCTTGGTCGGGTCCGGCGTTTCGAAGCCCGGGAGGCGCCAATCTTGCGATTTACCGTTGCTGCCGCGTACTTCTCGGCCCTGCTGGCCGCCGGCTGCGCCACCTACGTCACCGTGCCCCTCCTGCAGAAGGGCTTCCAGAACGCGGTCATCACGCGTTCGTTCTCGCTCCTGCCGCTGGGGGCCGAGCAGAAGGTGGTGGCGGTCGTCATCTGGAACCCCCAGGGCGGCACCGTCACGCAGATCGAGCGCGAGACGGGCGGAGCGGCCGCGTCCAAGAGCGTCTTCACCGTCGCGGCCGGCGAGTCGCTCTTCAAGGACGAGAAGGTGTCCGCGGGGGTCAAGTACCGCTACACGCTGGTGACAAGCAGCGGCACGCGCTCCACGGTGGTGCAGCCGGTCGCCTCGGTCGTCGATCAGCCGGCCGTGGCGAGCCCGGGCACCGGCAGCATCGAGTGGTTCACCACGTTGCAGAAGGGTGCCGCGGCCAAGGACGACGCCGTGGTCACCGGGGGCAAGCCCGAGTTCAAGTGGGGCACCATGCCCAGCCGGGACGCCAGCGAGAGCTATGGGTACTTCCTGGTCGTCGGCCGCCGCAACGCGTCGAGTTCCCTGGGCATCGACCCGGTCTACTCGGCGTTCCTCGAGGAGGCGTCCCATAGCCTGGGAGCGACTTATGGCACCAAGAGCGACCTCCAGGGCTTCTCGGGCGAAATCGTGAGCCAGATGAAGAACATCAAGGAGCTCGCGGTGTTCGCCCCGACGGACGCGACGCGTTCGGCCGACGGGTCCGTGGCGCCGCTTCCGGCGGGCAACTACATCTGGACGGTCCTGACGGTCAACTCGGACGGCAAGCGCATCTCGTTCGGCATCGGGAAGATCAGCGCGCCCACGGACTCCAAGCGGTTCCGCTTCTTCTGCGTGCCCGATGCCGGCGGCAAGTGCCAGGGGGATGCCCAGTGATGAGACGCGCCGTCGCATTCCTCGCCGCGATCCTGGCATTCCAGGCGCCCGCCCTCGCCGCCGAGCCGTACGACGCGGCCACGATGGGCCTGGGCGGGACCTTCCTGACGCGGTCGGTCGACGCCAACTCCCCGTACTTCAACCCGGCCAACCTGACCAACGCGCGCGGCTACTTCTACCTCGGCAGCGACGTGGGCCTGCTCCTGGGCAACAACGCGGTCGCGGTCGGCGATATCTGGGGAGCCATACAGACCGAGCCCACGGGCAACTTCGCCACGTTCGTCAAGGGCATCGGCGCGCTCCAGAGCTTCCAGCTCGGGATGGACGAGGCCATCAAGAAGAACCTCAATCCGGGCGATCCGCCGTCGCTCGCCATGCCCAAGCTGCCCGACGAGATGCGAGGCTACCTGCGGGGCGATGCGGGGATACTGGGCATCACCTACCCCTGGGGCGGGCACCAGGGTTTCAAGCGGACCTACTTCGATCCGGTCGCCTCCAAGGACATCCAGGTCGACGTCCCCGCCCGGCCGCACGAGTACGCATTCGCCTACCGCAACTACGTCCGGCTGCCCGGCGTCAACTTCTTCGTGACCGCTCCGCAGCTCCTGTCGGCCGCCGACGGCATCTTGAAGGTGGATGCCGAGATGGCCCGGGAGCTCATCAAGCTCAACAAGGAGGTGCAGGACGGCACGCTGGATGTCTCGGCGCTGCCCGACCGCGTCAAGACCATCAAGACCAAGCTCAACGACGGCCTCGCGCCGCTGCTGGGCAACGACGGGGCTTCGCTGACGCTGGGCGTCGACGAGGGCGCCTACCTGACGAATGCGCTGAGCTACCAGATGCCGCTCTCGGTCATCCCGGGCGTGGCCTCGCTGCTGGCCAGCCAGTCGGTGCTGGTCGGCGCGACCGCCAGGATCCACACCACCAGCGGCCTGGTGGGCGTCAACCCGCTCTCCTCGGTCCTGGGTTCGGCCCTGCCGGGCGTGCAGGCGGGGTTCCCGGGCCGCCTGGAGATGATCAACACGTTCCGCCTCAAGGATCCCGTCGCCAAGCTCAACTCCGCGCTCGACAACTTCGCCTCGAATCCTGGCAGCTCGTCCGTGGTCACGGAGGCCGCGAGCGACTTCCTCAAGGCCTACGAGGTCTCGCTGGTCTCGCACGTCCCGGGCCCCGTCGGCGTCTCCCTGGATTTCGGGGCCAGCGCGCCGCTCCCGGGCGGGTTCACGGTGGCCGCGATGCTGCAGAACGCTCCGACCTACTGGCCGGGCCAGAAGATCACCTACGCCAACGTGGCGTCTGGCAGCGCCGCGCTCAGCTTCAGGGAAGTCAAGAGCGAGAGCACCAATTTCAGCTACACGGAGCCGCTGGGCATTCGCCTCGGCGTGGGCTGGGAGCAGGGGACGCGCGCCGGCGGTTTCGGGCTCTCGGCCGAAGTGGCCGAATCATTCGACGGCCCGGCGTCGAGCAACTATCTCGGGCGCCCCTCCCTCAACCTCGGGGCGTCCGCGCATTTCGCCTCGATGCTCTACGGGCGCCTGGGCACGCAGATAGGCGGCAAGGCCAGCCTGGTCGGGGCGGGAGTCGGCCTGGATCTCGGCTTCAGCCGCATCGATCTGGCCGGCGGCATCGAGCCCGATCTCTCGGCGCTCAAGTTCGACAGCGGCTTCGGGGAGAGTCTGCCGCAGAGCATGCGGGGCGTCGGCCTGGCGCTGTCGTTCAACCTCGGCATCTGAGCGATGCCGCGCCCGCCGGGGCGCCGCGCGTATAATCGAGACATGCGTTGCCCGCCGGCCGAGGCGACACACTCGGAAGCGCCCCACGCCGGGCAGGGATGCCCGGCGAACCGTCACGGATGGCACGGCGGGGGGGCTCGGGGGGGCGGCACCCCCCCGAGGAGGCTCTAATGAAGCTGTTTGGCCAGGCCGCCAGGGCCACCGAGCAAGCTGTGGTCGAAGCGTGCCAGGTCACGGTGCTCTTCGCGGACCTGGAAGGCTTCTCGGCGATGGCCGAGCGATTGCCGCCTCACGAAGTGGTGGCCGTGCTCAACGAGTCCTTCACGGTCATGGCCGACGAAGTCTTTCGGGAAGGCGGCAGCGTCGACAAGTACATCGGAGACGCCATGATGGTGGTGTGGGCCACTTCCGACCCCGCGGCCGCCGACGAGGCCGCCCGGGCGGCGGCGCGCGCCGCGCTGCGGATGGTCGCGGCCCTCGAGGCGTTGCAGGTGGAACGCCTTAACCAGGGCAAGCGCCCCGTGAAGGTCCGCATCGGCATTTCGTCGGGCGAAGCCATCATCGGGGAAATAGGCTGCCCTGCCCGGCGAGACCGCACGGTCATCGGCGATCCGGTCAATCTCGCGTGCCGCCTCGAGGAACTCAACAAGACCTTCCACACCGATATCCTGGTGTCGGGGGCCACGCGCGGGCGCCTGGCAGCCGGCTTCGAGGTCCGCGATCTCGGGCAGGTGGCCATCAAGGGCCGCCGGGAGTCGGTGGCGGTCTTCGCCCTGGTGGGGAGCACTGCCCGGACATGACCTGGTCGGACTTCGCCGGCTACTTCAGCGACCTGGTGGCCATGTCCTGCCTGGCGGCCCTGGCGATCTACGGCTGGAAGTTGATCGCGCCCCAGCGCTTCCACGACCGTTTCGCCGGCATCGCCTTGGGCCTCGCCTTCCTGGGCTCGGGCGGCGCCCTGTTCGGCGGGCTCGCGCTGGGCGAGACGCCGGCGTGGGCGCTCTTCTGCTGGCCGCTGCTCGGGATGTTCTGGTGGCTGGAGAGCGAGTTCGGAACACGCATCCTGGGCATGGTGGCCGCACTGGCCACGGTCGCGGCGCAGTTCTTCTTCCCCTGGGACACGGCGGTGCCGGGCACGGCCGTCTGGGCGACCCTGACGGCGACGGGCGCGATCCTGGCGGGCTCCTTCCTCACCTTCGCGCTGGCCACGTGGCTGCTGGCCGGCCTGTACCGGTTCTCCTCCGCGCTGAACTCGCGCAAGACCGCCCGCTTCTTCGTGATGAACCAGCCGATCGTCGCCGAACTTGCGTACCGCCTGAACACGTGGGCCCTGCCTTTCGCGGTGTTCGCAGGCGCGACCGCTGCATTCGGCCTGGCGGCAAGCCAGGTTCCCCTTCCCGCGTGCGTCGCGCTTCTCCTCGCCTGTGGCTGCTCGGCGGCCTATGCCGTGCGGGCTCGCGGCCAGTCGGCCGGGGTCGCCGTGCAACTCGTCTGGCTCTTGGCCGGCGGGCTGCTCCTGGCTTGGGGCTATGTCGCACTGGGGCTGGCCGTACCGCTCAAAGCAGCGTGACGACGCTACCGCAGCCTTTCGAAACCCCTGTGCTAGAATCGGAGTCGGCTTCAGTGAGATGAATTTCTTCCGGAAGGATCGACCCAAGTCCAAAGCCCGCGAGACGATCGAGACGTTCGCGGTCGCCATCGGGCTTGCCCTGCTCGTCCGCGCCACGGTCGCCGAGGCGCGTTACATCCCGTCCGACTCGATGCTCCCGACGCTGGAGAAGGGCGATCGGCTCATCGTCGAGAAGATCAGCTATCACTTCTCGGAGCCCCACCGCGGGGACATCGTGGTGTTCTACCCGCCCAAGGACAGCGAGTTCGGGAAGTCGGGCAACGCCTTCATCAAGCGCGTCGTGGCGCTGCCCGGGGAGCGCATCGGCGTCAGCGACGGCAAGGTCTTCGTCAACGGCAAGGCGCAAAGCGAGCCGTACGAGCTGGAGCCGCCCGACTACGAGATGCCCCCGCGAGAGGTTCCGCCGGGCCACGTCTTCGTGATGGGCGACAACCGCAACAACAGCATGGACAGCCATGTCTGGGGCTTCCTGCCCGTCAAGAACATCATCGGCAAGGCCACCGTGCGGTTCTGGCCGCCGGGCCGCCTCGGGCCGCCGACGCCCTGACACTTTTGTCGCGGCGGGCACAGCGCGGCTCGCCGGACCGCTGGTAGGCTGAAGTGGAGGTCGGGTAAAGACAGCCTATGCGCAGGGCCCTCGTCACGCTGTTCATGCTCGCGGCCGCATTGCATATCGCGCCGCCGGCCGCCGCCATGAACCGGGCGGTCCGCATCGGCATCCTCGACGGCGTGGGCAGCTTCACGTTCTCGAGCGCCAGCGAGGCGGCGATCGTGAGCGAGACGGGCGTGGCCGTTGGCTCTGTCCGGCCCCGCGAGGCGTGGGCGGCACGGTCCGCCGGACGCCAATTGTCCCTTTCGGTTGCCGGCAAGACGCTCTCGTTCTCGGGTCCGGTGCGCGTCATCCCATTGATCGGCGGCGCCGCCGAGGTGCCGCTGGTCTACATCGGATCGAAGTGGTATCGCGGCTTGCTCGAGATCCGGCCGGGACTGGTCGCCGTCAACGAAGTACCCCTGGAGCAGTACCTCTACGGCGTCGTCCCCGCCGAGATGCCGTCGAAATGGCCGCTCGAGGCTCTCAAGGCCCAGGCCGTCGCGGCTCGCTCGTACACCCTCGCCAAGCTCGGCGACATGGCGTCGCGCGGCTACGACCTCAAGCCCACCACGGACCACCAGGTGTACGGGGGCGCCGCCAAGGAGCGGCCGGAGACCAACTACGCGGTGGACGCGACCCGGGGCGAAGTCCTGCTCTTCAACGGCGCGCCCATTCCGGCGTTCTACTGCTCGGCTGCGGGCGGGTACACCGACAGCGCCGAGACAGTGTGGGGCGGGCGGAGCATCCCCTACCTGCTGCCGGTGCCGGACTTCGACCAGGAGGCGCCCAGCTACGTCTGGCAATCCCAGCTTTCGGCGGCCGCCTTGCGCAACGCCCTGGGCAAGCTGGGCGTCGCGATCGGCGACGTCGTCGCCATCGAACCGCGCGAGCGAGGCTACTCGGGTCGCGTCAAGACGCTCGCCGTCCGCGGTACCCAGGGCGTCAAGATTGTGTCGGGCGAGCGCTTCCGCTGGGCCACGGGACTCAAATCCAGCCTGTTCAACGTCGCGCCGGTCGAGGATGGCGGGCGGATCGTGGCGTTCGCCTTCGCGGGACGGGGCCACGGGCACGGCCTCGGTCTCTCCCAGTGGGGCGCGCGCGGAATGGGCACGATGGGCTACAACTACGCGCAGATCCTGGCCCATTACTATCCCGGGGTCCAGCTTGCGCAGGCTTCGGCGCAGACCGCCGCGTACCGCTGAGCGGGCCTTCACGAAGCTGCAATTCAACCTACAATTCTCCGCATGATGCGGCTTTCGGACTTCGACTACTCCCTCCCCGAGGAGCTCATCGCGCAGCAACCCGCTGCCCGCAGGGACGAGAGCCGCCTGCTCGCGCTTTGCGGTCCGCAACTGCGCCACCTGGCTTTCCGCGACCTGCGCGATCTCCTGCGCCCGGGCGACCTCCTCGTCGTCAACGATACCCGGGTCCTGCCGGCGCGCCTCTTCGGGACCCTGCCCGGCGGGGGGCGGGCCGAAGTGCTGCTGATCGAGGAAGTCGGCGCGCGGACGTGGAGCGCCCTGGTGCGGCCCGGGCGCAAGCTCAGGGAAGGCGCCGCGGTCGCGTTCGGCGAGACGACGGCGACCGTGACGGGCCTGGGGCCCGACGGCGAGCGCATCCTGTGCTTCGAGGCCGATCCCGCGGCACTCATGGCGACGCGGGGCCGGTTGCCGCTCCCGCCTTACATCCATCAGACGCCCGAGGATGAGACGCGATACCAGACCGTCTTCGCGGAGAGGCCCGGCGCCATCGCGGCTCCGACCGCGGGCCTGCACTTCACCGGATTGCTCCTGGCCGAACTGGCCGGACGCGGAGTCGGGTTGGCCCGCGTCACGCTGCACGTGGGCCCCGGGACGTTCCGCCCCGTGCAGGTGGAAGACGTGTCCCTCCACCGGATGCATGCCGAGCGCTACGAGGTACCGGAGGCCGCTGCGCGGGCGATCGCGGCCGCCCGGGCGGCCGGCGGCCGGGTGGTCGCCGTCGGCACGACCGTCGTGCGGACACTCGAGGCCGCGGCCGGACCGGGAGGCGGGGTCTCGCCCGGCCGGGGGGCAACCGATCTCTTCATCCGCCCGGGGTTCGAGTTCCGGGTCGTGGATGCTTTGGTCACCAACTTTCACTTGCCGCGCAGCACGCTCCTCATGCTCGTTGCGGCCTTCGCCGAGCATGCCGGCCTGGGCGGGGGGGACCGCGTCCTGGCGGCCTATGCCGCGGCCGTAGCCGCCAGGTACCGCTTCTTCAGCTTCGGCGACGCCATGTTTCTCTCGCGCGAATAACCCCTTTCGTCGATACCGACGGGGCCCGCCGCCTCCCGCGGGGCGAAAGTGGAGGCATGGTGTGGCTGGCAGCGGCGGCCCTGCTGGCCGCGGGCGGAGCGCAGGCCGATCCGGGGCGCATCGCCCTCACGGCCGATCTGGACGCTCCGGCCGCGCGGGTGGTCCGCATCCTCTCCGACGTGAGCCGCTACCCGCTGATCTATCCCGCGATCAAGCGGGCGGAGGTGCGCGAGCGTTCCCCCGGCCGCTCGATCAGCCACATCGAGATAGAGTTCCCCTGGCCGATCGGGTCGCGGTGGCTCGTGGCCGAGACGAGCACCGCCGGGGAAAGGATCCGGTGGCGCCGCCTCGACGGGACCATCCGGCGCTTCGAAGCCTCGCTCGTCGCGAGGGACGTCTCGGCCGGGCGCTCTCGCGCCACGTACGACGCCCTGGTGGACCCGGGGTGGGCCGGGCCGGGATGGCTGAGCGGCTGGCTCGAGGCGCGAATCCTGGAAGGGCTGGTCAGCGAGACCAGGCGCTACTTGCGGGATCAGGCCGACGAGGTCGCCGCGAGCACTTCGGCGAGATGACGGACGGGAAGTTGCAGGCCGCGGGCGGCGAGGCCGCGGCGGATCTGCATGAGGCATGAAGGGTTGGCGCTGACGACCAGGTCGGGCGCTTCGGCCAGCAGGCCGGTCACCTTGCGGTCCATCAACCGATCCGACAGGTCGGGCTGCAACAGCGTGTAGGAACCCGCACCGCCGCAACAGTAGTCGGCTTCGGCCACGCCGACCAGAATGGCGCCGGAACGCTGCAACAGCTCGCGAGGTGCCACCCGGACGCCCTGTCCATGCGATAGATGGCAGGGGTCGTGGTACGCGACTCGCAGCGGCGACCCATCCGGCCGGGCCAGCAGTGCCGGCGAGCGCCAATCCGCCGCGAGGAGCGCTTCCGAGAGGTCGCGCACCTTACCTGCAAAAGGTTGCGGATAGCTCTTCATGGCGGCGCCGCACCCCGCCGAGTTTGTCACCACGATATCGCAGTCGGAGTAATGCCCGCGCAGCAGGGCCGCTCTTCGCTCTGCGCCTTCGAGATCCCCGTCATGAGCCTGCAAAGCTCCGCAGCATCCCGCTTCCGGTGGCACGACGACGTCGTACCCAGCCTGTGCCAGGAGGGAGACCGAGGCGGCGTTGACCTGGGGATACAGGACGGGCATGGCGCAGCCGGCCAGGAAGCCTGCCCGGCCGCGGCGCACGGGGCCCAATCCCGGGTACTCGGATCGCAGCGAAGGCCCGCCCCACGCGGAGGGCGGGAACATGGCAATGGACCGTCGCAGCGCCGCGGGCAGCCAGTGGTGATCGGTGCGGGCCGCCAGGCGCGCCGGCAGCGTCAGCAGCCGGAAGCGGCGCCGGTCGGGAAGCACGCGCCGCACGACCCACCGCCAGAAGCGCTGGCGCAGGCCCGCGCCGGCCGCTTCGCCCGTGCGGGACCGCATCCCCTCGAGCAGGTGCCCGTAGCGCACGCCGCTCGGGCAGGCCGTCTCGCAAGCGCGGCAGCCGAGGCAGGAGTCGAGGTGGGCGGTGACGTCCGGCGTGGGCGCCACGCGACCCTCGAGCAGGGCGCGCATGAAGTAGATCCGGCCTCGCGGGGAGTCGGGCTCGGCCCCCAGTTCGGCGTATGTGGGGCATGCGTCGAGGCAGAGGCCGCAATGGATGCAGGCGTCTGCAAGGGCTTGGAGGGATTCGGACACCTGGCGTTATTAGACCAAATCTTCCAGGACGCGCCTCGTCGGACGGCGCGACTTGGACATGACCGTCGCGGCGAGCGATGGTTAGGTCCGCGCGCGCAGCGAAGGGAGCGACGATCCATGCCCATGGCCCGACACGCCGAGAAAGTCGCGGCGATTGCCCGCTTCCTCGAGCAGGAGCACGAGGGCAGGCTGTCGCTGCAAAAAGGCGGCGTCTCGCACATGATGCCCCTGGCCGCCGACGCGCGGCGCGGCGACCGGAAGGTGAACCTGCGGGACCTCGCCGAGATCCTCGCGGTGGATCCCGAGAGCAGGACCTGCTCGGTCGAGCCGGGAGTCCCCTTCGCCGACCTGGTGGCGGCGACCCTGCAACATTCGCTCATCCCGCGCCTCGTCCCGGAGCTCAAGACCATCACGGTGGGCGGCGCGGTCGCCGGCTGTTCGGTCGAGTCCATGTCCTTCCGGTACGGAGGCTTCCATGACAGCGCCCTGGCCTACGAAATCGTCACGGGCGACGGGCGGGTTCTCGAGTGCACCCGGACCGACAACGCCGAGGTCTTCGGCATGATCCACGGCTCCTACGGGAGCCTCGGCATCCTCACGCGCATCGACTTTCCGCTCATCCCGGCCAGGCCCTTCGTCAGGATGAGCTACCCCAAGTTCAGCGATTTCGGGGAGTTCTACCGGTCGCTGCTCGCCTTTTGCGAGGAGGGTCGCCACGACTTCGTGGACGCCATCATCCACGGGCGAAACAGGTTCGTCATCTGCCTGGGCACCATGGTCGACGAGGCGCCGTACACGCACCGGTACGACCAGGTGGACATCTTCTACAAGAGCACCTGGGCCAGGGGAGAAGACTACATCCCCATCTTCGACTACTTCTTCCGGTACGATGCCGACTGCCACTGGCTGAGCCGCAAGATTCCCGGGATGGAGCTACGGGTGCTGCGGCGGCTGCTGGGCCGGCAGATCCTCTCGTCCACGCGGTTGCTCTCGCTGGCGCACCGGTTCGCTCCGCTGCTGCAGCGCGGAAGGCTTCCCGACGTGGTCCTCGACTGCTTCATTCCGGCGTCGCGCTACGAGGAGTTCTTCCGCTGGTACGAGCGGGAAATGAAGTACTTCCCGCTCTGGATCGTGCCGTACCGCATCGCGGAGCCGTACCCCTTTCTGGACAGTGGGTTCAGCAGCCGCATCCCGGACCGTTTGTTCATCGACTGCGCGATCTACGGGCTTCCCAACAGCCGGCCCGGGGTGGACCTCTACACGACGCTCGAAGACAAGCTGTACGAGCTCGCGGGTCTCAAGGCCCTCATCTCGCGCAACACCTACTCCCAGGCGCGCTTCTGGGAGATCTACGACCGGCAGCGCTACGCGCGCGTGAAGGCGCTGACCGATCCCGCGGGGCGCTTCCGGGACATCTACGAGAAGGTGCACTGCCGGGGTTGACGATCGTCTGCGCCTGACGCGGCGCCGGGAGCGAGCGTCCCCCGCGCGGCGCGCTGCGACATGATCAGCATCTGCAACCGGTTCTCCACGTTGGCGAAGCTGCCGTCCGCATCGAAGTCCAGGGCGATTATCCGAATGTCGGGGAACCGCCGCCGCAGCGCCTTGAACATCCCGCGCCCGGAGATGTGGTTGGGCAGGCAGCCGAAGGGCTGGACGACCACGAAGCTGGAGACCCCGGCCTGTGCGTAGGCCGAGATTTCGGCCGGAATGAGCCAGCCTTCGCCCACGACGTAGGTCCGGTCGGCGAACTGCTCGCCCAGGGCCGCCAGCTCGTGTATGGACGGCCGCCGCTCGTGGCCCCGAAACGCTCGCACCCGCTCGTTGACCTGGCCCAGCACGCGCTCGTACATCCAGTCGGTCATCTCGGCGACCGCCCAGTTGCCCAGGGGATTGGGAAGGTGGTTCTTCGCGATCCCGGCCTTGAGGCGCAGCAGATCGCGCCGGAAGAAGTCCACGACGCTCGGCAGGACCACCTCCAGCCCGTGAGTCTCGAAGTACCGCACCATCTGCTCGTTGGCCGTGGGATGGAAGTTGAGGAGGATCTCGCCGATGATGAGGACCCGCGGCTTCGGGTCGCCCGCCACGGCGATGCGATTGAAGCGCGCCACGGCCCGCTCCAGCGCCGCCAGTGCCGCGCCGTGGCCCTCCACGAGCGCCTCGGCCGTGTCCGCCACGCTCGCCCGGAAAATGTCGTCGGTCTCGCCGGGCACGACCTCGTAGGGCCGGAGCCGCCGCGCCATCTCGTCGAGGGCGTCCGCGATGGCCAGGCCGTAGAGCATGCCCAGCTGGAACCAGGTCCCGAGCTTGAGCCCGGGGTGCATCTCCGCCCGGTCCACGCCGGTCGTGACGATGGGAATGCCGGGGTACCCGGCTTCATCCAGCGCCTTGCGGGCCAGCACGGCGTACTGCCCGGCCCGGCAGTCGTCGCAGTTCTTGGCCAGCCCCAGCGCGACCTCGGAGGGCTGGTATTCCCCGCGTTCCAGCACGGCGAGGAACTCGCCGACGTTGATCTGCGCCGGATAGCAGATGTCGTTGTGGACGTACCGCTTGCCCAGCATCTTGGCGGTCTCGTCGGCCATCGGCAGCGGCGCGATGCGATAGCCCTTCGACCGCAGCACTCCCGACGCGATGGCGGCGAACGACTCCGAGACGTTGGGTGCCAGGATGGTCCGCAGCTTGCGATCGTCCTCGGTGTACTTGACCTCGAAGGGCGCGGCGAGCTCGCGGCGCGGCGCGGGGCCGTCTGGCATCCCCGATCGCACGGTCTCGACGAAGGACTTGATGCGGATGCCCAGCGGACCCAGGGCCTCGCCCTCGTCGATCTTGAGAGCCAGGAGTTGCTTGCCGGCGACCGTGTCGAGGATGCGGGCGATCTCGTCGGTGATGACCGCGTCGTGGCCGCAGCCGAAACTCACGAGCTGCGCCATCTGCAAGTTGGGGTGGCCGGCGGCGATCTTGGCGGCCGCGAAGAGCCTGGCGTGGAACGGGTTGACCCGGTCGACCCGGATGTCCGACAGATCGACTTCATCCAGCCCGGGCAGGGAATCGATGGTCAACACCGGGATGCCGAGGTCGGTGAACTGCCCCGCGATGCCGTGGTGCACCAGGTCATCGTGGTGGTACGGCCGGCCGGCGAGAATGACGGCGAAGCGCCCGGTGCCCTCCAGGGAGGCGAGCACGCGCCGGCCGGCATCCTCCACCGCCGCCTGGAATGCGGCCTGTGCCGCGTCGGCGGCCGCGACGGCGCGCCTGGCGAGCCGCGAGTCGACGGAAAAGGCCTCGCGCAGGTAGCGCCGCAGCTGGGCGTCGCGCAGCCTGGCGCTCCGGAACTGGAAGGTGGGCGAGTCGAGGACGACGCCGTGGTGGCGCTCGGGATCGTCGTTGTGGCGGATCACGAGGGGGTAGCCCTGGACGACGGCGCACATGTTGACGGTGTCTCGGGTGTGGTTCTCGTGCACCTTCACGGCGATCATCGTGGGCATGAAGATGCGGTCTACGCGCTTCTGGATCAGGTTCCGGACGTGCCCGTGCACCAGCTTGGCCGGGAAGCACACCGTATCCGAGGGCACGAACGGGAGGCCCGCCTCGAAGAGCGGGTAGCTGCTTCGGTCCGAGACCACCACTTCGAAGCCCAGGGTCGAGAACAGGGCCTTCCAGAAGGGCAGGCTGTGCCAGAACTCCAGCGTGAGCGGAAGTCCGATGCGGACGGGGCGCCGGGGAGCCGCCTGCGGCGCCGCGTAGTCCTTCGCGAGCAACTTGTTGCGGACCTTGAAGAGGTCGATACTGGCTTCCTGCTTGGCGCTGATCTCCTTGATCCGCTTGAGGACGTCCCGATCCCGCGGGTCGCCCAGGACCTCGCCCTTCTCGCAGCGGTTGCCGGTGACCAGGCGATCGCCGGTCGAGAACCGCACGATCCCCCGGCTGCAGTTATTGGTGCAGAGGACGCAATTCGCCCCCTGGAGCTTGGTCGCCGCGAACGCCTCGAGCGCCTCCCAGCCGATGAAGCTAGACTCGCGCGCTCCGGCCGGCCTGCCTCGCATGTGCTCGCAGGTCAGCAGCGCGATGCCGTACGCTCCCATCTCGCCCGGGAAGGGGGCGCGCACGACCGAGCGGCCGGTGAACTGCTCGAATGCACGCAGGACGGCGTCGTTCTTGAAGGTGCCGCCCTGGACGACGACCTTCCGGCCAAGCTGATCGAAGTTCGGCACGCGCACGACCTTCGTGAACACGTTCTCGATGATCGACCGGCAGAGCCCGGCCATGATATCCGCGGGCTCCTTGCCGTTGCGCTGCTCGGTGACGATGCTGCTGTTCATGAACACGGTGCAGCGCGATCCCAGCCGGGAGGGAGAGGTGGACGCGAAGGCGAGCCGTGCGATTTCGTCCGTGGGGATCCCGAGCGAGCGCGCGTAAGTCTCTAGAAAGGAGCCGCAGCCGGCCGAACACGCCTCGTTGAGCACGATGCTCGTGACGATGCCGCCGCGCAGGCTGATGGCCTTCATGTCCTGGCCGCCGATGTCCAGGATGAACGAGGCGTCGGGGGCGAAGCGCAGCGCCGCCTTCGCGTGCGCCACGGTCTCGACCGTGTGGTAGTCGGCCCGCAACGCCCTGGCCAGCAAGCGCTCCCCGTAGCCCGTGGTGCCGACGCCGAGGATTTCCAGCCGCACGCCCGCCGCGCCGTGGCGAGCATGCAATTCGCGCAGGCCCTCGACGACGACTCCGAGGGGATCGCCCCCGTTGGCGCGGTAGTACCGGTCAACCAGGTTGCCCGCCTCGTCGATCAGCACGAACTTGCTGGTCGTCGATCCCGCGTCCACGCCGATGTACACCGCCAGCGCGTCCCCGGGAGCGTGCGCCGCCGGCTGCCAGTCGAGGCTCCGGTGGCGCGTCCGGAACTCCCGGCGCTCGGCGTCGCTGGCGAAGTACGCGGCCTGGGCGGCTGCCTGCTCGTCGCGCGGCTGCCAGGCGGCCAGGCGCTCCAGCGCCACGTCCAGCCCGACCGGATCGTCCTGTTGCGAGCAGGCGGGATCCGCCGCCAGCGCCGCGCCCATGGCCACGACGACCTCCGCGTGCTCGGGCACGATGATGTCTTCGGGACCGAGGCCCAGGCGATCGGAGAAGACCGACACGAGCTTGGGGTTGAAGGTCAGGGGGCCGCCCTCGAAGACCACCGGCGGGCGAATCTCGGCGCCTTGCGCCAGGCCGCCGATCGTCTGCTTGGCGATGGCGTGGAAGGTCGAGAGCGCGAGATCCTCGGCAGGGACGCCCTGGTTGAGCAGGGGCTGGAGGTCGGTCTTGGCGAAGACGCCGCAGCGCCCGGAGATCGGGTACTCGTGGCGCCCTCGCTCGGCCAGCGCCCCCATCTCCTCGGGGCGCACCGACAGCAGTTCGGCCATCTGATCGATGAATGCGCCCGTGCCGCCGGCGCAGACGCCGTTCATTCGCAGATCGGCCGCCGCGAGGCGACCGGTCCGGGGATCCGGCTCGAAGAACACGACCTTGGCATCCTGGCCGCCGAGTTCGATGGCGGTGCGCGCCGAGCCGTGGTACTCGCGCACCGCGAGCGCATTGGCCACGACCTCCTGGATGAAGAAGGCGCCAAGAGCCCGGGATATCTCGATACCGCCGCTTCCGCAGACGGCGATGCGGAAGCGCGCGTCGCCCCAGTCTTCCCGCAGGTCCTCGAGAAGCTGCTTGACGGTCTCGGCCTGCCTGGCCCGGTGGCGTTCGTAGCGGCTCAGGAGCAGCTTGCGCTCCGCCACGTCGAGGACGGCCAGCTTGACCGTCGTCGAGCCGACATCGATGCCCAGATGGAAGATCCGGGAGAGCGAGGCTGCCTGGTGGGAAATCAAGAGGTCGCGGAACCTCCAGCTATCGAGCGGCCATTCTAACCCGAAGTCGCTCCGGGCGCTCCGGGGCGCGCGTGGCGAGGCGACCCGGAGAGGTCAAGCTGCCCGCCGGAGAGGGGGCTCAGAGCAGGTCGTAGTCGTCGCCACCCGACCTGATCGGCTCGGGAGGCGGCGCGAGGACGCGGAGGGCCAGGTCCCTGATGACCGGGTCGTAGATTTCCTTGAGGGCCAGCAGGGCCGTATGCCGGTCGGCCTGCGCGCCCGACAGCCGCCCCCCGGCACGCCACGCGGCAAGCTGGTCGAGCGGCTCGCGCAGGCCGCGGAAGCCGTCGAGCCAGTCCTCGCGGTCCTGCGGGTGGATGTGCGCCCACCCGTCCCGGTAGGGCGGGACGGTGCCGTAAAGCGACTCGGCCCACTCCAGCGCGCCGTCGGCGAGCTCGGGCGAGAACGTGGGGTCGCTCATTGTTACCGATTGTAACAAGATTTCTTGACCGGCGTGTTGTCCATTCGCGAACATGCGTGGGTGCTGCCCGGAATCCTGACGATCCTGGCGCCGGTCCTGGTGGCCTTCTGGGCGCTCCGGCGCCTGCGGAGCCAGCGCCTGGCGCTGAGGGAGCTGCGAGCGCGGTTCCGCGAGACGCTGGATTCTTGCGAGGACTTGCTCGGCAGACTGGCTCTGCTCGAACCCGCGGCGCGGGTGGCCGCCCTGGCTCCGCCGCCGCCCGGCGGCAGGGCGAGCGGCGCCGAGCAGGAGTACGTGAACCTGCGCGAATCGCTGCGCCAGGTGGAAGAGAGCCTGCTGCAGGGCGAGGGCGAGTGGCAGATCGGTCGCTACGACCGGCTGGCATCCCGCCTGTCGAACCTGTGGGCGCACCTCGATACCATCCGCGGCGGCATCGACCGGCTCGATCGCGATCTCGCCGCCGTGGGGCCCGTGCCCGCGCCCGAAGCGGCGGAACTGCTCGAGAGGCGCGCCGGCCAGGAGCACGAGGCGCGCGCCGGCCAGGAGACCGAAATTCGCGCCCGCTGCGAGCGCGAGGCGCCCAGGCTGCTGGCTCGAGCCCGCCATCCTGCGAGCGCCGCCGGAGAATGGGCCGCGGCCCGCCTCGGGCGCGCCGAGGCGAGCCTGGCCGAGGCCCTTGAAGCCCTGGCCGCGGGCGACCTGGTCGGGGCCGACCGGGGCTCGCGCCTGGCCCGCGCGCTGGCCGGCGGTACCGTCCGGCTGAGCGAAAGCGGCCTGCTGATCGAGCCGCCGGCGGGCAGGGGGCCGTGGGCCGGCTTCGCGGCCGCCTGCCGGGAAGCGCGGGTCCCGCCGCGGGTCGGCCTGGGCTGGACCCTCGCGGCAATGGCACTGGTCGGCGCGGCGGGCAACTGGGTGGGCCATCGCCTGACGTTCCGCTCGACCGAGGTGCGGGTGAGCGGCAGCAACCTGGCCCTGCGGGCGCCTGCCCAGGCAAGTCACGCCCTCGACCTGGCGCACACCGGCGCCCGGGCGGTGGATGGCGACCTCGCCACCACCTGGCAGAGCGGCGTCAGCCTGGCCGAACCGCAGGCCGTCGTCATCGATCTGGGCAAGCCGCACCCGATCGGGAAGGTCCTCGTGCTGCCCCAGGCGGCGCCGCCCGGTCGCTGCACGTGGGAAATCGACCTGTCGGCCGACTCCTGGGAGTGGGCGCGCAGTGGCAAGGCGACCGCCGTCTGCGGGCCCGCGCATTCCAGGTGGGGCATCACCGAGGCCGCCACCGGCAGCAAGGCGCGCTTCGTGCGCGTCCGGCCGACCGACTGGGGCCGCAGCGGCGTGGCCGTGGCCGAGATCCGCGTCTTCGCGCCCAGCAGCCTCGTGAAGTAGGGCCGGCCCCACTCGCTACAGCAGTGGCGCAGGCCTCCGTGCCTGCGCCAGAGAGGCGCCAGGCCACTCGAGCGCTGCCATGACTTCCCTGGGAGCGCCGCTGATAGTGCCGGCTACGGCGCGATCGCGTCCGGCAAGGCCTGCAGGCTGCCAGACGCCGCAAGCGAGGCCGTGGCGCCGTTGGTCAAGGCCAGGCAGACGGCGTCCTGCAAGGCGCGAACGGGCGCCAGCGGCCCGACGTGGCCGTTGACGACGAAGGCGAAGACGTAGCGATCCCCCGCGTAGCCCGCCAATGCCGAGATGCCGCTCATGGAGCCGGTCTTCGCCCGCACCCGGCCGTGGCCTCGCGTCCCGGCCAGCCGGCCGGCCAGCGTGCCGTCGACGCCGGCGACCGGCAGCGACGCCACGAAGTCCGGATCGTCCTTCATGCGCACCAGGACCTCGGCGATCTGCCGCGGCGTCAAGAGGTCGTAGCGGGACAGGCCCGAGCCGTCCACCAGGCGGTAGGCCTCCCGCGGCCAGCCCAGCCATGCGGCTTCGGCATCGAGGCCGGCCTGCGCCGTGGTGGCGGCGGCGTCCGCGGTGGCGGCCGCCGCCAGATGGCGCAGGAGCACCTCGGCATACAGGTTGTCGCTGGCCTTGTTGGTCCGAGCGACCAGGTCGCGCAGCGGCGGCGAGTCGCGCCGGGCCACCGGGCGCGCCCCCTCCGGCGCTTCCCCCAGGCGCGAAAGCCCCGCGACGGTCACGCCGGCCAGGCGCAACGACGCGCGAAAGCGCTCGAGGGTATGGATCGCCGGATTGGCTGACGCCGCCGATTCGCTCGCGGCGTTGCGGTCCACCACGAGTGCCGACACCCGCGATGCGTAGGCGAAACCGGCATCGTCGGCCGCCCACCCGGCGCCGTAGTCCTCGGCCGGCCGGAAGCGCGACGCGTCGCCCAGCAAGGCGCCCGAGACCGTGCGGATGCCCGCGCCGGCCACCTGGAGGGCCAGATCGTCCAGGCCGGCCCCGTCTAGCGCCGGATCGCCGCCGCCGACCAGCACCAGGTCCCCCTCCAGCCGATCGCCCACCTGCCGCCCGGCGGCCAGGACGCGCGTGCTGCAAGAGGCGTCGGGGCCGAGCAGGGCAAGGGCCGCAGCGGTGACCAGGATCTTTCGCGTCGAGGCCGGCACGAAGCGCCGGTCGGCGTTGTGGGCGAAGCGCGTGCGGCCGTCCCGATCCAGCAGGACGAGCCCCACCTGATCGCCCGCGAGCAGCGGATTGGCAACCATCGATCCCAGGAGGGCCGCCAGCGGTTCGGGCGGTACCGGGCCCGACCTGACGACCCGGACTGCCCGGGGGCGAGCCGCCGGCTGCGCACGGGCCGGCTCCCGCCCCGAGGCGCGCCCGTGCTGGCGAACGACGGCACGCCCGCTTGTTCCCGGCCGCCTGATTTCCCGCGATCCGGCGTCCCGGCGCCGGATCTCGCGGGCGTTCGCCTCTTTTTTCTTGCGCGCCAGATCGCGCTTGCGCTTCCGGCCGGGCCCTACCTGGTGGCTGCGGCCGTCGGCGCGCGCCTGATAGCGCGGCTCTGATGACTTCGCTCCGGCATCGCGGCCGGCACGGAGGCCGGCCCCACCCGTTGCATCGGTGGCGCAGGCCTCCGTGCCTGCGTCCGATAGGCGCCAGGTCATTT
>Ga0194120_10004438_pt1 | contig 21667 bp, 13 predicted proteins | sample TA2MahCa65mmetaG_FD_148642 | JGI IMG/M metagenome (GOLD analysis project Ga0194120, IMG submission 148642) | Freshwater microbial communities from Lake Tanganyika, Tanzania - TA2015019 Mahale Deep Cast 65m | ecosystem: Environmental > Aquatic > Freshwater > Lake | place: Tanzania: Lake... | reverse complement strand
TCGTTCCTCGAAATGCGAACGCATGGCGATGGCCATCGGAGCGGATGCCGACGAGGGAGTGCTGGGTGAATTCATCGCAGGTGCCGCATATCCGCTTTTCTACGCCGAGAACGCCAAGCAACTGCGGGACTTCTTCGAGTTCGTCACCATGTCGGTGACCATCCGCACAAAGTCCCAAACGCCGAATGCCACTCCGGATGCAGGTAGCATCGACGTCAAGCCTGTCACGATCGAGAAGCGGTCGGAAAAACCCAGATCGGTGCAACAGCAACCTCCGAGCGGAACCGAACAGAACGAGCGGCCAAGCGAGGAGGGCTACTGGTGATATTCGACCCCAGTAAATTCACCGCGCCGAAGGCCAAGCCGCTTCCGGTATTTCTGCTATTGGATGTCAGCGGGTCAATGAATGAAGTCATCGACCCGGACAATGTTCGTGAAACCGGCCAAACGTATCAGTCCGACGGCCAGACATGGGGGGTGGTCGAGGGCGGAACGTCGAAGATCCAGATACTCAACAAGGCCGTCCGACGAATGATCGAGTCGTTCTCTGCCGAGGAGCGGATGGAGACGGAATTTCTCGTTTCCATCCTCACTTTCAGTGACAGCGTTGCCGAGCATCTCGAGCCCAGCGCCGCTTCCTCAGTGACCTGGAGGGACATGGCCGCGGACGGCAGCACGGCAATGGGTGCGGCCTTTTCATTCGCCAAAAAACTCATCGAGGACAAGGACGTCATCCCCTCCCGCGCCTACCGCCCGACAGTGGTATTAGTGTCGGACGGGCAACCGACGGACAACTGGCAGCGTCCTTTGGAAGCCCTCATCACTGATGGGCGGTCATCCAAGTGCTTCTTCATGGCGATGGGCATTGGCGAGAACCCAGGAACCAAGGTTCTCGAGCGGTTCATCTCACAAACGCCCGTGCTCGCGGAAGTCAACGGATCGCCTGTCAGCAACTCTGTCTTTCACGCCACGGACGCAGACAGGATTCACGAGTTCTTCCGCAAGGTTACCATGTCCGTAACCACCCGAAGCAAGTCGCAAAATCCTAACGACGTGCCGAGATCGCCCAGAGTCGCGTCGGAGCAGCAAGGAGAATATTGGTAATGCCCCAGGCAGCAGGTGACCCAGAAGAACTGGAACGCTTCGCGCACGCATTGCGGCAGTGCATCGATTCGCTTACCGACGCCGTAGGCCGCCTGAACGGGGCTTTCGCCTCGCTCGGCGACACTTGGCAGGATGAAAAACGGGCGCGGTTCGAGGAGGACTACAACCACCTCGTCCAGCAATTGCATCAGTTCAGCAACAACGCAGAAGAGCAGGTCCCATACCTGACCACGCTCGCGTCGCGACTCCGGGATTATTTGCAGAGCTAGAAACCTTTGAATCGCGATGGCACAAGTCTCAATCGGACAAGTCGAGAACCTGGAAGAACTGCTCCAAGGACTGCTGTCCGTGCGGGAGCAGCTGGAATCGGCATGTCGGGAACTGATCGGCACTGCGGAAACCACGCTGTGTGCGGCACGTGAAGAGGCGGTAACCAGCGGAAAAATGCTGGATCGCGCCGCTCAACTCGAGCAGGCGGCACAACAGGCACTCAAGAATGCGCAAAGCAATCTGCAAAGCAGCCAAGCCGCGCTCGGCTCCGCAAGATCTGCCCTGTCTTCGTGCCAGTCGCAACCACCCGACGAGAACGGCAATCCGCCCGACTGCTCCGGCGAAGAGTCGGCCGTAGCCAGCGCAGAGGCCGATGTCGAGGCAGCACAGGCCGAAGTCGCAAAGGCGCAGGCGGCTCTCGAACAGGCGAAAGGCAATCGCCAGGCGATGGAGCAAAGAGTCGAGCATGCCAGGCAGGCGTGCGCAATGGCAGAGCAGGCACTGGAGCAGGCGCGGGCCGAGTGCACCGCACGGCTTGCATCCGTTTCCCAGTCTGTCGATACGGCGACGCGCCGGCTGTCCGCCGCACAACAGGCGCTCAATGCCTATCTGGCGACCCATCCAGCCGCAGCGCAGTTCCATTCATGGCTGAAGTGGAACGCCACGCAGCATGGCGCGGCCATCACACCGGACACGCTGCGGGACCGGATGAACCTTTCCGCCGATCAACGCGACTTGCTTAACGAGTATCTCTATGACCGCGATCCACAATATCGCGGTCTTGTTGACAAGTACCGTCGCGATTGGGCCGCAGCCAAGGGTGACGCCGAGCGCCATATCGTCGCACTTCAGACGCGGATTCAAGTCAGCGGCAGGTTCGCGGAGCACATGGCTCGACTCGCACTCGCGCCTCTGGGCGAAAAGATAGAGACCCAAGTCCGGACGTTCGTTGGTGACAGCGGGAAATACACGATAACAGACCTGCTTGTGACGGGTTTGCGGGTCCCTGTAATCCTGGGTCGCGGCGAAGGGATGTCCGCTCCGGTGGGTGGCTCCATGGCCTTCGAGGTGAAAAGCGGCAAGGCGATTTATCTCTTCAAGGAAATGGATCACATGGTATTCCAGGCCGAGGGGCATAAGCAGGCGGATGCGCGATGCACGTTTTGCTCGCGCGACATTCACGACTTGCCGCCGGAGAAGGAAAAGCACTTGCGCAAAACCTTGCGTGATGCGGGTTCGCCCCTCGTCGGAATGCTGCCGCGCAAAGGCGAGATTGACGAGTCGTGCATCGACTTCATCCGCGCTGGCGAGGAGGTGCCTTCGTGAAAATACGACTTGCTATCGTCAGTCCCGATCTCCTCGTAGACGTCAGCCGCGAGGTTGAGATGCTCCGGACTGCGGTCAATGCGGGCGACATGGACGCCGTGGACGCCGTCACTGCAACACTCCTGACGATGACGGCTCGTTGCCGCTCGGTGGACCTGTCCGAGGAGGAATACCGCGAGTTTCTTCAGGGCATTAGGAGCAGCGATCCCACATTCGAATCGACCTACCTGTTGCCGAGCGAACTATGCGCGACCGTTCTACCAACAGTCGCCACCGGCGATTTTGTCCTCGAACTTCCGATTGATGAGTAACCACACCCGGACCTGCCCATGTTCGACGATGCGATTGGAATGGCGACGCGGTGCATGGATGAATTTCGTGACAGAGTGCGCGATTCGTTCGGCCAGTCGATCCTGACCGATGTACTTACCCCGATCCGCAAGGACATTGAATCACTGCACAGATTCAACGAGGAGTTTCGGCGGCAGGCGTTCACCATTGGCCGCATTTTGGAAGAGACGCGTGCGATTCAGTTCCAAGACCAAGGGTGCACGTGATGAGCGGTCCGTCCGTGTATTTTCACTCATCGATTGCAAAGATCCGCGAGGCCGTCACCGATTATCGCGAGGGACTCGCGCGCATTGACCGCGAATTCGACGCTGCCTGCGCGCGGATCGATGACTCCATCACCGGCCTGCAGGAGGATGGGTCAAAAACTGGCAGAGTTTGGGTGGATACCCAGGACAAGGAGCGGCAGTTCCGCCAACAGTCAGCTGGAATCCAGCGCGAGATTGTAAGAACAGACGCCAAGATCACTGCGGCGAACCAGGGCCTTGCCGCAGTGAACTCGGAGATTTCCGCACTTGCCGCCGAGAAGTCAGACCTTGAAAAGCAAATCAGCGACCGTTGGCTGATCGTCTCGCTCTACTACTACTTCGCCCAGGAGAGTGACGAAGCGAAGAAACGCTGCCGCACCCTGCAAACGCAGCTCGATTCCGCGGGAAGTCGGAAGTCCGCGCTGGAACGGACTAAAGGTGATTTCGAGACGATCCGACGGCAGGAGGAAGCGCGACGGGCAGACCTTCAGAAGACGCTGGAAGAGATCGACCGCAAGCTCGCGGCACTCGAACAGTCGAAAGGGCTGAACGAGAAACAGTCCAGGCGCCTCGTGGAGGAGAGGAAACTCGCAGAAACCAACCGGGAGCGACGCAGAGCGAATTGGCTTTCCAGTTTTGCCAACGACTGGGCGAAGGCTGTCGCGGAACTCTCGCGGAACGGCCAGAGTCTCCGTTGGCAGCAACCAGCGTTCGAGGACTTTTGCAGGGATCATCCGGTAGCTGCGCCCGAAACGCCGGTTGGCATTTTTCTCGGTTCGCAGCACGTTGCGTTCCAGACTTTGTCGTGTCTTGTTCCGTATGGCATCGCATTCCCGTTTTCCCACGCCCTTGTTCTGCCGGAAGACAACGCCGCCCAGAGGCGTCTCGCTCACCAGCTCCTCCTGCGGTTGATCTCGACGATCCCACCGGGGCAGTTGGAACTGACGGTCATCGACCCCCTGAAACTCGGGCAATCCATCGAGCCGTTCCTGCCGCTTCTGAAGGTGGAGCAGCTCGTGCCGCAGCAACGCGTGCTCACCCGCTCCGGAGAAATCGAGGCGACGCTCGAGCGGCTGACGGACGACGTCGAGGAACTCGTTCAGCACCGATTTAGCGACAAGGCGTCGCATTGGTCTAATTACAACGCGACCCACGCGGACAACCCGCTCCCCTACAGGATCGTGCTGGTTTTCGACGTGCCCGAGCAGCTTTCGGAAAAGAGCCTCTGGTTCCTCGGGCGTCTTTGCGAGAACGGCCCTCGCTGTGGTGTTCTACCCGTCGTGGCGATCGACGGTTCGCGAATCGAAGACAAGCGATATGAGAGGTTTCGGTCCTCGCTCAGCACGTCGACCGTGCGTCTTGACTCGCTCCTCCACGCCCCTGATGCCGAGGGCGACGGGCTCGCGTTGGCATACCAGTCGGAACCGTGGCCGCCACGGGATTCGCTGAACGCCTTCTTCGCGGCAGTCGCCGAACGTTGTGTCGCGAAAGGCCGTTTCGGCAAGTCGGTGTCCGACCTGTGGTCAGCATTCTCGAAGGCCGCGACCACGATCGGTGGATTCGAGATCCCGATCGGCTGGACGCCTGCCGGCGAAACCGTGTCGTTTGTCGTGGGAGGACGCAACTCCGAGCACCACGCGCTGCTCGCCGGGAAGACCGGTTCTGGAAAGTCGAATCTGCTGCACGTGCTGATTCACACTCTTTGCGAGCGGTACGGCCCCGGTGAAGTCGATCTCTATTTGCTCGACTACAAGGAGTCGACGGAGTTCACGGTCTATGCGCACCCGCCGCTTCCACACGCGCGGCTGGTTGCCACTGAGAGCGACCCTGAGTACGGCGTCACGGTCCTGCGTCACCTGGTGGATGAACTGGAACAACGAGCCACCTTGTTCAAGACCGCGGGCGTTCGCGATTTCGCGGAATATCGAAACACGCTCCATCAACAGTTACCCCGAGTTCTTCTGGTCATCGACGAGTTCCAGGTTCTCTTCTCCGAGGGCTGGCAGGCCTCAGAGGTCGCAGAGCGGCTTCTGTCCCAGCTTTTGAAGCAGGGCCGCTCCTTCGGTATCCATGTCGTCCTGGCGACCCAGACGCTGAAGGGAATCAACGCGTTATCGCTCGGAGCGATCATCACCCAACTCGGATGCCGTATCGCGCTTGCGTGCGGACAGGAAGATTCAGCGATGATTCTTGGCAGCAACAACTGGGGCGCCGCTGAACTCCACAGCCCCCCTGAGGCCATGATCAACACATCCAATGGCGCATCGTCCGGCAATATCAAGTTTCTTGTTCCGCTGGCGGAAGCGGGATTCTGCAGAGAGCACATCGCGAGGCTGTCGGAGCGCGCGGCGAAACGCAAAGCGCCGGAGAAGACACGCGTATTCAACGGCTCGCATCTCCCGTGCATCCCGGCAGCGGATGATTTTCAGTCGGTTTGCAGCCACGCGAATTCACTTCTTCTGGGAGAGACGCTGACCTTCGCTGCGCAAGCGTTGACCGTCCCGTTAGTCACCCGAAATGCGTTCAACGTGCTGTTCAGTGGCTACAACGATCGCATTCATGACGGGCTGCTCGCATCGACCCTTCGGAGCATGGCCGCCGGTACCGCTTTCGACCGGGTCGTCTATTTCAACGCCCGGAACATAACGCCGGCTGGGGGCTTCAGCGATGCCTGCAGCGCGCTCGGCAACCGATTCGAGGTGTTCAGCGATACCGACACGCTGCCGCTCCAGGACGTGCTGGGCGCCATCGGGAAAAGCCGTGTCGCGCTGATCATCGACGGACTGGATTCTGAAAAGTCGCTTCAACCAGTGCCCTTCAAGCCATCGAAACCCGGCGAACCCCCGTCCCCCGCTGATCTTTTGAAGCGCATCTGCGAGGAAGGCCCTCGCGTTGGCACATTCGTCTTTGCATTCATCGACAACTGGCGTCGTTGTGCCGGCCCATGCAAGGACTTGTTCAGCGCGTTCGAGTTGCGCGTTGCGTACTGCATGAACGAAGAGGACGCGGGAGCACTCGTCAGTGGCGGCATCGGCAAGTTCAAGGGCATCGAGAGACCGAATCGCGCGGTCTTCGTGAACCGCATGACCAATGAAACCACCTGGTTCCGGCCCTACGTTCAGGAAGGTCCGTAATGAGAAAGTTTCTTCTCACCTGGTATGGCATTACCGACTTCCGTGCGTCACTTGGACTCGAAAACACCGAGGGCCCAATCGCTGCGGCGCTCGCAGCCGAGCCGTACTCAGATGTCATGATTCTGTGCTACACGCGTCCCGACGACTCCGACGCGTGTCGTGAATTGCGTGAATCCTTTGCCACGGACCTGTCGGCGATTCGCGACGCCGCTCAGCCGAGCGACTGGGACACCATCCGGAGGTTCGTCTCGAAATACGCGAATACCACCGTTGCGCACGAGCACTTTGCACACTGGTTAAGAGCTAGGTTTCAGAGGCCTGATTCGGCACTGCAGATCTCATTCAAGAGTGAGACACTTCGCGAACTCAACGACACCGAGGGCATCTATGCGTGCGCTACGCGGGCTCTCGATTGGGTCGCCCAGGAATCGGGCGAAAAACTTGTGACGCTCTATCTCAGCCCGGGGACGCCTGTCATGGCGTTTGTCTGGGCGATCGCCGCGTTGGCGCACCCCACATTGAAAAAGCGACTCATCGCGTCACCCGTGATTGGAAAACCGCCAGACACGATCGCCCTACCTGCCGAATGGCTTGAACGACACGGCACGGCCCAACAGGCGAGGCAAGCCGTCAACGGGGAATTCGATATGACCTTTCACTTGTTCGGCGAGCAGCGCATGCCCGGACTGCTGGGCATCCGGCAGTTTGCTTCAAGCCGCCATGTTTTCGTGAACTCGAAGGAATACCCGGCGACCTGCATGCAGCCGTTTCTTGAGGGCACGATCGACGAGTTGCATGTGAATCCTTGGGACGCGAGTGCCGTGCGAGAGCACATTCTCCGATATGCCGAAACACTACCTTCAACGGCGCGCATCGCCGTCAACGTGACCGGTGGAACGAAGCTGATGTTCGCGGGAGCGTTGGCCGCAGCTCGGGCTATCGGCGCCGTTCCGTACTATTTCGACAGCCGGAATCAACGGGTGATTTTTGTCGACGATTTTCACAGCGAAGCCCTCAGGCCTATCGAGTCCGTTGAAACCTTTCTGCTTCTTCACGGTGATGGATTGAAGCTGTCGAGTGCGGGCGAGGCACCCGCGCTATCCCCTGATCGCTGTTTGCTTATGGAAACCCTTTGGAATAAGCGGAACAGGCTTGCCGCCATCTACCAGACGGTCCGCGAGTTTCGCGAAACGTGCGAGCCCTTTCAGGTGTCCGCTGCAGGCCTGACGTGCGCGTTGGACGAAAACCAAGTTGCGACGGTGGAGGGCGCTAACCTGAACCTGCGTTTCCCGAATTGGCCGGATTTCGCGAAATACCTGACGGGCGGCTGGTTTGAGGAGTACTCGTACCTGCAATTTAAGCCGTACGAGGATTCCGGCCTCATCATGGACTTGCGCATGAACGTCCAGTTGGCAATGGACGGCGACGGAATCAGCAAGTCCAGCAAATTGACGAACGCCTACAACGAACTCGACCTCGTTTTCACGGATGGCTTTTCGCTCTATATCGTCGAGTGCAAGGCTGGGAGCGTGACACAGGACCAGGTTATGAAGCTCCAGAATCTCGTTCGGTTCTATGGAGGCGTTGAGGGTGAAGGCATCGTCGCAAGTTGTTTCAAGCCCGACGCAACCAGCGTGAAGAAAATGCAAGACGCGGGACTAGTAGCGTGCTTCGCCGATTCATTTCCGCAGCAGGTCAGGGTGCTCATGGACCGAATCGCTGCACGCACTCCACCGAAGCAGGCCACTGCATGAGACTCCACCTGGTATGTGATGTTTCCGGCAGCATGGCTGAAGGCGGAAAGCCCTATGCAATGCGGACGGCTGTGCTGTCAGCGGCTCAGTTGGTACAGCTTGGCTATATGCGCGCGGAGGCTGCGGTCTGGGGATGGGCGTCGGACATGTGTCATTTTCCCGACTGGTCCACGGGCGACGAGTTCCCGCCGGATCTTCTTTCGTGCAGCGGCGCCTCAAACGGCGACACACTGATCCAGTGGCTTGAACATGAACAGGCTCGCAAGGTCGTGCTCTTCACAGATGGCTACTTTCTATCGTCCGGCAAGGGCGTGCTGAACCAGCTGAGGAAGCACCTGTCAGACGATAACCTTCGGTTCATCAAGGTTGGTACGGACTCGAACCCGCAACTCAAAGGTGCGGATGTGTTTGCTCAAGAAGATGTCTTCGCCGCTTTCGACAACTGGCTGGATTCCGATACGCCATGACTCGCTGGACTAGCTTCGGTGCAAGTGTTGTCGGCCCCGGCCATCTGGTTGAGGGAAAGCCGAATCAGGATGCATGGTTGGCGTTTCACAACGCCTGTGGCGACGGCATCGTCATTTCCGACGGCCTTGGCTCGAAACAACGGTCCGATTTCGGCAGTCGTGCTGCCTGCCTGGCAGTGGCTCGAGCGGTCGATGCCTCTCCACCCACCGCGCAAATCGCAGAGGATGGGCTCTTCGATCGCATCAAGGCGAATTGGCTGTGTCTCATAGCCCCCCTCGAGCCCAACGATTGTGCTGCCACCTGCGTGTTCGCGTTACGGATGGGCAATGGTGTCGTTCGATTGGGAATGCTCGGCGATGGCCTTGCCGCCGTCGTGAAGACGGATGGTTCCCTCGTATCGCTCTCGGATGACAAATCCGAAGGATTCTCAAACATCACGTCCGCTCTCACGACGAATACGTCCGTCACGGACTGGCGCGATATGTCGGTGGTCGAAGACGAGTGCGTGGCAGTGCTGCTCTGCACTGATGGGGTGTCCGATGATCTGATTGATGGCGATGGATTCGTGAAAGAGCTTCTTGAGACTCACCGCGGCCTTACCGCGGCCGAGGCTGACCGCCACTTACGCGAGATGCTTGCAAGTTGGCCCACCCCGAAGCACACCGACGACAAGACAATCGCTTGTCTATGCAGGGAGTAGGCGGCCTATGGACACGCCAGATACCGGCCAGTCACCGCTTCCTCTCGCCGACGAATACGGCAATCTGCATTACATCGAAAGTGAATTGGCTAGAGGTGGCCAGGGGGTCGTCTTTCGCACCATGGACGCCGACCTGGCGATCAAGCAACCGCTCGACGCATCTGGACAGCCTGACAAGAACGCTGACCTACGCAGCCGCTTTCAAAACATTCGCCTGTTGCCCATTCCGCACCGCATTCCGGTGTCTCTGCCTCTCGCCATCCTGCGCGACGAATCCGGCTATGTAATGCGCCTCTTGAACGAGATGCACTCGTTCAACATCTTCGACATGGATGGAACGACGAAGAAGACGCTGGAGGAACGCAAGTCGGAGCTTCCGAAATGGCTTGCGGCGATCCCCGATAGAGAGATGGCGTTACGGCTCTTCCATTACGCCGACACAGGCTCTACTCGCAGACGCTTGCTCGCCCTTTCAAAATGCGCGTCGATTCTCGCCCGCCTCCATAACGTGGGACTCGTTTACGGCGATATCTCCCCGAATAACGCATTCGTGGGTTCAGAAACTTCAGGGGACGTGTGGCTGATTGATGCGGATAATCTTCGATTCGAACTGCCAAGCGGAGGCGCTTCTGTCTACACGCCGGGCTATGGTGCACCAGAAGTAGTACAGGGGTGCGACCAGTCACGTCCACGCACGGATTGTTGGGCCTTCGCCGTCATGGCGTTCAAACTCCTGGCGCTCTGTCATCCATTCATCGGAAAGAAGGTGCTTGAACCCGACAACGAGGACGCAGGCTGGGATGCGGAATCGGATGCCGATGGCGTGCCAGTGGACCTCGATGAACAGGCATATGCCGGCTACTTTGCGTTCATCGATGACAATGAGGACGATTCGAACCGAGGCGTTGGCGGCCTTCCCCGCGCCCTGATAGCAACACCGGCCCTCCTTGGGCTGTTCCAAGAAACCTTCGGCTCAGGCAGGGAGAAGCCACACTGCCGCCCGGCAATTGGCTTCTGGGCATGGCAACTCGCCAAGGCATTCGACGTCTCTTTGGAATGCCCGGAGTGCCGGATGAGTTATCTCGCACACGACCACTCAAAGTGCCCGTATTGCTCTGCGTCACGGCGCACATTCATCCGCGTGACAACGCCGCGTTGGGAGATCGTGATTCCAGGCACTGCTAAGCAGTTTGGTCTGCCTCACCGTCTATTTCACCCGTTCTCCTTCGAGCACAACGACGACCTGGAATACGAAGCAGATTTCAGCATCGAAGAAAAAGCTGTACGGCCCGTCCGAGGAACAAAACCCTTCCCGGCCAACCTTGCCTTCGAGTTCATAGAGGCAGGCAGATGAAGTTTCAGGACATACCAGCCACTATCCTGACGGTTCGTGTCAGGCGAAGCGACAACAATCCAACATTGCTGCAAGAGCAGCCAGCCTTCTCAGTTACCGCGAGTCCTACGCGGCTGAACGAGTTTGAGATCCACCTCAAGGATTCTGTTGTTTTTGCACAACCTGTCGTCGACGCGGACATCCGGCGTCTCAGCAGCGAACTGTCCACCGATCGCGCTATCCTCGCGCAGCTCATTAATCCCGCCGTCGATGGAAGTATCGAACTTCAAATTGCGTTCTTCACTTCGGAATGCGTGGAGATGGGCGACATAAAAGTTGCAGTGGACGCCTACGTCGAAAACGCTGTTGCCACACTTGAACGACGTAGGACCGGACTGACGGGCCCGCAACTTTTCCTAAAGCTTGATGAACTCTGCTGCCTAAGGCACGCCGACAGCACGTATTTCTTTTTAATTGTCGGGCCTGCAGTTGATCGCGAATTGGAGCCTGAGCCCGAGTCGAGCGAGATCAACACAGAGCAGGCGAGCGAGAAGGGTGCCCCAGAGCAGCTTGGTGAGGCTGCGGACAACCCCGACGCCGCTGCCGTCCCCGGCGCCTCGCCAGAAATGCCTAAGCCCAAGCCCACTCGGAGGAACTCCTTCTGCGTCGTGGGAGACAATATTCGCTTCGTCGCGACCGAAACTCTTCTCCCCGACGGCAAGGCGATATTCAGCGTCACACGGCTCACGAGCAATCAGCAAAGGCTTGACCGTGCAGTGCGGCTGGCGAAGGGCAAATTGACTTTCGTGGATTGGACGCAGGCCGGACACATTCAGGTTCTAGCCCGCGCGCAAATGACTGCCCTCACCCAGGACGAAGGCAGCTATCTCAAAAACTGGGACAAGTTCGGCACCCTCGAGGGCGAAAGGCTTCTGAAACGGGCCCGCGAAGTCGGCGCCATGCAGTATTGCCACATGAGGCAAAACAGAGATGCCACGGTCACCGTCACCATCTCGCAAGCCTCGCCATCCGCATTCACCGCCCTCGAGAATGGGGACGTGGAAGAAGTTGAGCTTGTTTCTACAAAGCCAGATTACCTTCTCAAGGAGAACCTTCTATATAGTGAGTTCGCTGGTGCAGTTGAGAAAGAAGAGCAAACGAGAACCAAGACGCGTAACAAGAAACGTGACGCAGCAACAAGTCCACGGGCTGCAACATCAAACTTCATGGTGTCGGCATACGACGCTGAGTCAAAAGCGCTAACGCTTGCAACCGACAGCTTGCCTTCGAACGAAGGCACACTCATTCTCTCGCTTGTTGGCGAAAACACGAAAATCAAACGACGGATGCGAGCGCGAAGCGCAATCCTCGAGGGGCGCGCGGCCAATCCCCAGCTTGGTCTTCTGATTGAGGAAAATGGGATACTCGCGCCTGTACGCCGAATGCCGAAGACCCCACCCCTGACGGCATTCGTACGAAACAAGATCTTTCGCAATCCACCGACCGTCAAGCAGGAAAAAGCGATTGATGTCGCTCTGAATACACCCGACATCGCGCTGATCCAGGGCCCACCTGGCACTGGCAAAACCACCGTCATCGCAGCGATTCTCGAACGCCTCAATGAGTTGGCAGACAAACGCGGCTTCAATAGCAGAGGCCGCGTCTTACTCACCGGCTTTCAGCATGATGCCGTTGAGAACATGATCGAACGCATCTCGCTCAACAGCATACCCGTGCCGAAATTTGGAAAGCGGTCAGGACAAGAGGACGGTGTCGATGCGTTTGAAAGGAATCTTGAACTTTGGTGCGGGCGACTGGCTTCCGAGCTTCGCATACGCAATCCACAAATCACCGAAGTAGAACAGGAAGTGCGAATCCGGAACCTGTGCGTGCAATATGCACAAGCACCGACCAGAAGCCTGGCGGCGGATCTCACCCGGCAAATCGCATCACTTGGCGTCCGTATTCTTGGTGAAGACGTCGCACGATGGGCTGACAGGCTGGCTGACAGGCTTGCGCAAGACCTGTCGCGTCAGGAACAAATCAACGAGCAGTCGGCACAACTGCTGAACGCCATACGGCAGCTGCGAGTTCGTCCTGAAGCCTTTGCCGACGATGGACGGGAACGGGCGACGGACGCACTGGACGCGCTGAAAGAGTTCTTGGAAAGAGACGAGTTGACGCTACTCGACCGGGCAAGTCTTTGGTGCGATGAAGACGGTTGCCCGCCGTTTCTAAATGAGCTCGCCACGTTGAAGAAACAACTACTCATCCGACTCGCTGCTCCGCCTGTGTTCCGTGTGGAGAAGCGAAACGATGATGTTTTTAATCTGGCGGAGATTGCCATCGCACGCATCAAGAAGACGGGGCGATCCGCGTTGGACGCGAAATCTGCTGCTTTGGCGGAGTTTCTGGCGGAACTTGAAGGCAATCCTGTCGGAATGATCGATGCGGTGTCGGACTACAGTTTCGCGTTTGCCGCCACCTGCCAGCAAAGCGTGAACACGCAGATGCGGCACCAGAAGGGCATCACGTCAGCCGCTGGCGATTCACTTCTGGAATACGACTATGTCATCGTCGACGAGGCTGCCCGTGTTTCACCCCGTGATCTCTTGATCCCAGCAGCACAAGGCAAGCGAATCATCTTGGTGGGCGACCACCGGCAGTTGCCTCACATCATTGACGAAACGATCGCTGAACAGATGGAAGAAGGCGCGACTGGCCAAGAGGAATCAGACTGGCTGAAGAAGTCCCTGTTTCAGTATCTCTTTTCCGAGCGTCTGAAAACGCTCGAGGATAACGATGGAATTCTTCGGCGGGTCACCCTGGACAAGCAGTACCGCATGCATCCACTGCTAGGTGACTTCATAAGCCGCAACTTTTACGAGCGTTTTGATCCATCCGAAAAATTTGGTTCCGGGCGACCGTCAAGTGATTTCGCCCATGACTTGCCCGGCACAGATGGCAAGCCCGCTGTATGGCTTGACGTTCCAGCCGGCAAAGGCATGCACCGCAGGAGCGGAACCAGTTGGACGCGTCATGCGGAGGCAACCGCGATCGCTCGGCAACTGCAGGATTGGATGAAGTCCGAGTCGGGCAAAGAACTCACCTTCGGGGTGATTTCGTTTTACAAAGCGCAAGCCGAGCTCATCAAAGGCCAACTCAATGCCATCACAGACGACGACAAGAGACTCCGCGTCGGTACCGTGGACGCATTCCAAGGCATGGAATTCGATGTCGTCTTCTTGTCGGTGGTCAGAACATGCCCGCAAGGCAAACTCTCGACTCACGTTGACCGTGAAAAGCAAGCCAGACACCTGTTCGGCCATCTCTGTCTCTACAACCGGCTGAACGTCTCGATGAGCCGCCAGATCAAACTGCTCGTTGTAGCGGGTGATTCTGACCTGCTGAGAAATGATCTGGCCGAGGAGTACGTTCCCGGGCTCGTTGACTTCCTTGCCCTTTGCCAGGCCGAAGGGAGGATCCTGCAATGCCGTTGAAGGTCTTGGATTACGGCAAGCGCGATCCTTTCCGCAGCACGATCGGCAGGCTGCGCCATCTTGCATGGCCAGTCAACGCCTATCGCGTGACCTTGCCGGATAAATCCCGGAATGGTGATGACGTCAACCCATTCGAGCACGTCGTCCTGAAACTGCTCGTGGCACTGGGTCCGCTGGATGCCAGTGCGCTGTCGAGCGAAACATGCATCCCGATTGATCTTGTGAAGGGTGTGCTTCTGCGCTTGATTGACAAAGGATTCATTGACGATCGCCACGCCATTCGTGACTTGGGCCGCGATAGTCCTGCGGAAGAACAGGACGTTGCTCCTGTGTTCGTCACCGCGGTCCTTTTCCGCGAGCTGGTCGCTGGAAAACTCCTGCCGTTTATGCAACGCGTGGACGACCACAATCCCCTGCAGCAACGCGAAGAAGACAAAGTCTTCCGTAAGAGATTAACGGCAAATCCCGTTCATCAGCAGATCACGCCGACGCCGCGGGATGTCATCAGTACGGTTCGGGGGATGCACAAGCGGATGAGCCTCCATGGCAAGGCTGATACCTTGCCCCCAGCCCTACAAATCATGGTGGCGCCAAGACCCGAACTGTACTATCTCAATTGCCCAATCGGCATCCTGGCAAGCGAAGGCGATTTCCGCATCGCCGATCCGTTTAGCGACGGATTCTCACTTGCGCTCGAAACTGCATTCACGCAATTGCTTGAACAGGACGTTGAAATTGCCAAGTGGCTGCGCGACTGGAAGGAAACTCTAAGAACTCCCCGTCCTCGAGAGCCGGAGAATTCGGATCGTGGGCTGAAGGAGCCCTTTGAGAACGAAGCCAACTGGCAGCGTTACCCAAACCTTGTCGACAACTTGCGGCCTGCAAAGTTCGAGGATTTTCGGACAATCTCCAAAATCTACGCCTCTATTGAGTGGGCGCTGTTTTACGCTTGCAGCCGCCGTCCTTTTGAGGATGCCATCTCCTTATTGAGATTTTCCACGCCTGTCGCTCACGCCGACCTACTCTCGAAGGCCGCGCTGCGAGTCGGACTTCGGCCACCCGAATTTGGTTTCAGAGCGATACCAGAAGGCAGGCTCCTTGATTTTCAAAGGGGGGAGGCGGAATTGGGTACCGTCCTCGCAGTGTCAATTCTTCAGGCAGCCCAAGATCACTCGCATCCCTTGCGTCGAATAGCTTCCCATCACCCCGACATCGTCGACCTAGTCTTCAGCATCAAAAGGAGGCGGGGCGAGAAAGCACACGGCCAGGGTGCCGCCGATGCGCCTGAAGTACAACTCGCGAGCGACAAGTTGATGCGTGAGATTGTCCACTCACTTCTACCGGACATCAGGTTTACCGATACGCCTGTACGCGAGCCGGATGCGGATGCACGCGGCGACTCTCTGCTCGATGCCCGCGCCAGCATTCAAGACGATTTCGGCTTTCGGGCGTTCAATCGCCTCAGCGTAAACATGCAAGAACGCCTTATCCATGCGGAACGCTTTTGGCAGTCCTGCCGGGACGGAGACGACGCACTTGGCTTTGCTGTTGATCTCTACGCCGCCGTCCAGGCGGCATTTCAGGCGCACCTTGTCGGAAAGCTGCCACCAGAAGTCAGCGACTCCGACTTCTGCAAAAAAGCCGAAGAGAACGCAAGTGGTGCCAACCTTTGCCCGGAACTACCGAAATGCCTTCGCACCGTGAAGGCTTTGGCAATTCGCCGCACGCTGCAAGGTGCCGGGCAGACGCTCGGTTCCTGCGTCATCGCGTTCCTTCTCCTTTCCACCCAAGACACCTTACGTGTGATCACGGACTCGCAACCTTCGTTCATCGACGACATCGCGGTAATCCTGACCAGACGCGGACACGGCAATAAGCCGCTGCCGCTTCCGAAGGTGGACATTGAACGGCTTCGTAAAGCATCTTTCGCGACCATCAAAACGTTGATTGAGGCGTAGCAATGGCATTCTTTAGAAAATCCGAGTCGGAACTCAAGCAGTGGGCTGTCGAACTGGAAGCCCGGAAACTCGCTCTCGACAACCGAGAGAGCGACATCAAGAGCGGTGAAGCCACACTTGATCATGAGCGTAATCTGCTGGCCCAGGGCCAGCAGCGGTTGAAAGATGAGCGTTCTAGCAATCTCGCGCAGGTCAAGTGCGAGGCCGAGAGTATCGAATGGGAAAAAGCCAGCTTGGAAACGCGTCGCGCCGAAATCGCTCTCCTCGAGGCGCGCGCTAAAGCTGAGTTCGTCGATGAACAGCGTGAGGCATTTGAGGAGGTGGTCGAACAGCGCCAAGCCGCACTCGACTCCCTACAGCAGCAATTAAATTCGCAGACAACCGACTTAACGCAAAGGCTGAAAGCCTTCCACGAGAAGGAAGCAGATCTCGCACGACGCCTACTCGCTGTCACGGAGCGCGAACAGAAGGCCGACGCTGGGTTCGCCGACACGGCCAGAACGCTAGCCGACGAGGCGACCCGGCAACATCAAGCGAACCAGACGGAGTCCGAGCGGCTGGGGAAGCTCGGTGACAAACTTGCCGCGGATCGCCAGAGACTCGAGGAGGAGAAGGCTGCGTTGGTCGATCGAGAGCGGGCTGTCCGGACGGCTGAGCACACGCGCGACAATGGCTACGCCGATGAACGCGCTGCCCTTGACGCGGCTCTCGCGGCTACCCGCCAGAGGCGACTTTCTGAGGTCGAGGCTGAACTCTCGCAACTCAAAGTCGCACGCTCGGCTGACGTCTCGCAGGCCGAGCAGGCCGAACGCGACCGCATCCGAAGTGAGATCGTAAAAGAACGCGAGGACTGGACGAAGCAGCAGGAAGATGACCGCCGCACATTGCAGGCAGCACATCAGGAGATTGAACGACAGAAGGGGCAACTCATTGCCCAGCAAAACGATAATGAGCGTCGCAAGGCGGAACTAGAGGAAGCCGCACGGCTTCAGGATCGCAAGGCGAAGCGGCTTGAAGAGCAATGGCAGAGGCGCAACAACGAACTCGAGGATGAAGTAGAGGCCCGTGTTGCGGAGCGCCAACAGTCGCTTGATCGTGCGGAAGTGGGCTTGCGCGAGGAGATCTCACGCCTGCGGGATGCTGTTCAGATCCAGACTGGTCTCGCTGGTGCCTTTGAGCAACTCAAGCGGCAACTCGGCAGCAAGGACCCCGCGGCAATCATCCGGGATTTGAATAGCCAGACCGATGAACTCAAACGGTTGCAGGAAGAACTTGCCACGCGACCGACTGAGGAAATGCGTGAGCGATATCAGTCGCTCGAGTTGGAGACACAGAATCACAAGCGCCGCGTAAACGAACTCACCGCACGACTGGCTGAAAATGAAGCCGCGGTCACGGAGGTTGGCGATCTCCGTCGCAGGAACTCCGAAATAGACGCGGAGAATAAGTCTCTGGCTCAGAGGGCGAAGCGTTTCGAGGATGCCGCGAACGCAGCTCAATCGGAACTTGATCGCCTTCGTGCCGCCTACAAGCGGCCGGCCGAGATCGGGGCACGCTATAAGGAAATCGAGATGCCCCACATCAAGGCCGGAGACATCAGTCCCCCGGTTAAGGCCAACATCGACGAAATGGCGTGGCTGGAGGGAATTCGCGTCGCTTGTGATTCATACGGACTGCACTTCAACCCTCGCATTTTGAAAGCATTCCACACCGCCCTGAAAACCGCCGAATGGTCGCCGCTCACCGTGCTCGCAGGCGTCTCTGGGACCGGAAAGTCTGAACTGCCCCGCCTGTACTCACACTTCGGCGGGTTGATGTTTGAGCCGCTATCCGTCCAGCCGAACTGGGATTCTCAGGAGTCCATGCTCGGCTTCTTCAACTCTATTGATAACAGGTTTGACGCCCAACCCGTCTTGCGCTTTCTTGCACAGAGTCAGAAGGAATGGAGCGCGGGGAACGGTGAGGATCTTGGCTACCCGGGACTGAGGGATGCTATTTGCCTCGTGCTGCTTGATGAGATGAACCTTGCTCACCCCGAACTCTACTTTGCCGAGTTTCTCAGCAAACTTGAGCTGCGGCGGGGAATGAAGGGCTCCGATGTACCAGTCCTGCCTGTGAAGATTGGTGCGGGATTGCCCCCGTATCAACTCCCGCTTGGACGCAACGTCCTGTGGGCGGGAACGATGAACCAAGATGAGACAACAAAGTCGCTTTCAGACAAAGTCCTCGACCGGTCCATCATTATCCATTTCCCCCGTCCAACAGCCCTTAAGCGCCGCCTCAAACTCGCGGCACTCGATGAAAAGAACCGAGGAACGTTGCTCCATAAGGCCTCGTGGCAATCCTGGTTGACCCAAGGCAGTTCTTTCTCTGAGGAAGACGTCAAGCCTTTCATGGAGTTCATTGAAAAAATGAACGATGCGCTCGCCGTGGCAGGGCGAGCTATCGGGCATCGCGTCTGGCAGTCCGTTGAGTACTACATGGCGAACTACCCAGATGTACGGGCCGCACAAAAGACTCAGGACAAAGACGGCCTCGCAAAGGCGCTCCATGTTGCTTTCGAAGACCAACTCGTCCAAAAAGTCATGCCAAAACTCCGCGGGATCGACACCCGAGGAAAAAGCAGGACTGACTGCCTCGATAAGGTTCTGGGGCAAATCAACGCAGGCGTCAGCGGCAATCCATTCAATCTTGCCGAAGACTTCAACCGCGCTTGTGAGCTCGGCTACGGCCAGTTCATCTGGCAGTCGGCAAACTATCTCTGTGATTCCGACACCGCTGCTTCAGAGTTGAGCGGAATGCCACGAAACGAAACACAACATCGCGAGGGCACTTCGGGCGGCACCTCGGCGGGTAATCCGAAAGCCCCGGCCGACGGCGTAGACCTCTCACAGCCCCCCGTCGGCTTCAAGCCCAAAAGTGCGGAACGCGTACAGGAGTGGAATGGCTTACCCGAGGAAAAGAAACGCCAGATTATCGAAGGGCAAAAAGCGCAAGCAAAAGAGCGGGCTACAAAAGGTCGGCGATGAGTACCATGAGTTCGGAAATAACGCTGATCGAGCTCTACGGGTCGCGGGAAACGACGGGCAGCAAAGGCGACAATGCGCGTGCGGTACTGAGCCAGACGCACTGGTTTTCGATTCATGCGACTTTTGATCCTAAAACCGCAGAAGCGCTTCCTCAGGCATTGACGACGTACCTCGCGAGAGTCGCGCAAGGCGACGAAAGTGAGAGACTCTGTGACAGGCTATGGCGAATCACAGAGCACGCACGAGCATCCGTTGAAAGGCTCGCGAGGGTTCTTAACGAGAGCCCTCGCCGTGATCACGCGCTCATGCCCGTCCGCGCAGTGCGGGAGTTGGATGCCAATAGCTTCATAAGGCTTAGCAACCGTCCCGGGCGTACTATCCGGGAAAAACTTGGAGGCAAACCCTATTTGCAAGCGGTTCGTCGCTACCAATCGGTCGACTTGCCGGAGAATCGCCTCTTCAAAGCGTTCGTTAGCCGCCTCGCTGAGCTACTCCTGCTGCGCAAGGACCACCTCGACGAAGAGGAGGACTCCCTCCTTCCGAAACTTCACTCGTGGCTTCTTACGCCTCAGGCAGAAGCAATCTCTCGCTGGGAGAACCTGCCTCCCAACAACACACTACTCTCGCACCGCGATTACCGCCGCATCTGGGATGCTTGGCGTTGGGTGCAGACGCTTGACGATGATGTCAGTCGCGATTGCTTGCAAGTGGATCGGCGACACGAGACTGTGCGTCTATGGAAGAAGCATGCAGACATGTATCGCGACGGAGGCCACCGATTCGCTGAAATGCCGGTTCTCTTCGACTACGAGCGATTCGAAGTCCGGCCATGGTGCCCGGAACTGTTGATGCAGAAAGTGACGCCGGCTCTTCGGCGTTCTTTCGTGGATAAGGATAGTCACGGGCCGGTTTGTGTCGACCTAACCCGTCCGCAGCCTCGCTACGCTAGCTCAACGCAGCTGGCCGCTGCGTTGCGGCATAACTATGTTTGGCAGCACTGGCAGAACGACTCTCAATGCGTGAACTTAGAGCTTTTCAACTCGGATGCAGTCTGCCTTCATGTTGACGCGAGCACCGTTGCCTGTCCTGATCTCTTCTTCAACAAAGTTGCCGGCGCGGATCATCTCGACGTTGCAGCTCGCGCCTTTGCCAGGAAACTACGCGACTCATTCAAGCACGATACGCTTCTGTGGCTTGTGCCTGACTTCCTGACCGACTTCGACGTAGAAATCATCCGCCGCAACCTGAATGCGTGCTTCCCCGGAGCGGAGCCCCTTCCACGGAGTATTGCCGCTGCCTTCGAGCAGGTCGATTACGCAAAAATCAACCAGGACGGCTTCGCGATTGCTGTTGTCGATTGCATTGGCGAAAAAACATGCGTCACCAAACTCGTCGCCCGGCATGACGCGGAACTGGGCGAATTAGTACCGGAAACGCGGGGCTTCTATTGGGAGCGCTGCCCCCCCGTCGTCATTGCCGACCGGGGCTCGGTGAGCGATGAAGCGGAGAAGTGTGGGCACGTTGTCGTTGACAGCGATGGGCACTGGCGCAGTGCTACTCGTCCGCCAAAACCTGGATTCGTCGCCCCGTCGGCTCTGACAAGCAATTCACGCATTGGTCAATTTGCATCTCTCATCAACCTGACTGAAAGCCCTGTAGCTGGTGGCATCCGTCTTCATTCGCTGCAGGAGCGAGCCCGAAACATCCCGCTTTGGCGCGACCGGATTCCTGAACTCTCCATCAAGGTGATGAAGAACGGCCGCTACCAGAGGTTCCACCTCGTTTCGCGCGACACGACCGTCAAACCGATTCGGGGCATGTCCGTCGCAATCTCGGTCGAGGAAGACTTCACCCTGCCTGCCGGAAGGCTTTATTACCAGTTCCCGCTTTTTCAAGGCGAGAACGCGGACGAACTTGGCTTCTCGGCTCGCCTTGATTCGCCTGCGTTCCCTCTCAAGGCAGATGTTGTCTGCCGGCTCAACCTCACTTTTGAGTACGGAGCGGACGAGCCCTACAAGCTAACGTTCTGCCCGTTGGACAACTCATTTCCGCCCGTCCGAGCCTCTTGGCGGCGTACTGAGGAAGTCATTATTACAGATGCACCCGCCCCAGAATACCTGGCGGCAAAGTCATGGAGTGAACTGCGAAGCGTACCGGGACTAAATAGCGAGGAAACATCGGACTTGCTTGACTGGATCCTTAACGGGATCTTGCGACTCCAAGAAGAACTGTTCCGAACGACTGGAGAGATAACTAGACCCTGGCGAGTCGACCAATACGGTGGGCATTACACGTTCGCTCGGTGTAATAAACACCCAAATGTGTTCCTCCATGAAGGCAATCTTGTAAATGGTTTTTCCTTTGACGACTTCGGCGTTGGTGACCACGTAACTTTCGGCCTACGCGAGAGAGCCGGCAAATACTCTGGATTGATAATCGCTGGCGCCGGCTTCGACGAGTACCCAAAAGTTCTTGCCGCAAACATTCGGAAAGGG
>Ga0194120_10004436_pt1 | contig 21672 bp, 17 predicted proteins | sample TA2MahCa65mmetaG_FD_148642 | JGI IMG/M metagenome (GOLD analysis project Ga0194120, IMG submission 148642) | Freshwater microbial communities from Lake Tanganyika, Tanzania - TA2015019 Mahale Deep Cast 65m | ecosystem: Environmental > Aquatic > Freshwater > Lake | place: Tanzania: Lake... | reverse complement strand
CGAGTAGCGCGCGCCGCGTCCAGCGCTTGCGGCGCGGCGAGCTCACGGCGCCTTCGGCACGCGCTGCAGCGTGTACCAGCACTGCGGATGGAGCAGCGGCTCGCCGGTGGCCGAGCGCAGGCCGGCGGCCTCGAGCTCGTGCACATAGCCGGCGCGCAGCGGCTCGAGGGCGAGCTCGATCCGGCGCGGTGAAAGAACGCGCACCGCGGTGATCGTCAGCCGCTGCGTGTCCTGCTCCGGGCAGCCATAGTCGCCGTGGTGCTTGTAGGTGAAGCTCGCGGCCGCGTAGCTCGCCGGATCGGCGGCCGTGCGTGGGTCGATGTCTTGCGTCGTCTCGAGCGCGAAGCCGGTCGGGGTCGCGCGCACGTGCACGAGCTCGAACGGCTCGCGCCCCGAATAGACGACGCGCTGCAGGCCGAAGCGCTTGCGGCCGACCGAACCCCAGCCGCGGTCGGTCTGTCCGACGAACAGCGAACCGTCGGGCGCGAACGCGACCCGGTTGACGCCCGAATCGAGCCCGCCGAGCACACGCCAGCACGCGCCCTGGTACTCGCCGTCGACGAGTTCGAGGTCGACGCGCGAGACGAGCGCATCGGTCTGGTCGCCGCACAGGAACTGGTTCGAGAACGGACCGAACCTCCCGCCGGTCGTGTCGAGCGCGAGGTCGGCCACCGACTGTCCGAGCTTCTTGTACGGCAGCCACACGGCGGCCGGCTGAAGCGGCGGCTTCGCGCCCTCGGCGAGGTCGTCGCGCCAGCGCAGCGAGGCCGGGTGGCCGTGCCACGCGCCCTTCTTCAGGTGCCCGACGCGATTGGTCGCCATCCAGTCGCCCTGGTTGTCGACGTAGAAGAACTCGCCGTCGTTCCACTGCGCGAAGCCGTTCGGCGAGCGCAGGCCGTCGCACCACGGCTCGAGCGAGCCGTCGGGATGCACTTTCACCGCCCAGCCGCGCCACGGCACGACCGCCTTGCCCAGGCCGCCGCAGAAGCCGACGTTGAGCGTGACCCAGGCGTCGCCGGCGGCGTCGAACTTCGGCCCGAAGCCGAACTCGTGGTAGTTGCCCGACACGCCCCAGCCGCTCGACACGCACGCGAAGCGATCGGCGGCGCCGTCGCCGTCCTCATCAGTGATGCGCGTCAGCTCGCCGCGCTGCACGCAGTAGACCGCGTCGCGGCCGTTCTCGTTGCGCACGGTCAGGCCGAGCGGCTCGTGCAGCCCGCTCGCCCACGGCACGAAGCGCGCGTCGACCGGCGGCGTCGCGTACGCGCCTTCGACCCTCCACAGCTCGCCGCGGCGCGTGCAGACGATCGGGGTGCCGTCGGCGAAGAAGCCGATGCCGCCGACCTCGAGCACGATGTCCTGCGGCACCGGCAGCGTGTATGCGCGCCAGTGCCGATGCTCGTCGGTCAGCGGGAAGTCGCGGTCGAGCAAGGCCTGCAACGCGCAGTCCTGCTGCGGCGAGAGCGCCTGAGAGGTCGTCACCTGCAGATCCCAGCCACCCTGACCCTGCGCGATCTCGAACAACAGGTGGTTCTTGCCCGCGACGAGGTCGAGCGCGACTCGGTGGGCGTGCGGATCGAGCCCGCGCGGCACGTCGATGTCGACGAGCAGCTTCCCGTTGCACCACAACCGCATCCCGTCGTCGCTGCCCATGTCGAGCACGAGCTTCTGCGCGGCCGGCGCGTCGATCGTCGTCCACACGAAGCAGGTCGCGAGATCGTTGAGCTTGTCGCGCTCGTGCACGCGCAGATCGATCTTCTTGTCGGCCTGCGGGCCGAGGTTCTGCCAGCGCGCCTCGACGCCGTTCTTGCCGGGCCAGGCGCGCGCAAGATCCGGCCCGGGACCGCCGGCGACGCAGCGCGCGAGCTCGTCCTGCGGGCCGCGGTGACGCGCGAGGTCGTCCTTGCCGTGGCCGGCGTAGTCGAACGGCGAAAGCAACCAGAAGTCGCCAAACGCCGCGCGACCCGGCCGCAGTGCGTCGAACATCGCAGCCTCGGTCGCGGCGCGCGTCGCCAGCTTCTGGTACGGAACCGCGCCGACGGCATCCTGCGCGAACCACGCGAGCAGCACAGCGATCACGGATTCACCTCCCATTCGAGGGTCAGTCGACCGTCTGCATCGGCTTCGAATTCGTAGAACACTTGCCCGTCGCGAATTTCTCGTCGGTGAGCGGGGTCCCCGATGCCGACCGTCAATCGACCCTGGAGGCCCGCGCGGAACGCAACCGTCTGCCGCGGCGCGAGAGCGCTGAGCTCCATGTGCCGGCGCAGCAGCGGCTGCGGCAAGAGCGCGCCGAACAGGCGCTCGCGCAGCGTCACTGCGCCCGCGCGAGCCTCGAACACGGGCTCGCCGCGCTCGTCGAGCGTGTAGCCGCTCCACTTCCAAGGCGATTCGACCGGCCACTCCGCCGGCAGCGCGCCGAGCACGAGCGCGGGCCCGCTCGGCGCCTGCCAGATCCGCGCGCCCTGGCCTTCCGCGTTGTTGCCGCCGCGCTCGGCCCACGGCCCGCTCGCGTCGAGGAATGCGCCCTTCCACGCGTCGACGAGCCGGCACGCGCCCGCGTCGTATGCATAGCTGAATCCGTTCGGCAGCCCGACCGCGATGCCGCGCGGGCCCGTCTGCTCGAGGAACGTGCGCAGCACGATCGGCCGCTCGCCGACGACGAGCTCGAGGCTGCGCGTCTTCTGGACGCCGGGCGGCACCGGCGCGTCCTCGCCGAGCGCGAAGTAGCACCACATGGCGTCGATCTGCGCGTGCATGTCGCCTTCGAGAACCCTCGTCAGCGTGCTCTTGCCGGCCTGTCCGAAGGTCGGCATCCGCGTCCCCGGCTTCGCGCGCGACGGATCCGCGGCGAAAGAGCGGAACCACTCATAGCGCAGCCGCTCACCGAAGTGCTCGAGCGCCGGGCCGGGTGTGCCGTTCGGCGGGTAGTCCTTGTACAGGTGGCACGCGATGCACGAGAGCTGCTCGCGACCGAGCAGGTCGCGGCCGATCCGCGCGGCGTCATCGCTGCACTCGGGCTCGCGCGCGTCGCTGCCGGGAAGGACGCCCTCGGCACGCGCGAGCGCTTCGCCGAGGCCATCGACGGCGGCCGGCGGATACACCGGCATGCGCGCGCGCAGGTACGGCCGCGCGCGCGCCCCCGTGTCGAGCACGTGCTGGATCCAGCTCGCGTGCAACTTCGTGCCGACCCCCGCGAGGTCGGGCGGCAGCCGCCCCTCGTCGCCGAGATCCGTCTCCTCGTACTCGGAGCGGAAGTACGCGCGCAGCTCGTACGGGATCCCGCCGTCCCCGGCGCGCGCGTGGCATCCGCCGCACGCGTTGCGCTCGAACGCGAACTCCGAGCGCAGCCACTCGCGCTGCGCATCGTCGGAGTGCGCGGCGAAGCGCGCCGCGCGTTCGAGTCGCTCGGCGTCGCCGTCGCGCAGCGCGTAGCGTGTCGCCGTGCAGGTCTTGCCGAGGTCGAGCTCGGCGAGCGAGCGCTGCTCGAGCGGCGGCCGCAAACCGCCCTCGCCGATGTGGCAACTCTGGCAACCGGCCTGCTTCCACGCCTCGGCGCCGCGCAGCGCGCGCGCGGCATCGGGCACATGGGCAGCGCGCGCCGGCTCGCTCGGCATCAGGTACGCCGCCAGCGCGCGCGCCTCGGCCTCGTCGAGCAGGAAGCTCGGCATGCGTCCATCCGGATGCGACTTGGCGGGATCGCGCAGGAACGCCTCGAGCGCCGCTCGGCGCCACTTCGGAGCGAGGTCGGGCAGCACGCGCCGCAGCGGCGAGTTCGGCACCTCCGCTTCGAGGAACGCCTCCCCCAGGACCACGGCGGGCGACTCGCGCGCGCCGTGGCAGCCGATGCAGCCGAGCTCGTGGTACAGCGAACGACCGCGCGCGACGTCGGTGTCGCTCGCACGGGAGCCGGTGCTCGCGGCGATCGGCTGCGGCACGAGGAACTCGACGAGGTCGCGCACGCGCGCGCGATCGTCCGGCGTGTCGGCGAAGAGCGCCGGCATGTCGGCCTGCGCGACCTGTGCGGCCGGATCGCGGATCCAGCGCTCGAGCCAGCCGAGGTCGACGCGCGCGCCGATGTCGGCGAGCTCTGGCGCGCGCAGGAACACGCGCTCCGGCTCGGGCAACTCGCCCGCATGGCAGTGCAGGCAGCCCTTGTTCGACAGGAGCGCGAGGTCGTGCGCTGCGATCGGTGAGCTCGACCCAATTGCCGCGCCCGCGGTCAGCGCGCGCGACGGGATCGGCTCGGCGCGGAAGCCGCGGCCGTTCTCCTGCGCCATCTCCCACCAGGCGCGCCATCCGCCGCCGCCTTGGACCCTGGCCTGGAGCCGCACGGTGGCGGCCGGCAATTCGAGCCACGGCGTCCACGCGAGCGACGACGAGCCCTTCGCAGTGGCCAGCATCTTGCCGTCGCCCTGAGCAATCTCGAGCGTGCCGGTTCCCACCGTCAGCTCGAGCGCGAATCGATAGCGTCCCGAGCGGGGCAGCTCGAGTTCGGCCGCGGCGTCCGCGTCGATCCGCGATCCCACGTGCGGGAAGGCGGGGACGACGGATTCGACCGATCCGTGCGCACCATTCACCCGTATGCGCCAACCGCGCTGAGGCTCGTCTTGGGCCCGCGCGTCTCGCGCCGCGAATGCGGCCAGGAACAGGCACCAGACGAGGAAGCGCAGCGGGGTCGACATCGGGGCTTGCCATCCTACGGACCCGCTCGGCAAGTTGGAGTCCCATGACTCGGTCCCGAGCCCTCGTTTCATGCGCGTTGCTCGCCACGCTCGCCGCATGCGCGGACGAAGCCGATCCGCGCCTGGATGCCTCCGATGACGTCGCGCGCTGCAAGCAGCAGCTCGCCCGCATCTACGAAGGCCTGCTCGCCTACGAGCGCGAGCACGGCGGTCCGCCGCCCGGCTCGGGGGCCGCGTTCCTCGGCGCGCTGATCGACTCCGGCCTGTGGCCGCGCACGGAACCGGTCGCGCTGGCGCTCTCGTGCCCGGGCGTCGAGCCGGCGCGCTTGTGCGGCGGCGCGGCCGCGTCGACCTGGTGGCAGAGCCCGCGCGGCGCGTGCACCGCCTACGCGGCGCGCGATCAGGCGCGCCATCCGCTCGCGCAGTTCCCGACGCATGGCGGCGAGGCGCTGGTCGCGTGCGACAACGAGCTCGGTCCCAACCACGCGCGCCACACCAACGTGCTGTGCGCCGACGGCAGCATCGTCACGCTGGACCTCGAGAAGTTGAAGGCGGACGGCGTGCTCCCGCCGAGCGCGGACCGCATTCCGATCGGCCCCGAGGCGCCCGAAGCGGTGCTGGGCGGCGCGCTGCGCAAGCTCAGCCGGGGCGAGTGACTAGACTCGTGTCCACATGAGCGCTCCCCGCATCGGCATCCTGACGATCTCCGACCGCGCCAGCCTCGGCGTCTACGAGGACGCCTCCGGCCCGGCCATCGAGGCCGCGCTGCGCGAGTACCTGGCGACCGCGTGCGAGTACGAGCGCCGCGTGATACCCGACGAGATCCCCGACATCGTCGCCGCGCTCAACGAATTCGTCGCCAAGGACTGCTGCCTGGTCGTCACGACCGGCGGAACCGGCCCGGCGCCGCGCGACGTGACGCCCGAGGCGATCGAGCAGGTCTGCCGCAAGCTGCTGCCCGGCTTCGGCGAGCAGATGCGGCGCGCGTCGCTCGAGAAGGGCGTGCCGACGGCGATCCTGTCGCGGCAGACCGCCGGGATCGCGGGCAAGAGCCTCGTGATCACGCTGCCCGGCAAGCCGGCTTCGATCCGCGTGTGCCTCGATGCCGTCTTCCCGGCCATCCCCTACTGCATCGACCTGATCGGCGGGCCGCGCCTGGACGGCAATCCGGCGGCCGTGCAGGTGTTCCGGCCGAAATGAGCGCGGCGCGCGGCGGGAAACCCGCCGCGCGCCGCGCGCTTGCGATCGACGAGTCGGACTAGAAGCTCCAACCGAGCGTCAGCACGTACAGGTTGTCGACGCGATCGTTCGCCGCGGGCGTGTTGTCGTAGCTCATGACCCACTGCGCCGACGCGAACATCTTCTCGGTCAGGTTCAGCTTCAGCTTGTTGTCCATCTTGCCGTAGATGTCGTCCTTGTCCTCGACGCTGGGGAACAGCTCGATCGAGTGATCCCACTTCAGGTCGGGACGGATCTGCCAGCCCATCGTCTCGGCCAGGCGAGCCGCGATGTAGTCGTCGGAGCCGCCGGCGCGGAACTCCTCGTTGAACATGTTGAGACCGGCTTCACCCGAGAGCTTGAAGGTCTCGGTGTCGTAGAACTGGTAGCCGACACCACCGCCGATGTACGTGCGCAGGTCGATACCGGCCTTGAGGTCGTACTCGGCCCCGCCGTTGGCGAACAGGAAGGTGCGCTTGCTCATGAAGTAGTCGTACTTCACCGAGGCGCCGACGCGGCGCTGCGTGATCTCGCTCTTACCGGCGGCGTTCTCCTGCTCAGCGAAGTTCCAGAAGCCCTTGACCGTCCAGCGGTCCTTCTCGCCCTTGCGCTCGGCGCTGGCGTCGACGGCCGCCGTCGTCACGGACGAGTTGCCGTCCGTCGCGGTGAGGCCGGCGCTGACCGAGCCGGTCCACTTCGGAGCGGCGGGAGCCGCGTCCTGGGCCGTAAGCGAGGAGGTGACGGACGCGTCGCCGTGCAGAACGGGTTGATCGACGACGGGTTGGACGGCGACGGGCTGGTCGACGTTGGGAATGGCAGTGAGGAGGCCGATCAGGAAAGGATGCATGGGAATCTGGGGGAAAAAGTATCGAAGGAAGAGGGATGGCTACCTGGCTTGCCGAGCTCGAAAAAGAGCCCGTGAGCCTGCGAGCGGCACTGGGGGGCGAATACGATGACGGTCGGATCGGCGTCCGGCAAGCGTTTTGCCCGGCAGCCGCTCGAATCGACGATGACCGCGCACTTCCTGCTGCACCACTTACGCGCGCGGCACGCCCCCGGCGAGGAACGCCTGGCGCGCCGCAGCGTGCTGCGGCGGATCGCGGCGGCCTCGGTCGCGTTGCTGGCGCCCGCGTGCAAGAGCGGCGGCCTGCCCCCCGGAGCCCCCAATCTGGGTGGCCGGCGCGTGGCTGTGATCGGCGGCGGGCTGGGCGGGCTGGGGTGCGCTGCGGACCTGTGCTGGGCCGGCTACGATGTGATGGTCTTCGAGGCGCGCGCGAGCCTCGGCGGCCGCGTGCGCACGCTCGACGGCTTCGCGCCCGGACGCCGCGTCGAGGCCGGCGCGGACTTCATCGGCGCGCAGCACTCGACCTGGCTCGGGTTGGCGCGCGTGCACAAGCTCGAATTGGTCGAGGCCTTTCCCGGTGATCTCGGCGAGCAACCGATCGTGCTCGGCGGACGCCGACTGGACGCGGCGGAATCGGAGCGCTTGTACGAAGAGCTCGCCGGTCTGCAGCACGCGCTCGTGCAACTCGCGACGGACGTGGACGCATCGCAACCGTGGGCGCACGGCGAGGCCGCCGCGCTCGACGCACGCAACCTTGCCGAATGGCTCGAGGACGCGCGTCCGTCCGAGCTCGCGCAGAGTGCGCTGCGTGCGACCTTCGAAGCCGATCTCGGCGTGCCCCCCGAGCGCGCGAGCCTGCTCGCGCTGCTGGCGGCGATTCGCGGCGGCGGCCTGGACGAATACTGGACGCTGGGCCGGCGGCTGCGCTGCTCCGGCGGCAACGATCAGCTCGTGCGCCGGCTCGAGCGCCGCGTCGGCGCCTCGCGCATGCTGCTCGACACGCCCGTGCATGCGATCCGCGAGCGCGCGGACGGCTACGAGCTCGAGGTGCGCGGCGGCGAGCGCTACCGCTGCGCGGACGTCGTGCTGGCCGTTCCCCCCGCCGTCTGGTCGCGCATCGAGATCGAGCCGCCGTTGCCGATCCAGCTCGCGCCGCAGTCCGGCGCGCGGGCCAAGCTGCTGTTCGCCTTTGCGACGCGCGCGTACGACGCGGCCGGCGGCGCGCCGCTGTACCTCGGCGATGGGTTGGTGCAACGCGCCTTCGATCCGCTCGCGCACGACCCCAACGAATTCGTGCACGTGCTGAGCTGCACGAGCGGAGGCGCGGCGGTCGAGCGCATGCGCCGCATCGCGGAATCGGAGCGGCGCGCCGTGCTGGCACTGCGCGAGCTCGACCTGGCCTGGCCGGGGACGAGCGCGCTGCCCGCCAACTCGCGCTGGATCGACTGGGCGCGCGAGCCGTGGTCGCTGTGCGGGGGCACATTCCCCGCGCCGGGCGAGCTCACGCGGCAGGGGCCGCTGGTGCGCGCCGGTTGCGCCGGGATCCGCTTCGCCGGCGAGTACGCGTCGACCGCGTTTCCTGGCACGATGGAGGGTGCGCTGCAGAGCGGGCTGCGCATCGCCGGCGAACTGGGGCGGCGCGACGGTCTGAGGCGCGTCAGCTGAAGAACCACGACCATGACGCCAATTCGCATGCGCTGGTGCTTGACGCTGCTCGCGCTCGCGCTCGCCGCGGCAGGCTCGGCCTGGTGGCTGAGCGGTGGCCCGCGCCCCGGGCGAGCGCTCGAGTTGCCGGCGCCGACGCCGGCAACAGCCCCGGCGCCCGTGGCGGACCTGTCGTCGGCCGAGCCGGCGAGCGCGTCGAACGACGCCGCGTTGCGGGCTGCTCCGCCGGAGCCGAGCCGTGTTCCCGTTCCCGCGCAGGTGATCCGCGGCCGACTGCTCGCGCCGCGTGACATGCCGTTGCCGCCCGATGCCGCGCTCTTCGTGGTCCAGGACCACGCGGATTGGCGAGGTTTCCTGCACCAGCGCAGCGAGCCTCGCGAGCGCGTCGCGCTGGCCGCCGACGGCTCATTCGAATTCGCATGGCCGGTCGACCAGGAACGGGTGACGTTGTTCGCGGACGCGCCGACGCTCGCGAATGCCGCGCTGGCGGTCGTGTTCCGCGTCGGACCGGAGGCCTTCGAATTCGCGCGCGTCGCGCGCAAGCCCGGCAGTTGGATCCAACCCAGCCTGCTTCCCGGAAGCCGCGCGCCCTACGCGGAAGGGTGGTTCGAGCTGCGCGCGCATCCGGCGCTGGTGCTGACCGGTCGACTGACCGATGAACCGGCCCGGATCGAGGTCGAGCCGCGGTTCCAGCGCGCGCACCTCTGCTTGCACGCGTGGCAGGGCGAGGCCTTCGAGCAGAGCGTGGAACTCGGCCCCGGCGAGGCCTTCCGGATCGAGCACGTGCCGTTGGACGGCCCGATCCACGTGCGGATCGACGGACCCGGTCACTGGCTCGCGTCGACGCTCGTCGAGGATCCGCGCGCGGGAGAAACGCGCGATCTGGGCCTGCTCGGGGAACGCCGCTATCAGCTGCGCGGCCGGCTGCTCGACGAGCACGGCCAGCGCGTGTCGTCCGGTGGCGTGCGCGCGCTGGAGATCGACGCCGACGGCAACGTGAGCGACCTCGGCTGGAGCGAAACCGATGCGGCCGGCGGATTCGTACTCGCGCGCGTGCCGCTGCGCCCGTTCCACGTGCAAGCCGGCCGGAGGCAGCCCGAGTACGGCGTTCACGGCGCGCTGACGCGCTACGCGGTCGCGCCCGACCCGGCGCTCTTCGCCGCGGGACTGGAGCTCGTGCTGCCGCCCGTCGCCCGCATCGAAGGCAGCGTGCAACGGCCGGACGGCACGCCCGCCGCGACGGCGCGCCTGCGCGTCACGGCGGCGGAGCTCGTCGACGCGCTCGGCCGAGTGCACATTCCGGGCACGCAGCCGTACGCGGTCGACGAGTACGGTCGCTTCGTGCTCGACGACCTGGTCGCGAGCGAGCATCGACTGCGGCTGTGGGAGGACCGGCAACTGCACAACGAACCGAACCTGATCGCGGTGGTCGATGTGCGCGCGCCCGCCCTGGATCTGGAGATCCGGCTCGCGCCGATCGCGCCGCTGCGCGGACGGGTCGTGCAGGAAGACGGCACGCCGTGGGACGGGTCCTGGTTCCTCGAAACCACCGACGACGATGTCGACTGGTGGGGCGAGACCTATACCGTCGCCGAGTTCGAACACGCGCGCCTGTGGCCCGGGCGCTGGTGGATTCGCGCGCGCACCGACAGCGGCCTGCAATCGCGGAAGCTGGAGCTCGAGGTACCGGCGGATCTCGCGCACGAGCTCGTGCTCGTGCTGCAACCATGAACACACGCGTGCTATCCTCGGTGCGCGTGTTGCGCTCGTTCGCGGTCCTCCTCCTGCTCGCTCTGCTCGGCTGTTCGCGCGAACCGGAAGCCGAGCCCCCGGCGGCCTCTTCGGTATCCACGCCGGCCTCCGCCTCCCCCGCTGCAGCGGCCCCGACGGCCCCGCCCCCCGCGACCGAGACGGGATCCAACCCGCTCCTCGTCGCGGGCGACGACGAGACCGGAGATCCGCAAGCGCCGCGCCAGATCGTGCGCGGAACGCTGGCCATGCCGGCCGGCGCTGCGTTGCCGCCCGATGTGCGCGTCGTCGGCCTCCGGCGAGTCTGGTTGCCCGGCATCGCGAAGTTGCGCAGCGGCACCTGGAAGCGCGCGCCGCGCGCACCGTTGGACGCCGACGGCCGCTTCGAGCTCTCGGTCCCGGCCGAGTGGAAGACGCTGACGCTGTACGCTGACTCCGCGGTACTGCGCGACGATCCGCTCTTGCACGTGCCCGCACTGCCGCCGACCGATGCACCGTTCGCGCTCGTGAAGCCTTGCGCCGCGCTCGCGGGTCGGCTCGTGCCGCTCACGACCGACTGCCTGGGCAGCGCGGAAGAGGAGCGCGGGATCCTGCGCGTGCGCGGCGCGTTCGGCGAACAGGTGCAAGATCTGGCTCCCGGAGCGGAGTTCGAGTTCACACGCCTGCCGAACGGCGAGGAACTGGTTCTGACGCTCGAGGCGGCCGGCTACGCGCCGCTCTCCATGGCGCTCGAACTCGGCAGCGCCGAGCGGCGCCAGATCCCGGCTCTGGGCACGCCGCTCGAGCGACTGCGCGTGCGCGTGCTCGACGAGTCCGGCCGCGCGGTGGCAGGCGCGCGGGTCGGATCGCAGGAGCACGGGCTCATCAGTGCGGCCGACGGCAGCGTGTGCATGCCGCTGCACGCGCCGAACCTCGCGCTGCGAGTCGAGCCGCCGACGGGTTCCACGCTGCTGCCGGTCGAAGCGCGCGCGAACGCGACCGGTGCAGCAGAGTCCGTGCTCGTGCTGCCGGCCCCGCGCCGGCTGGCGCTGCGCCTGACGGACGAGCAGGGGCGCGCGCTCGATGGCGCGCTGGTGCGGTGGGCGCCGGTCGAAGCCGCTTTCACGGCCGCGGGCTACCCGCGCGCCGCAGCGATTGCGGTGCGCAGCAAGAGCGATGGGCGCGTCGAGATCGACGGGCTATACCCGGCCGCCTACACGATCGAGTCGTGGAGCGGCGCTTCGATCGAACGCGGCGGCCTGCGCGCGACCGCGACACTCGAGCCCGGGCCGGAAGAGATCCCGATCGTGCTGCGCGCGGTGCCGAGCTCGCGCATCGAACTCTCGATCCTGACCAACCAACGCAATCCGTGGCCGGAGCGCCGCGGGCGCTTCGTCGACGTCGAAGCCACCGCGTCCGGCCTGCTCGATACTCACGTCGGGAACGGCACGCGTGGCGAGCTCCTGTTGCCGCACGGGCACTGGCGAGTCCGCGTGTACGACGAGAAGCCCGGCGGGCCGTCGGCGGAGTTGTTGCTCGAGTTGCCGCGCGATGCGGGCCGCGTGCACGAGTTCGTGCTGACGCGCTGAGCTCGCGCCGGCGTTCAGCGCAACGGAGTCAGACCGGGCACGTAGGCCGCGACGCGGCCGCGCGCGAGGATCTGCTGCAACAACAGCACTTCCGCCACCGCCTCGCGCAGATCCGCGTCGGGCCAGAGCACGGCGAGCCGCGCCGCCGTCTCGGCCGCCGGTCCGGCCGACAGGCCCGCCGGCAGCGCGACGGACGAGCGCCGCCCCTTGCGGTCGAGCTCCTGCATCACGGTTTCGAACAGCCCCAGCGGCCGCGGCAGCTCGCGCACCTCGTACTCGTCGAGCTTGGCCAGCGCGGCCGCCTTGGTGAGCGCCTGCTCGACCCCGCCGATCTCGTCGACGAGACCGCGTTCCAACGCCTGCGCGCCGGTCCACACGCGCCCCTGCGCGACCGCGTGCACGTTCTCGACGCCCATGCGCCGCCCCTCGGCGACCTTGCCGACGAAGCGGTCGTAGAACGACTGCAGGTACCCGCGGAACACCTCGCGTCGCGCCGGATCGAATGGCGTATCGAGGTCGAGCAGATCGCTCATCTCGCCGCGTCGGTAGGTGTGCGAATCGATCCCCAGCTTGTCGAGAGCGCCGTCGAGATTGAACTTGCCGCCGAACACGCCGATCGAGCCGGTGATCGTCGTCGGCTGCGCGACGATCCAGTCGGCGCCGCAGGAGATGTAGTAGCCGCCGCTCGCCGCGTAGTCGCCCATCGACACGACCACCGGTCGGCCGGTGCGCTGGAAGCGCTCGAGCTCTTCCCAGATCAGGTCGGAGGCCAGGCCCGAGCCGCCCGGGCTGTTCACGCGCAGCACCAGCGCGCGCACCGACTCGTCCTCGCGCAGGCGCTCGAGCAGCCGCACGTAGCGCCCGGGCGAGATCTGGTTCGCCGAGAACAGGCCGCCGCCGTCGCTGTCGACGATCGGACCCTCGGCGTAGAGGAGCGCGATCTCGTCACCCGATCCCGACCAGCCGCGCGCGTAGTCCTCGACGTCGAGCAGCTTCGGCTCGGGCGCCTCCTCGTCGTGCTCGGCCGCGCGCACGTGGTCGAGCCAACCGTCGTCGCGCGCGCTCTCGAGCGTGGCCTCGACGGCCTGGCGCGAGGCGCTCGCATCGATCAGGCCCGCGGCGAGCGCGCCGGCGGGCTCGAGCACCGGTCGATCGATGCGCGCCTGCAGCACGTCGGGCCGCAGCTTGCGCTGCGCCGCCATCTCGCCGAGCAGTTGCTGCCAGATCCCGTCGAGCAGGTATTCCATCGCCTCGGACGCCTCCGGGCTCGGCCCGGCGCGCTCGTAGACCTCGACCGCGGACTTGAAGTCGCCGACGTGCTCGAACTCCGGATCGATGCCGAGCTTGTCGAAGGCGCGCTTGAAGTACGTCGTGCCGATCGAGAAGCCGTTGACCAGCGTGATGCCGGCCGGCGCGAGCGCGATGCGGTCGCAGGCACTGGCGACGTAGTAGCTCTTCGTGTCATAGCCCTCCGACCAGGCCACGGCCGGCTTGCCGGCCGCGCGGAATGCGAGCACGGCTTCGCGCAGCTCGCGCGCCAGGCCCCAGCCGGCGCCGACGTTGCCGCAGCGCAGGTACAGCGCTTCGATGCCGTCGTCCGCGGCCGCCATCCGAATCGCGTGCGCGATGCGCGCGAGCGGCGGCGGCGCGAACGATGGATCGATGAAGCCGGCCGACTGCAGCGGCGCGTCGTTCAACGGCCCGTCGAGCACGACGCGCAGCACCGTGCCCGAGCCGCTGCGCGGGCGGTCCGGCTCGCTGTCCCAGCTCGCGTACACCAGCAGGCCGAGCACCAGGCAGATCAGGAAGGCGCCGGTGCCGAGCACGGCCAATAGCAGGCAGTTGGTCGGCTTGAGACAGCCCTGCTTGCGCGGGCGCGGTTCTTCCTTGCGTGAGTCGTTCATGAGGTGCTCGCTCTGCCTGCTTCGCTCAGGGGCGCCGGACCTCGGTTTTCACGCCGTGCTCCATGCGCCCTTCCTCGATCAGCTTGCCGTCTGCGTCCCACATCCTATAGCGCCCGTGCGCGACGCCGCGCTCGAACCAGCCTTCGGCGAGCCGCTGCCCCTGCGGGTCGTTCGTGATCCACAGCCCGTCGCGCGCGCCGCGCTCGAAGGAGCCGGCCACCGCGATCGCTCCATTGGCGTGGAAGTAGGTCCACGGCCCCTGCTCGCGATCGAGCTCGTACGCGCCCTGCTGGGTGCGGTTGCCGGCCTCGTCCCAGACCTGCCATTCGCCCTCTCGCATGCCGGCGCGGTACGCGCCTTCCTCACTGCGCGCGCCGCCCTCGTGGAAGAAGGTCCAAGTCCCCTCGCGCAGGCCGCGCGCGCAGGCGCCGCGCGACTCGAGCGCGCCGTTCGCGTGGTAGCCGCGCTGCTCGCCCTCGAGCCGATCCGCCGCGTACGCGAGTTCCGCGAGCAGCTCTCCGCCGGGGTGGTACAGCCGCGACGCTCCCGCGCGCTCGCCGCCTTCGTAGAGCCCCTCCTCGACCAGCCGTCCGCGCGAGTCCCAGCGCTGCCACATCCCGCTGCGCCGTCCGCGCTCGTACACGCCGGCCTCGACGACGGTGCCCTCGGGCGTCGACCATTCCCAGCGGCCTTCGCGCACGCCGTCGCGCAACTCGCCGCGCGCACGGAACCCCTCGGCCGGCGCAGGCGCCGAAGCGGGCGACGCGCCGGAACGCTGCTCGCAACCGCTGCACGGCACCCATGCGGCCCAGGAAACCGCCACACCCAGCAGGACGGGCAGGCTTGGCAGAACAGGCGAGCGCATCGTCGACCGTGCAACGTAGCGCATCCAGGCGAGCGTGGAAAGCGTGCGATTGCATGCATTTCCGCGAGATTTCCGCGCGGGCCGCGCGGCGCCTCGCCCATGCTCTGCGACATGACGACCGCCGCTCCCGCCGCCTTCAAGGACCTCGGCCTGATCGATGCGCTGCTCGGCGCGATCGCGAAGCAGGGTTATGAGCGCCCGACCCCGATCCAGGCGCAGGCGATCCCGCACGTGCTCGCCGCGCGCGACGTGCTCGGCTGCGCCCAGACGGGCACCGGCAAGACGGCCGCCTTCGCATTGCCGATCCTGCAGCGCCTCGATGCGACGCACGCGCACCGGGCCAAGTCGCGCGAGGCGCACGTGCCGCGCGTGCTCGTGCTCGCACCGACGCGCGAGCTCGCCACGCAGATCGGAGACAGCTTCACCGCTTACGGAGCCAAGCTGAACCAGCGCACGGCGGTGATCTTCGGCGGCGTCGGACAGGCCCCGCAGGTGAACGCGGTACGCCGCGGCGTGGACATCGTCGTCGCGACGCCCGGCCGCCTGCTCGATCTCGCCAACCAGCGGCTGCTGCGCCTCGACGGCATCGAGATCCTCGTGCTCGACGAGGCCGACCGCATGCTCGACATGGGCTTCCTGCCCGACATGCGCCGCATCCTCGCGCTGCTGCCGAAGCAGAAGCAGGCGCTGCTCTTCTCGGCGACGATGCCCCCCGAGATCCGCCACCTCGCCAATCAGATCCTGCACAAGCCGGTCGAGATCGCCGTCACGCCGGTCGCGACCACCGCCGAGCGCATCGAGCAGCACCTGTGCTACGCCGAGAAGCGCGACAAGCAGGCGGTGCTGCAGGGTCTGCTCGCGCGCCCCGAGGTGCAGCGCGTGCTCGTGTTCACGCGCACCAAGCGCGACGCCAACCGCTGCGCGAAGGCGCTCGTCGCCGCGCGCATCGGCGCCGAGGCGATCCACGGCAACAAGTCGCAAGGCGCCCGCGAGCGCGCGCTCGACGGGTTCAAGGACGGCCGCACGCGCGTGCTCGTCGCCACCGACATCGCCGCGCGCGGCATCGACGTCGACGGGATCACGCACGTGATCAACATGGACATCCCCGACGTGCCGGAGACCTACGTGCACCGCATCGGGCGCACCGCGCGCGCGGGCGCGTCGGGAGTCGCGTACTCGCTGTGCTCGTCGGAGGAGCGCGCCAATCTGCGCGCGGTCGAGAAGCTGATCCGCATGCCGATCCCGGTCGTCGGCAACGTGCCGCGCGGGATCGTCGCCGAGGAGGCACCGCGATCGTCGCGGCCGCCGCAGCGCGGTGGACAGCGGTTCGAGCCGCGCGGGTCCGGGCGGGGCGGCGGCGGGCACGGGCATGGCCAGCGCGGCAGCGGGCAGCACGGACAGGGCACGCAGGGCCGCAGGCCGCTTGGCAGCCATGCGCCCGCGGCGAGCCGACCCGCGACCAAGCCGCCGCTCCAGCATGGCTTCAGCGACCGCGGGCGCGGCCCCGCGAAGGCCGCGCGCGAGTTCGGCCAGTTCGGCGAGGACTGAGCGAGCGTTCCGAACGCGCGCCGAAGGGCCCGGATTCGTGCAACCTCACGGTTGCATTTCTCCACACCCCCCGTATCATGCAACTCTGAGGTTGCATATGAAGACCACCGAGAGCAAGACCGGCGGGACACCGTCCCCCACCGACCGCATCCAACGCTCGATCCAGCTGCAGGCGCCGCTCGCGCGCGTGTGGCGCGCGCTCTCCGACGCGCGGGAATTCGGCACGTGGTTCCGCGTCGAGCTGGACCGCGACTTCGCGCCCGGAGCGGAGATCGGCGGCCGCGTCACCTACCCAGGCTACGAGCACATCCGCTTCCGGATGTGGATCGAGCGCATGGAGCCCGAACGACTGTTCACGTTGCGCTGGCACCCGGCCGCTGTCGATCCGCAGGTCGATTACTCGAAGGAGCCGACGACGCTGGTCGAATTCCGGCTCGAGCCCGTCGCCGGCGGCGTCCGACTCACCGTGACCGAGTCCGGATTCGACAAGCTCCCCGCGCACCGGCGCGACGAGGCCTTCCGCATGAACTCGGGCGGCTGGGACGTCCAGGTCGAGAACATCCGCCAGCATGTCGGTCGCTAGGACGAAGCGCGGGCAACTTGCGACCGCCGGGTTGCGCGACGCCGCGCCGCTGTTCGCCGCGCTCGGCGATCGCACGCGCCTGCGCCTGCTCGCGCGGCTCGCGCGCGGACCGCACTCGATCACGCGCCTCAGCGAACGCGCGGACATTTCGCGCCAAGCGATCACCAAACACCTCGCCGTGCTGATGCGCGCGGGCCTGGTGCGCGACACGCGGCTGGGCCGCGAACGGCACTTCGAGCTCGAGCGCGCGCGCCTGGACGCGGCGCGCGCCTACGTCGAGCGGATCGGCCGGCAGTGGGACGGCGCGCTCGCGCGCTTGAAGGCGCACGTCGAAGGCTGAGCACGGCGGAACGGCTCCCTCCTCATTAGGAAACTCGTTCGCCCTGCGCCGTGCACAGGTGCTTCGGCTCGCGCAGAACGAGGTTTCCGGCCGCGCGCGGATCCCCCGCTGCGAGCCGGCGGCGATTAGGATGATGGAAACTCACGAGCCGGGCCCAGGCGCGCAGGAGGCGCATCCGCTGAAGCGCCCGCGCTCGACCGCTCACCCAGCCGAAACCCTCCCGATGTCCGCCCTTCGCTTCGCGCCCCACGCCTTCCTCGCCGCCCTCTGCTGCGCCCCGCTCGCCTCCGCGCAGGAGTTCCTGGTCAGCTGGAAGGGGCACGTCGAATACAACCAGATCACGAGCGGCCCGCTCGGCGCCGTCGCGGCGAACGACCCGGTCGTGATCTCGCTCCGCGTCGACGCCGCCAACTTCGTGAACAGCACGAGCTTCCCGACGCGCGGCTACCCGGCCGTGCCGGGCACGTACTCGTACCAGATCGGTTCGGTCACGCTCGGACTGCAGAGCCCCTACCCGGCCGTGCCGCCGCCGATGCTCGTGCTGCGCAACAACGACCCGGCGGTCGATGGCTTCTTCCTCGCGACGAACGTCGACTTCCCGGTCGCCATTCCGCTGAACGTGAACGGCATCTTCGGCGCGCTGAAGGCGTACACGACGGTCACCTACGGCGGCACGACGCTGTCGAGCCTCGACGTCGCGAGCGCGGTCGGCACGTACGACTACACGGGCCTCTCCGTGTTCGGCTTCGCGATCCAGGACGGGCCCTTCGACCCGGTCGGTCTGATCTTCGACAAGCTCGAGATCACGCCGTACACGCCGCCGAACTGCGGCCATTCGACCTACGGCGCCGGCGCATCGAGCGTGAACACGCTGGTGCTGAACGGGGTCGGCACACCGAAGGTCGGCGGCCTGTTGCGCGCGGTCGTGCCGAACGCCGCGCCGAGCGGCGCCTTCTTCGCGATCAGCGCCGCGAGTTCGTCGCTGCCGATCTTCGGCGGCGTCGTGCTCGTCGATCCGACGCTGCTCATCGTGTTCCAGGCGGCCCCGACGGGACCGACGGGCGCGGGCATCGCCAAGGCGATCCCCGGCGATCCGTCGCTCGCCGGGCTCGATCTGTTCGTGCAGGCGGCCGGCCTCGAGCCGCTGTATGCGCAGGGCATCGCGCTTTCGAACGGGTTGAAGTCGACGATCTGTCCGTAGCGCGCGCGTCGCGCCGCCGAACCGAGCGCGACGAGCCATGTCCCCGAGCACCGCTGCAACCCAGGGCCGCATGCTTCGGAACACGCGCGCGCTGCACGCCGGCCCGCTCGTCAGACCGCTCGTCGGGCCGCTCGTCAGCCTACTCGCCGCCTGCACAGCGCCGCGGCCCTCACTCGCTCCGACGCAAATCGCGGTGCCGGGCACGGAAACCCGCGCTGCGGCCGCCGGCTGGTTGAACGGCGGCGACTGGCTCGCGCAGCACGGCGAGATCGCGCGGATCGCGCGCGAGCAGCCGCTCGATCTCGTGTTCATCGGCGATTCGATCACGCAGAGCTGGGGTGATCCGAAGCGCGCGGTAGCGGCAACAGGTCGCGCCGCGTGGAACGAGCACTATGGGTCCCTGCGCGCCGCGTCCTTCGGCATCAGCGGCGACTGCACGCAGCACGTGCTGTGGCGCGTCGAGCGACTCGACTTCGCGCACGGCGCGCCGCGCGCGATCGTGCTGTTGATCGGCACGAACAACCTGTCGGCCGGCGACTCTCCAAGCGCGGTGGCGCAGGGCATCCGTGCGATCGCCGGACGCCTGCGCGAGCGCTGGCCAGAAGCGCGCCTCGTGTTGCTCGGAATCCTGCCACGCGGTGAGCGCGCCGAGGATCCGCTTCGCCTCGCCGCGCGCGAGGTCAATCGCCGGATCGCGGAACTCGGGGACGAGCAGCGCATCTTCTACCGCGACCTCGAGCCGTGGTTCGTCGATGCGGCCGGCCAGGCGCACGCCGAGCGCCTCGCCGGCGACCACCTGCATCTGACCGCAGCCGGCTACGCGGCCTGGGCAGAGGCGCTCGAGCCGCTGTTGGGCCAGTGCCTGGGCGAGTAGAGTGCTTCGCTGACCGGCGATCAGCGGCCCGACCCTCGCCGTCAGTCCTGGCGCTCGGTGCCGCTGAATCGCGCCTCTACTTCCCGATCAGGAAGTGGCACACGTCCGCGTCGTGCATCACGTACTCGCGCCCTTCCGAGCGCAGCTTCCCCGCCGCCTTGATCGCCGCCTCGGTCTTGTACTGCACCAGGTCGTCGACCGAGTAGATCTCCGCGCGGATGAAGAACTTCTCGAAGTCAGTGTGGATCACGCCCGCCGCCACCGGCGCCGTGTCCCCCTTGTGGATCGTCCACGCGCGGATCTCCTTCGGCCCCGCGGTGTAGTACGTCTGCAAGCCGAGCAGCGCGTAGGCCTCGCGGATCAGCCGGTGTAGTCCGGGTTCCTTCAGCCCCATGTCGGCCAGGAACGCGCCGCGCTCCTCCGGCGCGAGCCCCATGATCTCCCCCTCGATCGAGCCGCACAGCGCGACCATGCGCGAGCCGGTCGCCGCCGCGTGCGCGCGCACCTTGTCGACCAGCGGCGAGCGCCCGTCCGGGTCGTTCTCGGCGACGTTGGCGACGTACAGCACGGGCTTGATCGTGATCAGGAACAGCGGCTTCAGCACGTCGCGCTCCGCGCTCTTCCAGTCGATCGAGCGCAGCGGCTGCCCGGCCTTGAGGGCGGCCAGTGCGCGCTCGCAGGTGTCCTTCTCGAACAGCGCCTGCTTGTCCTGCGCGCGCGCCTTCTTGCCGGCGCGGTCGGCTGCGCGCTCGAGCGTCTCGATGTCGGCGAGCGCGAGCTCGAGGTCGATCACCTCGATGTCGACGAGCGGATCGATCTTGCCGTGCACGTGGATCACGTCGCCGCCCTCGAAGCAGCGCACGACGTGCAGGATCGCGTCGCACTCCTTGATGTTGCCGAGGAACTTGTTGCCCAGGCCCTCGCCCTGCGACGCGCCCTTGACCAGGCCGGCGATGTCGACGATGCGCAGCGCGGCCGGGATGATCTTCTCGGTCTCGATGAACTGGTTGATCAGCGCGAGCCGCTCGTCGGGCACGTCCACGACGCCGACATTGGGCTCGATCGTGCAGAACGGGTAGTTCGCGCTCTCCGCGCCGGCGGCGGTGATCGCGTTGAAAATGGTCGATTTGCCGACGTTCGGAAGGCCGACGATGCCGCAGGCGAGGCCCATGGAGTGCTGGGAAGGAAGGGAGCGGACGGAGAAAGGGGCCGAAGAGTCTAGCGTCCGCGGCGGTCGCGCACGACGAGCGCGCGCGAGGCGGCGAAGATCGCGCGCAGCAGGCGCTGCAACTCGCGCTTGGAGAAGCCCGCTGCAGCGCCGGCCGACGCGGCGCGCAGCATCGCGCGCTCGCGCGCCGGATCGGCCGCCGCGAGCCCGTGCAGGCGCTTGGCGCGCCCGATCGCGAGCGCAAGCCGCGCGCGCTCCTGCAGCAGCATGACGAGCCGCGCGTTGAGCCGGTCCATGCGCCGGCGCAGCCGCCGGACCTCGGGGGCGCGCGGTTCGTGATCGAACGAGGAGCGGGCGGGCTTCGGCACGCGCGGCGCATGGTACCGTGCCCCGGATGAGCCGGTCCCAAAGCGCCTCCCCGCTGCCCGAGCTGCTGGCGCCCGCCGGCGATGTCTCGGCGCTCGCCGCCGCGCTGCACGCGGGCGCCGATGCCGTCTATTTCGGGCTGGCCGAGGGCTTCAACGCGCGCGCGCGGGCCGACAACTTCTCGCTCGCGAACCTGGCCGCGACGACCGCGCGCATCCATCGCGCCGGCGCGCGCGCGTACCTCGCGCTCAACACGCTGGTTTTCGAGAGCGAGCTCGAGTTCGCCGCGGAGCTGGTGCGCGCCGCGGCCGCCTGCGGGGTGGACGCGCTGATCGTCCAGGACCCCGCGGTCGCGCTGCTGGCGCGCGAGCTGTGCCCGCAGCTCGAGGTGCACGCGAGCACGCAGATGACGATCTCGAGCCCCGAGGCCGCGCGCTTCGCGGAAAGCCTCGGCGTCACGCGCGCGGTCGTGCCGCGCGAGCTGTCGGTCGACGAGATCCGAGCCTTCCGCGCGGGCACGCGGCTGGAGCTCGAGGTGTTCGTGCACGGCGCGCTGTGCGTCGCCTGGTCGGGCCAGTGCCTGTCCTCCGCGCTGTGGAGCGGCCGCTCGGCCAATCGCGGCGAGTGCGCGCAGTCGTGCCGGATGCCGTACGGCCTGCTGGTCGACGGCGAGCTGCGGCCGCTCGGCGAGGTGCAGTACCTGCTCTCGCCGCGCGACCTCGCGGGCTTGCCGGCCGTGCGCGATCTCGCGGCGATCGGCGTGCACGGCTTGAAGATCGAGGGGCGCCAGAAGAACGCGCAGTACGTGCTCAGCGCGACCGAGACGTATCGGCACTGGCTCGACGGGCTCGCGCGCGATGCGTGCGATCCGGAGCTGGCGCGCGCCGATCTGTTGCGCGCGAGCCTGTCGTACACGCGCGGGTTCTCGAGCGGCTTTCTCGGCGGCTCGGATCACCAGCACCTGGTCGACGGGCGCTTTCCCAAGCACCGCGGCGTGCTCATCGGCACGGTGCGGCGCGTGGGGCCGGACTGGGTCGAAGTCGAGCGCGCGGCGGCGCGGGGCGCGGATTCCGGCCCCGGCGTGCCGCAGGTCG
>Ga0194120_10004435_pt1 | contig 21676 bp, 19 predicted proteins | sample TA2MahCa65mmetaG_FD_148642 | JGI IMG/M metagenome (GOLD analysis project Ga0194120, IMG submission 148642) | Freshwater microbial communities from Lake Tanganyika, Tanzania - TA2015019 Mahale Deep Cast 65m | ecosystem: Environmental > Aquatic > Freshwater > Lake | place: Tanzania: Lake... | reverse complement strand
TCACGCTTTTGGTTCGCTTTGCGGCGGACCGGCTGAAGCGGAGGCCGAGCGACCTCGCCGTGGAGGACATCGACCCGAAGCTCGTCCTGGAGTTCCTCGATCATGTCGAGGAAGGACGCGGCAACAGCGCGCGCACCCGCAACACGCGTCTCGCTGCTGTCCGAACATTCTTCCGATACATCGAATACCAGGCGCCGGCCTGCCTCGATCAAGCGCTGCGCATCCGCGCGCTTCCGATCAAGCGAACCGATGCGACGCTTATCGACCATCTCACCAAAGAGGAGGTCCAGGCGTTGTTGGCGGCGCCGGATCCGAGTAGCTCGCACGGACTCCGCGATCGCGCCATGTTGCATCTGACCTATGCTGCAGGGCTTCGCGTTTCCGAACTGCTCTCGCTTCGCATCGACGACTTTCCGCAGCCGTCGCTCGCGACGGTGAAGATCCTTGGGAAAGGGCGGCGCGAACGCGTGTTGCCATTGTGGCGCGAGACGCAAACCGTGTTGAGAGCATGGCTGGCGGTCCGCCCGTCCGGCCAGGCCCCAGAACTGTTTCTCAATCGCAACGGCGGACGAATGAGCCGAGACGGCTTCGCCCATCGATTGGCGCTCCATGTCGTGGCCGCCACCCGGAAGCAGCCGTCGCTGGCGGACAAACACGTGACGCCGCATGTGCTTCGACACAGCTGCGCCATGCATACGCTCGCGGCGACCGGTGACATACGGAAAGTCGCGCTTTGGCTCGGCCACGCGAGCATACAGAGCACGGAAGCCTACCTTCGCGTCGATCCCGCCGAGAAATTGGCGGTGCTGTCGGCGCACGCCCCGCCGACGATCCAGAAAGGCAAGTTCCGACCGCCACCCGATGCATTGCTCGCGATGCTCGGCGAAGTCCGAAACACCGCGTAACGCCAAACCCCGCCCAACTTCACCGCCCCTCGGCTGATCCCAGCCGAGGGGTTTTTCACAACTGAAGGAGAAAAATTATGCCGCGCAATCATCGAGCTTTTCCCCGCAAAACCGGGGAGTCGTCACGGCCACTCGGCATATCGGGCAACGTGGCAGAATATGTTCTCGACTATCTCGCCCATTCCTTCCCGACGCAGCTCTTCGAGGTCTATTCCGACGAAAATGGCGATCTTCACTCACGCCCCGCGGTCGATGAAGACGGCAATCCGATCCATTCGCGCGAAGCCATGGAACGACGGGATCGGCTGATCGAGCATCTCGCCGCCCTTCCCGCCGTGCAGGGCGCGCTCGACCAGATCGTTCAGCGCTTCGGGACGGAGATGGTCGCCGAGGTCACCGGCCGCTCAAGGCGGATCGTGCGCAAAGCCAATGCCGACGGCTCCGATCGCCTCTGTGTCGAGAATCGGCCGGCCTCCGCCAATTTGGGCGAGACGCAGGCCTTTATGGATGACGAGAAGCGCATCCTCGTCTTTTCCGACGCCGGGGGCACGGGCCGCTCCTATCACGCCGAGCGCAGCGCGAAGAACCAGCGATTGCGCGTCCATTATCTTCTTGAACCCGGCTGGAAGGCGGATAACGCCATCCAGGGCTTGGGCCGTACCAATCGCACCAATCAGGCGCAGCCGCCGCTGTTCCGTCCGGTCGCGACCGACGTGAAGGGGGAAAAGCGCTTTCTCTCGACGATCGCCCGCCGGCTCGACACGCTCGGCGCCATCACGCGCGGCCAGCGCCAGACCGGCGGTCAGGGCCTGTTCCGGCCGGAGGATAATCTCGAATCCCCCTATGGGCGTTCGGCGCTGCGCCGGCTGTATCAGCTCGTCTTCGCCGGCAAGGTCGAAGGCTGCTCGCTGACGCGCTTCATCGAGGCGACGGGTCTCGATCTCACCGACCAGGACGGCAGCCTCAAGGAGGAATTGCCGCCGATCCCGACCTTCCTCAACCGCATCCTCGCGCTGCCGATCGCCCTGCAGAATCTTCTCTTCGAGGTGTTCGAAGGGTTGATGGCGGCGCAAATCGAGGCGGCGATCGAGGCCGGAATCTTCGATGTCGGCGTCGAGACGCTGATGGCGGAAAGTCTCGTCGTCAATAATCGCCAGACCATTGCCGTGCATGGCGGGGGCGGCGCGGAAACGCAGCTGCTGACCATTCTGCGCAAGGACAAGACGCAGATCACGACGCTTGACGCGGCTCATCGATCTGCAGGCGCGTCGCAAAAGTCGCGATTGATGATCAACGACCAGTCGGCCCGCGCCGCGGTCAAATTGCCGGCGACGGCGTTAATGCAGGATGACGGCTCGGTCGCACCGCGCGTTCGGCTGCTGCGTCCCGCCCATGCCGATGTGATCACGGTTGAGGCGTTGGAGCGCTCGCATTGGCGCGATGCGGATAGCCAAGAATTTCAGCGCGCGTGGGAAGCCGAGGTCGCGTCCCTTCCCGAACTGACTGGAAGCACGTTTCATATTGTGACCGGCCTGTTGCTGCCGGTGTGGAACCGGCTCCCGGATGAAGCGGCGCGGGTCTATCGCCTGCAGACCGATCAGGGCGAACGCGTCATTGGCAGGCTCGTCTCGCCGGCAAGCGCCGCTATGCTCCTTGACGCGATGGGCGCCGGCGCGCCAACCCTCGCGCCGCCTGCCGCCATTGCGGCGGTCATGCAGGATGGCGCGGGGCTCGTTCTGGCGGAGGGGCTGGCGCTCAAGCGCGCGCTGGTGATGAACCGGCATCGGCTCGAGCTCACGGGCTTTTCCGACACGATGGTCGATCGCCTGAAGGCGCAAGGTCTGATTGCAGAAATCATCGCCTGGAAGCTGCGGCTCTTCGTGCCGCTGGGCGATGAGGCTTCAAAAATCATCGAGAAGCTACTCGCCCTTTATCCCCTGCTCCGCGTCGCGCCCGCGACTCGCGTCAGCGCGTGAAGAGCGGGAGGCGATGATGGAAAGCCCCGCCCGGACTTTGTCCAGCAGCCTCGCCAGAAATGTCGAGGCCGTTTGCAAATATTATCTCTCCAACGGCCGCCGCTGCGGCAATTACTGGATCGTCGGCGACGTCAACAACAATGCGGGCCGCAGTCTCTATGTGCGGCTCAAGGGGCCGCTTTCTGGTAAAGGCGCCCGTGGGAAATGGACGGATAGCGCGACGGATCAGCATGGCGACCTTCTTGATCTCATCCGGGAACGAGAAGGGCTTACATCGTTTCGCGACGCGCTCGATGAGGCGCGGCGCTTTTTGGGATCGCCGCGGGAGATGGCGGCCGAGAGTGCCGATCGGAATTCCAGCGAATGCGACACGATCGCGCTCGCCCGCAAAATCTGGGCGGCGTCGCAGCCAATCGTCGGGACAAAAGCCGAGGCCTATCTGCGCGCTCGGAAAATCACCGCCGATCTTAGCGCCGCGCCGCTGCGCTATCACCCGGCGCTCATTTATCGCGAGAGCCGCAATTCTCCGCCGCGCAAATTGCCGGCCCTCGTCGCCGCCGTCACCGACAATAACGGCGAGATCACAGGCATTCATCGGACGTTTCTTGACCCGGCGCGCGACGCCAAAGCGAAGGTCGCCTCGCCACGTCGCGCGCTTGGCGGCCTTCTCGGCAATGGCGTGCGCTTCGGAGTGGTCGAAGAATTCGCGATCATCGGCGAAGGAATTGAAACTGTGCTGTCGCTAAAGAGCGTCGCGCCATATATCCCAATGGTCGCGGCGCTTTCGGCGGCGCATCTCGCGGCGTGGAGAATTCCGGCCGGGATGCGTCGCCTGATCATCGCCGCTGACAATGATGGAGCCGGGCGCCATGCCGCGCGAAGGCTTGCGGAACGTGCGAAGGCGCGCGGCGTCGAAGCGAGAATAATTATCTCGCAAGGAAAGGATTTCAACGACGATCTGCGACAAATAGCGCTGGAACGCCTTCGACTCCGGTTCGCGAAATCATCGCCAATGTCTGAGTTCGAGGAAAGCAGACGCTCCTGATGCGTGTCGGCAAGGCGTTGGTTTGACCCGAACCGGTCATTGTCACTATCGAAAAGGATGCACCCGGACTTTCGCAACAACCGTTTGCCCCTGGTGCACTAACCTTCGGGCTTGACCTGTGTGGTAAGCTTTTTTGGACGGTCTCGTGTGTATTGCCCAATGCGATTAAAGGATAATCTAAAACCGCATGTTAAGCCGCAACCATAGCTATTTCAGCGGCTCTCATAAACGGTTGGATCAGAGCGCTAAAGTCAATCACTATGACTTTGATCGGTAATTTGGCCTGATTATCAGCGTAAAGCGTCACTGCGACGGACGCAGTGACGCTATCGCTAAACCAGACTGAGCGCCAATCGGAAATCCTGTGCCTGCGCCACGGCCAGTTTTGATGGCCCGCTGCCGGGATGTTCAGACAGGAATTGCCCTACAAGGCGGAACCCTAGTGAATAGCCGAGCCATCGAGGCAGATCGCCTCTGCCAAAGAACCAAGCTTCGTGGTTGTAATCGGCGCTTTCCCACTTTTGCGCGGCCAGTGTTGCATGGACACGGATTTCGCTTTCGGGCAGTTGCTCCCACGGCTCTGGCAACCCGCCGAAAAGCTCCAGTACGAAATGGCCTGCCAGTCCTTCCGACACAAGGGCCTCGCCCAGCGATGAGCCGTAGCCCGGGCCATCCCACCGCGCCGCGTGATGAAGCTCATGCGCGAACATTCGTTCAAGCGAGGCGTCCACATTGGCTTTCAGTGCCGGATTGTCAGGATCGACCGTGATGAACACCACGCCCGGTTTCGGCGTATATCCAACATGACCCTTCTCGGGGATGATGCGCTTTCCCGTTTGCACGACAACGTCGAGCGGCTGCAACGGCATTAAGCCGGCAGCCTTCTCGTGTGTTTCCGTTAGGCACTTGTGAAGCCAGTGATGGAGAGCGGTGAGCGTGCCGCGCGCATCGAGAAAATGAAGTTTCATGGACGCCATATCAAAATACTCCATCACGTTGCCGAACTACCAATTTTTTCAGCGGCAGGTCAATTACAACTGTCTATCGAGACGCACTATAGCCCCCTGTAAGGTCCGCACCTGGCGCATCGTTCGCATTGGCGGACGGGTCTCGCAATGACTGGTTTGCCTTCCGACTTCAGACCTCTGCTTTCCGATTTGAAGATGCGTAGGAACTCTCAGGTGACAAGGCTCCAGAACGAACTTTTCTTGCCGTGCTTGCTGCGCATCCGCGCCACGAAGGACTCGTGCGTTTCATGTTTTCCGAAATCCGCAATCGCAGGGGCAAGACTGGCGCATTCCTGAAAATGACGCGCGGCGTGTTTGTATCGGCTGGACCTGCCGTGATCGAGAGAGAATTCGATCATGGCGCGCAGCGCCAGTGTCGCGGCCAAAGGATGCTTGCCGGCCAACGCATCGGCGACGGGTGACAAAACCTCGTAGCGATCGCCGTCCAATTCTTCTGTTCGATTGAGCACGAGTTTCGCCGCGCGATCCGGCGCGGGCCAGGCGGCGAGGAATGAGAGCGCCGCACTGAAAGGCTTGAAACTCTCTGCGTAATCGAGCGCGCGACTTTCCGCTTCGATATCGTCGAAGTCGGGGAGTTGTTTCAGATAGTCGCGCAAATGCCGCGCCGACAAAAAACGTTCAAAGCACGACCAGCGCGCCGTTTGCGCGTCGTCGCTACGCTCAAGACCGTCCAACGCGGCGATGCGCGCGTCTTCCCATTCGAATTCCGGCCAGCCGGAACGCTTGTGTTTAGCCGCTTCGATCGTTTGCAACGCCTCGGCCGCCCGGCCGGCTGCAAGAAGCCGCTCGGCGATTGCGGCGGCGATGCGCGGAACCTTTCGCGTTTCGCGATCATACTGCGCGATGAAGGCGTCGACGTCGCCCTGCGCGTCGGCAATATCCCTTAATGCGATTTCGATGACACGGGCGCGGTGAGGATCGGCGATTTCATCTTCGTAGATCGGTCCGCCCGTCGACCAGCCGATTTTTTTCCGCTCATGCTCCACAAGTTTTTTGGCGGGCTCTTTCGACAGGGCGACCAGGCGACTCTTCAAGTGTTCGAGACCGGCGTCGCCGAGCGCCGGGCTTAACTCGGCGACAAGATCGTCGAACTGGCCATAGTCATTGTCGAGCAGCGCCTGAAACGCGCGATCGGCCAAGTCTTTCGTATCGCCTTTGGCGGCTTCGGCGAGCTGCCCAAGATCGCTCACGCCTTCGTGGAAAATCTCGATCACGGTTCCGCTGCTGTCGTCGCAGCGCGCGAAGACGGGTGACGCCAGCGCGACAAAACTCCACATCAGATCGAGCGCTTCTCTTGGATCGGACTTTCCGACATGATTGACGATGGCGCGCCGCTGCGTCTGGAGGTCCTCGGCAAGACTGCGTCGGTTCTGCCAGTCGACGAAGCTGCGGGAGCGAGCAATGGCGGTGAGACGCTTGCGGATTTCGCGCGCTGCGTCGGCAGGGCTTTGCGCCCCCGCGAGGGCAAGGCGCAAGCGGCGTTTTGCGGCGGCGTCGCCGCTGCTGATGTCGATCAGCAGTTCGGCCAACCGCTTTGCGCCGAGCGCTTCCAGGTTTTGGGCGTTGAGCGTGTGTTTTGGCGCCATGTCGGATCGAAGCTTGGGAAGAGAGTGAACCCGCGGGAAAACGATGCGTGAGAAGTCGGCACGGTCTTTGATCGGTTACCGGGGGGTCATAGGAAATACCATGTGGCGCGCGCTTTGCCGCGCCGTTTTACGCGTCCGTCCGCGACTAGTTCGCGTAAGCGCACTTTTAGCGTATTTCGATTTGCGCCGGTGAGGGACGCAAGCTGTGCGATGGTCAGGCGTTCGTGGGTCCGGAGCGCTCTGAGGACATCGAGCGATAGCGCCGGCAGATCGGCTTCGCCATCCTGAGCAAGCCGCTCCTGGTCCAGTCTCGCGGAAAGACTGTCCTTTTGCCGCTTGAGGCAACGCAGGAAGAATCCGACCCACGGCTCCCAATCCGGCGTGTTGCTCTTGAGCGTCGTCTGCGTACGACGGAGCGCCTTATAATACAGGTCTTTGTTTTCCTCGATCACGCGCTCCAGCGAGGCATAGGGAACATAGGCGTAGCCCGCGCGCAGCAAGAGCAGCGTGGTGAGTACGCGCGAGAGCCGTCCGTTGCCGTCCTGGAAGGGATGGATCGCGAGGAACGTCACGACGAAGACGGCGATGACAATAAGCGGGGGCAGCGCTTCTTCATCCAGCGCTTTGCGCGTCCAGGCGACGAGCGCCTCCATTTCCCGTGGCGTGTCGAAGGGCGCGGTCGTCTCGAACACAACGCCGATTTGCCGTCCATCGGCGTCGAACGCGACGACATTGTTGGGCAGCGTCTTATAGGAGCCGCGATGGCGCGCATCCTTGCCGCTGTGACGCAGTAAAGTTTGATGCAGTTGGCGGATATGGTTCTCGGTGAGGCGCATTTCGGCATGCGCCTCGAACACGAGATCCATCGCCTCGGCATATCCGGCGACTTCCTGCTCGTCGCGGGTTTTGAACGCCGTTATGGAAATAGCGCGCGAGAGCAGGTCCTCGACCTGGGCGTCCGATAGCTTCGCCCCCTCAATGCGCGTCGACGAGCCGACGCTTTCGATGGTCGCGACCTTGCGGAGCGCGCTGAGGCGGTCCGGCGAAAGCGTTTTGAGCGCCTCCCATCGGCCTTTGAACTCATCGATTTCCGCGATGAGCTTTACGAGGTCAGGGCCGAATGCAAGCTTCGGGTCCCTCATTTGGACGCTCTCATATCCGATCCCATACCCGATGATACCCGATTAGACCCGATTTCCTACACGATTTTTCAAGCCGCTTCTGACGGACGTGCTCGTCCAAAAAATGCGGCAGTTTGATGTTCTGAAGAGAGCGACACGCCGTCGGCGTAGAGGGTTCGCGGCACTGCTAAGAGTTTGGCGCAGTCGTCATCGGGGGCGAGCTTGCCGGTCGGCCCGAGCTCCGCCGCGCCGTTCGGTGCAGGAGACAGTTTATTCATTCGCTTCGGCTTCGGCATTCGAAGAGGGCCGCGCGCCGGCCTGCGAGAGCAGCGATAGCGCCACAAGCGGCGCGCTTGCCGCAACGCTTCCCGCCAACTTCTTTCCCCTGCCCCGCGCTGGCGCTTCAGGCATTCCTCGCGCCATCAAAGAAGTCGGCGGGAAGCGTCCTCCACTGCGTTGCGGCCCTTTGGGTGCGCCGCGCGCCGCCAGTGGCCCGGGATCGCTGTCAGGCCGCGATTGGCGCGGCCTCAAGCGAAAGCGCCAAGCTATGAACCACGCATCTACCTCCCTGCCCTTCAGCCCACCCTCGCCGGATCGTGACGTCCAGTCGCCCTCTTCTCATCTTCTTGATGAACTCGCCCTGCACGGCTATCGCCCGCTCGACGACGAACCGGATCCGCGTCCCCTACCCTCTTCTGACGCTGCATCGCTCGCACTCGAAGCCGCGATCGAGACCCTTTCCGGTCTCTTTCTGGAAACCCGGCTCGAAGCCGATCTTCCCGACCTGCTCTGGTCCTTCGTCAATCTGTTTCATCGCAAGGCCGAGCGCGTCGACCGCGATCTCGACGACAATGAAACCGCCCAGCGTCGCGCGCAGGCCGAACAGGACGGCTCGGAAGTCCGCTCGGTCGAATTGGAGCGACTGATCTCGCAAGGGCTGACGCTCACCGAGCGCCGCAACGCCTTCGAATTCTTCCGCGACCATCTCGCCGAACTCTATGCCACCGAGACGGGGTCCGTCTGGCGTCCGCGCTCGGGCTCGAAGGTCAATCACCGGGCACTGACCGCGGCACTGATCGACAGCCGGGACTTCCTCAACGCCAAGAAGCTGGCCGAGACGCGAGTGCTCTTGCCACCCGGCCCTCGGATCGCTTTCGCGGGCGGCGTCGATTGCAACGATCATCGGCGCATATGGGACGCTCTCGATAAGGTCCACGCGAAACATCGGGACATGGTTCTTCTCCATTGCGGCGGCTCCAAGGGCGCCGAAAGAATCGCATCCTGCTGGGCGGACAATCGAAAAGTTCCGCAAGTCGCCTTCAAACCGGACTGGAGCCACCACAAGAACGCCGCGCCCTTCAAGCGCAATGACGTGATGCTCGAATCGTTGCCGATTGGCGTGATCGTCTTCCCCGGTTCCGGCATCGTCGAGAACCTCGCGGACAAGGCGCGCAAAATCGGAATCCCGGTGTGGCGGTTCAAATGAAGTGCCGTGCGACGCTAGTTGACCGCGGTCAACATGAGGCGCGCGGGGTCCGCAGCAGCGCGTTAACCATTCGTTAACTCAATTTTTCTTGCGCCGAGTTAGAGAATCGGGCCTACTTGCCACGCAAATCACCCGTGGGTTTGATCTTAAACCGTAACTAAGAGCCTGATCCGTGGCACCCCAACCCGCCATCCAGCCGCCGCCCTCTCTTTCCGAGATCCACGAGGTGATCGCGGGCGACGCGCAGCAGTTATCGGCAAAATTGCTCGCGCACCGCAAGAAACTGTTTCCGCCGGAAGCGCGCAAGACTCTACGCCGATTCTCCTCCGGGGAAGCGGCAAAGCTGATAGGCATCAACGACGGCTATCTTCGACAACTCTCATTGGATGGCAAGGGGCCGCAACCCGAGACGAGCCCGACAGGCCGCCGTTCCTATTCGTTTGAAGATATTCAGGCGCTACGCGTTTTTCTTGACGAGGGCGGAAAGGCAGGGCGGCGATATTTGCCGCGTCGGGGCAAGAACGAGCACCTTCAGGTCATATCGGTCGCGAATTTCAAAGGCGGTTCGGGCAAGACCACGACGGCGGCGCATCTGGCGCAATACCTCGCGCTGCAGGGCTATCGTGTTCTGGCGATCGACCTCGATCCGCAAGCGAGCTTGTCTGCACTGCACGGCTATCAGCCCGAGTTTGATATCGGCGAAAACGAAACGCTGTACGGCGCGATCCGCTATGACAGCGCGCGCCGTGAACTTAAGGAAATTATCCGGCGGACCTATTTTCCAGGGCTCGACATTATCCCTGGCAACATCGAACTCATGGAGTTCGAGCATGAGAGCCCGAAGGCGCTCGCGGAAAAGAAGCAGGGGGACGCCCTATTCTTCGCCCGTGTCGCACAAGCGCTCGGATCCGTCGCTGACGACTATGATGTGGTCGTCTTGGATTGCCCGCCGCAGCTCGGATTTCTGACGCTTTCCGCTCTTTGCGCGGCGACGGCAGTCCTGATCACCGTGCATCCGCAGATGCTCGACCTCATGTCGATGTGTCAGTTTTTGATTATGACTTCAGACCTTCTTTCTGTTGTCGCGAAGGCGGGCGGCAACATGGATTACGATTGGATGCGTTACCTGGTGACTCGGTTCGAGCCCACCGACGGGCCGCAGACCCAAATGGTCGCGTTCATGCGCTCGATTTTTGGCGAGCGGGTGCTGACATCGTCGATGGTGAAGAGCACGGCAATTTCCGATGCAGGCATCACCAAACAAACGCTCTACGAAGTTCCGCGAGAGCAGTTTACGCGCGCGACATATGATCGTGCAGTTGAAGCGCTGGGTGCCGTAAACGGAGAAATCGAGGGGCTCATCCGAACAGCTTGGGGGAGGTAGGCGTGGTGCGCAAGAATCTCCTTTTAGACTTGGAAGAGGAGGAGTTGACCGCGGTCAACCCGGAGAATGCGGGGGTGCCCCGTCTGCCGCCAACCCTCGGCAATAGGGGGGCGGTCGGTGCTATGGGCCGATCCTTGGAGCGAATTTCGGCCGATATCGACGCCGCGAAGGCGCTCGAAAAAAGGCTACTTTCTGGAGCGGACGTCATTGAAATTGATGCGTCTCTTGTCGACGCCTCATTCGTGACGGATCGCCTCGACGAAAGCGAGGCCGACCGCGCGTCATTACTCTTGTCCCTCCGCACTCATGGGCAGCAGGTTCCAATACTGGTTCGACCTCACCCGGATGTCTCAGGGCGCTACCAGATCGCCTATGGCCACCGGCGTTTGCGCGCGCTGCGAGAATTGGGGCAGCGCGTAAGGGCGGTCGTTCGCAGTCTGAGCGATGACGAACTCGTCATCGCTCAGGGCCAGGAGAACAGCGCCCGTCGCGATCTATCGTTCATCGAGCGCGCCTCCTTCGCAGAGTCTTTAGAAGAGCGCGGTTTTGGCCGCGAAACAATCATGGCCGCTCTAGCCGTCGACAAGACGGAATTGTCGCGGCTGATTTCCTGTCGCAAAGCGTTGCCGGACGACCTCGTGAAGGCAATCGGGGCTGCGCCTAGAGCGGGCCGGCGCCGTTGGATGGACCTTGCAGAGCATCTAAAGGCGCCGCGGGCGAGCAAGATTTGGGCGCGCATTTGCTGCGAAGCGGAATTTGCGCAGGTCGACTCAGATTCGAGGTTCGCTGCCGTCCTCTCGGCGCTCGCCACCAAGAGCGCGCCGGCGAAAACGACCTCGTGGATCGACCATGAGGGACGAAAGATCGCGCGGGTCGACGAAGATTCGGCATGGCTGCGTATCAACGTTGACAAGTCAGTGGACGCCGAGTTCGGCGCATACGTCGTGGCCCAACTGCCGGCCTTGCTTAAGGCGTTTCAGGTAGCTCAGCACGACGATTAGTTTTGTTGCGAGCAAAGCGCGCAGGCGCACGCTCGGGGAGTAACGAGTTGGGCGTTTCGTCAACAAAGATAGAGGTTACGACAAAAGAAAAAGGCCCCCGAAACATCGCCCGGAAGCCCTTCTCATAGTTCGCACCTAGAGAATCACACTTCCGCGAATCGCTGTCAAGAGTCGGCGCCGTTTCGGCGAGCAGATTTCTTTTGCCTGAACGAGGCAAAGAATGATGCGCACACATTCAACGACGCCCTTTGGGCGGCGGCCATTGTCGCTCGCCATGGTGGCGTCGCAGGCCGCGACGCGGGATTTCTTGGCAAAACCCGACGCATCAGAGACCGTGGTCCATAAATGGCGACTGTTTCGGGCGGCTACGGAAGCCAAAGGCCCGCTTGGCGTCACCGACCGGGCGCTCTCGGTCCTGCACGCCTTGCTGAGCTTTCATCAGGAAACGGCGCTGACGCTGCCGGAGGCCGAAGCCAGGGAAGGCGAGGCAAGGGGCTCAAGTGATTCGCAAGAAAGCGATTCAGGCCGGCCCGGGATCGTGGTGTTTCCGTCGAACCGGGAGCTCTCGATCCGCGCCCATGGCATGGCGCCGGCGACGCTGCGCCGGCATCTCGCGTCGCTGGTTGAAGCGGGGCTGATCATCCGGCGGGATTCGCCCAACGGCAAGCGTTTCGCCAGGAGAGGTGAGGGCGGCGAGATCGCGGAAGCCTTCGGCTTCGATCTGGCGCCGCTGATCGCGCGCGCGGCCGAGATCGAAAACCTCGCCGAAGAGGTGCGCATTGAGAACCGCGCCATCGCGCTCTTGCGGGAAAGGATCACGCTGGTTCGGCGCGATATCGTCAAGATGATCGAGACCGGCATGGAGGAGGGCGTTCGCTTCGCGCTACTGTCGATTGACGGGCAGAAGATTGCCAACTGGGAAGGCCTTTACGGGCGCTACCAGGCTCTCTCGGCGCGCTATTCGCGCAGTCTCGGGCGGGCCGAGCTGGGGGCCTTGGCGAGCGATCTCAGCGCCTTTGCGGCCGAAATCCAGAAGTTGCTCGAAACGCACGTAAAAGGCCAAAAAAGAAGCGCCAATGAGTCTCAAAATGAGCGCCACATACAGAATCAAATCACAAACATATCCGACCTTGAACCTGACCTTCGAGAAGGTAGGGCCGAACCGCCCGGGTCAAACTCGCAAGAAACGGTAACCGAAACAGATGGGTTGGCAGAAACAAACGCGCCAAATTTGAGAACGGGCGATCGTCCACCGCCGTCGCAAAGAACTTACCCGCTCGGCATGGTGCTGCAAGCCTGTCCCGACATCGTCGATTACGGCAAGAGCGGCGAAATTTCCTGCTGGCGCGATCTCATCGACGCGGCGGCGATCGTCCGCTCGGCGATTGGGGTTTCGCCTGACGCCTGGAAACAGGCGCTCGAGGTCCTGGGTGAGCATGACGCCTCGATCGTCATCGCCGCGATCCTGCAGCGGGGTGAGGAAATCAAATCCGCCGGGGGCTATTTGCGGGTGCTGACCGGAAAGGCGCGGGAAGGGGAGTTCTCGCTCGGCCCGGTGCTGATGGCGCTGCTGCGCGGCAAGGCGGCGAAAGCGGCGCGGGAACGCAAGAGGGCGGGGTAATGACGCGTCTAGACCGCCCAGGCGCGAAACCGCGACCGGCCGGTGATTTCGCGCAAGCCCAGCGCCGGGGCCATATCCTGCGCGGCGCGCTGCGAAATTTTGAGCGCCGCGGCGATCATCGGCGCCGTGACGAGCGGGCGAGACAGCGCGAATTCCGCCAAGGCCGGGAGGCGGGCGTTGCGCCGGCAATCGCGGCAGCGCCGTTCGAGCGCGGCTTTGGCGAGGGTGAGGCGATCATGTTCCTCAAGGCCCTGGCGGGCGGCGGCGGCGATCGCCTCGAGATTGGCGTTGATGCGGCCGGGCAGCGTAGCGGCGCGGCGTTTTTGGCGAGGAATCGCGCGCAGGCCAATATTGAGGGCGGGGAGGTGAGCGCGCGCTTTGCCGCGATGGCGCAGGAGATCGGCGACGAGCTGCGCGCCGAGCCAGTCCCGATGTTCGAGCGGGGCGATGGCGCGCCAGGCTTCGAGTCCGATCGCGGCGGCGAGAGTCGCGGGCAGGGGATCGGTCGCCTCGATTTCGCGGCGCCACCCGGCAAAACGCGCCTTTTCGTCGAATTCCTCGTCATAGATCAGGGCGCGGCCGGGGTCCGATTGGGGATCCGCGTTCACACCGTCGCGTAAAACTTTGGCGGCGCGGGCGATGGCGGCGTCGATGGCGGCAAATTCGGCGTCGAGCGTTTCAGACTCCGCTGGCGGGACGTCGTCAGGCGCGCGAACATCTTTCGTCGATATGCGCAGCGCTTGCGGCCGATCGAGTAGGGCGCCGGGCGGTAAGACCGAAATTTTACGGCGCGCGCGCAGCGCTTCATGGGCGCGGGTGAGTTCATGGGTGGCGAGCCGTAAGTCCATTTCGGCGTCATGGAGGACGAGATCTTCGAGCGGGACGAGTTCGCCGGCGAGCCAAAGGGCGGCGCAGGCGTCGTGGAAATGCGCGCGCTCGCTGAAACCCTCGCGCAGCGGGCTTCTGGCGAGGCGTTCATCGAGCCGGGCGAGGGCGTCTTCGGCCTCCGTGACGGCGCGAAACAGGGGTGGATCGAGGCGCGCGGCGAGGCGTTCCGCGATGGTGGCGGCGGTGCCGGGCGCGGTCTCATTAACCTTAAGATCGGCGGCGTAAGCCATTGAATCGGTATTGTTGCGGAAGTGATTCGGGAGTTTACTTCCGTCTGGCAGGAGGGTCAAAGCGGGCGGGTTTGGTCATCGATAAGTACTGCTTATCGATGGTGATATGGCTAAGGCCTTGACCAAGGCAAAAAGATAGTCAAAACTCGTCAAAACTGGTTTTTGCGGGGCCTTCCGCGACAAGGAGACGAGGCGTCCATGCCTGAAACGATCGATCTCGCTAGAGCCGAACGTTGCTTCGAGGATTTTGTCACTCGTGCGGAATTTGGCGAAGAAATCGTCATCCTGCGCGATGGCGCGCCCGTCGCGCGGCTCGTCGGCGTTGATCCGGAGGGCCGGCGCGCGGCGTTTGAACAGACGCTCGAACAGGTCCGCACCGTTCGCGCCAGAGCCAAGCCGGTCACGATCGAGGAAATCATCGCCTGGAAAAACGAGGGGCGGCGCTGACGATCCCGGCGCTTCGCCCCTATCTCGGAGACACGCAACATGTCCATCACTGTCAATATCGGCGAAGCCAAAACAAGGCTTTCCGAACTCGTCGCCAAGGTCGAGGCTGGAGAAGAGGTCGTCATCGCCCGCGGCAACGAGCCCGTGGCGAAGTTGACCGCGCTCGACGATGAGAAGCGCCGCGCCGCCGTCGTCGAGGCGATGCTTCGGGAACGCGACGACGGCACGCGCAAAAAAGTCTCGCTCGAGGAAATATTGGCCTGGCGTCACGAAGGGCATCGTTACTGATGGCCTTCGTCGTCGACGCCTCCGTCGCGGCGGGTTGGCTGCTTCCTGACGAGCGAACCGACATCGCCGACGCACTGGCTCTGCGGCTGAAATCGGAAGACGCCATCGCGCCCGATCTCTTCTGGCACGAAGCGCGCAGCCTCCTCGTCACGGCGCTGCGACGAAATCGCGTCAACGAGGCGGCGGTGTATATTTCTCTCGACCGTCTCGCGACGATTCCGCTCCGTAACGCCGGGCCGAGCGACGCGGTGACGGTCACGCGTCTCGCGATCAAACACGCTCTTTCCGCCTATGACGCCGCTTATCTGGAGTTGGCTTTGCGCGAGCGTCTGCCGCTCGCAACGCTCGACAAGAAACTCGCGACCGTAGCGCGAGCGGAGAGCGTGACCGTCCTCGGGCCATTGGGCGCCTCATGACGTCGGCCGACGAATTCGCCATCGACGCGCTCGCCGGATTTTTGCCGCTTGCCGCGCGCGATCGCCTCGCCGAGACGCTCAGCCAGGCGGAAATCGATACGCTGACGCATCTGGCGAAAAGCGGCACGGGGCCGAATTCGCTGCGGGCGCTCGCCTCCGATCTCGCTTATCTCGAAGCCTGGTCGCGCGCCTCGACGGGCGCGCCGCTCGTCTGGCCGGCGCAAGAGACGACGGTGCTGCGCTTTATCGCCCATCATCTCTGGGACGAAGCGGAGCGCGAGAAAAATCCCGCGCACGGTATGCCGCAAGCGGTCGCCGAGTCTTTGCGCGCGCAAGCGCGCCTGAAGGCATCCGGTCCGCACGCGCCCGCGACGGTGCGTCGGCGTCTCGCGCTGTGGTCGAGCCTGCATCGCTGGCGCGGGCTCGAGGGGCCGTTCGGCAATCCGTCCATTCGCAACGCGCTGCGTCTCGCCATCCGCGCCGCCGATCGACCGAGATCGCGCAAGAGTCCGTCCGCAATTACGCGCGACGTAATAGACAGGCTGCTGGCGACATGCGCATCGGGCAGGGCGGTTGATCTGCGCGACCGAGCGCTCCTGCTTCTCGCCTTCGGTTCCGGCGGGCGGCGCCGTTCTGAAATTGCCCGGCTCAGAATCGACGATCTCGAAGAGCGATCGCCAGTCCCCGCCGATCCGCTCTCGCCCGACGGCGAGATGCTTCCTGTCCTGGCGATCGCTCTGCGACGAACGAAGACGTCATCCGCCGACGCCGGCGAAAGCGTAATCGTCGTCGGCCGGCCGGTCGAAGCGCTGCGCGCCTGGCTCGCCTTCTCGAAGATCGCCGCCGGCCCGGTGTTTCGCCCGATCGACAAATGGGGAAATATCGGCGCCACGGCGCTCGATCCGCAAAGCGTCAACGCGATGATCAAGAGCCGCTGCCTTCTAGCCGGGCTCGATCCAGCGGAATTCTCGGCGCATGGGCTGCGTTCGGGCTATCTCACGGAAGCCGCTCGCGCCGGCGTGCCGCTCCCCGAGGCGATGCAGCAGTCGCGGCATCGCTCCGTCCAGCAGGCGGCGCGGTACTATAACGAGGGAGAAATCGCGCGGGGCAGGGCAGCGCGATTGATCTGACGGGACAGGCTGCCGAGGGCCGTAGAACGAAGTTTGTGTTTGCACTCGCCGAGAAAGGGATGTTGGCGGCACGGTGGGATGCTGGATTTGCGAGTGGAGAGTCGATTTTCGAGCAGTTTTGGCGGCGGGACGAGCGACATTGAACAGTTTCGATGAGCGGCCGATTTTGAACTCGTCTTATCGCGAGGGGACCACAAAATTTACATATAGCCCGTTCCGTCTGCGAGAGTTTCGCGTTCTGCCTTCAACGTATCTGGTTTTGGAGCGAAGTTCCGAGCCAAGATAGAGATCCGCGCAGCCTTCACCCTCATAATTTGATCGACCGTCTCATTGAAATCTTTCAATGGGCGAGTCCTGCCTTAAAATGCAAATCGACAGCTCTGATGATAATTTCTGCCCGACGTTCATTGCGAACAGTCCGGCGGCGCGCAGGCGGTCGCAGGCGACATCAGCATGTTAAGTTCGCGGTTGGCGATATAGCCAATGAACCCCAGCTCTTTGAGTTCATGCAGAGCGCTAGCGGCAAGTTCGCGCTGCTTGATGTACTCGACCGCAAAGACCGGTTTGCCGGCCCGCCGCAGGTGCTGAAGATGCTCTAGTGAGTTGTCGATCTTATGCTTGTCGTTCCGCACTTCAGCTTCGTTCTCGCCGTAAAGGAGTTCCTCGCGGCCGATCCCGTCTATCAATTGGACGTACTGCGGATTTTCCAACAGTTCATCGCCGTTCTGTGGCACGACCACGAAGCCCTTGCGGCGTTCACGTCCATAGGCAGCGACGCGCGCGACGAGATCAATCATGTCCGCCTTCGCGGACGAGAATCGTGGCAGCCACACATCAAATTTGTCGATCCCGTCGAGATAAACGCCATCGAAGCCCGCTGCTAGAATTCGATCAAGATAGGCGTTTGGATTACCGAACAAGAATGATTGCCATTCGGCAAGCCAGTATTGCACCGCATAATTTCCCGGCCATTTCGGGTTTTCCTCGCCAAGCCATTCCGGTCGATTCGTCAGCCAGCCATCTTGCCAGTAGTAGCGGTAGTCTTCGGCTTCCCCGATACTGAAATAGGCGAGGACAATGCGCCGTGAGCCCTTTGGCGTACGCCGCAATTGTTCGACGGTCGCAAGCGATGCGGCAGCGTCATCGCCCGTCCTTCCCACGCTATAGTCGACGACAACCAGGTCATGGTTGCTCTGGGCGATTTCAGCGGGGTTAGCCTCCTTAAGTTGGTAGGCCCAAGTCCTTACCTTGGCCAAGGCCAACTCCGGCGATTGCGCCGACGCCGGACGAGCGAGCCCGAGAGCCAGAGCAAATCCCAGACCGGTCCCAAACATTACGGAACGGGTCAACACGATCAAATGCATTTTCCCGCAGCTCCAACACGGAACGCTGATCTTGCGAATTCAGTGTAACGAGCTTGCAGGTTTGACGCAACGCGCGGGCCGTGCCCGGCAGGCTAGAACTCCCTGATTAGCCGGAACGCGACTTGTGGGCGCCAGGCGGCGCTTCGTCCACGGACCACGCCCAACCCGGCCTGGAGTTTCAGACTCCCCGTCAGCGCCTGATGGACCTGAGGCATCAGCAATGTGTAGCGACCGGCGCCCCGGTGCGTATTGATCTCGAATCCCAAGGTCGTCGCGTCAGATATATCGTAAAAGGTTGAATGATTGAAAAGCAGATTGCCACGGGCGCGTCCTCCAACAACGTTGCCAATCCCAATCATCGTCATCGTGCTCCATCGATGGTCGAACCGATATCCGAGCAGATATGTCAGGGAGTTTTCCCAGCGAGGGCTTGCCCGGTCATACACGCCGAGGTACTGGACGCCATGCACGGCGCGGCCGCCGGCAAAGGTTCCGAAGGTTCCCTGAACTCCGAGCTTGTATTCGGCGACATGCAGATCGTCGACCGGCAGCTCCAGCTCCAACGCAAAGCCGTCGGCAATCGCATATTCGACTTCGGGACCGCCATTGACCGATCTATGCGGTCCTGACAGGTTTCGCTGTACGAGCATGTTCGCCTCCAGTTCGCCCTTCTTCGCCCCGAGCGGGCGAACCATATCGAAGACCATCGGCTCGGGAATGCGCGGAGCGTCTTGAACATAGATGTAGTCTTGCGCCAGACCCGACTGCGACGAAAGGCTGAGCAAGGCGCCAAGAAAACTGTTCCTGATGTCCATCGGATGGGACGGTCGGCGGCTTCTGCGTTGATACGGCATGAATAATCCAAGTTTGCTCAGGTCGACAGCGAATCGATACCATGAAGCTGCTTACATGAGCTTACAGGGCTGCTTGCGCAGGGGATTGGGGGCTTCTCATAGCCCTTGCACCAATTGCAGAAATTTTCTGTCCATCAGACGCTCCCTCACGGCGCACGGCGCGCATCAGAGTTCTGGCCGATCTACGAGATCCTGAATCTGGCGCGCGAGGCGTTCCGCGATGCAAGCATAGCCGGCGTCGTTCATGTGAAGCCCGTCCGCCGTCAGCAGCGGCTCGACGCCGGCGTCCGATTCCGTCGCCAGCGCCTTCATCAAGTGGTAGCGCGAGAAGAGGCATACGTGCTCCTTGTTCGCGATCCGCTCCAGCGTCTGGACGAAGCGCTCATAGCGCGCTGGGTCTTTGATTGATCTGCTGAATTGCGGATCAACAAGCAGCACATCGCTCTTGTGGTTCTCGATCGACAGAATGCCGCTCTCGACCACCGATTCGAACTTTGGCTCCGAGACGGCTGTATTCAGCGCATCATTCGTTCCCACCTGCCAGAGCACGAGATCTGGCTTGAGGCGGTCGAGTTCGATCTTCAGACGTTTGAGCGTGTGATCGGCGGTTTCGCCGGACTTGCCGGCATTGATGACCTCGACCTCAGCGCCCGGAAACCTTTTGGCGAGAGCGACCTGAAGGAGCGCCGGATACGCCGCAGCCGGCGAAGAAGCGCCGACGCCCTGTGTGGATGACGAGCCAATCGCCAGAATATGTATCGGCATCCGCGCCCGCAAGCGCGCGGCGGTTCGCTTGAGGACGCCACGCATCTGCATCCGGACGGGAGTGACGGCGCAGCGATTGCGAGGGCTCTGTCCGATCGCGAAAGCTGGGCAGGCCGCAAGGCAGGCGACGTTTATCAGCGCGTAAAGGAAAGCTCTTCGGTCTGGTTGAGATTCGCTGCTGGCGCGGCGGGCTGGGCTGGGCGACTGGCGCATTCCAAAAAGCTCGCAAGTTTGTGCAGGGTCCAAAGTCCAGCGAGAACGATGACAATATCAGAAAACGGGGTGCTCGTTACGGTGGCGTTAAAAATTTGCGCGCTCGCGCTTAGAAGGCTGCCCGCGCTGAAGACGGCAAGGCTGTGTCTGCCGAGACGGGACATGACCGGGAAGATTGCCGTGCTCTTGAGCCTCGCGGAAACTCCAGAGCCGTAAATCGTATAGGCGAGAGCAAGAAAATCGATAATTCTGATTACGCCGAGGTCAGTTTTTCCTCGATCCAGATATGGATCAACGACAGCAACGAATTCCGGGACGCATCCTAAGAAATTACTAACGATTAGCGCGGAGACAATCGTGAACGTAACCGCGAGACGGTAGGGCGCGGCGCGCACCGGGAATTTGTCGTTCTGGAGCAAGAGGCCAGTGAATATCCCCAAAGTGAACATGAATTGCCAGGTCAATGGATTGAAGAACCAAACGCCCCCTTCGGGCCAGCTTGGGAGGTTCGCGCCTGTGAGGCGGGCGACGCCGTAAACGCTCGCCGAGAGCGCGATCATACCCCAGCGATTACGCAGCCCCACGTGCAACAGCAAAGGCGCGAAGATTATGAGCACGACATAGAGCGGAAGAATATTGAAATAGCCGATCTGATGTCCGAGCGTCGCGACGCCGAGGAGGCCTCGCAGCGGGTCTGCAAAGAGCGTTGCGCGCCCGTGTTCGGCGAGAAAAGTTTCCTCGCCCGTCAGGAGCGCCGCCGCGCCAAAGAGCGCGAGCGCAAGAAAGGTGAGGAGGACGTGCATCGCGTAAAGCCGGAGCGCGCGGGACGCCATGCCCCTGGCCGCCGTCCACGCGGGCGCCGTCCTGAAGCGACGACCGCCGGCCAGGGCGACGGAAATTCCGGACAAAAAGACGAAATCTTCAGCGGCGTCCGAAAATCCGTAGTTGCGGGGTGTGAAATTGCCGAGAATGTTGCCGGGGATATGGTTGATGAAGATCGCCGCCAACACGGCGCCGCGCCAGAAGTCGATCAATTCGATCCGTTTTCCCGACACGACGTTCTCCGAACATAGGCTGATCGTAAACCTTCTTTATCATATATTCTGACCCGCTCCAGAGTCAGGAAATTCCTGCAAGCGCGCCGTGAAATGCCGCAGACGTTCTCAAAGACTGTTCAGGCGCAGCGTGACGCGCTCCGGCTTGTCCGAAACGCCAAGCTGGAACATATTTTCCGCACGGCCAGTCCGCATATGGGGAATGCCAGCAAGGGCGCGCCGACGCCGCCCGGCAAGAAATAACGAGATGATGAGTGTCGCCAACGTTCACGGTTTTGTTTCGGCCTTCGTCACTCTACTCGTCGTGGTCGAGCCGCTTGGCCTTGCGCCGATTTTTCTCGCCACGACGCACGACCGCGGCGCCGCGACGCGCGCTCGCATTGCGGCCCGGGCCTGTCTTTATGCACTGACCATTCTGATCGGCGCGGCCCTTTTCGGTGAGCGCCTGCTCGACGCGCTCGGCGTGTCGCTGCCGGCCTTTCGCATCGCCGGTGGACTGCTGCTGTTTTCAATCGCGTCGGAGATGGTTCTTGGCGTTCGCATCACGCGTGAGGCGCACGACGCGGCGCAAGCCGTGGAAGAAAACGGCCGGCATATCGCCGCCTTTCCTCTTGCCATCCCGTTGATCGCCGGGCCGGGCGCGATCACGGCGACCCTGTTGTTCGCGGGCGAAGCGGCGGGCGATCCCGCAAAGCTCGCAGCGCTTATCGTCGCGATCGCGGCAGTGTTGGCGATAACCTACGTCGTCTGCCTGCTCGCGGGGCGCGTCGAACGCATTCTCGGAACTGCCGCCAATATCGTGATGGCGAAGTTGCTCGGCGTGTTGCTTGCTTCGCTGGCAGTGCAGTTCGTCGTTGACGGCGCAAAAGCGCT
>Ga0194120_10004428_pt1 | contig 21689 bp, 23 predicted proteins | sample TA2MahCa65mmetaG_FD_148642 | JGI IMG/M metagenome (GOLD analysis project Ga0194120, IMG submission 148642) | Freshwater microbial communities from Lake Tanganyika, Tanzania - TA2015019 Mahale Deep Cast 65m | ecosystem: Environmental > Aquatic > Freshwater > Lake | place: Tanzania: Lake... | reverse complement strand
GCGCCTTGGCGGCCGCGATCATCTCGGCCTTGCCGGCGTTGCCCTTGCCCGTCGCGTGCTTCTTGATCGTACCGACCGGCACACCCTGATACGGAATCTGGTGGTGCTCACACCAGGCGGTCAAGGTCGCCAAAAAGCCGCCGTAGGCATGGGCCGCATCGACACCGGCATGACGACGCACCTCCTCGAAGTACACCGCATCCAGCGGCTCACAGGACTGCTTGATCTCGGTCAGCCAGCGTTTGAATCGCAGGTAACGCATACCGCCGCCTTCGAAGCGCTGGGGTTTAAAGTTTTCGCTGCCACTGGTGATGTGGCGGACTTGGCTGGACAAAGCCCAGCCGGTTTGGGTGCCCAAGTCGAGGGCCAAGATGACGGCGCTCATCGACTACCTCCTGTCCTGTTTTTTCTTCGCGGCACCACAGGCGGGCCTTTTCGATGATGCGCTTCACAACGCCGATTGATGTGTTTACAGACCAGAACGGTTTTGGTCACGAATACCGTACCGCATTCGGCGCAGTGACTTTGCCAATGCAGTAGGGTGGTCGGTTGTCCATCGACCCGGATATGCGGTACCTGATCGATCAGTTCATAGCGCTGGCCTTCGAACAGGAGTACGGTTCCGATTTTAGGTGTCGTGGCAAATCGTATCTGTTTCACCACCTTGCCGGGGTGAGGCAATCCTTTACGTTTAACAGTAGGCTGATTGCCTACTGTTACGTAAGTAACAGGGAGAGCAGACGCAATCTGGAATTGACTGTAAGTCATTGAATTATTATGGTGTTTTCCAGATTGCAGACCTGTTCTGCAATCTGAACCTCTGCAATCTGGATTTGTGTGCAACTCATTGTTATTGCACAACATTTGTGTGCGGCCAGATTGCAGATTGCAGCAATCTGGTCCAGATTGCAGGTTGCCGTCGGGTAGTGAAATCATGCTTCTAACTCCTCATGATAAATCCAGGTATGGGGGGCCTCGACCGGTAACAGAGCACCGGTTTGTGGGCATTTGAAATGGGTGGGTAAAACGGTTAAGGCCGGCGATCCGACCTCACCGGTTTCGTCATCAAACGCCTCCGGGTTGGGTTGGAAGCGCATGTCCTCAACGCACAGGTAGCCGTATTTGCTGCGGTTTAGTCGAGGCAGTCCATAGTCCTCGGGATTGCGGAAGAACTTGATGTAGCCTTTGGTGGAGAGCACCGACAGCCGTTCGTTGATGGTGCGATTGGCACCGAGACCGGCCTTGCTTTCGAAGGACTCGGCGAATTGGTTGGCGGTGTAACACCGACCCAATTGCGCTTCATCAAACAGGATCTGCAAAATCACATCCCGCTTGCGTCGCCGTTCGGCGTCCAGGCGCTCGCTGTAGTCCTGTAATACCAGTCGCTGATTGCTATCGACTTCGCGCCATTCGCCTTTGATTTTGTCGGTGTGCTTTTGTGGAATGCCTGGTCCGTTTCTGAGCTCAAAGATCAGATCGCGGGGCGTCAGGGTTTCATCCGGGCGAAACAGCAACATGCCGGTCGAGTAATACCCCCGCAAACTACCGGCACCGGCCAGAGCTTGGAAGGGATCTTCCTCGAACTGCTTTTTGCCAAGTTTCCGGGTGTGGTGAGCCAGGATGACCCCGGCATCCGGATTGACTGCAGCCCGGATACGTTCGACCCGTTGCGACAGGAAAAACAGCATCGCGCCGTTGTCGTTTTCACCGCCGCTGTCGCCGCCGTCGAACACATTACGGATCGGATCGATGGCAATGATGTCCAGTGGCTCGCCGTTGAAGGCTTGAGCAATAGTCGGAATGACTTGAGCCAGGCCGGCATCATTGAGTATCAAACGTAGCTGCGATGTCGCGACAAAGTTGCGCCGGGCATCCATCAGTCGATGTGATGGCAGCCTGACTTCCTTCACCCGTTCGCGCAGGTAGTGATATTGCACCTCGGCCTGCAGATAAAATACCCGCAGTGGCCGTGGTGGACTCATACCCAGAAATGTCGCGCCAGCCGCCATGTGCGCCAGCCAGGACAACAGAAAATCACTTTTGCCGACTTTGGGTGCGCCGCCAAATACCAGCATGCCGCCCGGTGTCAGTACCCGTGGCGAGATGATATCGGGTGGAATCGGTGATTCGTCATCTAACAGATCGCCTAAGCTGAAGGTCGGCAGCAGCGGTTGTGCAACTTTCAATTCCCGACGCGAGCCATCGTTGATGAAGGCCAGACAATCAAAACCTTCCTCCACCGCATCGGCAGCATCCCACTTATCCGGTTTGTCGGTCGGCGGTACCAATATGGCAACCGAGACACTGCCTGCCGCGATACAGGCCTGTGCGGCATGCTCGGCATAATCCCAGCCTGGCGCGTCCCGGTCTGGCCAGATCACCACCTGCTTGCCTGCCAACGGTGACCAGTCGGTTTTGTCGATCGGCGCCTTGGCACCGTTCATGGCGGTAGTCGCCACGATGCCTACGTTGATCAACGCTTCGGCGCATTTTTCGCCTTCGACCAGAACGACCTGTTTGGCTTTAGCCACTGCCGGTAAATTGAACAGTGGACGGGGATCCGGCGCACGCGATAACCGGGCGCGGACATCCCAGGGTCGGTATTCCTTACCAGACTCCGGTTCATAGCGGTACACGCAGGCAATCAGTTCGCCGTCGGCCGTGAAGTAATCCCATTTGCCGGTATAAGGGCCGAGTTCATCAATGGTGACGGCAGAAGATGACTGTTTCTTGGCGGCAGGCGCCGTCGATATCGGCACTAGACCGAGCCATTGCCGGATGTCCTGAGCCAGTTTTGGGAAATCATGCCGAGCCGATAGACCTTGCGACAAGGCCCAAAGATCGATCACATCACCACCCTCATCGGTGGCGAAATCCTTCCACAATCCACGACGCGGCCCTTCGAGTTCGACGACCAGGCTTTTGCCGCGCGCACCGTCCACATCACCCACGTAAAACTTGCCGTTGCGAATCCAGCCTTGGGGGAACAGGTAATGCAGGACCGCCTCCAAACGGTCCAGTAATCCCTGGCGCAGCGCATCGATGTCATCAAACATCACCGTGTGCTGTTCCGGCGCGTCGTTGAAATCCAGCCAGATTACGTTGTCGGCCATCATGCGGTCCTCCAGCAACGCTTTTGCCAACTGCAGTATTTGCATTCGTAGTGGGAGGGATCAGCGAAACTGCGTGGCAATAACTCGCCTGCTTCCGTTGCCAGAATGACTTTCACCGCCCGATCCGACATGCGTTGCGCAAGCGCCGGATCGAAGGGCACCAACTCAAACCACAGTTCCTGGGTATCCTTGTTGATCGCGGTGAACAGTGCAGGATTGTCTGCCAAGCCGGGTATCGTGCTGTCCATATAGGCCTGATAGGTTGCCATTTGTGCGGCATAGACGGGTTTGGTGACCGCGACACCGGATTTGACGCAGGCTTTCCAGTGTTTGTCGGCCATGGTTTTACATTCCCACAGCATTGGAAAGCTCAGATTGAGTGGTGCCGGCGCCGCCGTGATAATGCCGTCGACATGACCTTTGATCTTGCCACCGGCCACTGAAAAGCCTAACTGACCACCATCGGCTTTTTGATTATGCAGTTCAAACCCCGCCAGTCGCAGCCAGCGGACCGCTAACGCCTCAAGCGAATGACCCACTTCGAACACCCGTAAGAGGCGTCCGGAAAACGCACGTCCGTCATCGACGGGTGCGCCGGCGTATTCGTATTGCAAAGCCCGCTCGCAGGCCACACCTAAACGTGAGGCCCCCAGATAGTTGCGAGGGGCTTGTTGTTGACGTTCGATCGCCAGCGACTGGTCCAGCACAGCCGTGACTTGTTCGTAAAATTTCGGTTGATGATTAAAATCCAGCATCAGAACATTGCTCCCTTGGTATTTGAGGATTGCTGACGCGACAGCCGTTCTTCTAAAAATTGCCGATCCTGCTCAGCCAGACGTTCATGCTCCTCGATCATGTAGTCCTGGTAAGCACAGATCACGATGTCGATCAGCATCAAGACTTCTTCCTGGCTGTAATCGGCCAGCGCTCTTTCCATGCCGATGGAGCCGACATAACCACCAAGTGGCAACAAGCAGGCATGCATTGCAGCCTTTTCCATTTCACTGGCATCGATCATGCCCCCTCCGGTTTTGGTCATCAGTGTTGAGAATGCCGATTGGCAACGCATCGAGCAGAATTGTCGGGACAGACGCATTCGACGCGGATCGCCACGCGTGTATTGCACGGGACAATAGATAAAGCCCCGCGCTTGTCGTTTGCAAACTGCACAAGTCATGGCGTACCTCCCTGTACGCCACCCTTCGGGTCGCCTGTCGGCGATGCAAATGTTCCATCCTGTCCATTTGTCACGCCGCCTCCCGATAACTGCTGTTGGCAGCCATCACCAGCTGTTGAATGCTGGCTTTGTTGAAGAGAAAGGACAGCAGGGCTGAGGCCTGATAACGGGTCAACCCAAAATCAGTCCTCACTTGAGGTGGCAGGTGCCGAAGCTGTTTTTCGGTCGGCGGTTGGTTTAGCCAGTGCCGGGATTTGTGCGCCGAATCCTGGGATTCGTGTTCATTGAGCCAATCGTCAGCTTGTGCCATACAGACAGTGCGTTCGCCGACCGCCAACAAACGCGGCTTCATCTCTTTTCTGCCGCCGATCGCATACCAGCGGCCATTTAGGAAAAAGATGCCGCCCCAGGCATTGAAACCGGTTGCCATCAAGGCATCGTCGCAGCCAAACAAATCGCACCAGCGAAAGTTGGAGCGTTTCAGCAGATCGATTTCGCTCATGACAAAATCGGCTAACGGTTCGCGCTCGCTGGACGGAGGCAGTTCTTCACCTTCCTCGCGTTCCCAGATGTAGCCGCACAACGGGCATTCCATGATCGAACGGGGTACTTCGGCTTCGCATACCGGACAAAGCTTGGGCTCCTGATGGCTACTGCCATCGAGATTGACTTCCTGTTCCAGCGAACCGTGGGTCAGTGTGGCCGTGCCAAAATCCAGAACGATGCAGTCAGTTTTCACGACGCCCGGAAACTCCTCGGGATCGACCGTGCGCAGGCCTCGGCCGATCATCTGGATCAAGGTTGATTTGTAGGAACTGGGCCGTAACAGGATGATGCAGGCGGTAGGTGTGTAGTCGTAGCCCTCGGTCAATACGGCGACATTGACCACGACTTGTGCTACACCCGATTCGAAATCAGCCAGGCGTTGCTGGCGATCGGCATCAGACAGTTCGCCATGGATCAGTACCGAGGCAATCCCGGCTCGATTGAAGGCTTCGCAAACCGAATCGGCATGGGCGACCGTGGAACAAAACACGATGGTTTTGCGATCATGCGCCTTGTCTCGCCAATGCCGGATCACTGCCTCGGTGATGGGCGCCTTGTTCATGATCGACGCCACTTCGTTCATGTCAAAATCCATTGACGTTCGACTCACCCTGGACAGTTCGCCCTGTGTACCGACATCGATGACAAAGGTGCGTGGTGGCACCAGGTAACCGGTACGAACCAACTCACCCAGGGTGATCTGGTCGGCGACATTGGAAAACACTTCGCGCAGGCCTTTGCCATCACCGCGATTAGGTGTGGCTGTTACGCCGAAAATCTGCGCATCGGCATTGGTGTCCAGTACCTGATCGACGATTTTGCGATAGGTCGGCGAAGCCGCATGGTGGGCTTCGTCGATCACCAACAGGTCAATGGTTGGCATGGCCTTGAGATGGGTATTGCGCGATAGCGTTTGCACCATGGCGAAGGTCGCTTGACCCGACCAGGACTTTTCATCGGCATCGAACACTGAAGTGCTGATGCCCGGATTCACCCGCTTAAATTTGCTATGGTTTTGCCGGGTGAGTTCGTCACGGTGGGCCAGGATGCAGGCTTTGAGATCCAGGTTGGCCAGCACGTTGCCGGCCACCGCCGACAACATGATGGTTTTTCCCGAGTTGTGCGTGACGGTGAAATCGGCCAACAAGTAACGATGGTCGGCGTCAACCGTAAACCCATAATAATCACCCATCCCTTTGGCATGTACCGTGAAACCGGTGCGCCGGACATCCTTAATTTGTCGCCGCAACGGGGCTTGCTTTCTGCCAATGCGTACTGGAATTTCGTGGCAATCGCCACTAATGAATATGCGCCAATAGTCAGTGTCAGCAACCTTCTTGCAGCGTAGGTTGGCCATAAAACCCAGGCTACGAGCAACAAATGCGACGTCTTCAGCTAATCGTTTAGAGCGGCTGCAAAATTCAAACAATCTGCCTCTCGACAAGTGACCATCGGTATCGAGCAATCCAGCCATAATGGCTAATCGAGTTGCACGATTGCCGAATTTGTAAGCCTCAGGCAAAAATTTGTCTTTTGCTCCCAGTCCGTACAAACCTAGATCACGCAAAACGTCGATGAGTACATTGGACACACCACGCGTACCCACCAAGTAGTAGGTATTGGCCAGATTATTGGGTAATTGCTCAACGCGAACGGATAGATTTAACTGATCCGCCTGCCAATAGATGGTTTCAGCGATCTCCGAATCTGGCGTTGTAATGCCGATGCTATGCTTGAGTCCTCCGTCGCCTATTAGCACACCCAAAAAATACGGATCTAAAACAGGGATTTCCCGGATTGGAAAATCCACTGCCACTCGAAACAATTTATGCAAATGCCGAATAGTGGCTGTCGCATTGAGGTATTGCGAGAGTGGAATATCAACGATTTCACCCCCACGACAGCCTTTGCCCTCGTTGGTTCGCACCAGGGTCAGCATATGGCCGGCGTTGACCACAAAAGACTCGCCCTTCATCGGGCGAACTTCGTACATGTCATCACGACCACGATGCAGATCCAACACCTGGCGCGGCAAACTGTCCATGCCCATTAGCTGATCACCGACCACAATGTCTTCCACCATTTTGGTGGAGCCGTCATACATCAAAATCAGTGTGCCGGGCGCGTGACACCCCGTGGGTGCGACGGCCAGCGTATTGCCATGTTGGTCGAGCGCTGCAATCGAGCGATCGACCAGTTGCGATTGTCTGGGACGCAGTATCATCAGTCCCCCTTACTGTGCCCAGCTAGGACGGTTGGGCGCCGACGACTGGCCGGCGGGAGTCAAGGGTGTGCTGGACGCGGCAGCCGTGACCAAAGTCCTGCCGACTCCCATCAGCGCTGGATAGTCTTTATGCTCAGGTGTAATAGCCGACCGAATCACACTGCGGTCTTCACCGTTTTGGTCTTTCTCCCAGTCGACTTTTCCGAGAAACTCGATCGCTTCGAGATTGGCGAAACTGGCAATACGGCGGGCGTTTTGTGCCGCAGGGCTGTTATCGCCCGGATGTATGCCGCGCGCCGAATTGAGAATGGCCTTGATGAACGTCCGGCCCATATGGGTCCACTCGGGACCTTTAGGACTGTACAAGCCAATCAACGACCACATCTTGCGACGCGCGTACTCGCCTTCCAGTACTACGAACTCGCAGTTGAGATAGACCGAACCGGTATTGGCGTTACGCGTGGCAAACCCACCGGTCCAGCCTTGCGAGGGATCGTCATAACCGCCGGGTTTGATGGTCATACACACTTTGACCAGGGTGCCTTTCGGAATCAGATCGTAAGAGGATTGTTCTGCTGCATTATTGAAATCAAAAAAGCTCATGATCAGGACTCCTGCATGGATGAGGTGGTGTTAAGGTCAAGATGGGTGGGACGGGTAAAGTCCAGACGTTCACTGGCCGGCTTGCCAGGACCTGCCATCTTGGTCATGAGGCGCCCAAGGTGAGGCTCCTCGATCATCTCCAGTCGTCCGGAACGATCTTTGGCCGGATAGCCCCAAGGGTTGAGGGTGTGACAGACAAAGGCGCGGTAGCAGGTACCGTCATCACTTTTGATGTCGGCCAGCGTCAACACGACGTCGACGATACCGGGAAGCTCCAGACCGGTTTTGGAGCCGTCGATTTGCAGGGAAAACATTCGGCGATTGAAGTCATCGAGTTTTTCATCAAGAATCCCGACGAACCAGACGTTTTTACCCCGAGTGTGCTGCAGATGCGTCAGCCAGGCGATCATTTCCTGCCCCATCAATCCATAAGCACCCCGGGTATCGGGTTTGCCGGTTTTTTCGGAATACGCCTGCGGCTGACCTTTGCACCATTGCAGGCATAAGCGACCGGCAACGGTGATCGAGTCGACGAAGACGGTTTCGTATTTGTCTAACACTGAAGGTTCGCCAAAACGGGTGCAGACCGCATCGAAATGGGCCTGGCTATAGGGTTGGTCATCGCGCAGCGCTGGATTCGGTCCGCCGATGAACACTGCAAAATCACGGCATTCCTGCCAGGTGCGCGGACGAATGGTGTCGCCGCTCCAGCCTTCAACGGCCAGATCACCGGCTTCCAGGTCGAAAAACAAAGCGGACACAGTATCGAGAGTCCAAAGCTGTGAGGTTTTGCCAAGTCCGCTTTTGCCCACCAGCACACCTTTGACGCCGCGAGGTTCAGCGAGCCGTTGATCGGCAGTAATAATTTGAAAGGCCATGATTAATCCTCCAGAAGTGCCAGACGGAAACTGGGCTTGCCGGTTTTCAGGGTGCGTGCCGAAGCGAAAGCGCTTTTGAGCGATTCTGGCCACGCGTTGAACTTGGCTTCCAAGATCCGATAGGTAACGTCCACGTACTCCGACGGATCGTCACCGTTGGCAGCAATGCGACGGGTGATCTCGGCAAGTCGCATCTGATCCCAATCGACTTTCTTGGGTAAATCAGCGGTGATACGTACATGACCGTCGTCGAAATGGACGACACCGGTGTCCTTGCCGGTAGCTAGGCGCAGTTGGTGGGCTCGGTCTGCGTACTTAAGATCCAGTGCGCGATCGACGTGCTCGACAATTGCCTTGGCAGCAACCAGCAGATCTGCAGCGTCATTCTTAAGCTGGAACAGCGACTCGCTGGCAAACGCTGCGAGCTCGCCGGCGGGGGTGCTCAGGACTTCATCGGGGGACTTGCGGATCACGACTCACCTCCTGCATAGACGCGTTCAGAGGTACTCTTGCGCAGGCTGTCGGCCTCGTAGGCTTCTATGTCTTCGATGCGATACAAAACGCGGCCCTGCAGCTTCAGAAAGACAGGACCGATGCCTTCACAACGCCAGCGTTCAAGCGTGGCTTCGCTGACGCCCCAGCGTTCGGCCAGTTGGCCTTGATTCAGATGTTTGATACTCACGATGCACTCCTTTTGGTTGTTGCGAATTCGTGAGAAATGATCGCGGCCGGACTGTACGGGCGTCTGCTGCTGCCATGTACGGACTCATGTACGGGCGCAGCTTCTGCGAGGAAAAGCGGGCGCCAGAAAGCAAAAAACCGCCAGAAGGCGGTTGTGTGTGTTCAGGGTTATCTGTGCTGACTCATTCCAGCTTGATACCGTACCCGGCATCGTCATGTTCGATGTAATCCAACCACTGGCTGTTGCCACTGAAGATGCTCGGAACCCGCTTGCCGCGTGCGGCCTCCCGTGACCCGTGCGCCGCGACCAAGATATCACCGGCGGTAACGCGCTGACGCCCTTTGGCGAATTGCTCGGCCAGGTACTTCACAACGGCAGCTTGCTTGGGGCCGCTAACCTTCCAGGGTTCGATGGATCGGGTGGTGATGTACAGCGTGCTGGTGAATTCATCGAATCGCACCGCTGGCGAGTGCTCGATAGCTACTCCGGGTGCCGCGAGCATCAGACGATGGAGCAAGTCGGTGTCGATCCTCGGATTGGAAATGTGTCCCGCCAGTACATGACTGAACGGGATGACCCGGTAGTTCCTGGGCGGGCGAACTGCCGTGGGCAGCGCCGGACCCAGGGTGAAGATGATGCCCATATCTGGCTGAGTGGCTTGCTCAAAATGGCGAAACACATCATCGGTACGCGTAGCGAGTCCACGAATCAGCCAAACATCAAGATGAACATGTCCGACGCGTGTCTTTCCGAGACGCCAGAGGACGCCATCAATGGCAGCTGCAGTGATACCTCCTCGTAGCGCCTGCGGGACATCCAGAAGATCTGCCAAGTAGTTCAGAAACTTCGTCGCGTTGACCGCACGGACGACAACAGTGTCGGCTGGAATGTGTTTCACACGAAAAGTTTCCGGACAACGGTACCGATAGAGACTTGGATCAGGGTCCTCCTTGATGTCTACCAAGGTGTATTCGTCGCCGAGGGGCGCCGGGTAGCAACCGGCATACCCAACACATTCAGTCCACTGCTCCAGCAGCTTCGGTGTCAAAGATGTCCGTCCACGGACACTCCACCCAGGCACCCCACGAAGCGGCTGTCCGTCACCGTTCGCAATGGGCTGCCCCGACTGTTCGAACAGGTCGATCAGATCAAGCAGCGACTGCGTCTGCAGGGACTTCGACGACACGATCGATCTCCTTTACCAGATGCCATTTAGTCAGTAGGCGATCGCACAGCGCCCTATCCTTTTCCCGCTTGGTCTTGATGTTGCACTTGTTGTCTTCGCGCAGAATTACGGTGATCGTCCGAGCACGATCCTTGCCGACTTTTTTCAGTTTGATGGACAGCTTGGCATAGTTGAGGTGGTGATCACGGAAGTCAAAGGCAGGACCGATCAATGACCGAGCAGCGACGTAGATGTCATCAACGTCCTTGGTCCAGATCTTCACCAGGAGCGAGCGACCATTACCGGCCGCGTAGCTAAGCTCAACAACTTTGACGAACGCCACCAACTCACCGGACAAATCAAAGTTTCGAGGTGTCGCCAAGCTCTGGTAGTCGTATTGCTTGAGCGGGATCTTCTCGCCGGTGATGGGCGATTGCAGCAAGGTGTCGGCCATGATGCGTGCTAACGCTTCTCGCCCCTCCGTGTCTTTCGACAGCACCTCCAAGTGTCCATTGGCAGGCTCGTAAGTAATGTGCGAAGACACTGCCCGAATCACCTCTTGCGACACCAGTTCGCTGGCCTGCACGCAGTCGATGATTTCCGGTGGTCGATTATGGTGGATGCTGATCTGGTAGAGGTCGACGTCTTCGCCAGTTTGCGTATCGGGCCGCAGGCGCTTGAAGATCTGGATCGCAACGGCGTCATCCGAACACCTTAGTTGTTGGGCGACACGCTGATGGAATGCTGCCATGGCCGTCGCATCGTCGAGTACAGACAGGTTGGTGGGTGCCGCAAACCCAGAGTAGCAAAACACATTTTGCCGGAACACGTCGGCCTGCCGGGCGTTAAGAGCTTCCTCAAAAATTACGGGTTCTTTGATGTGTAACCACAGCGCCCTCTGGTACTGGTTCGGAATTGCGGCGAAGGCTTCCCGGGCGGTGTCATCGAAGATGTCGTCCTTGAAACCATCAATGACATCCTGGCCGGCACCGTCTGACAGCTGCACAATCCGTTCGGCCACTTCTTCGATCCGCTGCCGCTCGCCCACACCAAGGGCGGACAGTACGACCTCCATTTGTTCGCGCTGCTCCTTTTTGGGCTTCTTGGCATCCAGCTCTGGCAGGACAAGACTGAATTTCTCGATCATAAATTCGCGGAACACGACTGGCGGCAGGTGTCCCAAGAGACTGGTTAAGTTCTCTGCATCGTTCATCTACATACCTCTCATAAAGTGTGGATCGGTTTGGTATCAGCCACTACGCCCCCTTTTTAAGACCGGGTAGCGCCGACCGATTAGGTTCGGTACACCGAACGCATTGTGATTGTCGCGAAGTCCTGACATGTTTGTCAAGAAGGTACAAATTCGTTCGGCATGATGGTATTATTTTCAAGCAGATACCAACACACAAGGAGAGACCCGTGCCATCGCTCTTGGGGGACAAGATCCGCGTATTGCGGAAACAGAAGACGCTCAGCCTAGAGCAGTTGGCTGACTTAACAGACTCCAGCAAAAGCTACATCTGGGAGCTGGAGAATAAGGACGACCCAAAACCATCGGCCGAGAAAATCAGCAAGATCGCAGCAGCCCTCGACGTCACCCCGGAGTTCCTGTTAACCGAGTCCGCGGCAACACCTGACGAGGCAGTGCTCGACGAGGCCTTCTTCCGTAAGTACAAGAACATGTCCGAGCCGGACAAGAAGAGGATCCGCAAAATCCTCGATGCCTGGGAAGATGAATGACAGAGGCGAAAAGACCCATGGCCGAGGCCAACCGCATCTCGTCCTTGCTCAACACGGTGCTTGGCGCGAATCGCTTTCCGGTCAAGGTTGACGAACTGGCGTTGGAGTATTCCCGCCAGTGCTTTTCGGACTCACCGATCGACACAGTTCGGGGCGAGGATCTTGACGGTTTCGATGGCCTGCTGAAAGCCAACAAGTTACGCTCGAAGTGGCTGATCCTGTACAACAGCGCCACCCCGTCAGAAGGCAGAAAGCGCTTCACGATTGCACATGAGTTTGGCCACTACCTCCTGCACCGCCATCAGCAGGACCTGTTCGAATGCGGTGACGAGGACATCAAGATGGGTGACAACAACGCGCGCGACATCGAGGTCGAGGCAGACCTGTTTGCATCGACCCTGCTGATGCCACTGGACGACTTCCGGCGTCAGATAGACGACCACCCCATCAGCTTCGATCTGCTCGGCCACTGCGCTGACCGCTATGGGGTGTCGCTGACAGCCGCCGCCCTGCGCTGGACCGAGATTGCACCCAAGCGCGCCATATTGGTAGCCAGCCGCGACGATCACATGCTCTGGGCTAAGTCGAACAAGGCAGCCCTCAGATCCGGTGCTTACTTCGCGACACGCAAGCATACCATTGAGCTGCCGCACGATGCGTTGGCGCACAGCCACAACGCGTTTGACAGTTCCGATACTCGAACGGGGTGTGCCCAGTCCTGGTTCGCGCACGAGCCCGCCAGCATGCCGATAACCGAGATAACACGCATCGCGGGCCAATACGACTACACATTGACATTACTGGTGCTGCCTGAAGCCGAGTGGCAGGGCCCGCGTCACGCCGACGATGCACAGGCGGACGCTATCGATGATCAGTTCGCCCACAACAGCCAGTATCCAGTACACCGAGGAATGAGCCGATCATGACAGCGCATAAATGGCAATTCACTTCCCGTTTCCGCCGCCATGCATTCGGTTGGCGTTCTGACACCCCCATTACGCGCATCAAGGAAGCGTTGACAGAAATCAAGCAATGCAGCCGCAAAGAGCCGGTGCTGGCTGCCGAGGGCGCCATTACTTTACTGGAAAAACTCTCCCCGGCGCTGGAACAGGTGGACAGTTCATCGGGCGCACTGGGCTCCGCCGTCAACAAAGCTATCGATACCCTGGTGCCCCTCATCGTCAAGGCCGACGTCGAACCGAAGCTAAGACAACGCTGGCTCGAACGCTTGTGGCAAGCGCTACAGGACGACGAAATACCCTACATCGAGCTGCTGGGCGACTACTGGGGCGAACTGTGCGTGACTCAGGAATTGGCATCACACTGGGCCGACGCGTTCATGCCCGTTGTTGAACGCATATGGAACCCGAATGTATCGGGGCATGGATATTTCAAGGGCACCAGTGCCTGCCTGTCCGCGCTGTTCGCGGCGGGTCGCTATGACGAGTTGCTGACCCTGATCGACAAGGCATCCTTCACGTGGTGGCACAACCGGCAATGGGGTGTGAAGGCACTAATCGCGATGGGCAAGAAGGCTGAAGCGATTCGCTACGCCGAGAAATCGCGCGGTCTCAATGATCCAGGTTGGCAGATCGCCCAAGCCTGCGAGGCCATCCTGTTGTCTTCAGGTTTGGCTGATGAAGCCTACCGACGCTATGCCGTGGCGGCCAATCTGAGCACCACGAACCTGGCCACCTTTCGAGCCATCGTCAAGAAATACCCCTGCGTGCCGCCGGAGCAAATCCTGGGCGACCTGATTGCCAGCACACCGGGCTCAGAAGGTAAGTGGTTTGCTGCTGCCAAGGATGCAGGCCTGTTCGATGTGGCCATCGCGTTAGCCACGCATAGCCCGACCGATCCGCGTACGCTAACGCGCGCCGCCCGTGACTATGCCGAGAAGCAGCCAGAATTCGCGCTCGCTGCAGGTCTCGCTGCCCTGCGCTGGCTCTCTCTCGGATACGGCTACGACATCATCGGCGCGGATATATTCGATGCTTATTCGGCACTCACGCAGGCGGCAGCAAATGCAGGGGTTCCCGTTCAGCCGATCAACGAGCAGATCCGGGACATGATCGCCAGCACCCAACCCGGCAATTCGTTGATGAAGACCATCCTCGCGCGCCATCTGTCGAACTAAAAAGGACCCGCTTTTCACGGCAACCCGCAACGCTCCGCAAATACCCCAAGCCACCTCGTAGTAATGGCGTAGCCGCCTCTGGATAATTTCAAACCTATCTTGCGTTTGAAACCCGAGGATCGCTACCCATGTACAGCATCAAACACACCCCGCCCGAACAACTCACCGCTGCACAACGTCGCGGCGAAATCGCGTCCATCTTGGCAACCGGTCTGGCGAGACTGCGAAGCATACCCCTTGCCAAGTCCGTAAACCCGTCAGCTGAGAGCGCGTTTCAACTTGCTAATGTGTCCAACCGAAGCGTTCATACAAACCCCGTTAACTTGCATCAAAGAGAGGCGTAATGAACCCATCCACCCGACCCCAAATAATCATGCCAACGTCCGTCGTTGCACACATTCTGCGACTGCCTGAGCTGTCGATGCCGGAAATCAAGGCGCTGTGGCTAAAACTATTTAACACAGAAGTTCCGACCCACAACCGCCAGTTTCTGGAAAAACGCCTGGCGTATCGCCTGCAGGAAAATGAATACCGCACGATCAATCCACAATTACTGACAAGTAATCAAAAGCAGATAGACGCGCTGATCGAAACCGGCAAATTGCGCAGACGCGACCGCGATACCCGACCAGATCCCGGTACGGTACTGTGCAGGGAATACCAAGGCGTGGAATACCAGGTGACCGTCACGCTGGATGGGCAATACGAATTCCAAGGTCGGCCATACCCCAGTTTATCGATGATCGCCCGCGAGATTACCGGCACCCGTTGGTCAGGCCCGCTGTTTTTCGGGCTCAAAACATCTGACTCGCCCCAAACAAAATCGGTAAAAGCCGCCAAGAAAACCGGAGGACGGAAATGAGTGACATCAAACGCAAGGTACGCTGTGCGGTCTATACCCGCAAATCCAGCGAAGAAGGGCTCGACCAGGATTACAATTCCATCGATGCCCAGCGCGATGCCGGTCATGCCTACATTGCCAGCCAACGAACCGAAGGTTGGCTGGCCGTCGATGAGGATTACGATGATCCGGCGTTTTCCGGTGGCAATATGGAGCGGCCATCGCTCAAGCGACTGATGGCGGCTATCGAAGCCGGCAAAATCGATGTCATCGTCATCTATAAGATTGACCGGCTGACCCGCAGCCTGGCCGACTTCTCGAAAATGGTCGAAGTATTCGAACGCCAGGGGGTGTCGTTTGTCTCGGTGACTCAGCAATTCAATACCACCACGTCCATGGGGCGATTGATGTTGAACGTCCTGCTATCGTTTGCGCAATTTGAGCGGGAGGTCACCGGCGAGCGGATCCGCGACAAAATTGCCGCCAGCAAGCGTAAAGGAATGTGGATGGGTGGCATTCCGCCGTTGGGCTACGATGTGGAAAATCGCCGGCTGGTGCCAAACCCCAAGGAAGCCAAGCTGATCAAACAAATCTTCCAGCGCTTTGTGGAACTGGGGTCCAGCACAATGTTGGTCAAGGAATTAAAACTCGAAGGCGTCACATCCAAGGCCTGGACCACGCAGGATGGCAAAGTCCGCGATGGCAAACCGATCGACAAAAGCCTGATCTACAAACTGCTGAACAATCGGACTTATTTGGGCGAATTGCGTCATCGTGAACAATGGTATCCCGCCGAACATCTGCCGCTGATCGACCAGGAACTGTGGGATAGCGTCCACGCAATTCTGGCCACCAATGGCCGCGTGCGTGGCAACGCGACTCGCGCAACGGTGCCGTACTTACTGAAAGGCATCGTCTTCGGCAATGATGGCCGGGCGCTGTCGCCCTGGCATACCACCAAGAAAAATGGGCGGCGCTACCGTTATTACGTACCGCAACGTGACGTCAAGGAACATGCCAGGGCATCCGGTTTGCCACGTTTACCCGCCGGTGAATTGGAGTCAGCCGTCATGGATCAATTGCGCAGCATTCTGCGCTCACCGGAATTGCTGCCAGACATTGTACCCAAGGCTATGGCATTGGATGCAACGATCGATGAAGCCAATGTGACCGTTGCCATGACCAAACTGGATGCTATTTGGGAGCAACTTTTTCCGGCTGAACAAACCCGAATTGTTCGATTGCTGGTTGAGAAAGTCGTCGTCTCGCCTAGCGATATGGAGGTTCGTTTGCGCTCAAACGGTATTGAACAAATGCTTAGGGAACTACTGCCCATCACCCGAGAAACAGCGCAGGAGGTTGTCGCTTGAACGAAATCCGCATAGAGCAGACAGGAACACCCGACATAATCGCCGCCAGTGACGGACGGCTTACGCTATCGGTGCCTATTCAAATCAAACGACGCAGTGGCTGCAAGAAAATCCTGTTGCCAAATGGCGATAGTGGCAAAGCCAAACTCTGGAACACTAAGGCAACACCACTGCAATTAGCTTTGGCACGTGGTCATCGTTGGTTCAGAATGCTGGAGTCAGGTGAAGTCCAATCGCTCAAGGAGATTGCTAAACGAGAGGAGGTAGACAACAGTTACGTCAGCAGGATGGTCAATCTGACCTGTCTGTCGCCGGACATCGTGGCAGCCATTCTGGACGAGTCATTGCCGAACCACATCACACTGTTTGATTTGGCTGTGGACCCGTCGGCGCTGTGGGATGAGCAGCGGGCGCAGCTATGCTGGTGAACTCAGATCCTTCGAATTGAAGTAGCTGACAGGATCTGAGCCTTACCCAACCCCATTTTTTCAGTTGTGAACGTACTCTGTCTATGAAAATAGAATATTGACCGGTTCAATGGTGGCGCACCTAAAATCGATATTGCCAAGCACTTCGGCGTGACTAGGCAGACAATTTATGCGTTGCTGAAAGGGTATGAGGTTTGAATTATGTCCGCACACTGTTAATCACTAGGTCGGCGGTTCGAACCCGTCCGGGGGAGCCAAACTAAAAGGCTTATGAAGCAATTCATAGGCCTTTTTTCTTTTCCGGATCATTCAGTTAGCAATTTCCGGAACTTTCACAAGCCTATGCATTGACCCGGTGACTATTGGAGTTTTTGTCTGTATAGATCGACTGCAAATTTGCCGGGTTTCTTGAAGAGCGCCCTGCTCGATTATTCCCCAAATACCAAACAAAATGAAATGACAGTTGCCCTGTTCAATGGTGGCGCACCGAAACTGATATTGCCAAGCACTTTGGCGTGACCAGGCAGACAATTTTGGTTAACTAACCCCTTAGCCACACCGAGCAGTCGGGGCTAACCGGACGGGCGACAACAGGGATGCCGCTGGCTGGCATAGGGTCGGGAAGACTCTTTTGCAGCCTCCTGATCCCTGCACGGTTTTATTCAGACATCACCTTCGCCTGCTCAATGACGACATTCAATATTCTCTGCCGGCCAGATTTGGCGGCATCAGCCAGCGTGTATCTATCCAGTACCGACATAAACGCCAGTTGCGCTTCATACAGCACGCCTTTCAGAAAACAACCACGAATCAGACGGCACTGATTGTTAGGCATATCGAAGCATTCAACCAGATTCATATTGAGCTCGGTTTTACGTACCAGTTCACCCAGTCCAATACTCTGTGGTGGTCTGGCCAGCTGAATGCCGCCACCTTTGCCGCGTGTGGCCATGATGTAACCTTCGCTGGTTAAAGTGGATACGATCTTGGTCAGATGATTTTTGGAAATCTGATAGTAATCGGCTACTTCGGCAATCGTCGCCATTCCCGGCTCCGGCAAACGCGCCAGATAAATCAGGAGCCTTAAAGAGTAATCGGTAAATTGTGTCAGTTGCATCCTTACTCCGCTTTAAAACAATTGCAGGCCGAAATGGCGCACCGCTCTGAAAACAGAGTTGACCGGAACAGGACGCGACATTAATATACATCCTAAATACAACTTATATAAGCATTTGCCATATTTTGATGAATATATTGCCTCTATAAGACGTATTTTACTTATAACTTCAACCCCAGGAGAATCGTATGTCACAGTCTGAATCCTTGTATGAACAATTAGGCGGCGCTGATGCCGTTAACGCTGCTGTTGATATTTTTTATCGCAAAGTGCTTGCTGATGACCGTATCAACCACTTTTTTGAAAATATTGATATGGCCAAACAAGCTGCCAAACAAAAGGCTTTTTTAACTATGGCGTTTGGCGGACCGCATCATTACACCGGTCTGGATATGCGCCGGGGCCCCACGCTCATCTGGTAGCACGAGGCCTCAATGATACCCATGTTGATGCGGTAATTGAGAATTTAGGTGCAACTTTACGCGAACTGGGCGTGGCTGAACCACTGATTTCTCAAGTCGCAGCTATCGCTGAAAGCACCCGTAATGATGTCTTGGGCCGATAAGAATTACTGAAAACTGAACACGGTTTATCAAAAAACTCGGAGCTATACACAGGACATGGAAACAATCACCCTGATTGAACCGGTAGCAATTGAAGACTTTATGGCCACTTTTTTAAGTGCCGGCTTAATGATTATTGCTGCTACCGGTTATGCCGTCTGTTACGCCTTATCTCAAAGCAGGCCGCAGCGCTACACCAGACTTATCGCCTATCTGTCTTATGCCGTTTTACTGATCAGCCTATGGATTTTAAGCCGTAGTGCTAATTTTTCGGATAGCTGGCTGCTGCTATCGCTGCTGATGGCAGCCGGCTATTTATTTGCTCCCATCGGTATTTGGCATTTATGCACCAGAACTCATCATCACTAATAGCGAGAATACATCATGAAACAGACACCTCAATGGGCTCTGGAATCATTCTGGAAAAAAGTGGCTATCTGGGTTACCGCAGGTTCTTTTTTGATTCTGATAGTCCTGACGCTGGACTCCCTGAAACAAACTGAAGTCGGCGGCAGCCGGGTTCCCAAATTTTCGGCGATCAATCAGAAAATTGATTACAGCTATCAGGAAAAACAACATCGCTCGGTACCCGTGATTGGCGGTGAAGAACTACTGTTCGGCAAACCATTCAGCGAAGAAGAAGCCCGTACACTAGTGGATCTGGGCAAAAAAACCGTTCAGGCCAAAAACTGCATGAACTGTCACACCCTGCTTGGCAACGGTGCTTATTACGCGCCGGATCTGACTAAAGCCTGGTTGGATAAAAGCTGGATCAGTGTTGAAGCCCGCGAAGACCTGATGCTGCGTTTCCTGCTTGACCCCGAAAACAATGCCCGTACTTTTGGCAGCAATCGCAAAATGCCCAATCAGAATCTGACTGATGAAGAGGCTCGTGCCGTCATGGCGTTTCTTAAATGGATGTCAGGCATTGATACCAACGGTTTCCCTTATCAATTTAAAACGCTATATGGCGAGGAATAAGTCATGAACGGCATCAACTTATTGGAAAAAGCCAGACACTGCGACCGTTTCAGCACCAGCACCGGCCTGAACAGCGACAATCTAACTTCGGGCCAGAAACTGGCGGTTAATTATTTTACGGTGGCCGTGATTCTGTTCATTGCTCAGATTCTGTTCGGCCTGCTGGCAGCCATGCAATTCATCTGGCCAGGTTTTCTGCTGGATATTCTCGATTTCAACGTCAATCGCATGGTTCATATCAATGCCATGGTGGTCTGGATGCTGTACGGCTTTATCGGCAGTATTTACTGGTTACTGGAAGACGAAAGCCAGACCGAAATCGTCGGTCTGCCATTGGGTCGCCTGGCTTTCTGGGTACTCACCGCTGCCGTAACGGTTGTGGTGCTGGTGTATTTGCTGATTCAGACCGGTGCCGGCAAAGATTCCAGTCTGTGGCTGATCAACGAGGGCCGCGAATATATCGAAGCGCCGCGCTGGGCCGACATTGGTATCGTGATTGTGATGCTGGTGTTTTTTTACAACGTCGTCGCTACCTTCAGCAAAGGCCAGTGGTCGGGGGTTGCCGGCGTATTAACCCTGGATCTGGTGGCGCTGGCCGGTTTATATCTGGCTGGCATGGTCTATATGACCAATATCAGTCAGGATCAGTACTGGTGGTGGTGGGTAATTCACCTGTGGGTTGAAGCCACCTGGGAAGTTCTGGTCGGGGTGATCATGGCCTGGTCACTGATGAAACTGCTCGGGGTCAGACGCCAGATCGTCCAGACTTGGCTGTATATTGAAGTCGCGCTGATGTTTGGTTCCGGCATTCTGGGGCTGGGCCACCATTACTTCTGGATTGGCACCCCGGATTACTGGCTGACCATCGGCGGCTTTTTCTCGGCGCTGGAACCGATTCCGTTGGTAGCGATGGTGGTTCATGCCATCTATGACACTGGCAGACATACCTTTAAAAACAGTAATCATCCGGCGCTGGCCTGGGTGATCGCCCACGCATTCGGCAACTTTCTCGGCGCCGGCGTCTGGGGTTTCATGCATACGTTGCCGCAAATCAATCTGTATACCCACGGCACCCAATGGTCAGCGTCTCACGGTCATCTGGCCTTCTTCGGGGCTTATGCCACAATTAATATCGCTTTTTTCTATCTGGCGATTCAGCACTGGCGCGGCAATATCTGGATGGGCGAAGGCATTGAAAACGCCTGGCGCTGGAAATGGGCCATCGCGCTGCTGAATATCGGTGTCATGGGCATGACCGTGGCACTGCTGATTGCCGGTTATGAACAGTCGTTTATTGAACGCGCGGTTGAAGGTTCAAGCTGGGCCGGTTATTTCAGCGGCCAGAATCATCCTGCTTTTCAAGATGCGATGGTATGGCGACTGCTGTTTGGTTTAGTAACAGCCGCTGGCCTAAGTTTACTGGTGTGGGATTTACTGACCATCGGTAAAACCGAAACCCGCAAAGCCAAAGTCATTAGCGCTGAATCATAGGCTTCAGTAACATCACAGCCCATGAGCTTTAAAGAGCAATGCCGGGCGACACTAGCTTGTCTGCCGCCATTTTTGGTACGGCAGCCTTAAGTCAGCTGCTGCTGCCAGCGTCATCGGCTTTTCTGATGGCATCGATGGGCGCATCGACTGTGATTTTACTGATCTTACCTTCCAGCCCTGTCGCCCAACCCTGGCCTCTGCTCAGCGACCACTTTTCATCTACTGGCAACCAGTCTTGCCATTGGTCTGTCCGTATTGCTGATGTTTCGTCTGCGCTGCCTACATCGGGTAATCCCCCCATTTTAAAACCGAAATTAAAAGTAGAGGTAAGTGTGCAATTGCTTGTTTCTGCTTTGTCGCAACCCACCCAACGATGAGGGTGTCCGATTTTTTGTGTAAACGGAATTAAGGGTCATTGATGAGGGACCCGGCAGTGTGGGTTTAGGTTGGCTCTATACATTTTGTAGTGGGTAACGTAGTCTAAGGAAATGAACAGTGAAGCATTATCAGTATGGCACTTGGCCTGCAATCCCCTTGGGAAGTCCGAGGAGTTGATTTTAAAGCGGGCTTAGATGGCCGCAACGAACTCCATATCAAAATTGGCTTTAGCCGTGGCGCTAAGTTTCCAGATTC
>Ga0194120_10004422_pt1 | contig 21714 bp, 18 predicted proteins | sample TA2MahCa65mmetaG_FD_148642 | JGI IMG/M metagenome (GOLD analysis project Ga0194120, IMG submission 148642) | Freshwater microbial communities from Lake Tanganyika, Tanzania - TA2015019 Mahale Deep Cast 65m | ecosystem: Environmental > Aquatic > Freshwater > Lake | place: Tanzania: Lake... | reverse complement strand
CCTTCGCGACGAGTTCTTGAACATCTACCAGCGCGACCTCAGCCGGCACACCGCCTTCATGCCCGGACTCGAACCCATCATTCAGAGCCTCGAGCACCGAGGCATGCCCTGGGGCATCGTCACCAATAAATTCAAACGGTTTACCGAGCCCCTCATCGACGACCTGGGCCTTCGTGCGCGGCTTGCGGTCTGTGTAAGTGGTGACACCACCGAGCATGCCAAGCCCCACCCGGCGCCGCTTCGTCATGCCATTGCGTATCTGCAGTTGCCCGCCGAGGCCGTGGTCTATGTGGGCGATGACTTCCGCGATATTCAGAGTGGATTCAATGCAGGCTGCTTCACTATGGCCGCCGCATTCGGCTTCTGCTCAAGCGATCGGCCGGTGTCTGAGTGGGGGGCCGATGCAGTGGCCAACACCTCAGAGGACCTCGCCACTCTGCTGGCTTAAGACTTGCGCCAGACCCCAGTCGAGCCTATGCTCAAGTTGCCTGTGGCTCGAGGGTCTTTTACTCTCTGAACCAATATTGGAACCAAGGGCTTGGAAATTGCTGGGTGGGCGTGAGCGTCCCCCGACGGATGAACCCGAAGCCCAGCTGACTTTGCCCACCTGAACCGCCCGGTTCGGGATCGAGGCTCTCTTGTCCGCAGGCCCCTCCCCCCTCTCTCGAATGAACAGCCCCAGCCCCTCCAAAGCAAACACCGCGGCCTCGATTCACTCCTCGTCGTACACCGCACCCAAGCCCAACGAGACCCAACCCGTTGTCATTGTGGGCTCCGGTTTGGCGGGTTTGGCAGTGGCACTTGAAATCGCCGACCGCATGCCTGTTGTGATTCTTGCCAAGCGAAGCCTGGGCGAGGCAGCCACGGCCTGGGCGCAGGGTGGAATTGTTGGGGTCCTCGATGCCAACGACAACATCGAGGCCCATGTGGCCGACACCATCGAGGCCGGTGCAGGCTTGGTGGTCGAGCCCGTGGCCAAGCACATTGCCCAAGAGAGCGCACAGGCCATTCATTGGCTGAAAAACAAGGGCGTGCCCTTCACCACCGATCCATCGGGCCCGAGTGGTCTTCACCTCGTGAAAGAAGGTGGTCACTCCCATCGGCGCATTGCCCACGCAGCAGACGCCACCGGCAAAGCCATTCACGAAACACTGTTGGAGCAAGCCAGGGCCCACAAGAATATTCAATTGCTCGAAGGCTGGATGGCGGTCGATCTCATCACCCGCAGGCACCTATCGCACCGCAAGCCCGGTGCGAGCAAGCCCACCAAGTCCTGCTATGGCCTCTATGCACTCAACCTAGGGACCAGTCAGGTGGAAGCCATGGCCGCTTCGGCTGTTGTGCTCGCCACCGGTGGCGCGGGCAAGGTCTATCGCTACACCAGCAACCCAGAGACCGCCACCGGCGATGGCGTGGCCATGGCCTGGCGAGCGGGCTGTCGTGTGGCGAATATGGAATTCGTGCAGTTTCACCCCACCTGCCTCTATCACCCCGAGGACCGCAGCTTTCTCATCACCGAGGCATTGCGTGGCGAAGGCGCCAGGCTAGAACTCCCCGACGGCACTCGTTTCATGCCGCAGCACGACCCTCGGGCCGAACTCGCACCGCGCGACATCGTGGCGCGCGCCATCGACTTCGAGATGAAGAAGCATGGCCTCGACTTTGTTCATCTCAATGCCACTCACTTGGGCGAAGCCTTTTTAAAAGAGCACTTCCCCAACATTTATGCGCGCTGCCTGGCACTTGGAATCGACATCAGCAAGCGGTCCATTCCCGTGGTGCCTGCGGCCCACTACACCTGCGGTGGTGTGGTCACGAATCTAGACGGCCTCACCGACCTGCCCGGCCTCTATGCAGTGGGTGAGACTGGCTACACCGGATTGCACGGCGCCAATCGATTGGCGAGCAACTCACTGCTGGAGTGTGTGGTGATCGGACAGAATGCGGCCCGCGCCATTGCCTCGGCCGAGCCCATTGCCTCGCAACCCGTGCTCGCCTGGGACGAGAGCCAGGTCGAGGACGCCGACGAGGCCGTGGTGATCTCCCACAACTGGGACGAGCTGCGGCTTCTTATGTGGAACTACGTGGGAATTGTGCGCACCAATCGACGGCTCGAGCGTGCCCTTCACCGAATCGAATTACTCAAAGACGAAGTTCAGGACTACTACGCCAACTTTCGCATCAGCCGAGATCTTCTGGAGCTTCGCAATCTGCTCGAATGCGCCGAGCTCATTGTTCGCTCGGCCCTCATGCGAAAAGAGAGCCGCGGTCTGCACTTTAGCCAAGACTATCCAAAGACATGGACAGTGGCCTACCCCACCATTCTCACTCCGATGCGGTCACGCGAAGGGAGTAGTCGACCGCTTTAACGTCTTTGGTGAGTCGGCCCACCGAAATGCGGTCCACACCAGTGGCGGCCACTGAACGAAGGTCGGCCAAGCCCAGGCCTCCCGAGGCCTCGAGAAGCGCCGCTTCACCGCCCATCGCTTTTGCGTGCGCGGCCGCAACGGCCACCGCCTCTTGCATCTCTGCCAGTGAAAAGTTGTCAATCAGGATGCTGGTTGCACCCGCGTTCAAAGCCTCTCGAAGTTCATCGAGTGATTCCACCTCAATCTGAATCGTCACGCCCGCATTCAATGCGTGTGCGGCATTCAAGGCCGCCGCAATGCCGCCGGCGGCTGCAATATGGTTCTCCTTGATAAGAATGCCATCCCAGAGCGCCATGCGCTGATTCGCACCGCCTCCAATGCGCACGGCATATTTCTGTGCCTGCCGCAGACCCGGCAGTGTCTTTCGCGTGTCGAGCACTGCGCAGCCTCGCGGGTTTGGGCTGGCACCGGCAATGGCTCTGACATGGGCACGGGTGGAAGTGGCCACCGCGGAGAGGGTCTGCAAGAAATTCATTGCGGGCCGCTCTGCAGTGAGCAGGGCCCGAGAGCCCAACCGCATCTCGCAGACCACCGCGTTGGCGGGCATCTCATCGCCCTCTTCAAACTTCCACTCAAGACTTGCACTTGAATCCAGTCGTCGCATGCAGCCCTCGAACCAATCGCGGCCACAGAGCACCGCCTGCTCTCTTACCAGAAGCCTAGCGGTAGAGACCCCATTGGGAACCAGTTGGGCCGTATGGTCTCCCAAACCAATGTCTTCCCTGAGCGCATCGGTGATGTTGCGCTCGCGGGCCTGGGCGAGCGACTCGTTGAAATCAAACTGCATGGGAGTGTCAGGCCGCGCCAATATTCTTCACAAAGCCATGCTGGGCCTTGGCAAGCTTGTCGGGGTGGGCGGCCGTGAAATCGAGCATGCGCTCAATGCAACGCACCGCCTCCTTGGCGAGGTTCGCATCCACATGCACCTCATAGGGGTTGGGTCGCCCCCTCGCAGCCTCACCCGCACCCTCACCCGCACCCGCACCGGTGGCCACGGCTCCCATCGTCGCCGCACTCGCGCCCAGCCCATCGCTGGGTGGGTAAGAGAGGCAGGCCTTCACTCCCACAAGCCCATTCATTGCCATCCATGGGCAATGCGCACAACTCTTGCACGTCGCACTGTTTCCCGCCGTGGGCGCTTCAATGAGCGTCTTGCCCGGTGCAAGCTGCCGCATGCGATGCAAGATGCCCTGATCGGTGGCCACAATGAATGCCTCACCGGGCCCGTCGACCACCGCCTTGATCATTCCACTGGTGGAGCCCACCACATCGGCCAGTTCAATCACCGCCGCAGGACTCTCCGGGTGCACCAGCACCTTGGCACGCGGATACTGCTTCTTGAGTGTCTCGAGCTCGACCGCCTTGAACTCATCGTGAACAATGCAGTGGCCTTCCCAGAGCATCATGTCAGCCCCCGTCTGGTCGGCAATGTAGCGGCCCAGGTGCCGATCGGGTGCAAACAAAATCTTCTCACCCCGCTCATGCAACTCATGAACAATGGCCAATGCACAGCCACTGGTCACCATCCAATCGGCCCGCGCCTTCACTGCCGCACTGGTGTTGGCATAGACCACCACGGTGCGGTCGGGGTGCGCATCGCAGAAGGCCGCAAAGTCATCGGCCGGGCAACCCAAATCCAAGGAGCAGGTAGCCTCTAGGTCTGGCATGAGCACAGTCTTCTCTGGCGAGAGAATCTTTGCGGTCTCGCCCATGAACCGCACACCCGCAACCACCAGAGTCTGCGCCGAATGGTTTTTCCCAAAGCGGGCCATCTCCAATGAGTCGGCCACAAAGCCCCCGGTCTCCCATGCCAAGTCCTGCAAGAGCGGGTCCACGTAGTAGTGGGCCACCAGAACGGCATTGCGGCGCTCGAGCAGTGACTTAATCTCGTGAATCAGCGGCGCACGTTCGGCGGCCGCCACCTCGGCGGGCACCTTGGCCCAGGCCTGGGCTGTGCAGACTGAGCCCTGTGCATCCTGCTTGGGGAAGTCAAACGATAGGCGGCTGTTCATTGGCTTATTCTAAGGGCTTGCCCAGGAGGAATTGCCCATGTTTCGAGCCATTGTTCTTCGCCAGCCCACGCCCGAGGCTGCCATTGCCGCGGCCGTGGAATCGGTCTCCGAGGACGACCTGCCAAAGACCGGTGAAGGCGATGTCACCGTTCGTGTGGACTACTCCACCATTAACTTCAAAGATGGCCTTGCCATTACCGGTGGCCGTGGGCGGCCCAGTGTGGTGCGCAAGTTCCCCATGGTCCCGGGCATCGACTTCGCAGGCACAGTGGAGCAAAGCGACGACCCCAAGTTCTCGGTGGGCGATGCAGTCATTCTCAATGGCTGGGGTGTGGGAGAGACCCACTGGGGTGGCCTCTCGCAGAGGGCGCGGGTTAAAGCCGCGTGGCTGACGCCCAAGCCAAAGGCCCTGAATGCCAAACAGTGCATGGCCATTGGCACCGCGGGCTACACCGCCATGCTCTGCGTGCAGGCCCTGCAACGGCATGGTGTTCATCCAAACCAAGGTGAAGTCTTGGTCACAGGCGCTGCGGGTGGCGTGGGCAGCATGGCCGTGGCCATTCTCAAGGCCTTGGGCTTTGAAGTGGTGGCCTCCACTGGCCGAATGGAAGAAGAAAATTATCTGAAGTCTTTGGGCGCCAAGGCTGTTCTCCCCCGTGCCGAGTTGTCTTCCCCCGGCAAGCCGCTGCAGAAGGAGCGCTGGACCGCCGTGGTCGACAGCGTGGGCAGCCACACCCTGGTCAACGCCTGCGCCGCCACCAAGTCCCTCGGTGCAGTGGCCGCCTGCGGACTGGCCCAGGGCATGGACTTCCCCGCCACTGTTGCACCGTTCATTCTTCGTGGTGTGACGCTCTACGGCATTAACAGCGTCACCCAACCCGCCGCGGCACGCGACTCGGCATGGAAGGCCCTGGGTGAGTTGCTCAAGCCCGCGGCCATCGATGCCATGACCACCGAGATTGGACTCGAAGCGGCCATTGCCCAGGCCGATGCCATTCTAGAGGGCAAGGTGCGTGGCCGACTCGTGGTCAATGTCAATGACTGAGACCGAGACCCCTCAACGGGTCTCCAAGCTTCTCGCGCAACGTGGGCTCTGCTCTCGACGCGAGGCCGATGAATACATTGAACAGGGTCTGGTCCTGCTCGATGGCCGGCCCGTCACTGAACTGGGCACGCGGGCCTTTGCCCATCAGACCTTGGAGCTTGCCAAGGGGGCCCAGCGCCAGCAGTCCCAGCGCCTCACGCTGCTCTTGAATAAACCCATCGGCTTTGTCTCCCATGCCGATGACGACCACCAGTACCAGCCCGCGGTTTCACTCATCACCCTTCAGAACCAGTGGCAGAGCGCACTGCCTCGCATCACCTTAAAGGGCCTCGCACCCGCGGGCCGCCTGGACATTGATTCCACAGGGCTTCTGGTGCTCACTCAAGATGGGCGTATCGCCCGGCAACTCATTGGCGAAGACTCGAACATCGAAAAGGAATACCTGGTGCGTGTGAAGGGCACACTCGATGACAAAGGCCTGGCCCTTCTGCAATTCGGGCTTGCGCTCGATGGCAAGCCCCTTCAACGGGCCAAGGTCTCTTGGCAAAACGAAGACCAGCTGCGCTTTGTATTGCGCGAGGGCAAGAAGCGACAGATTCGCCGCATGTGCGAGATGGTGGGGCTTGAAGTCGTTGGGCTCAAGCGAATCCGTATTGGTCGCATCCCCCTGGGCGATCTGCCCATGGGCCAATGGCGCGCATTGAACCCCTTCGAAAAATTTTAAGAAAGAACGCCATGCAAGTGCCGAGCCTTCGCGAAGACATTCGATTCCTTGGTCGGCTCCTGGGCGACACCTTAAGAGAGCAAGAAGGCGATGAGACCTATGCCATGGTCGAGGAGATTCGGCGACTGAGCGTGGCCTTCCGGCGCGACAGCGATGCCAAGGCGGGACGGCAACTCAACCGGCTTCTCAATCAACTCTCGGCTGAAGAGGCCGTGCTCGTTATCCGAGCCTTTAGCTACTTCTCTCACCTCGCCAATATTGCAGAGGATCAGCAGCGTCTTCGCGAGGCCCACACGGCGCACGCGGGGTCGGGCAGCCTTGCCCACAGCATGCAGGCACTTAAAGAGGCCGGCATTCGAAAGCCGGCCATCATGCAGCTGCTGCAGAAGGCCGTGGTCTCGCCGGTGCTCACCGCCCACCCCACCGAGGTGCAGCGAAAGAGTGTGATGGATGCCGAGCGTCGCATCAGTGAGTTGCTCGGCCAGCGGCACCAATTCATTCGCCTGGGCCAGACCAGTGATCTCGCCGAGAACGAGCGCGCCCTTCGTGCCAGAGTCGCCCAACTCTGGCAGACACGGGTCTTGCGCACCAGCAAACTCACCGTGAGCGATGAAATCGAGAATGCCCTCTCGTTTTATCAGTCCACCTTCCTGCGGCAAATTCCCGCACTGCTCATGGATCTCGGTGAACGCCTCAAGGAAGCCAATCCACCAAGTTTTCTGCGCATAGGCAATTGGATCGGGGGCGACCGCGATGGCAATCCCAATGTCCTCGCATCCACGCTCGAGGAGTCTGTTCGCAAGCATTCCGAGACTGCGCTGCGCTTTTATCTCACCGAGGTCCATCGCCTTGGCAGTGAACTCTCGGTCTCGCGACTGCTTCGTGGCACCACACCTGTTCTTGAGGCGCTTGCCCAAGAAGCCCACGATGCCAATCCACACCGGGTCGATGAGCCTTACCGCCAGGCCTTGGCGGGCATCTATGCGCGGCTGGCCGCCACACTCGAGCGGCTTACTGGCACGCGGGCCATGCCCCATGCCCTGCCACCGTCTGCCCCTTATCTAAGTGCAGAAGACTTTCTCTCTGATCTCTGCGTGATCGAGGCGGCACTCAGCCGCAACAAGGGTGGTCGTCTGATCGATGAGCGCCTGCGTCCTCTTATGCATGCGGTTCGCGCCTTTGGCTTTCATCTCGCGAGCATTGACCTGCGCCAGAGCTCAGACATTCATGAGGCCGCCATCGCGGAGCTTCTCGCAGCTGCAGACCTCTGCAGCAATTACCCGTCACTCAGTGAGGCCGAGCGTGAGTCGCTTCTGCTCTCGGTGCTGCTCGACCCCCGCAGCCTGCGTGTCGGTCAGGCCCAGTACGCGGAACGAACACTCTCTGAGATCGCCGTCTTCGAGAAGGCGCGCTTGGTGCGCGAGACCCTAGGGCCAGACGCCATCCGCCACTGCATCATCAGCCACACCGAGACGGTGAGCGACTTACTCGAAGTCCTTGTGCTGCAGAAGGAGGTGGGCCTGCTCTCGGGCACCCTCACCAAGGGCCGGCTCGGCCTCATTGTGGTGCCCCTCTTTGAGACCATCGAAGACCTTGAGCAATCCGACACGATCATGCGCGGCTTTTACCAGCTGCCGGGAATCGAGGCGCTCGTTCGCCGATCGGGCGGCGAGCAGGAGATCATGCTGGGCTATTCAGACAGCAACAAAGATGGCGGCGTCTTCACCAGCAGCTGGTCCCTCTATCGCGCCAGCGAGCGACTTGTTGCGCTCTTCGAGGAGAAGAAGGGCATCTCGCTTCGACTCTTTCACGGCCGCGGTGGCACCGTGGGTCGGGGTGGTGGGCCGAGCTATGCGGCCATATTGGCCCAGGCACCCGGTTCGGTGGCCGGTCAGATTCGTCTCACCGAGCAGGGCGAAATCATCACCAGCAAATATGCCGATCCAGTGATTGGTAAGCGCAATTTAGAGACACTGGTCGCGGCCACACTCGAAGCCTCCCTGCTTCCATCGGCCACAGTGCCCACTGCGTTCCTCGCGGCGGCCGATGCCCTCTCGGAATACAGCCGCAAGGCCTATCGGGCCATGGTCTACGAGACACCTGGCTTTGCGGAGTTCTTTTTCCAGGCCACCCCCATCAGCGAGATTGCTGCACTCAACATCGGCTCTCGGCCTGCTGCACGACCGGGCTCACCTGGCAAGCGAAGCATTGAGAGCCTGCGCGCAATTCCCTGGGGATTCTCTTGGGGCCAGGCCAGGCTCAACCTGCCTGGCTGGTTTGGCTTGGGTAGCGGCATCGAGGCCTTCATAGCCCAGTCACCGAAGAACAAGGCCCTTCTCATGCGCATGGCCAAGGAGTGGCCGTTCTTCCAAACACTGCTATCCAACGTTGAGATGGTGCTTGCCAAGATGGATCTTCATCTGGCCGAGCGCTATGCAAGCCTTGTCGATGACCAACCCCTGGCCCGACGCATCTTTCGAGGCATTCAGAAGGAGTGGGAGAAGACCGATGCCGCGCTCACCCTGCTCACCGGCAGCAAGGAACGCCTTGCCAGAGACCCCGCCCTGGCCGAGGCGATTCGCCAGCGCATGCCTTACATCGACACCCTGAACCACCTCCAGGTGGAATTGATTCGTCGCTACCGGGCCGGCGCCACCGATGAGCGCACCCAGCGTGGCATACATATCTCTATCAATGGAGTGGCCGCGGGCCTGAGAAACACCGGTTGATGACCGAACTTGGCATCGATCGCTTCGGCGAGTTCCTCGTGGGAACCATCATCATCGTGCTACTGCCCGGCCCCAACTCGCTTTTTGTAATCACCACCTCGGCCCGACACGGCTGGCGCTCGGGCGTAAAAGCATCCATGGGAATCTTCGCTGGCGATACCATTCTCATTCTCGCGACAGCACTCGGTGCCGCCACCCTCATTGCCCTCTTCCCGGAAGTCTTCGCCGGTTTCAAAGTTCTGGGAGCGGCCTACCTGGCTTGGGTTGGTTTTCAGCTGGTGCGCGACGGCCTTCAGCGCTGGTCAAAGGGCTCACCCCCGCCCCGCACCCAAATGCCGCGCACCAGCAATGCCTTCTGGAAGGCACTCGGCCTCTCACTAACCAACCCCAAGGCCATACTGTTTTTTGTGGCCTTCTTCACCCAGTTTGTGCGGCCGGATGCGCCCTCGCTGGCGCTGGCCTATTTAATTCTCGGGGTGGTGGTGATCATGTTGAGCATGACCTACTTGAGCCTACTGATCGTGGCGGGCGCCAAGTTGCAGGAACGCTCTCATGCCCATCCCCGTTGGGCCTCACTGGGCCTATGGACAGTGGGTCTCTGCTTCATTGGTTTTGCTGCAACGATGTTGGTGCGTTAAGCGGCCGCCAACCAATCTCTCGGCTTGATCACCTCGTACAACTTCGCCTCGGCCGACCCCGGCTCGGGCTGCCAGTCGTAGCGCCACTTCACCAGCGGCGGCATGCTCATCAGAATGCTCTCTGCCCGCCCACCGCTCTGCAGTCCAAAGTGGGTGCCACGGTCGTAGACCAGATTAAATTCCACATAACGCCCACGCCGATAGGCCTGGAAGTCGCGCTCACGCTCTCCGAATGCCACGTTACGGCGACGCTCTACAATCGGCAGGTAGGCCTGCACGACCGAGTCGCCCACCGCACGGGTCATCGCGAAACTCTTGTCGAAGCCTAGCTCGGCGAAGTCATCAAAAAACACACCGCCCACTCCACGGGCCTCACCGCGGTGTTTGAGGAAGAAGTACTCATCGCACCACTTTTTAAATCGCGGATAGAGTCCCTCCCCAAAGGGCGCGAGTGCCTGTTGGCAGGTGCGGTGGAAGTGCACGGCATCCTCTTCAAACGGGTAATAGGGCGTGAGGTCCATGCCACCGCCAAACCACCAAATGTCTTCATCGCCCGCTTCTACAGCCTTGGCCACAAGAACGCGCACATTCGCGTGCACGGTGGGCACATAGGGGTTGCGTGGGTGAAAAACCAATGAAACGCCAATGGCTTCAAAGCCACGTCCAGCAAGCTCCGGGCGATTGGCGGTGGCCGAGGGCGGGAGTCGATCTCCACGCACATGCGAGAAGCCCACGCCAGCCCGTTCCATCAAGTCGCCTTCCTCTAAGATTCGGGAGCGGCCATCGCCTCTAAGTTGAGAGGTCTCCTCTTTTGACCAGGAATCTTCCGCGAAAGGCTTGCCATCGGCCGCCCCCACTGAAGTGATTATTCGGTCTTGGAGACCCATGAAATAGTTGCGAAGCTCCGCAATATCGACTGCCATAGAGACTTTCTAACAATGGTTAATCTGCTTCGATTTTAATGCTTCGGAGGTCGCAACGTGGCCCAAACCGCAGCCAACACAATGCAGGCCCCTCCAATCATCTCGGCCACAGAGAGAGACTTGCCCAGAATGATTGCGGCCGAGACCGTGGCAAAGACAATCTCGGAGAGCATGATCAACGAGGTCACCTGGGTGGGCAGTCGCGAGCCACCGAACTGCAAACTGAAATTGGCCAATCCCAATGCCACGGCCACCAGTGGAACGGCCAGCCACGCCCATGCCTCGGCCGCAAGGGGCGAGCGCATGGCACCGCCGGGGTCAACCCCATAGCCCCACGCCACCAGAGCCGCACCTAGCAAAAAGAACAGTGGCACCAATCCCGAGCCAATGAACATGGCCATGGTTCTCTGCACTGCCTGCGCATGCTCAAGGCGACGAAGGTGCACATTGGCAAGTGCAAAAAATAGACCCCCAGCAATCGAGAGCGCATCGGCAAAGCCACTCTGCTCCCCCGGTTGACCCAACACCACCGCCGCACCCGCCAATGCCAGCGCCAAACGCGCCAGGGCCTCGGCATTCAAGCGCTCATTTAGAAGCCAACGAGAGAAAATTGCGGCCCATACCGGCATGAGATAAAAAAGCAGCACCACCCGCACCACATCACCCAGGGCCAAGGCCCAGTTAAAGCATGTGTTGGTAAGCCCGTAGAAGAGGCCCATCCACCAGATCGACTGGGGAGATAACAGGCTTTTGAATACCGCGGGCCGAAGGGCAATGAGTGCCAGAGAGGAAAGCAAATAAGATGCAGTTGTGGCCCATAGAATCGAAAGTCCCAGAGACTCCATCCACTTAAACGGAACCCAGGACACGCCCCAGATGAAGGCATTGAGAACGAGCGCAAGGTGTGGAAGATGAGACATGATCCGCATCATGCCAGCAGGAGCGCGCATGCCCGCATCAACAATGCATTAATAGGCATTAACGAAATCGAAATGAGATAGCGAAGCAGTGCCCATGAAATCACCCGCACTCTCTTCCCGTCTCTGGCTGCTGCTCGTTGCGGGCTGCATCATTGGGCTACTGGCCTTTGGCGTGCGCTCGAGCTTTGGGCTCTTTGTCGATCCCATCTCCCAGCCCAATCGCCCAGATAGTTTTGGCTTTGGCCGAGAAGCCTTCGCCATGGCCCTGGCCATTCAAAACCTCGCCTGGGGCATTGGCCAACCTGTCGCCGGAGCCCTGGCCGATCGCTTCGGACCCTGGCGGGTCGTTGCAGGTGGTGGTGTTCTCTTCACCCTTGGCCTGGTGCTCATGACACTCACCAGTGACCCACTGCACTTCAACATCACCGCAGGTTTGCTCATTGGCATTGGCATGAGTGGCGCGGGGCACAACACGGTGCTTGCTGCCTTTGGTCAACTCATGCCCCCCGAGCGCCGCGCCTGGGCAATGGGCCTGGGCACCGCCACGGCAAGCCTGGGGCAATTCTTGGTTGTGCCCATCGGCCAAGCCTTTATTGATGCCTACGGGTGGATATGGGCCGTGCTCGCCATGGCAATTGCCATTGCCACCACCCCGCTACTTGCGCTCGCACTGCGGGCGCCCCAGAAGAACGAACCCACCGATGGCCCCCACTCAGAGAAGATCTCGTCAGCAAATGCGTCTGTTGCCCAGGGCTCTCATGCGAGCGCTGATAAGGGCGCTTCCGATGAATCCAATGCGCGCGTTGCGAATACGACCTCCACCGCCACCAGCCTGCGCCATGCGCTCGGTCAGGCCTTTGGCTACGACAGCTACTGGCTCTTGCTTGCTGGCTTCTTTGTCTGTGGATTTCAGCTGGCATTTGTCACCGTGCATCTGCCGCCCTATCTCAATGATGTCGGCCTCACGGCATCGGTGGCGAGTTGGTCCATTGCACTGATTGGCCTATTCAATGTGGTTGGTGGGTATATGAGTGGCACCTTCAGCGGCCGCATGTCTAGAAGGCTTTTACTGTTTTGGATTTATCTCGCACGTGCTGCCGTCACCGCAGGGTTCATGCTCTTGCCCATGAGTCCCGCAACTGCACTGGCCTTCGGGGCGGCCATGGGCCTGCTCTGGCTCTCCACTGTGCCGCCCACCGTTCAGCTCGTGGGCGTGATGTTTGGCAACCGCTATCTATCCACCCTCTTTGGTTTTGTCTTTCTATCCCACCAGGTGGGTGCCTTTGTGGGTGTATGGCTGGGGGGGCGCATCTACGCAGAGACCGGCAGTTACAACTGGGTCTGGTGGATGAGTGTGGTGCTCGCCCTTTTCGCAGCACTTGTCCACCTGCCCATTCGCGAAACACTCTATGCGCGTGCACCAGCCCCATCTGCGGGCCATTAGCCTTCTACTGCTTTTCTCAGCAGTGGGGTTTGGCCTATGGCTCTGGCTGCAGTCGCAGCGAGAGGAACCACTGCCCACGCTTATATGGGCGCCCAATCTTGAGGATGCCGTGGTGCTCGAGCGTGCCCCCCTGATACTCGATCGACTCGGTGGTGGCTGGTGGTGGGTCGAGGCCACTCCATTCGAGCGCGAGAAGCTTCGCGGCCTTGGGGCCCATCTGGCATTGGCGGTTCCTCAGCCGGTGGCGCGCATGGCGGGGTGCACGGCCGAGTTACCAAGAGACCCCCAAGAAATCGAACGGCTCGGGCCTCCCTAAAACCCTCTCTAGGGCCTCTCAAAGCGTTATGTCGCTCGGCCCTTAATCAAACTCAGGTGGCCGAACGAATCGGACTCCCAAAGAAGAAGCGCTCTGCAAACGGATACAACACACATCCCAAACCAATTGCGGCAAAGGCCACTGCCCAAGATGCGGGCACGCCGCCGCCACCTGCCATATCAAGCGCCAAACCAAACACCGCGGGGCCCACTGCACCCGACCCAAAACCAATCAGCGAATAGAGTCCCATCGCCGCCCCTTTCACCTCACCGGGCGCGGCCGAGACCATGCCCGCAGTCAGCGTTGCCGAATCCGCCATGATCAGCATGGAATGAATACTCACCAGTGTGAGCAGCAACCACCAGGGCCCATCCGAGAGTAGCGCCATGACAACGCCCACAATGCTTGAACTGGCCATCACCCAGTTGATCCAGCGGCGGCGACCAATTCGCAGTGCCATCTCATTGCCAAGAATCGATGCGGGCGTGGAGATGAGATTGACAAAGCTCGCCCAGGTGGCCGCCACCCAGAATGGCGCAACTCCCCCCACAGCAAAACCAAAACTAATAAAAGCAACCGTCCATGCGCGAGAGCCAAAGAGTTCCAGGCAATGCACGCCGTATCCAATCGTGTAACCGCGCAGGGCCGGTTCGCGCCAGGCTTTTTTCCACGAACCCAAAGGAAAAAATAGCGAGAGGGTGTGGGCCAGACTTTTTGAACTCGCCTGCTGCCTCGGCCGGTGCCGAGTCCCCCAGAGAACCAAGCCAAGTCCAATGAGCGGCCCCAATGCCGAAAGTCCAAACGACCAGCGCCAGTCCAACACATCCAAGGCCCAGCCCGCCAGTAAGAATGAAAGCGCTGCCCCAATGCCAAAGAAGGCAGTGTAGAAGGAGACATAACGACTCTGCGTGGCACCCGGTGCCATCGACTCCGAGAGGATTCGAAGCCCTGGCATGTAGGTGGCGGCCACACCGGCACCCAATAGAAACTGCCAGAGGAAGGCAGAGACAAAACCATTGGCCACGAGTCCAAACCCAAGGCTGCCTGCTGCTGCCAAGACAGAGCCGTATAGATAGACCTGCCGTGGGTCTTGGTGATCGGTCATGGCATTCCATATCGATACACAGGCCATGTACCCAATAAAGAATGCGCTGGCCACCAAGCCCGACTCGGTGTTCGAGAGGGCCCACAGAGACTGCAGATCAAGCAGGCTCACCGCATAGGTGGAGAAGCCCAGCATGGAAAAAATATGGGCCGCGAGTATGCTGATGGCTGTGTGCACGCGAAATGATAGCTAATCTCACCTTCCGGCCCCGACTGCTGGACCACCTGCCGAGCTACACCAAGGCCACACTCCTGGCCGATGTCTCCGCGGGTCTCACCGTTGCGTTTGTGGCCCTGCCGCTTGCCCTGGCATTTGCAATTGCCTCGGGGCTTCCACCGCAGACAGGTCTCATCACTGCCATTGTTGCGGGCTTTCTCATCTCAGCGCTCGGTGGCTCTTCGGTTCAGATCGGCGGGCCCGCCGGTGCATTCATTGTGGTGGTCTACGCCATTGTCGAGCGCTATGGCATTCCCAACCTGCTCATTGCAACCGCCTGCGCAGGATTGCTGATGGTGCTCATGGGCATGCTGCGCCTTGGCGGACTCATCCGGCTCATTCCCATCTCAATTGTTTTGGGATTCACCAGCGGCATTGCCGTTCTCATTGCCCTCTCGCAGATCAAAGACTTTCTCGGGCTCGCTGGCCCCGCATGGCCCGCCGAGTTTTTCTCCAAGATGGAAGCGCTCATCGACTCGATCCATACCGTCGACCCCACCACCAGTCTCTTGGGCCTGGCCTGTGTTGCATGCATTCTTCTCTGGCCCAAGAGTTACAACACACAGCCCAGCCTCACAGGCCGAATCGTGAGCCGACTGCCTGGTGCTTTGATTGCCATTGTGGCGAGCACCATTGCCGTGGCCGTCTTCTCGCTTCCGGTTGAGACCATCGGCTCACGCTTTGGCGAGATCCCCCGCAGTCTGCCCATGCCCACCCTTCCCGAATTTCACTGGAGCACGGTGCAGTTTCTCTTTGCTCCCATTCTCACCATTGCCTTCTTGGGTGCCATCGAATCGCTTCTATGCGCCCGTGTGGCCGATGGCTTGGTCAAGGAGCGACACGACCCGAATCAAGAACTCATGGCCCAGGGCGTGGCCAATATGGTGAGCCCTTTGTTTGGGGGCTTCTGCGCCACGGGTACGGTGGCGCGAACAGTCACCAACATTCGTTCGGGTGGCCGCTCTCCCATCTCGGGAATGGTCCACGCGCTGGTTCTTCTGGCCATTGTTCTGGGTGCGGCGCCACTGGCCGAGCAGATTCCGCTGGTGGCCCTGGCTGCCACCGCATTGGTAGTGGCCTACAACATGGGCGACTGGAAGGCCTTCAAGGAGATGCGCAGTTTCAGTGTGGCCTATCAAGCCACGCTGCTCTCCACCTTCATTCTTACCATCGTGGTCGACATCACAGTGGCCGTGGAAGTTGGCCTGGTCATGGCATGCGTGGTTTTTATCTATCGCATGAGCCAACTCACCAAGCTCGAGCCACTGCCTGACAATGAGCTCCATGCCCTTGGCATGAGCCTTCCAGAGCGCACAGCTGTGCAGCGACTCAGTGGCGTTCTATTTTTTGGGTCGGTCAGCCGCATCGAACCATTGCTCGATCCCACCGCACAGCTCCCAAAGAATCTTGTGCTTGATCTATCGAGCCTGCTCTCTTCTGACAGCTCTGGGCTCGATGCCCTGGCCCAAGCCGATGCCCATCTACAAGGCCGCGGTGTTCGCCTGGTGCTTGCCGATATGCGACCCAATGTCTTGGCCACCATGGCCCGCCTTGGCTTCATTGATCGATTCGGAAGTGACCGAATCTTCCCCACGCTCAGGGGAGCACTGACAGCAGATCCGACAGACCCATCACCTCCACATCGGCCAGCAGATTCCAGCGACCCACATGGGGCGTAAGCACAATTTTTCTTTTGGGCTGCAGATCCTCACAGGCCGAATGAAAGCCCTTTGTAAGTTTGGGGGCCTCGTTTCGCTTGATCTCAATGGCCCAACACTCTGTGCTTTGCCATTCAATCACCAAGTCTAGCTCTGCCCCACCACTGCTGCGATAAAAGAACAATTGACCACGATCACCCACGGCCGCGGCAATGTTCTCGATCACATGCCCCTCCCAACTTGATCCCACAACAGGGTGTGAAAGCAGGCCTTCCAAGTTCTCGAGGCCGAGCAAGGCATGAAGCAGGCCTGAATCCCGAATGTAGAGCTTCGGCGTCTTGACCATCCGCTTGCCGCGATTCGAGTGCCATGGCAACAAGCGTCGCATGAGCAGCATGCGCTCCAGCAGATTGATTTGCTGACCCAGTCGTCGCTGCTCCTCTCCGAGCGAGCGCGAGAGACTGGCCAAGTTGGCCTGGCTGCCCTGCTGATTGGCAAGCATCACCCAAAGCCGTCGAAACGTCTCCCTATCAATCCGAAGCGATGAGAACTCAGAGAGATCTCTCTCAATGTACGTTCGAATGAAGCTTCTGCGCCATGCAAGGCTTGCCTTCTCAGATGCCGCGAGAAAGCTGTCCGGAAATCCTCCCCGCAACCAGAGTGACTGGGACTGGCCATGGGGCACTTCAAGAAGACTCAATGGGGAGAGATCCACATAGGCCACACGCCCGGCGAGCGTCTCGCCCGACTGGGCCAAGAGATCCAAAGAGGCAGATCCAAGCAACAGGTACTGACCCGCACGAATGCCGGCGCGGCGCGACTCATCGATGATGCCGCGCAGATTCCCGAATAGATCAGGCTTTCGGTGAACCTCATCCAGAATGACCAAGTCTTGGCGCTTGTCGTCTAGGTAGAGGCGGGGCGATGCAAGCTTGGCCCGATCAAGCTCGGACTCCAGGTCCAGGTAATGAAAGCAACGCCCACTCTGCTGAGCCAGCGCCAAGGCAAGGGTGGTCTTTCCCACCTGGCGGGGGCCAATAATGGCCACGGCGGGAAATTGCCCCAGGGCTTGGGCGATAGATTGGGCGGCTTGGCGCTCTATCATCCTTGTAATTATGCAAAAAATTTACATAATTACAAGGATAAATCCCGGCAAATTGAGCCCAGCAAGTCCCGCTGAACCAGTCCCCGAGATCGCTCGGCCAGGGCTTGGCGAATCTCCGGCCAGGCCGAAACGCAGTCTCGCCAGGCATTGGAAATTTCGGTCTCGGCTTGCACCCCCAGCCGATTGAAGGCCAGGTGCAGGCGCCGAAGTGGTTCGAGCGTATCTCCAAAAAGCACCTGGTCCATCCATCCCCCAAGTTTATCGGCATGGGCGCAGTTTTCTTGTCGATATGGCTGCCAAACAAAAGGCACGCAACGGCTTGATGCCGCCGCCCAGTGGGCGCGCACGAACGAGTCCTCACCACGCACAAAGTTCAGGTTGGTGGAGCAAAGCAGTGCATCGAATTCATCTTGCGATCGCTCAATGCCCGAAGGGGTGTGAATCTGCATGCGAGAGAATCCATCGGGAAGGCCGTGGGTCTTGACTGCATTCTCAAAGGCCGCCCAGGGTGCATCGGCATAGCCAAAACCCAACACCCAGAAAACATCCGATGCCGGTCTCTCCACTGAGCATTCCCCAACAAGCATCCTCTCTAGTCGCGCCGGATCACCAAGAAGAAGGCCCTTTGAAAAACTCGGTGCCCACCAGTTTCGATGGGGACGGGGGTAATTGCGATCCACCGCAGACATTCCCTGCATGGAATCCGCCCAGGGCTCGGTGGCCAGGTAGTCGAGCATCACTCGCGCCGCACCCGGCAGTGTCTCGAAGAGAGCACGCAATAGCTCAGGCGCCTCGTGATGGAAGGTCTCTACCAATAGCGCTCTTGGCGCTCCCGGCAAAAGGAGCCCCCCCGTTGCGTCGACACGATACGGAGCCCCCTCTGAATCTTTGAAACCATCTCTTACCTCGGCATCGCGAAAAGTCCTCACGAGCTCGGCCACAGCAGAATCACTCCAATCCATTACGCGAATGCCATCGACTCGCTCGCCGAGCCGGAGCGATGGACACATGGCCAATATCAATTCAGGACGATCGATCAGGAGATCAACCCGGTTGGGCCTTGCGGCCAGCGCCCTGGCCAGCCGCAGGCAGACGCCTGCATCGCCGAAGTGGTCCACCACTCGGCAGATGATCAGGACATTCACTTCACGCGGTTGCGGTACTCACCCATGCGGGTATCGACTTCGATCTTGTCGCCGATCTCAACAAAGGCCGGCACCGAGACTTCAAAGTTGGTCGGCGCAATCCGAGCGGGCTTCATGACCTTGCCCGAGGTGTCGCCCTTCACGGCAGGCTCGGTGTAGGCCACCTCGCGAACCACACTGGTGGGCAGTTCCACTGAAATCGCGCGGCCATCATAGAAGACCACCTCACAGGCCATGCCGTCGTCCAGGTAATTCAGCGCATCGCCCATGCTGTCGGCCTCGACCTCGTACTGGTTGTAGTCGGTGTCCATGAAGACATACATGGGGTCGGCGAAATACGAGTAAGTGACCTCTTTTCGCTCGAGCACCAGGTCCTCGAATTTATCGTCGGCCTTGAAGACCGTCTCGGAGCCCGAGTTCGAGAGCAGGTTCTTGTACTTCATTTTCACCACGGCGGCGTTACGGCCCGACTTGTTGTACTCGGCCTTCAACACGACCTGGGGTTGGCCATCGAGCATGAATACATTGCCGAGGCGGAGTTCTTGTGCGGTTTTCATAATCGGAATCTAAAGAAGGGGAAACGAGAATTTTAACCCGAGCGCCATCACCCGCTGGCGCTCAACTAAAGCAAGGCAATATCGTACCCGCCGGGCGGGATCTCGCCCTCCACCGTGAGCGTAATCGGCTTTCCAATCTCATCAATCAGCGCGTTGAGGTAGGTCGCCTCCTCTTCCAGGAAACGCTCAATCACCTCGGGGCTCGCCAAAATCCGAAACTCCTTGGGCGCAAACTGCTTGGCCATGCGCGCAATCTCGCGAAGGATCTCGTAGCAGATGGTCTGGGCCGACTTGATCCGGGCCTGGCCATCGCAGGTGGGGCAGGTCTGCATCAGTTGCGTGGCCAGTGAATCGCGGGTTCGCTTGCGGGTGAGTTCCACCAGCCCCAAGGAAGTGAACCCAGAAATGCGCACCTTCGTGCGGTCTTGCGCAAGGGCACTTGCAAGCTCGGCATGCACTTGGCTTCGGTGCTCCTCATCGAGCATGTCAATGAAGTCCACCAGAATAATTCCGCCCAGGTTCCTTAACCGCAGCTGCCGCGCAATAGCCTGTGCGGCCTCTAGGTTGGTCTTGAAGATGGTCTCCGAGAAGCTGCGCCCGCTCACATAGCCACCCGTGTTCACATCAATGGTGGCCATGGCCTCGGTCTGGTCGATGATCAGATAACCACCACTCTTCAAATCCACACGCCGCTTCAAGGCCGAGGCAATCTCATGCTCAATGTTGTGCAACTCAAACAAGGGCCGATCGCCCACGAAGTTCTCTAACCGGGGCATCACACCAGGCATGTACTGTTTGGCAAACACACGAAGGCCATCGATTCGGTAGGGGTCATCAACCAACACCCGTACAGTGCGGTCGCCCACCCAATCCCGAAGCACCCGCTGGGCCAGATTCAACTCCCGATACAGAACCGTTCCGGGCGCGGCCCGATGACTCGACTCTCGTATCTCATTCCAACGCTGCCGCAGATAGAGAATGTCATTGGCCAGGGCCTCATCGCTGGCATCTTCGGCCTGCGTGCGGGCAATAAAACTGCCCTCTTCATCGGTCGGCACCAAGGCCAGTAACCGGTTCTTTAACTTCTCGCGGGCCTCGGGGTCATCAATCTTCTGACTAATCCCAATGCGCGGTTCGGCGTTCTCTGGGTCGGGGCGGGTATCGAAGGGCAGGTAAACCAAGAAGCGCCCAGCAATCGAGAGTTGCGTGGAAAGCCTCGCCCCCTTGCTACCGAGTGGGTCTTTTAAAACTTGCACGAGCAGCTGCTGGCCCTCGTAGAGAACCTTCTCCACAGGCCGGGGCGTCTCGAGCACCTGGCCATCGGCAATCTTCGCCTGCCAGACATCGGCCACATGCAAGAAGCCTGTACGCGAGAAGCCCGCATCAATAAAGGCCGCCTGCATCCCGGGAAGGACTCGAGTCACTCGGCCCATCACAATGTTGCCCACATGGCCGCGCTGCGAGTTGCGCTCCACTTCAATCTCTTGCACCACACCCTGAATGAGGCGCACGGCCCGGGCCTCATAGCGAGTGGCCTGAAGAAAAATTTCTTCCGAAGGAAGTGTGGTGGGGAGTTGCTCCATGGCTAGAGTTGCGCCATGGCTAAAGTTGCTCCATTGCTAGAGATGGCTCACTAGAGACTCAGAGCTGCAGTGTGAGCTCAGGCACGAGCTCGAATAGATCACCCACCAAGCCGTAATCGGCCACCTGAAATATGGGCGCCTCTGGGTCTTTGTTAATCGCCACAATGACCTTTGAATCCTTCATGCCCGCCAGATGCTGAATGGCCCCCGAGAGACCCACCGCAATATAGAGCTCGGGTGCAACCACCTTGCCGGTCTGGCCCACCTGGCAGTCATTGGGTGCATAGCCCGCATCCACCGCGGCGCGAGAGGCGCCCAGGGCAGCCCCAAGTTTCTCGGCAAGCGGCAACAACACCGACTGATACTGCTCGGCCGAACCCAGGGCGCGTCCACCCGAGACCACTACGCGGGCCGACTGAAGCTCAGGCCGGTCTGACACGGAGAGTGCCTTGGAGATAAAACGAGACGCATCAAAAACAGAAACACATTCCGCCGCCTCAATTGGCGCAGCCGGGGCATCGGCAGGCAGAGCGCCCAAGCCCTCAAAGCTCGTACTTCTTACTGTTGCCACCTGCACTGGCTGGTCACTCTGCACCGTGGCCACCACATTGCCGGCATAGACAAGACGCTCAAACACATTTTTCCCAACCACACGGCTCACTTCAGAGAGCGGAGAAACATCGAGCAAGGCCGCCACACGCGGCATCACCGCCTTGCCAAGAGAAGTGGCAGCAATAAATACACCGGTAATTGATTGCGACTTCACGACACTCACCAATTGATTGGCGAGAGCCTCGGCCATGGGCGTGCCATGCGCGGAGCCCTTGGCCACCAAAACCTTATCAATGCCCTTTAAGCGAGCGGCTTCCTTGCCAAGCGCTCCTGCCGCTTCGCTCGCAGACTCACTTACACATAAAAGTGCAACCACCCCAACACCCGCGGCATCGGCCCATTGCCTCGCCGCGGCCACGCAGCCGGCAACAGCCGAGTTGATCCTGCCGCCGTCGTGTTCAACAAGAACCAGCGCGCTCATTGGGTGCCCCTCTCGGGCAAGACCTTCGCCTCATTGCGCAGCTTCTCTAGGAGTTCATTAACCGAACCCACCTTTACCCCACCAGCACGGGGTGCAGGCTCTGAAACCGAGAGCGTCTTTAAGCGTGGGGCA
>Ga0194120_10004419_pt1 | contig 21729 bp, 23 predicted proteins | sample TA2MahCa65mmetaG_FD_148642 | JGI IMG/M metagenome (GOLD analysis project Ga0194120, IMG submission 148642) | Freshwater microbial communities from Lake Tanganyika, Tanzania - TA2015019 Mahale Deep Cast 65m | ecosystem: Environmental > Aquatic > Freshwater > Lake | place: Tanzania: Lake... | reverse complement strand
GTCCGGCATCAGCGTCATGTCGGATTCGTTGATCACCTTCCAGCCGGCGATCGACGAGCCGTCGAACATGATGCCGTCGGTGAAGGTGTCTTCGTCGATGATATCGACCGACATCGACAAGTGCTGCCACTTGCCGCGCGGGTCGGTGAAGCGGACGTCGAGATATTTGACGTCGTTCGCCTTGATAGTTTCGAGAACCTTCTTCACGTCTTTCGGATTGTTGGTGCTCATGGCCTCGTTTCCGTTCTGGGTGGTTGTGATGGTCGGCTGACCGGCGGATCAGATCGCGTCGGTACCGCGTTCGCCGGTGCGGATGCGGATGGCTTCCTGGACTTCGTAGACGAAGATCTTGCCGTCGCCGATGCGCCCGGTATGAGCGGCGCGCTGGATCGCTTCGACGGCCCGATCGACCATGCCGTCGTCGAGCACGATCTCGAGCTTCACCTTGGGCAGGAAATCGACGACATACTCGGCCCCGCGATAGAGTTCGGTATGACCCTTCTGGCGGCCGAAGCCCTTGGCTTCGGTCACCGTGATGCCCTGCAGGCCGACTTCGTGAAGCGCTTCCTTCACTTCATCGAGTTTGAAGGGCTTGATGATCGCCTCGATCTTTTTCATACGACATCCCTCGAAAGCCCGGCCGCAAGACCGGTTTCGAGGGGTGACATAGCACGCGACGTGCCAGCCGGATTCGGGTGCGAATCGCCGAAAATCGGTAGGCCTCGGCCCGATTTCGCCTAAAATATGTGCGCAATGGCTAAAAATTAGCCAGAACGAACGTTGCGCTCGGCCATGACTTGGTGGATACGGTCGATGGCCTTGCGAATGTTCCCGAGGCTATTGGCATAAGAAAAGCGGATATAGCCTTCGCCTTCGGCGCCGAAACTCGTGCCGGCGACGGTCGCCACGCCCGCCTTGTCGAGGAGCAGGTTCTGGAGATCCTTGGCGCCAAGTCCGGTGCCGGCAATGTTGGGGAAAGCGTAGAAGGCGCCTTTGGGCATGACGCAGCGAAAACCGGGCACGGCATTCAGCGAGTCGACGATAACCTTACGGCGCTCATCGAAGGCCTTGTTCATCTTGTCGACCGCGTCCTGCGGGCCGGTGAGCGCGGCAATGCCGGCCCATTGGGTCGGCGCATTGACGCAAGAATGGCAATTGACCGCGAGGCGCTCGGCATGCGGAAAAAGCCGCTTCGGCCAGACGCTATAGCCAAGCCGCCAGCCGGTCATGGCATAGGTCTTGGACCAGCCATCGAGCAAGATCAGGCGGTCGCGCAGGGAAGGGTAGGCGAGCAAGCTCGCATGCGGTTCGCCGTCGTAGCAAATGCGGGCGTAGATCTCGTCCGACATCACCGCGACATGCGGATGACGTTCGAGCCCGGTCGCGAGCTTGTCGAGTTCCGATTTCGGTACGACGCCGCCGGTCGGATTGGCCGGCGAATTGACGATGATCAAGCGCGTTCTTGGCGTGATCTTGGCCAGGACCTCGTCGGCACTGAAGGAAAAGCCGGTCGCCTCCTTCAGCGGAATGGGCACTGGGGTCGCTCCGGTCCAGCGAATGACCGATTCGTAGATCGGAAAGCCGGGATTGGGATACATGATCTCGGCCCCAGGCTCGCCGAACATGACAATGGCGAAGAACATGGTCACCTTGCCGCCGGGCACGATCAAGACATCGGCCGGATCGACCCTGGCGCCGCGCCATTTCAGGATATCGGCCGCGACCGCCTCGCGAAGCGGCAGAATGCCGTTGGCCGACGTATAGCCGTGATGGCCGTCGCGCAGTGCCTTGATCGCGGCCTCGACGACATGAGGCGGTGTCGGAAAATCGGGCTGGCCGATGCCGAGATTGACGATGTCGCGGCCCGATTGGGCGAGCGCGGTGGCCCGGGCGAGGACCTCGAATGCGGTCTCGGTGCCAAGGGTATTCATCTTTTCGGCAAGACGGAGCGTCATAGTCGCCTTCGGGTCCTAGGGTTCGGATTAGGTCCTGGTCGCGAGCAAATCGCCAACCAGCTTGAGGAAAGCATCGTAGTCGATCGGTTTGGAGACGGTCGCGGTCGCGCCGAGAGCCTTGGCCGTCCGGAGATAGTCGCGGCCACCAGAGGCGAATCCCGAAATCGCGACGATCTTGACGTTGCGATTGAGTTTGCGCAGCTGTCCGATGGTCTCGATCCCTTCCTGGTCGGGCATGACCAGATCGGTGATGATCAAGTCCGGGTTTTCGCGCGCGGCGATGGTGACGCCCAAAGCGCCGTTTTCCGCCGTCTTGACGTCATGGCCTTCGTCGCCCAGCAACGTCGCCAGCACGTCACGGATGCCGGCTTCATCGTCGATCACGAGTACGCGCGCCATGGCGCGTCTTTAGCGCAATCCGAGGAGGCCTTCTAGATGAAGAATGCCGGTGCCCAAGGTGTCACGCGCTCCGGCGCAGCCCGTCGCCCGCGAGGAGTTCGGCCACCAGTCGCAGTAAGTCGCGCGGCATGAAGGGTTTGCGCAGGACCGCGTCCGCTCCGAGTTTGCGCGCGTTTTCCAACGCGTCGTACCCGGCGACGGCCATGTGTCCCGATATGGCGACGATCTTGGTATTGGGCGCGACCTCGCGCAGCCTGACGATGGTCTCGATGCCCTCAAGATCGGGCATGAAGATGTCGGTGACGACCAGGTCGGGCGCATCGCGCGCGGTGACTTCCAGGCCAAAGCGTCCATTGGCGGCTTCGCTGACGACGTAACCTGCTCCTTCAAAGGCGCGGCGCAGCATAAAGCGCAGGTCGCTATTGTCCTCGATGATGAGGATGCGTTTGGGCATGTCTGAACTCGTCTCCGTGGTCATCGTGGCGCCTATCTTGCTCGCTGAAGCTGAAATTTAGCTTATGGCTTTCGATTAAGGCCTTATGGCAGTGGTTCATCTTGACGCCGTCTTGACGTTTGTCGCGCTGGGCGTTAGCACTCGCCCTTCTGGTGGCGGGCGTAGCTCAGTTGGTAGAGCACCGGATTGTGGTTTCGGTTGTCGCGGGTTCGATCCCCGTCGCTCGCCCCAGTTTAACCCTCCAATTCAGCGACTTAGTGTCGCGTCCAGTGTGGCGCCGGTGCGCCGGTGGCATCCGGCTTTGGCTTAGGTTAACTTGGGCGGCTGACCAAAGGCGAGGGCCAATCGCCACTTTCGTGTCGGGAGGGGTCATGACCGTCAAATCCCCGCAAGAAGTTGCAGCGGGGCTATTTCTGATTGTCGTCGCCGCCATTGGATTGTGGCAAGGCGCCGAACTCGCGGCCGGAAGCCTCAATCAGATGGGGCCGGGCATGTTGCCGCGTGCGCTATCGGTCATTCTGGTTGTTCTCGGCGGCGCTTTGGCGCTCGATGGCTTCCTGGAAAAAGGCGCAGGGCTCGAGCGCTGGCACGTGCGAGGACCGGTCTTCATTTTGGGCGCGGCGGTGGTGTTCGGGCTGCTCGTGAGGCCCGTCGGGTTGGCGATCGCAGGGCCCGTCGCGGTTCTTTTGGGGGCCATGGCCGATAAGGGTACGAAATTCGTCGAAACCTTGGTATTCGGCGTCATTCTGACGGCGTTCTGCGTCGGCCTATTCAAATATGCCCTGGGCTTGCCGATCCCGGTCGCGCCTTGGCTTCTTGGTTATTGAGGCGACAATGGGCGATCTCCTCGGCAATCTCGCGCTCGGCTTCTCGACAGCGTTGTCGATCCAAAACATTCTCTTGTGTTTCACCGGCTGCCTGGTTGGCACGCTGATCGGCGTCCTGCCCGGCGTCGGCCCGATCGCCACCATCGCCATGTTGCTGCCGCTGACCTTCAAGGTCGATCCGACCGGAGCGCTGATCATGCTCGCCGGCATCTATTACGGCGCGCAATATGGCGGCTCGACCACGGCGATCTTGGTCAATATTCCGGGCGAGGCGACGTCGGTCGTCACCGTGCTCGACGGTCATCAGATGGCCAAGCAGGGCCGCGCCGGCGTCGCGCTGGGTACCGCCGCCATCGGCTCCTTCATCGCAGGGAGCGTCGCCACCGTTTTCATCGCCGCTCTTGGAAAGCCGCTGACCGAACTCGCATTGTTATTCGGTCCGGCAGAGTATTTTTCCCTGATGGTGCTCGGATTGGCCTTTGCCGTCGTCCTCGCTAGAGGTTCCGTGCTCAAGGCGGTGGCCGTGATCTTCCTGGGGCTTTTGCTGTCGACCGTCGGGACAGATCTCGAAACGGGCGAAGAGCGCTTGACCTTCGGTATCCCAGATCTTGCGGACGGTATTGATTTTGCCGTTTTGGCCATGGGAATTTTCGGTTTCGCCGAAATCCTGCGCAATCTCGAAAACCCCGAAACGCGCGATGTGGTCAGGGGCGCGATCGGGCGATTGTTGCCATCGAAGGAGGATTTGAAGCGCAGCCTGGCGCCGATTGCGCGCGGCACGGGTCTCGGCGCGATCCTCGGCATTTTGCCGGGCAACGGCGCCGTGCTGGGACCCTTCGCGTCCTATACGCTCGAAAAGAAGATCGCCAAGGATCCGAGCCGCTTCGGCAAGGGCGCGATCGAGGGTGTCGCCGGACCCGAAGCTGCCAACAATGCCGGCGCGCAGACTGCCTTCATTCCGCTGTTGACCCTGGGTATCCCGCCCAATGCGGTGATGGCGCTTATGGTCGGCGCCATGACCATCCACGGCGTCATTCCCGGGCCACAGGTCATGACCAAGAACCCTTCGCTTTTCTGGGGCATGATCGCCAGCATGTGGATCGGCAATCTGATGCTGCTGATCATCAATTTGCCTTTGGTCGGCCTATGGGTCCGGCTGCTCAAGGTGCCCTACCGGCTGATGTTCCCGGCGATCCTCTTGTTCTGTTGCATCGGCATCTATTCGATCAACAACAATCCGGGCGACGTGATAATGACGGCCTTTTTTGGCCTGGCCGGCTATGCGCTCTATAAATTCGGCTTCGAGCCCGCGCCGCTCTTGCTCGGTTTCGTTCTCGGCAAATTGATGGAAGAGACTTTCCGTCAGGCCATGGTCATTTCGCGCGGGAGTTTCATGACCTTCGTCGAGCGCCCGCTTTCCGGCGCGTTGCTCGCGATTACCGCGGCGATCTTGGTCATTGCCGTCTTGCCGAATGTGCGCAAACGCCGTGAAGAAGCTTTCCAGGAATGATGAGCTTAGGGAGATACCGATGTTGACCAGAATGATCGCCGCAGCCGCGGCCCTTGGCTTAGTCGCCGGCGTGGCGACGGCCCAACCCTATCCAAGCCGTCCCATCACCTTGATCGTGCCCTTCGCGGCCGGTGGGCCGACTGACGTGGTCGCACGCATTGTCGGCGAACACATGTCCAAGACCCTCGGCCAGCAGGTCGTGGTCGAAAATGTCGCGGGAGCGGGCGGGACCACCGGGATTACGCGCGGCGCCACCTCGAAAGGCGACGGCTACACCATCATGATGGGCCATATGGGCACCCATGGCGCGGCGCCGGCGCTCTATCCCAAACTCAAATACGATCCGACCAAGGACTTCGCGCCGATCGGGCTCGCCGCCGGCACGCCGATCCTGATCGTGGCCAAGAAGGACTATCCCGCCAAGGACCTCAAGGAGTTCGTCGCTCACGTCAAGGCGAACGCCGCCAAGGTCAATCAGGCGCATGCCGGCGTCGGTTCGGTGAGCTTCACCACCTGCACTTTGTTCAATCACCAGATCGGCACCAAGTTCACCCAGGTTGCGTTCCGCGGCACGGGGCCGGCGCTCAACGCCATGGTCGGCGGTCAGGTCGACTTCATGTGCGACCAAATCGTCAATCTGGTCGAACAGATCAAGGGCGGCGCGATCCGCGCTTACGCCATTGCGACGCCGGAAAGATCGCCGGCGCTGCCCGACGTGCCGACGACGAAGGAAGCGGGCATGCCCGAGTATGAGGTAAGCGCCTGGAACGCGCTGTTCGCGCCGAAGGATACTCCTGCCGCTATCGTTGCCAAGCTCAACGACGCGCTCGACAAGGCGCTTGACGATCCGGGCACGCGTCAACGGCTTCACGATCTTGGCGGCGTCATTCCGACCAAGGCGGGACGGACATCGGCGTCGCTCGGCAAATTCGTCGAGGCCGAGGTCGCGCGCTGGAATCCGGTGCTCAAGGCCGCGGGCGTGACTGCCGAGTAGCAATGGAATCGGGAACTTCGATCGCGCGATGAGCCTTTCGGTCAAGAGCAAGGTCGAAGTTCCCGAACTGATCGAGAAGAGACGCGGCCAGATCACCCAGGCCGCGCTCGAACTTTTCGGCAAGCGCGGCTATCACAGCACGACCATTCGTGACGTGGCCAAACGCGCCGGCGTCAGCATCGGCACGATCTATCAGTACGTCTCCGACAAGGAGGACGTGCTCTATCTCGTGCTGGTCGAGGTGCTCGACAGCTACAAGCGACGTATCCCGGAAGCGCTGGTCGGCCTGAGCGATCCCTTGGCGCGCTTTCGCGGCGCGGTGCGTGGCTATTGCGCGGTGAATGACGAGAAGGCGGCGGCCACCGTTCTCGCCTACCGCGAGACGAGTTCGCTCCGCAAGGAGCGCCGCGACGCGATCAAGCAACTCGAGACCGAGACCAATGAATTGATCGCCGCCTGCATCAAGGATTGCGTCGAGGCTGGCTATTTCGAACGCGACATCGACGTCGAGCTCCTGACCTACCATGTGGTCATGATGTCGCATGCCTGGGCGCTTAAGGCCTGGCGCTTTCGCGGCCGAATGAGCCTCGATGCCTATGTGGCGCGCGGCCTGAGGCTGATGCTTGGCGGCATCCTCACCGCCCGTGGCAAAAGCGCCTACGCCGATCTCGGCAAGTAAACGCGCGCGTTTTCAATTCCCCTGGAAGACCGGCTTCTTTTTGGCGACGAAGGCTTCGTAGGCGCGCTCGTAATCTTTGGTCTGCATGCAGATCGCCTGGGCCTGGGCTTCGGCCTCGATCGATTCATCGACGCCCATGCTCCATTCCTGGTGGATGCACTTCTTGGTCATGGCATTGGCGAAGGTCGGGCCGGCAGCGAGAGAACCGGCGAGCGCCTGAGCATCGGCCAGGACCGAAGCCGGCTCGCACAGCTTGTTGTAGAAGCCCCAACGCTCGGCCTCGACGCCGTCCATGGCACGCCCCGTATAAAGGAGTTCGGCCGCGCGTCCGGCGCCGATGATGCGGGGCAGGATATTGCAGGCGCCCATATCGGCGCCGGCGAGGCCGACGCGGACGAACAGGAACGCGACCTTGCTTCGCGCCGTGCCGACGCGAAGATCGGAAGCCATGGCGAGGATCGCGCCAGCGCCGGCGCACACGCCGTCGATCGCGGCAACGATCGGCTGCGGGCAGGCGCGCATGGCCTTGACCAGATCGCCGGTCATGTGCGTGAAGGCGAGGAGACCCGCCATGTCGCCCTTGCGTTGCATTTCGACCAGCGGGCCGATGATCTCGTGGACGTCGCCGCCCGAGCAGAAATTCTCGCCCGCGCCGGTGATGACGACATTGGTCACGTCGTCGGTGTAGTTGAGATTGCGGAAGGTGTCGCGAAGCTCGGCGTAGGATTCGAGCGTCAGCGGGTTCTTGCGTTCCGGTCGGTTGAGCGTGATCGTCGCGACCTTGCCACTCAGTTCCCATTTGAAATGCCTGGGCGCGAAGGCCTTGAAATCGATGCCTTGGGGGCGAAAGCGCAAAGCGGTGTCGCTCATCTGATCCTTCCTGTGGTCAAGCGGGGGCTGGGTTGTAGCAATCATTGATGGGTGGGCCAATGCCTTAGCCGGCGAGGGTGAGGCCGCCGCTGACGCTCAGGATCTGGCCTGTGATGTAGTCCGATCTTGGGCCGGCCAGAAAGACGACGGCGTCGGCGACCTCTTGGGGCTTGCCGAAGCGGCGAAACGGAATGGCCTTGGCGAGGGCCTCCTTGAATTTCTCGGGGCGGCTCGCCAGCAGCGGCGTCTCGGTCGGGCCGGGGCAGACGCAATTGACATTGATCCGGTAACGCGCGACTTCGCGGGCGAGCGACTTGGTAAAAGCCATGATGCCGCCCTTGGCGGCGGCATAGGCGGTTTCGCCCGACGAGCCGACGCGGCCGGCATCGCTCGCGATGTTGACGATCTTGCCGTGTCCTTGGGCCACCATCGCGGGCAACAGCGCCTTGGTGAGATGCAGCACGCCGTTGAGATTGCCGGCGACGATGCGATCTGATTCCTCCGGCGATTGATCGACGAAATTCTGCATCGGCCCGAAGCCGGCGGCATTGACCAGGACGTCGATGTGCGGGTGGCGGGCCAGGACCTCGGTCGCGCATTGCAGGATCGAGGCGCGGTCGGTGAGATCGAGCGCGACGAATTCGATCGCCAAACCTCGACGCTGCGCCTCCTCGAGAAGTGCCGCGCCTTTCATCCGATCGATATCCGCGCAGATGACCTGCGCACCCGACTGGGCAAGGGTCAGGACCGTCGCCTTGCCGATGCCTGACGCGCCGCCCGTGACCATGGCAATCATGTGATCGAATTCCATCGGCGCCTCCGTGTCGTTGACCGTCACAATCGTCCGCGCTCCAAGAAAGCGCCGACCAGGCGGCGCGTTTCGGGATCGCTCTGGAGCCGGCGCGTGGCTTCCATTTCGTCGAGAAATCCTCCGCGGCCCGGCTCGGGCGCGACGCGGAGACAGGCTTTCGCCGCGAGGAGTGCGGCGCGGGGCAAGGCCCCTAGTCGTCGGGCGAGGTCGCGCGCGCGGATTTCGATCTCGCTTCGCGGACAGGCCCATTGAATCAGGCCGAGGGCCTCGGCACTCGCACCATCGACAATCTCGGCGCCGAAAACGAGCCGGCTTGCCAGACCGCGACCGACCAAGCGTGCCAGGCGCTGCGTTCCGCCCGCGCCGGGGATCAGGCCAAGGCTGACTTCGGGGAGGCCAAGCTTGGCCTCATGGGCGGCGATCCGAAGATCGCAAGCGAGAGCAAGTTCGAATCCGCCGCCGAGCGCGGCGCCGGCGATTTCGGCGATTGTGATTTGGGGCAGGGTTTCAATCTTGGCGAAGAGGCTTTGAAGGCGGCCGACATAAGCGTAGCTTTGCGAGCCCCCATCATTGGCTTGGAAGCGGGCCTCCATTTCACGAAGGTCAGAGCCAGCGCAAAACACCCTTTGGCGCGAGCGAATGAGCAAGACTTGGCAATCCATCTGTTGGGCGATCGGGTCGATCATTCGATCGATCTCGGCAATCAGGCGGTCGCTCAACGCGTTGACCGGATGCGCGTCGAGAGCAATTTCGGCCACGCCGTGTCCGAGGGTCACGGTGGCGAGGGCCGATGAGGTTGCGTTCGACGTCATTTTCGCCTTGAAATGAGTGAACGATCAATCAGTATTAAAAATACCTCTTTATGTTCTGATTGTCAAGGGAGAGGTTGTCGAACTGCTGTTTCATGGCATGGTCAAGAATTCACCGAGGAGTAACGGCTTTGCAGCGTTTTGTCGGACAAACGATCATAGTCACAGGCGGCGGCGGCGGTATCGGCGGAGCAGCCTGCCGACGCTTTGCCCAAGAAGGCGGACGGGTCGGCGTTCTTGATCTCAATCGGGCCACTGCCGAAGCGACTGCGGCTGCCATCGAAAAAGAAGGCGGGCGAGCGCTGGCGCTGGCTTGCGACATTACCGACCGCGCGAGCGTCGATGCGGCCGTAAGCGCGACCGAGAAGGCGCTCGGGCCGATCGATGTTCTGGTCAACAATGCCGGCTGGGATGTCTTCAAGCTGTTCGCCAAGACCGCGCCGACGGATTGGGAAAAGCTGATCGCCATCAACCTGGTCGGTGCGCTCAACATGCACCACGCGGTCCTGCCGGGCATGATCGAGCGTCGTCGCGGACGCATCGTCAATATCGCTTCGGACGCCGCGCGCGTCGGCTCCTCGGGCGAAGCGGTCTATGCCGCCTGCAAGGGCGGTCTGGTCGCCTTCTCGAAGACCATCGCCCGCGAACATGCGCGCCACGGTATCACCGTCAACGTCGTCTGCCCGGGTCCGACGGACACGGCCTTGTTCGAGGGCTACAAGCAAGGCGCCGGCAATCCCGAAAAATTGGTCGAGGCCTTCACGCGCTCGATCCCGCTTGGCCGCATCGGTCAGCCGGCGGATCTTCCCGGCGCCATAGCGTTTTTCGCCAGCGACGATGCCGCCTATGTCACCGGCCAGGTCCTGAGCGTCTCGGGCGGCCTGACCATGAACGGCTGAAGCCCCAATTTTCCTGGAAAGGTTCCGACATGAACTACCAAGACATTCTCTACGAAGTTCGCGGCTCCGCGGCCTGGATCACCATCAACCGCCCGGACAAGATGAACGCCTTTCGGGCGCGCACCGCCGATGAGTTGATCCACGCGATCGGCAAAGCCGGCTACGACAAAAGCATCGCCGCAATCGTGCTGGCGGGCGCGGGCGACAGGGCCTTTTGCACCGGAGGCGATCAATCGGCGCATGACGGGCAATATGACGGGCGCGGCACGATCGGCTTGCCGATCGAAGAACTGCACGCCGTGATCCGCGACGTGCCCAAGCCGGTGATCGCGCGCGTTCAGGGCTACGCCATCGGCGGCGGCAACGTACTCTGCACGATCTGCGATTTCACCATTGCCTCTGAGAAGGCGATCTTCGGTCAGGTCGGTCCCAAGATGGGTTCGGTCGATCCGGGCTACGGGACTGCCTTCCTTGCTCGCGTCGTCGGCGAAAAGCGTGCCCGCGAGATCTGGTATCTCTGCCGGCGCTATCCCGCCGCCGAAGCCAAGGCGATGGGCCTGGTGAACGCGGTCGTGCCGCATGATCAACTCGATGCCGAAGTCCAGAAATGGTGCGAGGAAATCGCCGAGAAGAGTCCGACCGCGCTCGCCATCGCCAAGCGTTCGTTCAACATGGACACGGCCCATCAGGCCGGCATCGCCGGGATGGGGCTGATGGCGCTCAAGCTCTATTACGACACCGAGGAATCGCGTGAAGGCGTCGCGGCCCAGAAGGAAAAGCGCAAGCCGAATTTCCGCAAATACGCGAAGTAGCGAAAATCCCTTCAGGCGATGTCGTCGAGCGCCGTGCGTTCGCGCGGGAAATAGAGCGTCGCCGTCGTACCCTGACCGGGTTGTGAGACGATTTCGATCCGACCGCCATGCGCCTCGATCAGATGCTTGGTGACAGCCAGACCGAGGCGCGAGCCTTCCTTCTTGCCGATATCGTCGGAGGGATTGGCGGAAAACGGCTCGAAGATGGTCGCCATGGCGGCAGGCGGGATGCCGGGCCCGGTATCGGATATTGCGACCGACAACCCCTTATCGGCCTCGAGCGCGAGCGTCACCGCGACCCTCGCGCCGTCGCCCGAAAACTTGATGGCGTTCGACAGAAGGTTGCCGATCATGCGGTTGATCGAGCGAAGATCGCCATAAAGCTCGGGCAAGACCTCGGGCGCCTGGAATTCAATTGCGATGTTCTTGGTCGAGGCCCGCGGCCGCATTTGACGGATGATCCGGGCGGCGACGTCCTTGAGATCGACCGCCTGATCCAGCAGATCGAACTCGTCCGCCTCGATGCGCGCCATGTCGATGACGTTGCCGACCAGATCGAGAAGGGTGTGGCCGCTGCTGCGGATGTCGCTCAAATATTCGATTCGCTTTTCCGCAACTTGCGGTTCCGTCTTCGGGTTGAGGAGCAGATCCGAAAATCCGATGATGGCATTGAGCGGGGTCCGGAGTTCGTGGCTCATCGACATCAAGAAGCGGTTCTTGGCCCGGCTTGCCGCCTCGATGCGCTCCTTGGCGGCAATGGCATTCTGTTCGGCCTGCCAGGCATTGGTGATGTCGGTGACGAAAGAGATCGCCCGCACCGGACGCCCCCGCGGATCACGGAGAAGTGCGGCCGAGATCTTGAGCCTCACGGCGGTGCCGTTCGGCCTGACGTAGTCGAGCTCGATCTGGCTCGTGCCTTTCCGGCCCAGTTCGCGGCTGAACTCCCTGAGCCGCTTGGCCGATGTCGGCGCGTTCAGAAGGACCGAAGGACGGCCGATCAGCTCATGGCGTTGATAACCGAGCAACTGGCAGAAGGCATTGTTGACCTCGACATAGTTAGTCGTGCGCCAATCGATCATCGAGAAACCTTCGCCGATCAGGTCCAGAATCTGACGAAGTTGCTGGATCGCCTCGTCTCGATAAACGATCTCGCGACGCATGAGCCAGGCCGCAAGAACGACGCCACAAACCGTCCAGACCGCAAAAAGCGTTCCGCTCGAGTCTTGTTCGACGAATAGGAGATGATAGGACCGCTCGACCGTGAAGCCGATCATCAGAACCACCGCGAGCAATACCAAGCCGTTCTTCGGATTCGGAAACCGGTCGTAAATCAGGTTCATGCGGGCCTATCCCCGTTCGCACCCTCTGTCGTTGGCGGCGGGCGCCTGCGAATGCGCCAGAGCGTGAAGACGATCAGGCCGAGCGTGCCCATTGTGACGGTACCGAACAAGCCCTGGGGTCCCCACCACTCCATCGCGCTCGACGAAAAGATCGGCCCGATCATCGAGCCGATCCCCCAAACGAGCATCAATCCACTGGTCATCGCCACCATCTGGTCCTGGCTCACCCGATCGGCGGCATGCGCCAACGCGATCGGATAGAGCGTGAAGGAAAGGCCGCCGTAGATCGCGGCGACCAGCAGCAATAGCCCCGGAAGCGGGCTTGTCCACACCGTGAGTACGAAGGCCAACATCGCGGTGCCACCCGCCGCGACGATCAGGGCATGACGTCGGTCGACGGTATCGGATAGACGCCCGAGCGGATATTGCAAAAGGACATTGCCGAATTGAATTGCCGCCGCAAACATGGCGATTTCGCCCGTCGAGAGGCCTATACGCGCCGCGTAAACCGGACCGAGACCGACGACCGAGGTATTGTTGATGCCTGCTGCCAGGCAGGCGACGACCGCGACCGGCGAGGCCCGCCAGAGCGCCAGCGCCGACATGCCTTTGGCGCCGGCGGTCGAGGGTGCTTCGCCTTTCATCGCCGCGATGGGCAGAATGCAGAGCACGAAGCAGACGGCCGAGATCATGAAATGCGCGAGCCCCATTGGATCGGCCACGGCGAGCAGCAATTGCCCGCCGCCATGGGCGATTTTGTTCGACGTCATGTAGATGCTGAAGACGCGCCCGCGATAAGCGGCCGGAATCTTGAGATTGAGCCATCCTTCCGTGATGACGAAGAAACCGGCGATGGTGAAGCCAGTGACAAAGCGGAGCGCCGACCAATATAGGGGCTCGACCGCGACCGCGAAGGCGATCGTCGCGGCTGCCATCAATGCGGCGAAAGCCCCAAAGCTTTGGACGGGTCCGAGGCGGGAGATGATCCTGCTCGCGATCACGCAGCCGACCAGAAAGCCGACCGAATGCGCGGCGACCACGGTTCCGATCAGGGGCCCCGAAAAACCCTCGAGGTTGAGGCGAACCGAGATGAAGACGGTGAGCAGGCCATGTCCGACCGCGACGACGCCGATGCCCAGGAGCAGTCCACCGACCGAAAGAAGCGACGGGATCATGGCTCGACCCTAAGCCGCCCGAGCCTGTGCGTCGACGGAAATACGTCAGCGCCTTGGGCGTTCGTCGGTAGATCGTGGCAAGATCGGATCGCCGAAAGCGTCGCGCCGAACTTCGCCCGAATCATCATTGGGTGCGATCAGATTCGATCCGACATACTCGTCGCGCAAAGGCGCGCTGCAGCCGGCCGCGAATAGCATCAGGCCGATCGAAAAAATGACGGGCAGCGATGTCGAGTTCACATGACCGCCCGCGGAAGGCGCCTCAGGTCGAGACGTCGACGTTTTGCCCGACACCCGGAGCGGGGGCCGACTTGGCGATCGCCAATGCCTGTTCCGTCGCGGCCGCGACGACCTCAAGGACAGCCGCCTGTTGCTGCTTTTCGCTTTGCATGGCAGCCAGAAACAAAGTCTGGTGAGCGGAGGAGGCGCTTGTGATGTCCATGATCAATCCTCCGAGCTTATTCTAAGTTTCGGATATCGGAGCTTAGCGCCAAAGTGCCTTGGCGTAAATCCGAAACGGGTCTTGGGGCCGTGATCACGATCACGCCCCCGGCAAAGGGGAATTGCGGATTGAAATTTGCCTTTGTGCAGATAGGTTTGGCCCATGCGACGATTTGTCTTTGCGTTCCTCGTCTTGATGCCGGCGTTTCCTGCTTTCGGGTTCGAACCGGTGCGGTTCGATCTGCGCGTGACTTCCGTGGTGCTCGGCTCTCGGGTCTTCGATATTGATGCCTCGGCTTCGATCGATCGCCATTCCTATCTGGTCGAGGCCGTTCTCAAGACTGCCGGCGTGGTCGATGCCCTTGCGAGGAGCGAAGGCGTCTTCAAGGCCCTTGGCAAGGTCGACGCCCAAGGCCTTAAACCAGAACGATTTACCGTGCGCTCTGTCGGCAACGCGGGCGAGCGTCTGGTCGAGTTGGCTTGGGATGCTTTCGGTCTGGCACTGGTCGACGTCAAACCGTCGCCCAGCGAGGAAGATCGCGAAGCCGTCGCGCCCGAATTGTTGCGCGGGACGCAGGACCTGGCGAGCGCTGTCTTGGAACAACTGATGCCGCGCGAAAGCGTCGATCCTTGTCGCGGAACGCTTCGGATATTCGATGGACGTCGTCGCTACGATCTTCACTTGCATTGGGGCACGGACGACATCCTCAAGCCGCATCGCCACGCTGCCTATGCCGGTCCGGCAAAGCGTTGCTTGGCACGCCATGAAAGGCTGGCCGGTTATCTCCGCCAGTACGAGGAACGGAACCGCAGCCAGCCGCCGACGGTCTATACGATTTGGTTGATCGAGCTTCCCGCCCGGAAGATGTATCTGCCGGTACGGTTGCGAAGCGAAGCTTGGTTCGGGAGTTTCAACGCCTATGTCACAAGCGCCAAAGCCAATGGCGCGTCGATCCTGCCGGAGTTGCCGAAGTCCGAATAGATAGGGGCGAAATCAGGGGTGAAAAATGGCTCCGCGGGTAGGATTCGAACCTACAACCTACCGGTTAACAGCCGGTTGCTCTACCGTTGAGCTACCGCGGAACGGTCGAAACGGCGGGCGTCATACCAGAGGCGAGGGGGCGACGCCAGAGGGCAGTTTCGCGATCCGCCATCACGCCTTGCCGACGCTATGCAGGACGATGACGCCGGCGACGACGACGGCTGAAGCGAGAATCCTTCTGCGCCCGAAAGGCTCGCCCAGCAGCCGCGTGCCCATCCAAGCGGCGATGATGACCGACGTTTCGCGAAGCGCCGAGACATAGGTCATGGGCGCGATGGTCATCGCCCAAATCACCGTGCCGTAGCCGACCCAAGCAATGATTCCTCCCGGGATGCCGGTCTTGATCGAGGCACGAAGGGCCGGAAACAAGGCGGCTTTGCGACGCCACAGCGCGATCAGGAAAATCGGAACTGCTTCGCATAGACCGAGCATGGCGACGTAGGACAGGGCATAGCCGGGGCCGGCCGCGCGCGCGCCGAGCCCGTCGATCAAGGTGTAAATCGCAATGGTCACGCCCGTGCCGAAAGCGTAAAGCACCGACCGTCTTTGGCCGATCGGGTTGGCGCCGGATTTGCCAACGGCCAGGCTGAAAATGGCGAGACAGATCACCACGACGGCCGCCGATCCGATGGGGCCCAAGGTCTCGCCGACGATGAAGGCCGAGAACACCGCGACCATCAACGGCGAAGAGCCGCGCGCGATCGGATAGACCTGCGAAAGATCGCCTTGCTGATAGGCCCGGATCAAGAAGACGTAATAGAAGGTGTGGACGAAAACCGAACCGAAGACATAGGGCCACGCCTCCTTAGGCGGAAAGGGAATGAAAAAAAGGCCGACCGCCGCCGCCAGTCCCCCGACGCCTTGAACCATCACCATCATGGCGAGCCGGTCGCCACCCGCCTTGACCAGTGCGTTCCAGCTCGCATGCAAGACGGCTGCGAACATCACCAATATCAAAGCGACGAGCGGGATGCCGTTATCCAACGGGGTCATGGCTTAACGCGTCGCCGGCGCCGTGCCGGTTAGTCGAGCCGGCAAGAGCACCGAAGCCAGCGCCGTGACGACCAGCATCAAGGCCGCGATTTCCTGCCAGCCGACCGGCTCGCTGAGGATGAGGGCTCCGGAAATCGTCCCGACGACCGGGATCATGAGCGTCGAAACGCTCGAAATACCGACCGGCAGCGTATCGACCAATTTGTACCAGGCCCAATAGCAGAAGATGAAACAGGCCAACATGTTGTAGACGACGCCGAATGCGGCGATTGCGCTCAGGTCCAGTTTCGGTACCGGATCGAGGGCAATGGTAAGAATGATGATCGGAACGCCGCCGAAGACGAATTGCCACCCGGTCAAGGTCATGGTCGACATGACCGGGCGGTTGATTTTGAGCATGACCGTGCCGAGGCCCCACGTCACCGCCGCGCCCAGCATCAAGGCCGCGCCGATGGGCGCTTCGCTGATCGCCCGCAGATCACCACCGATCAGAATGCCGATGCCGCAAAGCCCAAGGACCAGCCCGGCGATGCGTCTTAGCGTGAGTTCTTCCTTGAGCCATACGGTGCTGATCGCGGTCGCCCAAAGCGGCATGGTGAAGGCCAGGATCGAGGCGCGTCCCGAAGGCATGAGGGTGACGCCGTAAACCGCGAAGATATTCCAGCACGTAACGTTGAAAAACGATACGCGGACAAACCACCAAGCCGAACCCTTGGGCAACGCGATCACGTGACCGGCCATGCGGGCGAGAGCAAGGCAGCCGATGGCGCCGGCAATGACGCAAAGCGATCGAAATGTCAGGACCGGGACTTCGACCACGGTCAGTTTCATGATCGGCCAATTGATCCCCCAGATGAGGGTCAAGAGCGCGAGGATCGAGAGTTGGCCGGCTGAGACGGACCGAAAGGCGGCGGGGGGAGACATGCTTGGCGCTGCATATCATGCAGGCCTTCGCTTGGCGAGACAGCGGCTTGGTGCTAACCCAAACGGATGCGTGAAGCCCTTAACAACGGTATCGAACGTTTTCGCCGCAAGGCCTTGATCGAATGGCCGCCGCGCTATCGCATTCCGACCGGCGTCGGGCTGGTGATCGGCGGTCTTTTCGGCTGGCTGCCGATTCTGGGCTTTTGGATGCTGCCGCTCGGGCTCGTATTGCTGTCAGCCGATGTCCACGTGCTCCGCAAGCGCCGCCGGCGGATCGTGATTTGGTTCGAACGTCGTCGGCGACGGCGCGACGAGCCGATCAATCGGCCATGATATTGGCGGCCTTGATCACCGCTGCCCTATCGGTTCAGGAGATGGCGTTGGAGGCCGGGGCCGGAATCGAACCGGCGATGCGGGATTTGCAGTCCCGAGCATTACCACTTTGCTACCCGGCCGCGCGAGGTGCCGCGGCTATTTAGGGGCGCGATACTTCTGGGTCAAGCGCGACGGCGGTCATTGCGGCAGGTCGGGGCGGGGTCTATATAGAGTGCAGAGGAGTCGACGACCGATGATCGATTACAGCGTCGCGCGCCATAACATGGTCGAGAGCCAGCTCAAGCCCAACAAAGTGACCGATCCGCGCGTGATCGATGTCATGTCGGCGCTGCCGCGCGAGAGCTTTCTTGCGCAGTCCCTCAAAGGCGTCGCCTATGTCGACGAAGATGTCCAGATTGCGCCCGGACGCTATCTCATGGAGCCGGCCGTCTTTGCGCGCTTGGTCCAAGAGGCGAAGATCGGCCCCAAGGATGTCGTGCTCGAAATCGGCTGCGGCGCCGGCTATTCGACGGCGGTGCTTGCCCGCCTCGCGGCGAGCGTGATCGCCGTCGAATCAGATGCCGCTTTGGCCCGCCAGGCGACCGAAGGCTTGGCCGCCAATGGCATCGACAACGCAGCCGTGGTCGAGGCACCCTTGGGCGACGGTTACTCGCGTCAGGCGCCTTACCCGGTCGTCTTCGTCAATGGCGCGGTGAGCCAAATGCCGCCGCGCTTGCTCGATCAAATCGCCGAGGGCGGTCGCTTGGTCGGGATCGAGCGGAGCAAGTCCTCGGCGCAGGCCGTGCTCTATTCGCGAAATGGTGGCCTGGTTGGCCGCCGTCCGCTATTCGATGCCAATGTTCCTTTGTTGCCGGGTTTCGCGCCGGCGGCGGGTTTCGTTTTTTGAGGTTACATCCGATGCGGAACGTCTTCTTGGGCGGCGTCGCGACTTTGGCGCTCGTCGGCATCGTCACTTCGGCAAGCGCCGAGAGTCTGAACGACGCCCTGATCGCCGCCTACATGAACAACCCGACTTTGGCCGCTCAGCGCGCCGCGCTTCGAGCGACCGATGAAGGCGTCGCGACCGCGATCGCCGGGTGGCGCCCGACCGTGCGTCTCACGGGTACCGCAGGGCGGAGCGAAGTCGATACCCACGCGACGCGCGAGACGGTGATTACGCCCAAGACGCGCAACGTCGAGCTTACGCAGAACATCTATCAGGGTGGGCGAACGCTTTCGGCGATCGATCAGGCCGAATCGAACGTCAAGGCCGGGCGCGCGACCCTGGCTGCGACCGAGCAGTCCGTGCTGCTCGCGGCCGTCACGGCCTATATGGATGTCCTCCGCGATGAAGCGGTGATCGAACTTCGGCGCAACAACGAACTCGTGCTACGCCGTCAACTTGAAGCGACGCGCGATCGCTTCCGCGTCGGCGAGATTACCCGGACCGACGTTGCCCAGGCCGAAGCGCGGCTCGAGCGCGCCGTCTCGGACCGCGTGCAGGCCGAAGGTAACCTGACCTCAAGCCGAGCGACGTATAAGCGCGTCGTCGGCGAGGCGCCGACCAAGCTCGAGCAACCGAATGCCTTGCGCGATCTTCCCGCGAACCAAGAAGAGGCGATCGCGGTCGCCACCTCGGAGAATCCGACCGTCGTCAGCGCGGCGTTCACGGAGGATGCAGCCAAGCATGCGGTCAGGACCGCGGAGGGCGTGATCCTGCCGACCCTCGGCTTTACCGCGACCTGGTCGCGGACGGACGATGCCAGCCAGACGTCGCAGACCGCGACGCGCGATCGGCCAGCGTTCAACCAGACCAACAGCGTCCTGCTCACTTTGACGGTGCCGCTCTATCAATCCGGTTCGGAATGGTCGAGCATTCGAAGCGCCAAGCACACGGCGGCGCAGCGGCGCATCCAAGTCGACGAAGCCAAGCGCAGCGCCATCGAATCAGCGACGCGCGCCTGGGAGGCGTTGACGACCCAACGCGCCGTCATCGCGTCGCGGTCCAAGCAGGTCAGGGCCGCCGAATTGGCGCTCGAAGGCGTCAGGGAAGAAGCAAATGTCGGTTCGCGTACGACGCTCGACGTTCTTGACGCCGAGCAGGAATTGCTCGATGCGCGGGTCGCGCTGGTGACGTCCCGGCGCGACGAATACGTCGCGTCCTTCACGCTCAAATCGGCCATCGGCCGCTTGACCGCGCAGCATTTGGCGCTGCGGGTGCAGCAGTATGATCCCAGCAAGAATTACAAGAGCGTGCGCGACGCCTGGTACGGCGGCAAGGTCGAGGGACAATAGGCGCGAGTCGCCCGCCATCTGGCTTTTTTCCAAGTTGTGACGTAGCCTTTCCGAGCGCGATTCGCGTTGCGCGTGGGGTATCGATTTAGGCATGAGCGGCCCGGAACAAGGTCAACAAGAACCGACGATGGAGGAAATCCTTGCCTCCATCCGCCGCATCATTTCCGAAGACGAAGAACAACCGAAGGCAGCCGAGGCACCGAAACCCGCCGAGCCGCCGAAACCGGCACCACCGCCGCCGCCTCCACCGCCAAAAGTCGAAGCAGCTCCGCCTCCGCCGCCTCCGGTTGCGGAGGCCGTGACCATCGAGGCTGCGCCTCCGCCGCCTCCGCCTCCACCACCGCCGCCTCCACCGCCGCCGCCACCTCCGCCGCCGATGTATCAGCAGCCGGTGATGCAGCAGCCGCCGATGGAGGATGTGCTCGAACTCGATCAGATTATCGACGGCGAGCCCGAGCCCGATTATCGCCTCGTTTCGGACCCGGTCGCCGACGGCGCGTCGCAAGCCTTCGCGCAACTCACCGGCGCTTATGGCATGACGCGCGGCTTGCCTCTCGGCAAGGCGCACAAGACTCTCGAGGAGCTGGTCAAGGAACTTCTCCGGCCGATGCTCAAGAATTGGCTCGACAAGAACCTCAATTCGCTGGTCGAGCGCATGATCGAACGCGAGATCAGCAAGATCGCCGGGCGCGGCGAAGAGGACAACGAGAACGACCTGCGCTAGGCCGCAACGGGCCTCTCCCTTCTTTCGTGCTTTGCCGCTATAAGGGGCGCCCCTGACCCCCTAGCGCCCTCGTTTCTGACCATCATGCTCGACAAGACTTATCGGCCCGCCGAGGTCGAACAGACCCTCTATCAGGCCTGGGAAAACGCCGGCGATTTCGCCTGCCAGCCCGCGTCCAACAAGGCGCCGTATTGCATCGTCATTCCGCCGCCCAACGTCACGGGCAGCCTTCATATCGGCCACGCCCTCAACAATACGCTTCAGGACATCCTGATCCGCTGGCAACGCATGCAGGGGCGCGATGCGCTCTGGCAACCGGGCACGGATCACGCGGGCATTGCGACCCAGATGGTGGTCGAGCGCCAGCTCGCCGATCAGAAGGTCCGCCGCCAAGACCTCGGCCGCGAGAAGTTCGTCGAGCGCGTCTGGCAATGGAAAGAAGAAAGCGGCGGCACGATCACGCGCCAGCTCCGCCGCCTCGGCGCTTCATGCGATTGGGGTCGCGAGCGCTTCACCATGGACGACGGATTGTCGGCCGCTGTACTCAAGGTCTTCGTCGACCTCTATCGCGAGGGCTTGATCTACAAGGACAAGCGTCTGGTCAATTGGGATTGCAAGCTCGAGACCGCAATCTCGGACCTCGAAGTCGAGCAGCGTGAGATCAAGGGACATCTCTGGCATTTTAAATATCCGATCGAGAGCGAAGAGGGGCGCTTCATCGTCGTCGCGACGACGCGGCCCGAGACCATGCTGGGGGATACGGCGGTCGCCGTGCATCCCGACGACCCGCGCTGGAAGTCGCTGATCGGCAAGCATGCGATCTTGCCGCTGGTCGGGCGGAGGATTCCGATCGTCGGCGACGATTATTCCGATCCCGAGAAGGGTACCGGTGCGGTCAAGATCACGCCCGCTCACGACTTCAACGATTTCGAGGTCGGCAAGCGTCATGGGCTCGCGATGGTGAGCGTGCTCGATGCCCGCGGCAAGATGAACGAGAACGCGCCCGAGGCCTATCGCGGCCTCGATCGGTCGGAAGCGCGCAAGCGCGTGGTGGCCGATCTCGAGGCGCTCGGCCTGGTCGACAAGATCGAACCCCATGTCCATGTCGTGCCGCATGGCGATCGCTCGGGCACGCCGGTCGAGCCGTATTTGACCGATCAGTGGTATGTCGACGCGGCGACGCTTGCCAAACCGGCGATCGAGGCGGTCGAGCAGGGCAAGACCGTCTTCGTGCCCAAGCAATGGGAGAACACCTACTTCTCCTGGATGCGCAATATCCAACCCTGGTGTATTTCGCGCCAGCTTTGGTGGGGCCATCAAATTCCCGCCTGGTATGGGCCAGACGGCAAGGTCTTCGTCGCGATGAGCGAGGCCGAGGCCAAGGCCGAAGCCGACAAGCATTACGGCAAGCCGACGACGCTCGCGCGCGATCCCGACGTGCTCGACACCTGGTTCTCGTCG
>Ga0194120_10004418_pt1 | contig 21729 bp, 20 predicted proteins | sample TA2MahCa65mmetaG_FD_148642 | JGI IMG/M metagenome (GOLD analysis project Ga0194120, IMG submission 148642) | Freshwater microbial communities from Lake Tanganyika, Tanzania - TA2015019 Mahale Deep Cast 65m | ecosystem: Environmental > Aquatic > Freshwater > Lake | place: Tanzania: Lake... | reverse complement strand
ACATCGCCCCCGCCGTAGTCCACGCGCTCAACCGTGGCACGGTCAAGGGCAAGAGCGTCAAGGCCCGCCTCCTGGAGGTCGCCGACCCCATCACGGTGCGACCGAAGGCCATTGAACGGCTCCGGGAGAAAGAAGCCCATAAGCTCGATGCGCGCACACCCTTCAACCACCGGGGTGGGCCTCGTGAGGGTCGGGGGTCACGCGGCCTGGACCGAACCTCTGGCCACGCCGCAAACCACCCCAGCACCCGCTCACCCGGCAAACACCCCGGTAAAGGGCCCGGTAAAGGCCCCGGTAAAGACCCCAAAACGCGTTAGTAAAGAACCACGGACAGCCAGACCCCGGAAGCTCGTGAAGGGGGCTGCTGTACGGGGGTTTCTAGGCGGCCTCTTGCAGCGTTCGTGGTCGTCCGATGTGTGCTACTGATGCGCGCCACCGATGCGCGCTACCTTAGCCCGCCAGATCCGCATAACTGGACGCAGTCTCGCGCCAGGTGCCCGGTTGCAGTCCGTCCAGTGTGATCGCGCCGATGGCCTGGCGAATCAGGCGCAAGGTCGGCAGGCCCACATGGGCGGTCATACGCCGCACCTGACGATTCTTGCCTTCACTGATGATGATCTCGAGCCACGCCGTCGGGATCGCCTTGCGAAAACGGATCGGCGGATCACGCGGCCAGAGAGGAGCGACCTCCGCCTCTGACAGACGGCGCACCCGGGCGGGTTGGGTCGTGAAATCGGCATACCGAACCCCCATGCGCAAGGCATCCAGCGCCGGCTCGGTGGGCTCACCCTCCACCTGAACCCAGTAGGTCTTGGGCAACTTGTAACGAGGGTCGGCAATACGCGCCTGCAAGGCCCCATCATCGGTCAACAAGAGCAGGCCCTCGCTATCGGCATCGAGTCGCCCGGCCACATACACATTGGGCCTCTGAATCAGATCAGCCAGGCCGCGCCAGCGCCCCTCCGGCGTGAACTGGCTGAGAAAGCCATAGGGCTTGTTAAGCAAAACCAGGCAAGACATCCGAACGCACCGGCGCGGTAACGGGCCGCAGATCAGGCAAACAGCCGCGCCAGCTCGGTTCCGGGGTCGGCCGCACGCATAAAAGCCTCGCCCACCAAAAAGGTATTCACCCCATGCTCGCGCATGAGGGCCACATCGGCCGGGGCAAGGATGCCAGACTCGGTGACGGCCATGCGCTCCTGCCCAATCATGGAGAGCAGATCCAGCGTGGTCGCGAGACGGGTCTCAAAAGTGCGCAGATTGCGGTTGTTGATGCCCATCAGCGGGGTCTTGAGTGTCAAGGCCTGCTCCAGCTCGGCCGCGTCGTGGCTTTCGACCAGCACCGCCATGCCCAGCTCCAGCGCCAAGGCCTCCAAATCCTGCATGTGTGGCGTTTCCAGCGCGGCAACGATGAGCAGGATGGCGTCGGCCCCCATCGCCCGCGCCTCCCATACCTGGCCCGCATCAATGATGAAATCCTTGCGCAACACGGGCAGGGCGCACGCCGCGCGGGCCTCGATCAGGTAGTCCGCTGCGCCCTGAAAATAGTCGCGGTCGGTCAGCACCGACAGGCAGGCCGCGCCGCCAGCGGCGTAGCTTTGCGCGATCTCGGCCGGGCGAAAATCGGCGCGGATGATGCCCCGGCTGGGGCTGGCTTTTTTGATCTCGGCAATCACGGCGGCCTGCCCGGCAGCGGTCTTGGCACGCAGCGCACCAACGAAATCGCGGGGCGGCGCCGCCTCCGAGGCGCGCGCCTGCAGTTGGGCCAGCGGCGGCAGGGCCGCTATCTCTGCGCGCTTGGTCTCAAGGATACGGGTGAGGATGTCGGACATGGTTCAGGTTTCTTCTACAGGGACGCGCGCAGATAGCGCGGTAAAGAGTTCGTAGGCGATGGTGCCGGCAGCCGCAGCCACTCGTTCGGCCGGCAGCGCGCCACCCCACAGCGTCACCGGGCTGCCGACATGGGCATTGGGGCACGGCGTAAGATCGACACACAACATGTCCATCGACACCCGCCCCAAGGTACGCGTCTCTCGGCCTTCAACCAGAATGGGCGTGCCGGTGGGCGCATGGCGCGGATAACCATCGGCATAGCCACAGGCGACGATACCAATGTTTATGTCCTGCGGAGCCATGAAGGCGTGGCCATAGCCCAGTCCCTCGCCGCGGGCCACACGACGAACCGCAATCAGGCGCGACTCCAGCGTCATCGCCGCTGCCAAGCCCAGATCGGAACCGGTCTGTCCGGCAAAGGGCGAGGCCCCGTACAGCAGGATGCCGGGCCGCACCCAATCGCCCACCACTGCGGGGTAGCGCAACAGGGCCGCCGAATTGGCCAGGCTGACCGGCAGGGCAAGACCTTGCGTACATTCGCTGAAAACCTGCTGCTGCGCCGCAACCCCAATAGCCGGCTCATCGGCCCCGGCAAAATGGGTCATCAGGGTGACGCTCGCCACCGAGGCGCAGGCCTGCAGGGCCGCAAGGGCCGCACGGGCGCGGCTGGCCGGGATACCCAGACGATGCATCCCTGTGTCGATTTTGAGCCAGACATCCAGGCGATGCGGTAACGCGGCCCTGGCCAACAGGGTGATCTGGTCTTCGCGATGAATCACGGGGCGTAAGTGGGCATGGGCCATGGCCTCCAGCTCATCGCCGCTGAAAAATCCCTCGAGGAGAACGATGGGGTGGCTATACCCGGCGTGACGCAATGCCAGGGCCTCGTCGAGCGACAGGACGGCAAATCCATCGGCATTTCGCAAGGCCTCGGCCGCACGCAGGATCCCGTGACCATAGGCATTGGCCTTGATCACCGCCAATACCCGCGCCTGCGGATGGGCCGCCAGAGTGGCCCGCCGCGCCACGCCCAGGTTATGGGTCAGCGCGGCACGATCAATGCGAACAACAAGGGGGCGTTGGGAAAGCATAGGGAAGCGATCAGCCGATTGACATGTCGATCGCGTGGTTCTCGAATCGCGTGTGTTCGCCTAGGAAGGTGAGGCGGACCGTGCCAATAGGACCGTTACGCTGCTTGCCAATGATGAGTTCGGCGGTGCCCCGATCCGCGCTATCGGGGTTGTAGACCTCATCACGATAGATAAACAGGATCAGGTCGGCGTCCTGTTCAATGGCGCCCGATTCTCTCAGGTCCGACATCACCGGCCGTTTGTTGGGGCGCTGTTCAAGGGCCCGGTTCAGCTGGGAGAGGGCGATGACCGGCACATGCAGTTCTTTGGCGAGCCCCTTCAGCGAACGGGAGATCTCGGACAACTCCGTCGCGCGGTTTTCTTCCCGGCCGCTTTGGCTACCGGACATGAGTTGCAGGTAGTCCACCACGATCAGGCCGAGCTTGCCACCGCAGGTCCGCGCCAGACGGCGGGCACGGGCACGCATTTCCATGACAGTAAGACCCGGGGTTTCGTCGATGAAGAGCGGGGCCTCGTCGAGCCGACCCAAGGCATGCGTCAAGCGGGGCCAATCGTCATCCGAGATGCGCCCGGTACGCAGTTTGTGCTGGTCGAGCCGCCCCACCGAACCCAGCATCCGCATGACCAGTTGCGAGGCCCCCATTTCCATGGAGAACACGGCGACCGGTAGCCGGGCATCGAGCGCCACATGCTCGGCAATATTCAGCGACAGGGCCGTCTTGCCCATACTCGGCCGACCCGCGACGATGATGAGGTCGCCCGGCTGCATCCCCGAGGTCCGCGAATCGAGGTCGGCAAAACCGGTGGGTACGCCGGTGACATCGCTATCGGAGTCGCGGTTATAGAGTTCGTCGATGCGATTGACCGCATCGATAAGCAGCGGCTTGATCTCCAGAAAACCGGAAGCGGCACGCGCGCCGGCCTCACGAATCTCGAAGACCTTGGCCTCGGCATGATCGAGAATATCAGAAGCGCTGCGGCCAGCAGGGTTGTAAGCCGCATCGGCAATATCGCCACCGACGGAGGCGAGACGGCGCAACAAGGCGCGCTCGCGCACAATCTCGGCATAGCGGCGAATATTGGCGGCGGACGGGGTATTGGCCACCAGCGAGGCAATATAGGCCAGCCCCCCCACCTGATCGATCTGGTTGTGCGACTCCAGTGCCTCGGCCACGGTAATGGCATCGGCTGCCGCATTCTGATCAATGAGGCGCGCCATCTGGCGCCAAATGGCGCGATGGTCGGCGCGGTAAAAATCCGCCTCGCCGATCAGGTCAACCACCCGCTCCCAAGCGCTGTTGTCGAGCATGAGGCCGCCCAGCACGGACTGTTCCGCCTCGATAGAGTGCGGTGGAAGTTTCAGTCCTGCGAGATCGGTATCCATTGCCATAGCCTCAAGATTAGCCCACGCTGTCGGGTATTAACCTAAGCGGCGCATTCTACACGCCTGCCCCATCCTCACGGCCTCCTCCCAAAAAACAAAAATCCCGCCGACCTTAACAGGGTCGACGGGACTTTTCAGGGTGAGGCTATTACTCGGGTCGAACCGTGACCATGATGTCCACCAGGACATCCGAATGCAACGCAAGGGTCAGCGTGCTCTCACCAATGGTCTTGATCGGGCCGGTCGGCATACGCACCTGAGCCTTGGCCACATCGTGGCCTTCAGCCTTGATGGCCTCCGCGATGTCCGCGTTGGTGACCGAACCAAACAGACGGCCATCCGGGCCAGCCTTCTGGGTCAGCGTCAGAACAAAGCCTTCGAGGCGAGCTGCCTGGGCCTGAGCTGCCGCCAGCTTGGTCGCTGCCAGGGCCTCAAGCTCGGCCTTTTTCTGAGCGAAGACTTCAAGGTTAGCCGCCGTAGCACGACGCGCAATGCCCTTGGGGATCAGGAAATTACGGGCATAGCCGTCCTTAACCTTGACCACATCGCCAAGGCCGCCCAAATTGGTAACTTTTTCCATGAGGATAATTTGCATGATGGGTCCTCTTTAGGCGTGGTGCAGATCAGTGTAGGGCAACAGGGCCAGGAAACGGGCACGCTTGATGGCCGTAGTCAACTGACGCTGATAGTGCGACTTGGTGCCGCTGACGCGGGCCGGCTGAATCTTGCCGTTCTCAGCGATGAATTCCTTCAGGACTTCAACGCCCTTGTAGTCGATCTCTTTAACCTTTTCGACCGTGAAGCGGCAGAATTTACGGCGTCGGAACAGGGCGTTACCGCGCTTCTTGTTTTTGTCCTTGTCGAGGGGTTTACGACGAACGAATGCCATGGTGACTCCTTATACGGTTTCGGTGGCAACAGCGGCGGCATCAACAGTCTTGTCAGACTGCGGCGCCAGCAGATTGCGGGACTTCTCTTCCTTCATCATCGGCGACTGCTCAGTGATCGCTTCGTCGCGCTTGATGGTGAGATGACGGAGGATGGCATCGTTGAAGCGGAAGCCGTGCTCCAGTTCGTTCAGGGTTTCCTGATCAATCTCGATGTTCATCAGCACATAGTGTGCCTTGTGCATCTTCTGGATGCTGTAAGCCATCTGGCGACGGCCCCAGTCTTCGAGACGGTGAATGCGGCCGGAACGACCTTCGATCAAGGTTTTGTAACGCTCGATCATGGCCGGCACCTGCTCGCTTTGGTCCGGATGGACGATAAAAACGATTTCGTAGTGACGCATGGTTTTCCTTTTGGACTAATGGCTTTTGGCTCATGGCCACCGGTCGACAGAGTCTCTGCACGCCGTGTGGCAAGGGTCCGGCAGAGGGTCATCCACCGGAAGACCGCGGATTTTAATGTGGAATCCGTGGGAAATCAAGTCGGTGTCGGAGTCGGAATAACACTGCAACGCGCCCAGCCAAGGCCGGGGCGCCGGGTTTACGACTAAACCACGCAGTCGATGTAATAGCGGCTGGTACCGTTCTCGCGTTCCTTCACTAGGCCGTGCACATCCGTCTCGAAGCCCGGGAATTGGTCGTTGAAGGTGCGCGTGAACTGCAGGTAACGCACGATGGTCGCGTTGAAGCGCTCGCCAGGAATCAGCAAGGGAATGCCCGGCGGGTACGGCGTCAGCAGGATGGCCGTGACGCGGCCCTCAAGCTGATCAATCGCGACGCGTTCGATCTCGCGATGCGCCATCTTGGCAAAGGCATCGGCCGGACGCATGGCGGGCACCATGGCGGACAGATACATCTCGGTCGTGAGGCGTGCCACATCGTTGCTCTTGTACACCTCGTGAATTTGTTGGCAGAGATCCTTGAGGCCAATACGCTCATAGCGAGGGTACTTGGCCACAAACTCAGGCATGACGCGCCACAACGGCTGGTTCTTGTCGTAATCATCCTTGAACTGCTGCAACTCGGTGACCATCGTGTTCCAGCGGCCCTTGGTGATGCCGATGGTGAACATGATGAAAAATGAGTACAGGCCGCATTTCTCGACGATAACGCCATGCTCAGCCAGGTATTTGGTGACGATGGCCGCCGGGATGCCCCAGTCGGCAAAGTCACCGTCCACATCCAGGCCGGGGGTGATGACCGTGGCCTTGATCGGGTCGAGCAGATTGAAGCCATCCGCGAGCTGACCAAATCCATGCCAGCGTTCGCCGGGCTTCAACATCCAGGCCTCGCGTTCCTCGATGCCCTCCTCAGACAGATCATCCGGGCCCCACACCTTGAACCACCAGTCGGCGCCCCACTCCTCGTCCACCTTGCGCATGGCACGGCGGAAATCCAGGGCCTCGGCAATCGACTCTTCGACCAGGGCGGTCCCGGCCGGTTCTTCCATCATCGCCGCCGCCACATCGCAGGAGGCGATAATGGAATACTGCGGCGAGGTTGAGGTGTGCATCAGATAGGCCTCGTTGAACACATCGCGGTCGAGCTTCCGGCTTTCCGAGTCCTGCACCAGGATCTGCGAGGCCTGACTCAAGCCCGCCAGCAGCTTGTGGGTGGACTGCGTGGAAAACACCACCGATTCCTGGCAGCGCGGCCGATCGGCGCCAATGGCGTGATAGTCACCGTAAAAATCGTGGAAGGCCGCGTGCGGCAACCAGGCCTCATCGAAATGCAGGGTGTCGATCCGGCCATCAAGCATCTCCTTGATTTCTTCTACATTGTAGAGAATGCCATCGTAGGTGGATTGCGTAATGGTCAGCACCCGCGGCTTGGCCGACTTGTCGCTCGCGAACGGATGCGCCGCAATCTTGGCCTGAATGTTCTCCCACAGAAATTCACTCTTCGGGATCGGGCCGATGATGCCGTAGTTGTTGCGCGTCGGCATCAGAAAGACGGGGATCGCCCCCGTCATGATGATCGAGTGCAGGATCGATTTGTGACAGTTGCGGTCAACGACCACGATATCGCCCGGCGCCACGGTCGAATGCCAGACGATCTTGTTCGAGGTTGAGGTTCCGTTGGTCACAAAAAACAAATGGTCGGCGTTAAAGATGCGCGCCGCATTGCGCTCGGAAGCGGCCACCGGACCGGTGTGATCCAGCAGCTGGCCGAGTTCCTCAACCGCGTTGCAGACATCGGCGCGCAGCATGTTTTCGCCAAAGAACTGGTGGAACATCTGCCCCACCGGCGATTTCAGGAAGGCCACACCGCCCGAGTGACCCGGGCAGTGCCACGAGTAGGAACCATCGGCTGCATAGTGCGTCAAGGCGCGGAAAAACGGTGGCGGCAGGCTATCCAGATAGGCCGTCGCCTCGCGTTTGATATTGCGGGCGATGAACTCCGGCGTGTCCTCGAACATATGGATGAAGCCATGCAACTCGCGCAGGACATCGTTGGGAATATGGCGGCTGGTCCGCGTTTCGCCATACAGGAAGATGGGGATTTCGGCATTGCGCTGACGGATCTCACCGACAAAGCCACGCAGATCCGCAATGGCCTTTCCGGTGGCCGCCTCGGACGAAAACTCCTCATCGTCGATCGACAAGATAAAGACCGAGGCGCGACTCTGCTGCTGGGCAAAGGAGCTCAAGTCACCATAACTGGTCACTCCCAGCACCTCCAGGCCCTCTTTTTCGATGGCCTCGGCCAACGCACGAATCCCTAAACCCGAGGTGTTTTCGGAACGAAAGTCTTCGTCAATGATGACGACGGGGAAACGAAAACGCATGGCCAGCGCTCCAGTAGCGGTAAGAAAGTGCGCGGATTATAGAAATTCCCGCGCGCTGTTGCGTTAAATCTTCGGCAGCGTCACGCCGGTCTGCCCTTGGTATTTGCCACCACGATCACGGTACGAGGTTTCGCAAACCTCATCCGACTCGAAGAACAACATCTGCGCGACGCCCTCATTGGCATAAATACGCGCCGGCAGCGGCGTGGTGTTGGAAAACTCCAGCGTCACATGGCCCTCCCACTCGGGCTCCAAGGGGGTGACATTGACGATAATACCGCAGCGCGCATAGGTCGATTTACCCAGGCACACCACCAACACATTGCGCGGGATGCGGAAGTATTCGACCGTACGCGCCAGCGCAAACGAATTAGGCGGAATGATGCACGAATCGCCATCCACCTCGACAAAGCTGGAGGGATCGAAGTGCTTGGGATCAACGATGCTGCTGTTGATGTTGGTGAACAACTTGAACTCGCTGGCGCAACGGACATCGTAGCCGTAGCTGGAGGTGCCATAGGAGACGATTCTTTCGCCGTCACGGGTCTTGATTTGGCCCGCCTCGAAAGGCTCGATCATGCCGTGCTCACGCGCCATGCGGCGTATCCAAAGATCGGATTTGATGCTCATAGGTCAGCTCTGTCATCGAAAAATAAAAACCGCGCCGGCAACCCGGCGCGGTTCGTATCCTACCAGCTAGTGTCCGCTTAGGTATTCTGAATCACGATGCTGGGGAACTTGGCCGAGTGATCGACGGCAAGATCGCCCACCTTGACCGCCACGCGGCGGGCGATGCCGCGATAGATTTCGCTGATCCGCGATTCCGGTGCGGCGACCACGGTGGGCTTACCGGCATCCGTTTCCTGACGGATGCGCATGTCCAACGGCAGGCCACCCAAAAACTCGGCGCCGTAGTCATCACACATCTTCTGGCCACCGCCAACGCCAAAGATGGGCTCTTCGTTTCCGCACTTGGAGCAGATGTGCAGACTCATGTTCTCGACCACGCCGAGAATAGGAACGCCCACCTTCTCAAACATCTTCAGGCCCTTGCGGGCGTCGATAAGCGCAATATCCTGCGGCGTGGTGACGATCACCGCGCCCGTCACCGGTACCCGCTGGGCCAGCGTCAGCTGGATATCACCCGTACCCGGCGGCAGGTCAACAACCAGGTAATCAAGGTCTTTCCACTGGGTGTTATTGAGCAGTTGCTCCAACGCCTGGGTGACCATGGGGCCGCGCCAGACCATCGGCGTGTCGACATCAATCAGGAAACCGATCGACATGGATTGCAGGCCATGCCCCATCATCGGTTCCAGCGACTGGCCGTCCGTCGATTCGGGGCGACCGGTAATGCCCAGCATGGTGGGCTGCGACGGGCCATAGATGTCCGCATCGAGCATGCCAACCCTGGCGCCTTCGGCCGCCAGCGCCAAAGCCAGGTTGACGGCGGTAGTGGACTTGCCGACGCCGCCCTTTCCAGAGGCCACCGCAATGATGTTCTTCACGCCGTTGACCAGCTTCACACCCTTTTGGACGCTATGCGCGACGATCTTCCAGCTCACATTGGAGGTCACGGAGCCCACACCGGGAATGGCCTTGATGGCACCGTCCACCATGGATTGGATCTCAGCCAACACCGTTTTGGCCGGGTAGGGCAGAACGACATCCAGCGTCACCTGACCACCGTCAACCTTGATGTTGCGGGCCGACTTGGTGCTCATGAAATCCTTGCGGGTATTGGGGTCGATCAGCGCTTTGAGAGCAGCTTGCACTTGTTCTACGGAAACGGACATCAAAAAACCTCAGATAAACAACACAAAAAATGCGGGCACAACACCCGGAACAGACGGATAAATGGGGACGCCGGGTGACATCTCAAGTCACCACCCGCCCCAACCCCGTCAGGGCCAATGCTTGACTATTTTACTCGGAATTGGTCGGGCCGGGAAGTCCGTCAGGATCGCAACCCGTAATCAGTCGTTTAATTCTTGATGGATATCAACAAAGTTCGCCGCCGTCGCCAGATGCGGCATGGCTGACCCAAGCTGACGGCTGATTTGGGACAGGGAAAAGAGGCCGCGGACCAATTGGCCACGGTCCTGACCACGCTCCACGACCATGGCGTGCTGGCGGCCCTGTTTTTGCAGGGTAGCCACGACGCTGCCCACCGAGGCGCCCTTCAAATCCTCCACGCACAGGCACTCCAGTCGCTCACGCGGCGTCATCACATCCTTGACCAACACATCTTCGTAGGGAATGCCCTGGCTGCGGGTCACCTGCATAGGTTTCTCCCCGGTCAAGTCAGTCGCCGTGATCAGGCCCAGGATCGCATTTTCATTGTCCACCACCAGGAGGAGGCGAACGCCACGATGGATCATCTTTGCCCGTGCCGCCTCCACACTCTCCAGCGGAAAGATGGTGTAGGCCGTCGTCCGGGTGAAATCGGTCATGACCTCGGTCGCCGGATCCTCGAGTTTCACGCTCTCTGGCAACACCTGAAACGGTTTGTGAAAGGTGGCCCCTCTTTGCAAGGGCACAATGGGCAGGCTGCGGGTCATGATCAAACTCCTCTTCTCAGGCCGCGCGCGGATGATGCGCGTTCGGGTGTTTATTCAGGTGACCCAAATGCCGTTCCAACTCGCCGAGGGCCAGGCGGTAAACCTCTTGTTTGAAATCGACCACCTCACTGGCAGGTTGCCAATAGTCATGCCAACGCCAGGCATCAAATTCGGGGTGATCGCTCGCACGCAGCCGGACATCGCAATCCCGTCCAACCAGTTTCAGCAAATACCATATCTGCTTCTGGCCCCGATAAATCCCGCGCCAGTCACGCTTGATCCAGGACTGCGGCACATCGTAACGCAACCACTCCCGGGTCCGCCCAAGAATGGTTACATGCTGAGGCAACAGCCCCGTTTCTTCCTGTAGTTCACGGTACATCGCCTGCTCTGGCGTCTCACCTGACTTGATCCCGCCTTGCGGAAACTGCCAGGCGTCTTGTTTGACGCGCTTGCCCCAGAACACCTCACCACGGGCATTACACAGCACGATACCGACATTGGAACGATATCCATCCCGGTCGATCATGGCCGACATCCATCAATAATTCACTGTGCCGGATTCTCCCATCACAACGGCCACTTGCAAAGCCTCAAATAATCGAGTCCTGCATCCTGTTTATCGACTCCGAGGTCACACGATCCAGCAACGCCCCCAAATCAAAATGCCAGGTGGCCCCTATAGCCGCGGCCCGCGCGCGCAGGGTTGCCCACGCCAGATCGCCCCAGCCCCCCCGTGCCGCAAACAACAGCAGATTCCCTTTCTGCTCCGTGGGCAGGACCAGCGCGGGCGAAGCAAACGCCATCTCGATCGCCTCGCGGTACAGATGGAAACGACCCTCCTCGGCCCACAGATTGAAGACCGCCACGCCCCCCGGCCGCAAGGCTCCCGCACAGCCGCGATAAAACTCCGGGCTGGACAGCGCCTCGACAATGCGGCGGCGATCGTAACCGTCGACGATCATGGCATCCAGACTACGATGCTGGGCGGCCACCCACGCCGCGCCATCATCAAGGATCACCCTCAGGCGTTCATCATCCGCTGGTAAATGGAAAAAGGAACGCGCGGCCGCCACCACTTCTGGATTGATCTCCAGCGCCGTCAGGCAACTTTCGGGCAAATGCCGGTGGATAAACTTGGCCAGCGAGCCACCGCCCAAACCAATCAACGCAATGTCCTGCGGATTCAGATGCAGAACGGCAAACAACATCGCCGCACGCGTGTATTCCAGCTCCAGTGCGAACGGGTCACGCACCCGCATCACCGACTGCGCCACCCCGCCGGCAAAGTGCAAGGTACGCAAACCGCGTTGTTCACTCACCTCCACAGGGTCGTACCGCAGCGAACGGTTTTCGTGCGTACGCCCATCGCGTCGTGGTCTCTCTGTAAAACGCTTCATGCGGTTAAAATCCGGGTTCTTGAAAAGGGTTCCATTATGCGCATTTCACAGTTCTTTCTCTCCACCAGCAAGGAGGCTCCCTCCGAGGCCGAGCTGGTTTCACACCAGTTGATGCTCCGCGCCGGGATGATTCGGCGGCTGGGTTCCGGGCTTTATACCTGGATGCCGCTTGGGCTCAAGGTGTTGCGCAAGGTCGAGGCCATTGTGCGCGAAGAAATGAACCGTGCCGGCGCCATCGAGCTGCTCATGCCCGCCATCCAGCCCGCTGAATTGTGGCAGGAATCGGGCCGCTGGGCCGTGTTTGGACCGCAGATGCTCAAGATTAAAGACCGTCACGAACGCGATTTCTGCTTCGGCCCGACGCATGAAGAGGTCATCACCGATGTCGCCCGCCGCGAGCTGAAGAGCTACAAACAGTTGCCCGTCAATTTTTATCAGGTGCAAACCAAGTTCCGCGACGAGATCCGGCCGCGTTTCGGGGTGATGCGTGCGCGCGAGTTTCTGATGAAGGATGCCTATTCCTTCCACGCCGACACCGACAGCCTGGATGCCACCTATCGGGTCATGTACGACACCTACAGTCGCATCTTCACCCGTCTGGGCCTCAAGTTCCGCGCCGTGGCCGCAGACACCGGCGCGATTGGCGGCTCCGGCTCCCACGAGTTTCATGTCCTGGCTGACAGCGGCGAGGATGGCATCGCCTTCTGCCCGGCCTCTGACTACGCCGCCAATGTGGAGATGGCCGAGGCGCTGGGCCCCGATGCCGCGCATGCCGCCGCCAGCGAAACACTGCGTGAGGTGGATACGCCCAAGCAAACCACCTGCGAGGATGTCGCCGCGCTGCTGGGCATTCCGTTGCAACGCACGGTCAAGCTGCTTGCAGTGATCGCCCAGGAAAGGCTGCACATCCTGCTGATTCGCGGCGACCACAGCCTGAACGAGGTCAAGGCCGGCAAGGTCGAGGGGCTGGCCGATTTCCGTTTTGCGACGGAGGCCGAGATTCGTGCCGCACTGGCCTGCCCACCAGGTTTTCTCGGTCCGGTCGGCATTGATCGTGGCCAGATCCGCGTCATTGCCGACCGCAGCGTGGCCGGCATGAGCGACTTTGTTTGCGGCGCCAACAAGGCGAAGTTTCACCTCGCGGGGGTCAACTGGGGCCGCGACCTGCCCGAACCGGATCTCGTCGCTGATATCCGCAATGTCGTCACGGGCGATCCCTGTGCCGACGGCCACGGCCCGCTGGAACTGTGCCGGGGTATCGAGGTCGGTCACATCTTCAAGCTCGGTACCAAATACTCGGAATCCCTGCAGGCGCAGTTCCTGAATGCCGAGGGTACGCGGCAAAACTTTGTCATGGGCTGCTATGGCATCGGCGTCTCACGCATCGTGGGGGCGGCCATCGAACAAGGCCACGACGAGCGCGGCATCATCTTCCCGCGCGCCCTGGCGCCCTTTGACATCGTCATTGTGCCGATGGGCTACCACCGCAATGCCGAGGTCAAGGCGGCTGCCGACCAGTTGTACGCCGACCTGCAAGCGGCCGGGATTGATGTCGCCCTGGACGACCGCGACGAGCGCCCCGGCGTGATGTTTGCCGACCAGGAGCTGATCGGCGTGCCACACCGCGTCGTCGTCAGCGAGCGCGGACTGAAGGACGGCAAGCTGGAATACAAGGGCCGCCGCGATGCCGAGGCCAGCTTCCTGGCGACCGCCGAGGCCGTGGCCGATCTGCTAAGCCGGGTGCGTGGCTAATCACCACGCCCGGCCAGACCCGCGGGGTTCAGACGGCGATGCGCCTGAGCCACGCCAGGTCGACCACCCCCTGCTCGCCCTGGCCATAACCATCCAGACGCACAAAGGGTGAGCCGGGTTCACCCAGATCACTCAGCACCGCCAGCGCGCCCGAAAAGTCGTGATCGTGGGTGTAGTCATTCACCGTCACCACGGTGCGCAGACCGGCCCCCAACGAGGAATTAATGCCATTTTCAGAATCCTCGAAGGCCACACAATCGCCCGCCTTGAGGCCAAGTTGTTCCAAGGCCCAGATATAAATATCCGGTGCGGGTTTCTTGGCGGGGACAATGTCGCCCGCCGCAATGACCTCAAACCAGCCCGGTCCCTCCTCGCCCAAGGTGCTCCTGAGCAAGGCGGTGACATTGGCAGGCGTGGTGGTGGTGGCAATCGCCAGACGCAGACCCGCCGCGCGAGCCTCATCCAGCAGCCGCCGCACACCGGGGCGTAGCGGAATCAGGCCCTCGGCCATCATCTGCGTGTAATGCCGCGTCTTGGCCTGATGCAATTCGGCCACCAGGGCATCAAAGTTGACCGGCCGCTGATAGTCCATATTGAACTGATCGACATAGAAGCGGATCCGCTCCTTGCCACCGGTCACCGCCAGCAACTCACCATACAGGGCCACATCCCAGTCCCAGTCGAGACCAAATTCGCGAAAGGCCGCATTAAACGCCGGGCGATGGCCATCACGCTCGGTATCGGCCAGCGTACCGTCCACATCAAAAATCAAGGCTTGCAACATTGAGCACTCCATAGCCCCCGATAGGGGCCCCTTTCCATGTCAGATTGAATACAATGGTAAACCAACTCAGCCCATACCAAACCCATTTTGACCACAGCACACCTACTTCACGCACGCCACCATAGCCCGGCCTTCGATACCCTGTTTGGCGGCACGCTCTACAGCATCCTGGCCTGGGAACAACTGGGTGCCTTTTGGCAACGCGTTGATCGTGACGCGGGTTGGTATCTCTACGCGGTTGGCGAGGCACGCCCGGAAGACCCGGCTGACAGCGCGCATGTCGAAACCTTCATCCGCGAAATCGATGCGCTGTTACGCCGCGATCACGACGAGTCCTATTGTGGCATTGTCTATGCAGACAATCTGGACTCACCCAGTCTTATCAAGATTTACGACCCGCATCACCTGGGCAGCTCCTGTGGCTCGGCCGGTTACAAGATTCTACCCGGCTGGGTCATGAGCCGAGTCCCCCCCTCTGATCTAACCCCCGAACACATCGTCCCGCAAAACCGGCGCCGCTGGTGGCAAGGGTTTCTGAGCAGCATCGGCCTAGGCTAGCCACACCCCTGCGACCCAAACAAAAAGGCGACCGGAGCCGCCTTTTTGGCATGGGCCTTGCCACTTACTCCGCCGGAGTCTCCTCCGCCGCAACCGCCGGAGCCAGCGGTCGCTCGATCAGCGCCTTGGCAGACAGCTTAACGCGACCCCGATCATCAATCTCGAGGACCCTGACCCGCACGGTCTGGCCTTCCTTGAGATGATCGGACACGGCGTTAACCCGCTCGTGAGCAATCTGCGAGATATGCAACAGGCCATCGCGGTTGGGGATCAGATTCACAAAGGCGCCGAAGTCCGTGATCTTGATCACCGTGCCCTCATAGATCTGGCCGATCTCGACCTCTGCGGTAATCTCGGCGATACGCTTCTTCGCCAACTCACCGGCCTCGTTGCTGGTGGTGGCAATCTTCACCGTACCATCATCGGTCAGTTCAATCTGGCAGCCCGTTTCTTCCGTCAGGGCGCGAATCACCGCACCGCCCTTGCCGATAACATCGCGAATCTTGTCCGGATTGATCTTGAAAGTGATGATGCGCGGCGCGTACTGGCTCATCTCATGCGGCTGCGCCTCGGCCTGGTTCATGATGCCCAGGATGTGCAGACGGCCTTCACGCGCCTGACGCAGGGCGACATCCATGATCTCCTTGGTGATGCCTTCGATCTTGATGTCCATCTGCAGGGCGTTGATGCCGTTGGCCGTGCCGGCCACCTTGAAGTCCATGTCGCCAAGATGATCCTCGTCCCCGAGGATGTCCGTCAGCACCGCAAAGCGATTGCCTTCCTTGATCAGGCCCATGGCCACACCCGCCACATGCGAGCGCATCGGCACACCGGCATCCATCATCGCCAGCGAACCGCCACAGACCGAGGCCATGGAGGATGAACCATTGGACTCGGTAATCTCGGACACCACGCGAATCGCGTAGTCAAAATCCGCCGCGGCCGGCAGACAGGCGGTCAGTGCCCGCTTGGCCAAACGGCCATGGCCAATCTCGCGGCGCTTCGGAGAACCGGTGCGACCCGTTTCGCCGGTGGCAAAGGGAGGCATGTTGTAATGCAGCATGAAGCGATCGCGATACTCGCCAGTCAAAGCATCAATGGTTTGCGCATCACGCATGGTGCCCAGCGTGGCAACCACCAGGGCCTGCGTCTCACCCCGAGTAAACAGGGCCGAGCCGTGGGTACGCGGCAGCACGCCGGTACGAATCGTGATCGGACGCACGGTGCGGGTGTCGCGACCGTCAATGCGCGGCGAACCCTCGAGAATCCGACCGCGAACCACCTTGGCCTCCAGGTTATGGAACTCGTTCTTGACCGCATTGGCGGCCTCAGTATCCATATCGGCGGTAATCATTTGCGCGAACACGCGGGTACGCACCTCATCCACGGCCGACTGACGCGCCTGCTTTTCGCGAATCGAATAGGCCCGATTCAGGTCGTCACCACAGAGGGAGCGCATCTGCTCGATCATGGCGGTTGGCGGCACGGGCGCCTGCCAATCCCAGAGATCCTTGCCCACCTCATCGACCATCTCGTTGATGGCATCGATGGCAACCTGCATCTGGTCATGGCCAAACACCACTGCACCCAGCATGACATCTTCCGACAGCTCATCGGCCTCGGACTCGACCATCAGCACGGCCGCATCGGTACCGGCCACCACCAGATCGAGCTTGGAATTGGCGAGATCCGAAAGATCGGGGTTGAGGATGTATTGCCCGTCAACATAGCCCACGCGCGCAGCGCCGATCGGGCCATTGAACGGGATACCGGAAATGGCCAGCGCAGCGGAGGCGCCGATCAAGGCCGGGATATCCGCCGGGACATCCGGGTTCTGCGACATCACCGTGGCGATGATCTGAACCTCGTTGTAGAAACCATCCGGAAACAGCGGACGCAGCGGACGATCGATCAGGCGCGAGACCAGAATCTCGCCTTCAGACTGCTTGCCCTCGCGGCGGAAGAAGCTGCCGGGGATGCGGCCAGCCGCATAGGTCTTTTCCTGATAGTCAACCGTCAAAGGAAAGAAATCCTGACCTGGCTTGACATCATGCTTGCCCACCACAGCGACCAGCACCACGGTATCACTGCAATTAACCATCACGGCGCCATCGGCCTGACGAGCAATCTCGCCGGTCTCCAGGGTCACCTGATGCTTGCCGTACTGAAAGGACTTTCTGACAACTGAATTCACGCTTACCTCGTCACATCAAGGGTCTTGGGTTGTCCACGCACGGTGGCGTGGCGTATGGACAGCAATCAGCGCAACGCCCAGCGCTGCGACACCATCGCAAATTACTTACGCAGGCCCAAGCGCTCGATCAAGGTACGGTAGGCCTCGACATTACGCGACTTCAGGTAGTCGAGCAGACTGCGACGCTGCGACACCATCTTCAGCAGGCCACGACGGGAATGGTGATCCTTGACATTGACCTTGAAGTGGCCCGTCAGGTCATTGATACGAGCGGTCAGCAGCGCAATCTGGACTTCGGGCGAACCCGTGTCACCCTGAGCACGCTGAAAATCCGCTACGGTTTGCGCCTTTTGCGCCGTGGTAATAGCCATTTTTTTCATCTCCAACAGAAAGCGGTGGATTGTACCGCCAAAAACCTTTATTTCTCAAGCCGTTTCTTATGCGGCTGGGCCCCTCGTCACCAGTCGACGCGGGGCCAGTTTGCCCTCCTCGTTGACCTCAGCCACGCCCAGCAAGGCCCCGTCCGGGGCATAGACCGCCATGACAGCACCCACCTGAAGACCGCTGCGCCAAATTGCTTGACCATGACCAAACTGCCAGGCCGAATCCAGATCCAGATCAAGGCGCGGCACATCACCCAACAAACAATCGACCGGCCACAAGCGGGTATCGCGCTCTTCTTCCGTCGCCGCTTCCAGAGTCGGCAAATCCGTACCCGCCGCCAGCCGGAAGGGACCCACGGCCTCACGCCGCAGCGCCAACAAATAGGCCCCGCAACCCAGCGCCGCTCCGATATCCTCGGCCAGGGTCCGCACATACAGACCCTTGCCGCTATGCACCCGAAGGGTCAGGCGGTCCTCTTTTAAGGCGAGGAATTCAATGCGGTGCACCACCACGGGGCGCGCCTCGCGCTCGACGGTTTCACCGCGCCGCGCATATTCATACAACGGCCGACCATCGCGCTTCAAGGCCGAATGCATGGGCGGCACCTGCAGGATGTCGCCGGTAAATTGCGGCAACACCGCCTCCACCGCCAGACGATCCGCCGTGACGGGGAGCGTTGCAATGACCTCACCCTCCGGATCGGCCGTCGTCGTGCGCACCCCAAGCTGGATCTCAGCCAGATAGACCTTGTCGGCATTGAGCAGGAACTGGGAAAACTTGGTGGCCTCGCCCAGGCAGATGGGCAGGAGGCCGCTGGCAAAGGGGTCCAGGGTCCCGGTATGACCCGCCTTCTCTGCGCGCAATAACCATTTGACCTTCTGCAAGGCCGCATTGGACGACCAGCCAATCGGCTTGTCGAACAACAGAACCCCATCAATACGCCGACGGCGACGCGGTACGGCCGTCATTATGGGTGGTCGGGATGCTTGTCGGGGCTGGCGTCAACCTCGGCCTGCGCGTGACGCTGGTCCTCCGCCACAGCCTGATCAATCAGGTGCGACAAATGCGCCCCGCGCTCGATTGAAACATCGTAGACAAAGGTCAGCTTGGGTACGGTGCGCAGGTCCATGCGCTGCGCCAACTGGCTGCGCATAAACCCGGAGGCACGCTCCAGGGCCTTGGCCGCCAAGGCCGGATCGCCCTGCAGCAAGGTAAAAAAGACCTGCGCATGTTCAAGGTCCCGCGCCACGCGAACGGCAGTAAAACTGACCCCCGCCGCACGCGGATCACGCAACTCACGGGCGCAGATCAGCGCCAGTTCATGGCGAATCTGCTCCTCAATGCGTCGTGACCGTGCCGTGGCCATACTCTCGCGCCGCTCGCCTTAGAGCGTACGCGCCACCTCGATCACCTCGTAGCACTCCAACTGGTCGCCTTCCTGAATATCGTTGAAGCCCTTCAGCGACAAACCGCACTCAAAGCCGGCCTTGACTTCCTTGACATCGTCCTTGAAGCGCTTGAGCGAGTCGAGGTCGCCATCGTGAATGACCACATTGGCCCGCAACACCCGCACACGGGAGGCGCGCTTGATCTGACCTTCCTGAACCATACAGCCCGCCACCGCACCCACCTTGGGGATCTGGTAGACCTGACGAATTTCTGCCAGACCGAGCTGGACCTCGCGTTTTTCCGGCGAGAGCAGGCCAGAAAGCGCTGCCTTCACATCATCTACAGCCTCATAAATGATGTTGTAGTAACGAATGTCGATCCCCTCGTTCTCGGCCAATTTGCGCGACTGTGCGTCGGCGCGGACATTGAAGCCAATGAGTACGGCCTTCGAGGCAATAGCCAGATTGACATCTGACTCGGAGATGGCGCCCACGGCCGCATGAATAATCTGAACACGAACCTCGTCAGTCGACAATTTTTGCAGCGCGTGTTGCAGGCCTTCATGCGAACCTTGCGCATCGGACTTAATGATGACGGCCAGGTTCTTGACCTCACCGCTGGCACCCATGGTGTCAAACAGGTTTTCCAGCTTGGCCGCCTGCTGACGGGCCAGCTTCACATCCCGGAACTTGCCCTGACGGAACAGCGCAATCTCACGTGCCTTGCGCTCTTCAGCCAGGATCAGGACATCTTCGCCCGCGTTCGGAACATCGGAAAGGCCCTGGATTTCCACCGGAATCGAAGGACCCGCCTCGGTAATGGCGCGCCCGTTTTCATCCACCATGGCGCGCACCCGACCAAAGGCCGTACCAGCCAGCATCACATCGCCACGCTTCAGGGTGCCCGACTGCACCAGCACAGTCGCTACCGGGCCCCGACCCTTGTCGAGGCGTGATTCGATCACGATCCCCTTGGCCGGCGCATCCACCGGCGCCTTCAATTCCAGCACCTCGGCCTGCAACAGCACGGCGTCCAGCAATTCATCAATGCCCATGCCGGTCTTGGCCGAGACCTCGACGAACTGGGCGTCACCGCCCCACGACTCGGGCACCACGCCTTCGTTGGAGACCTCCTGACGAACCCGCTCGGGATTGGCATCCGGTTTGTCCGACTTGGTGATTGCCACGACGATGGGCACATTGCCAGCCTTCGCGTGATGGATGGCCTCCTTGGTCTGCGGCATCACGCCATCATCAGCGGCCACCACCAGAATCACGATATCCGTGGCCTTGGCTCCCCGCGCCCGCATCGCCGTAAAGGCCTCGTGACCCGGCGTATCGAGGAAGGTGATCATGCCCTTTTCGGTCTCCACATGGTAAGCACCGATGTGTTGCGTAATGCCGCCGGCTTCACCATGCGCCACTCGCGCCTTGCGGATGTAGTCCAGCAGGGAGGTCTTACCATGGTCCACATGGCCCATGACCGTCACGACCGGGGCCCGCGGCCTCTGTTCGGCATCCTTGTTTTCCAGGGCCAGATCGAGGAAATCCTCGGGGGTGTCGCTGGACGCTGCCTTGCCGATATGGCCCATCTCCTCGACCACGATCAACGCTGTCTCCTGATCCAGGATCTGGTTGATGGTCACCATGGAACCCATCTTCATGAGCACCTTGATGACCTCGGCCGCCTTAACCGACATCTTGTGCGCCAGATCCGCAACCGAAACAGTCTCCGGAACCACGACATCGCGCACGATGACCTCGGCCACGGGGGCCGGGGCCGACTCATGCGTCCCCCGTCCACCACGGCCACGCGCGCCCCCCTTGGAGCGCCAGTTGCCATCGGTCGATCCCGCACTACGGGTAGGGATACCCTTCTTGGCGGTTCGATTCTCTGTCTCAGGACGCACGGCCGGTGCCCGACCCTTAATCTGCGCCCCGGGTTTTACCGCAATCTTGCGCGGTTCAGCCGGAACCGGCGCCAGAGCCGGCTTTGCCGCCTCGGCCATCCGTGCGGCCTCCAACTGCTGGCGACGCTGCTCGCGCTCCTGTTTTTCACGCAGATCTGCTTCTTGCATGGCCCGCAACCGTGCCTGGCGCGACTCCTGCAGCTCGCGTGCCGCCCGTTCAGCCGCACTGATAGCATAGGTCGCCTTGCCCGTTTTCTTGGCCTTGCCTGCCGCAGGTTCCAGCAATGCGGCATCCGCCTCAGCGACCGGCTGCGGTTCGACCGGAACGACCGGCTCCGGTTCAACCGGCCTAGCAAGCTCCGGCTCAGCCGGCAAGACCGGCTCTGGCAGACTCTCAACAACCTCTGCCTGAACCGGCGCGGCAACAACCTCCGGTGCCTCCACAGGCGTTGCGACAGGTGCCAATACGGGCGCCGATGCGGGCTCCGGCGCCGCCGCAATCACTGGCACCTGCAATTCAGGCTGCGGCTCAGCCACAGGCTCTGCGACCGGCGGCACAACATCCGGAATGGCGGGCGTATCACGCTTGACCAGCACCCGCTTCTTGCGCACTTCAACCTGAATGGTACGCGAGCGTCCCGTGCTGTCCGTCGCCTTGATCTCGCTGGTTTGCTTGCGCGTCAGGGTAATGCGCGACTTGGTCTCCGTCGCTGCCCCGTGTTTGCCGCGCAAATAGGTCAGCAAACTATCCTTGT
>Ga0194120_10004416_pt1 | contig 21731 bp, 21 predicted proteins | sample TA2MahCa65mmetaG_FD_148642 | JGI IMG/M metagenome (GOLD analysis project Ga0194120, IMG submission 148642) | Freshwater microbial communities from Lake Tanganyika, Tanzania - TA2015019 Mahale Deep Cast 65m | ecosystem: Environmental > Aquatic > Freshwater > Lake | place: Tanzania: Lake... | reverse complement strand
ATAATAGAAAACTTCTGCAAGGATTACTAGAAGATTTAAAAATTCTTGATTACAAACAAATACAATCAACTTTAAGAGCAATCGATAAGCTTGATCGCGTAGGTATTAAGGGTGTTGAGCTATTACTAGGCAATGGTAGAAAAGATAAGTCTGGTGATTTTACAAAAGGAGCTGAGCTTAAAAAAAATCAGATTGATAAAATTATATCTTTTTTAGATTTTAAAGATTTTAATAAAATAACTCCACTAAATGAAATATTCAGTGAAGGAATTAAGGAATTAATAATTATTAAAAATTATTTTGAATTATTTAATTTTAAAAATTTTGTTTTTGACCCAACTGTTATTCGAGGTTTAGATTATTACACAGGACCAATTTTTGAGGCAAATCTTAGTTTTAAAGTTAAAAATGAAAAAGATGTAGAGATTGAATTTGGTTCCATAGGAGGGGGAGGTAGATATGATAAGTTGGTAAATAGATTTAAAAATCTTAATGCTCCAGCCACAGGCTTTTCAATAGGTGTAGACAGATTAATTTATGCACTTTTGCAATATGATGATTTGAAAATTAAAAATATCATAGGTCCTATAGTAATATGTAATCTTGATGAGGCTTACCTAGGCTACTATAGACAAATACTATCAAAGCTTCGTGACGCAAATATTTGTTCTGAAATTTATTTAGGGAAAAATAGTCTTAAAAACCAACTTAAATATGCCGACAAAAGAAAATCTCCTTATGTAATAATTTGTGGAGAGGATGAGGTAAAAAATAATGAGGTTACGATTAAAAATCTAAAAGATACTGACAAAGTAAGTGATGCAATAAATAGAGAGGATTGGAAAAGTTCTTCAAAACAAAAAAAATGCAGTATTGAAAATTTTCTTAAAGAAATAAAAATTTAACATATGCAAAGTACCTCTTATCAAAATAGTAATTCAAATTTTTCAAAAAAATTATTTAAATTATTTAAAGGATTTAAATATGAATTTTTTCAGCCAAGCTTATTTGTAAATACCGATTATCTTATTGAGAGATCAGGTGAAAATTTTAGAGATCAAGCATATAGTTTTCAAGATGAAATTGGAAAAAATTTTAGCTTAAGAACTGATCTTACTTTATCTGTTTGCTTAAATTACATAAAAAATAAATTTAAAGCAGAAAAAAAATTCTTTTATTTTGACGATGTATTCAGAAAGAATAGGGCAAATTCAATAGTTACAAAACAATTGGGATGTGAAATTATTAATTCTTCAGAATTACAAAAATCAACTTTAGATGTTTTTTTAACAATTTTTAAATCCCTAAAGATTTTTAAGAAAGAAGTTAAAAATTTCAAAGTACAGTTTGGTGATATCAAGCTTTTTGAAATATTAATTGAAAATATTGATTTACCTGAAAGATGGAAGCTAAGATTAAAAAAACATTTTTGTAGAATAAATTATTTTGAAGATTTAATACAAATACTAAATTCAAATCAAAAATTATATTTAAAAAATATTTTAATAGATAAAAAAAAATATTTACATTTAAAAAAATTTCCTAAAAAAAATATATCCGGAAGGCAAGTTCAAGAAATTTTAGATAGATTTGAAAGTAAAATTAATGATCCAAGAGATTTTTATGATGGTAAAAAAGCAGTAAAAATTATTAAGGGTTTTTTAAAAATTTCTTGTAGGTTAAGTAGTTTAAAAAAAAATTTAGAATTTTTTTGTGTTAAAAATAATTTGAGAAAAGATTTATTTGAAGAGAGAATTAGTTTTTTTGATCAAATAAAAAAAACAATTAAACAAAATAATTTTTATTATAGTTCTCAGACTGGTAGGGATTTAGAATACTATACAGGCTATACATTTCAGATTGTAAAAATCTCAAACAAAAAAAAACTTAATCTTGCTAGAGGCGGAAATTATGACAATCTATTTAGTGCTTTAGGTTCTAAAAAAAAAATTCCAGCAGTTGGTGGAGCAATAAATCTCATTTGAAATGATCAAAAATAATCTTAACTACAGTTTTGCTTTACCCAGCAAAGGTAGAATGAGATCGGAAAGTGAAATTTTTTTTAATAAAGCAACTTCTACTAAACTTCATAAAGATTACAGAGACTATTTTTTTAAAATTAAAAAATTTAATTTTATAAATGGTATTTATTTGCACTCAAAAGAAATTATAGAAAGAATCTTTGATGGATCATTAGATGCTGGTATCAGTGGATTAGATTTGCTTAGAGAGTTCCCTAGAATCTATCAAAATAAAATTAAAGTTTTTAAAGTCTTAGATTTTGGAGAGGCGAACTTATGTGTTGCAATTCCTAATGATTGGATTGATGTACAAACAACAGCTGATCTTGAAGAAATTTCTTATCTTTTTAAGGACAAAAATAATTTTAGAATACGTGTTGCAACTAAGTATCCTAATCTTACAAGAAAATTTTTGTATTCTAAAGGTATTACCCAATTTAAAATTATTCCAAGTTTAGGAGCGACAGAAACTTATCCCTATACTGGATCTTCAGAGTTTATAGTTGACCTAGTTTCAACAGGAAAGACTTTGAAAGCAAATAATTTGAGAGTTATCAGTGATGGTTTGATATTAAAAAGTTCAGCATGTGTTTTAGTTGCAAAAAAAAAACTTTCTGATTATAAGTTTTTAAAATTTTTAAATTCTTTAAAATAAAAAATCAAAAATATGAATCAAAAAAGTTTAACAAATGTTGACTGGTCTAAGATTCCAGCGCCAAAGGGTGAAGAAAATTTAGGTCATTTAGATAATTACATTATTAAACCAATCAAACTTAAATCTACTGGTGATAAATTAGTGGATTTATCTAACATGAGAGGTCTAACAATTGTTTATATTTACCCAATGACTGGTCAACCAGATAAACCTTTGCCTAATAACTGGGATAATATACCTGGAGCCAGAGGGTGCACTCCTCAATCATGCTCATTTAGAGATAATTTTAATCAATTAAAAAGATTAAATGTTGATACTATTTTTGGATTATCGACACAAACTACTGATTATCAAAAAGAAATGGCAAAAAGATTACATCTTCCCTATGAAGTTTTATCTGATGAAAAACTTGAGTTTGCTAATCAATTAAAATTACCTATTTTTGAAGTTGAAGATATGAAATTAATAAAAAGAATTACTTTGATATTGAGTAATAATAAAATCATAAAATATTTTTATCCAGTTTTTCCACCAGATGAAAATGTTAATAGTGTAATTAAGTTTTTAGTGAATAAATAAAAAACCCCCTGAAATTTCTTTCAGAGGGTTCTAATTTTTTTTGTTAATGTGTATAAGTATCTTCTTTAACTGAAATGGTATTACATATCCATTCCACCCATACCACCCATACCACCCATTCCACCACCACCCATACCTCTAGGCATTCCGCCACCGTTGGAACCTTTTTCTTCAGGTTTATCAGCAATCATTGCTTCAGTGGTTACAAGTAGACCTGCTATTGATGCAGCGTCTTGCAATGCTGTTCTTACTACTTTTGTAGGGTCTATAATTCCTCTTTGGAACATATCGCAGTACTCTTCAGCTTGAGCATCGTATCCTTGTGAAGGTTTTTTTCCTTCAAGAAGTTTTCCAACAATTACAGATCCATCTACACCAGAGTTAGCTGCAATTTGTCTTATCGGGTATTGTAAAGCTTTTTTAATTATTTCTACTCCAGCTTTTTGATCGTCACCCTTAGGCTTAATAGCATCAAGAGCTTCTGAAGCATAAAGTAATGCACATCCACCGCCAACAACCACACCTTCTTGTACAGCTGCTCTAGTAGCATTTAGTGCATCCTCAACTCGATCTTTTCTTTCTTTAACCTCAACTTCAGTTGCTCCACCCACTTTAATAATTGCAACACCACCTGCTAATTTTGCAAGTCTTTCTTGAAGTTTTTCTTTGTCATAATCCGAAGTCGTCTCATCAATTTGTTTTCTGATTTGAGTACATCTTGCTTCAATGTCAGCTTTTTTTCCTGAGCCATCAACTATAGTTGTATTATCTTTGTCAACTTTAACTTTTTTACATTGACCAAGATCTTTAATTTTTACATTTTCAAGTTTAATTCCAAGGTCATCAGAGATTACTTGTCCACCAGTTAAGATTGCAATATCCTCCAGCATTGATTTTCTTCGATCACCAAAGCCTGGTGCTTTTACAGCGACAACTTTTAGTCCTCCTCTTAATTTATTTACTACAAGAGTTGCTAGAGCTTCACCCTCTACATCTTCAGCTATAATTAGAAGTGGTCTGCTTGATTGAACTACAGACTCTAGTAATGGAACTAAAGATTGTAGGCTTGTTAATTTTTTTTCGCAAATAAAAATTAGAGGATCATCCAATTCAGTAATCATCTTATCTGCATTAGTAATGAAGTAAGGTGAAAGATATCCTCTGTCGAATTGCATACCTTCAACTACATCTAGTTCAGTTGATAAACCTTTAGCTTCTTCAACAGTTATAACACCTTCATTTCCAACTTTTTGCATAGCTTTTGAAATCATATCTCCAATTTCTTTTTCACCATTTGCAGAAATAGTTCCAACTTGTGCAATTTCTTCACTAGATTTTACTTTTTTAGATCCATCTTTTATTTTTTTAACAACAGCTTCCACAGCAAGATCAATTCCTCTTTTTAAATCCATTGGATTCATTCCAGCGGATACATATTTACACCCTTCTCTTGCTATTGCTTGAGCTAATACAGTTGCAGTTGTAGTTCCGTCACCAGCTTCTTCATTAGTTTTGTTTGCAACTTCTTTAACCATTTGAGCACCCATGTTTTCAAACTTGTCCTCTAGCTCAACTTCTTTAGCAACCGTCACTCCGTCTTTAGTAATTCTTGGAGCGCCAAAAGATTTATCAATAACAACGTTACGACCCTTGGGCCCAAGCGTTACTCTTACAGCGTTAGCAAGTATATCAACGCCTCTAAGCATTGCGCTTCTTGCTTCAGTATCGAATTTTACTAACTTTCCTGCCATTTTTATTCTCCTATTTTATTTGTTAATTATTTTTTCTTTTTGTCTGTAATTCCCATGATGTCGGACTCTTTCATAATACTGTATTCTATACCGTCTATTTTAACTTCAGTTCCTGACCATTTTCCAAAAAGAACAAGATCTCCAACTTTTACATCCATAGGTAAAAGTTTTCCATCTTCTGTTCTAGCCCCAGGTCCTACAGCCACAACTTTTCCTTCAGAAGGTTTTTCTTTTGCAGTATCTGGAATAATTATTCCTCCAGCTGTTTTTTCTTCGCTATCAAGCGGTTGAACTAAAACTCGATCATGCAGTGGTCTAAAATTCATTAATTTCTCCGTGTATTATTGTTAAAAAAATGTATTTGTTTAAGAAATACGCACTCAATATGAGGTTAAAATTTGAAATTTCAAGGGCATAAAAAATTCAAAAATTTCAATAAATTAACGTTTTTTTATGAATGATATTTTATTTCTTACGGGAATAAAAAAGATAATTAAAAGTTTTGATAATTATCTAATTGATCTCTGGGGTGTAATTCATAATGGTATAGAATGTAATTATGATGCCATTAAAGTATTAGAAAATCTAAAAAAAAATAAAAAAAAAATAATACTTATTTCAAACGCTCCAAGACCTCATTACGTAGTTCAAAAATTTTTAAAAAAAATTAATCTTAAATCAAGCCTATATGATTTTTTAGTAACATCAGGCGATGTTACGAAAAATTATATTAAGAGGAAATATCATAATAAGAATTTTTATCATTTAGGACCGAGAAGAGATGAAGATTTATATGTAAATTTAAAAATAAAAAAAACCTCAATTAACAAAGCTGATTTTGTTCTTTGTACAGGTCTTACAAATCAAAAAAAAATAAATAATTATTTTTTATTATTAAAAAAAATTAAGCTAAGATACCTAAACTTATTATGTGCTAATCCTGATATTATTGTTCATAAAGGAGATAGGTCAGAGTATTGTGCAGGTTTTTTAGCAAAAAAATTTGAAGATTTTGGAGGAAACTCTAAATACTTTGGAAAGCCTTATAAAAATTTATATGAATACTGTTTTCAAAAATTCCTCGAAAAATTTAAAAAAAAAATTAACTTAGAAAAAACTTTAGTTATTGGTGATAATTTAAATACAGATATTTTGGGAGCAAATAATATTAATGTAAAAAGCTTATTTGTTTTAGGTGGTATACATAAAGATCAGTTTTATAAAGAAAATATAGTATCTGTATTAAAAAAAATTAATAAAAAAATAAGAATTAATTTTTTTCAAAAGCAACTTATTTGGTAATGAAAGTCTTTAAAAATATTAATTCAGTTCCACGTTCTATTAAAAATACAACAGTTGCAATTGGAAACTTTGATGGGATTCATTTGGGTCATCAAAAAATTTTTACGAATGAATTTAAATTAAAAAAAAAAAAAAAAAATAAATTTGGAGTTTTTACATTTGATCCTGCGCCTAAAGATTTTTTTACAAAAAAAAAAAACTCTATTTTAAATCTAAACCAAAAGAAAATTGATATTTTTCAGTTTAAACCAGATTTTTTATATATTCAAAAATTTAATACAGCTTTTTCAAAAATTAAATGTGAGCGATTTATAGAAAATTATTTAGTTAATAAATTAAAAGTAAAAAATATTTTTGTTGGAAATGATTTTAGGTTTGGTTTTAGACGCGAAGGCAATATAAAAGTTTTAAAGAAATTATCTAAAAAACTTAATTTTAAAGTTTTTGTTCAAGAATATAAAAAAATTAGAGGTAAAAGAATTTCATCATCATGGATTAGAGATCTTTTAAGTAAGGGAAATGTAAAATTAGTTTCAAGATTGCTCGGACGTCCTTGGATGGTTAGTGGAGATGTGATTACTGGCAATAAGATTGGTAGAAAAATTAAATATCCAACTGCAAACCTTAAAATAATAGATCAAATCAATCCTTTAAAGGGAGTTTACGCTGTAAAAGTTATGTCTAATAATAAAATTTACTCAGGAGTAGCTAATTTTGGAATAAGACCAACAATTGGAAAATCTGATGCTTTTCTTGAGGTTTATATTTTTAATAAAAAAATTAATCTTTATAAAAAAAAAATTAATGTTTTTTTTATAGATTTTATTAGAAAAGAAAGAAAATTTAAAAGTCTTAATTTTTTAAAACTTCAGATAGATAAAGACATAATGATTGCTAAAAGAATTTTAAAATAATTAATAATATGAAAGATATTAAAGTTCATCTTCCCCAAACTAGTTTTCCCATGAGGGGCAATTTACCTGTTAAAGAAATTGAAATTCTTAAATTTTGGGAAGAAATTGATATTTATAATCTTGTTAGAAGTAAAAGCAAAAATCGATTAAAATTTATTCTTCATGATGGTCCGCCTTATGCAAATGGTCATATACATATTGGTACAGCTCTAAACAAAATTTTAAAAGATATCGTTGTTCGTTTTAACCAGTTAGTTGGTAAAGATGCACCTTATGTTCCTGGATGGGATTGTCACGGTCTTCCAATTGAGTGGAAAGTTGAAGAGGAATTTAAAAAAAAAGGAAAAAATAAAGACTCAATACCTATTAATGAATTTAGAAAAGTTTGTAGAGATTTTGCAAAATATTGGATTGAAATTCAAAAAAAAGAATTTTGCAGATTGGGAGTAAATGGTGATTGGAAAAATTATTATACTACTATGCACAACTCTTCTGAAGCTCAAATTACAAGGGAGATTAGTAAATTTTTAATTAATGGAGGATTATATAGAGGGTTTAAACCAGTTTTATGGTCTGTAGTGGAGGCAACAGCATTAGCAGATGCTGAGGTTGAATATTTTGATAAAATTTCAAACACTGTTTATGTAAAATTTAGAATTAAAAAGGGTCCTGAAAAATTTTTAAATGCAAGTATAATTATTTGGACTACAACATCATGGACTATTCCTTGCAACAGAGCATTAGCGTTTAATAAAGATATTAATTATTGTTTAATTAATCTTCATGGTGGTGAAAAAATTATAGTAGCTAGCGATCTTTACAAAAAAGTTTTAGAGGAATGCAAAATTAATGAATTTAAATTAATTGAGACTTTCTCTGGTAAAAATTTAGAAAATATTATTTGTTCTCATCCCTTTGAAAAATTTGGGTATGATTTTAACGTTCCAGCGTTTCACGGGCAATTTGTAAGTTTGGAGCAGGGCACAGGTATAGTCCATCTTGCACCAAGCCACGGTCCAGATGATTACTATCTTTGCCAAAAAAATGGAATTGAAGCCTTTCAATCAATAGATGATAAAGGAAATTATACTAATCAGATTAAAAATTTTGCAGGATTAAATATTCTTAAAGTTGATGACGTAATTTCTGATAACCTTTTAAAAACAGGAAATTTATTAGGAAGAGGAAAGTTAAAACATAATTATCCTCATTCATGGAGATCCAAAGCTCCTTTAGTGCATAGAGCAACACCTCAATGGTTCATATCGATGGAAGCAAATGATCTTAGAAAAAATGCAATTAACTCTATTACAAAAACTAGTTTTTATCCTGCGATCGGACAAAACAGATTAAAGTCCATGATAGAAACAAGACCAGACTGGTGTGTCTCCAGACAAAGAGTTTGGGGAGTTCCGCTTCCAATTTTTATTTCAAAAAAAACTGGAGAACCACTTAAAGATAAAAAAGTTCTAGATAAAATTGCGGATATTTTTGAAAAAGAGGGCAGTGACTCATGGTTTGAAAAAGATCCAAGTTATTTTCTAGGAAAGGATTATAATCCTCAAGAGTTTGATCAAATTAAAGATATAGTTGAAGTTTGGTTTGATAGCGGTTCCAGCCACACCTTTGTTCTTGAAAAACGAGAGGATTTATCATGGCCTGCAACTATGTATTTAGAAGGCTCTGATCAGCATCGAGGATGGTTTCATTCATCCTTGTTACATTCTTCAGGTACCAGAGGTAGAGCACCTTATGAAAATATTTTATGTCATGGTTTTGTCGTCGATGGCAAAGGTCAAAAAATGTCTAAATCTTTAGGAAACGTCATTGCTCCTGAAGATGTTATAAAAAATTATGGGGCAGATATTTTAAGGTTATGGGTTGTTGCGTCTGATTATTCTGAGGATTTAAAAATAGACAAGAATATTTTAGATCAACATGCTGAGTCTTATAGAAAAATAAGAAATACAATAAGATTTTTACTTGGAAATTTAAATGACGACCTAGGCATTGATGATATCGGAGAGTCTAACTACGCAAAACTTCCAACACTTGAAAAATTTATTCTTCATAGAGTATTTGAATTGGATTTGCAGTTTAAAAACTATGTCTCAAGTTATAGTTTTCATAAAATTTATGTAGAGCTACTTAATTTTTGTACCAAAGATTTATCAGCATTATATTTTGATATTAGAAAAGATATCCTTTATTGTGATGAATTAATTTCAGATAGAAGAAAGTTTTGTCTTCAGACTCTAAAAGTACTTTATAATTTTTTAATTTACTGGTTTTCTCCAATTTTGGTATTTACAACAGAGGAAGCCCATCAAAGTGAAAAGAATAAAAAAGAAAAAAGTGTTCATTTAAAAGAACAGTTTGTCTCAAGTAAATTTTGGAACAATGCAGAAGTATTTGACAAATGGGAAAGAATAAAAAAAATTAAAACTGTAGTTAATTCTGCAATCGAAGATATAAGAAACAAAAAAATTATAGGTTCAAACTTAGAAGCAATTGTAAAACTTTATTTAGATAATGTTAATATGAATAGTCTAACGAATGAAGAAACTGCAGATATATTAGTATGCTCTGATGTTATTATAAAAAGTTTAGACAGCATGGAAGCTGATGCTTTGACTGTTTCAGAAATTGCTGGAGTTGGTGTAAAAATATTGAAAGCAAATGGAAATAAATGTCCCAGATGCTGGAAAATCTTAGATAAAGTTTGTAAAAGAGATAATTGTGGTCTCAAAAACTAATTTTTTTAATAAAATTTTATTAAGGTATTTTTTTTTAGTTTTAATTCTATTTGTAATTGATCGAATTACAAAATTTTTGATAATTCAAAAATTTTTGACTGAAAAAAATCAAGAAATAGTAATTAATAATTTTGTTAATTTTGTTCTAGTTTGGAATCAGGGAGTTGGATTTGGTCTTTTTCCAATTGAAAGTTTTAAAGTTTATACAATTATAAGTGTCCTGATATTTTTAGTTAATATTTGGTTGATTATTTGGTTTTTTAAGTCCAATAAATTAAGCGAAAAGCTGTTCATTGCCATAATTTTGGGTGGATCACTTGGTAACTTAGTTGATAGAATTTATTATAGATCAGTGCCAGATTTTATAGATTTACACTATGGAAACTTTCATTGGTTTACTTTTAATTTTGCTGATATTTCAATTACGATTGGAATTTTAGGATTACTTTTAAGTGAATTTATAAAAAAAAATGAAAAAAATTAGTTATCTTTTTTTTGTATTAATATTTTTTTCAGGCTGTGAAAATATTCAAAAAGGTTTGGGCATGAAAAAAGATGCTCCAGATGAGTTTTTGATAGAAAAAAGAAATCCTCTTGTGATGCCGCCAAATTTTGATTTATTACCACCAGACTCTACGATTAGTGCACAAACTGCTAAAGAAGAAAAAGATAATATAAAAGATATTTTTAATAAAAGTTTATTATCAGATAAAAAAGACTTAGAAAACAAAAGCACATCAGGAAATCTTGAGAAAAGTATACTTGAAAAAATAAAATAGAATGGAAATAGCAAGCGCTATATCTTTTAAAGATAAAGTATTTAAAAAAAATTATTTAAAATGTAAAAATATTGTTAACAAAAACTTATTTGATAACAAAAATTTTTTTTACGAAACATTAACAAAACAATACCAAAAAAATATTTTAAGAAATAAAGTTATTTTAAAAGATAATATTATTTTTGTTGGAATGGGTGGCTCAGTTCTTGGAGCAAAAATGTTAAATATTTGCAACAAATCAAAAAAAAAATTTATTTTTTTAGATAATTTAGATTCTAATTTTTTTAAAGATTTCAAAAAAAAAATTAGTAATTGCTCTATCGTAGTAGTATCGAAATCCGGAAGTACTTTAGAGACTTTAACTAATTTAAATATATTAATTAAAAAGAAATATAATTTTAAAAATATTATTGTAGTGTCTTCTTTGTATTCTGATTTGCATGCTTTTGCTGTTAAATTTGGCTGTCAATTTATCGAGCATCCTAGAGATTTAAGTGGTCGTTTTTCGCTTTTATCAATCGTTAATTTAATTTTTTTTGATTTCAATAAAAAAGATATTATTTCTGGAATTCAGTCTATTCTTAATAAAAAATTTTTTTCAGTATTAATAAAGAACTCTTCATTAATACTTACTTTAATAAAAAAAAATTATAATACAAATGTTAGTTTAATTTATTCAAATAAGTTATTAGATTTTAGTTTTTGGTATCAACAACTCCTTGCAGAGAGTATTGGAAAAAAAGAAAATGATTTTTTACCTTTTACCTCTGTTTGTCCAAAAGACTATCATAGTTTGATGCAATTATATCTTGGCGGAAAAAAAAATAAATTTTATACTTTTTTTTATATAAAAAAAAATAATAATATTTATTTTAAGGATTATTTTAATAATAAAAAAAAAACTAATTTAAGTTCTATTACAAACGCTCAGTTCGCTGCCTGCATTGAAACATTTAGAGAAAAAAAATTACCTTATAGAATAATTACATTAAATAGTGATACCTCGATAAAGGAAATTATAGCTTTATCTGTTTATCTAATGCTTGAAACAATTGTAATTTGTAAGGCATTAAACTTGAACCCTTTTAATCAGCCAGATGTGGAAAGTATAAAAAAGAAAACTAGAGAAATTTTAACTTAAACTATTTTCCCAATAATAATTCTAGAAACTCCGTAGACTCTATTTTCAAGAATAATAAAGTTTTTAAGCTCCAATTCTCTTTTTGAGAAACAATGAAAAATAATTAAGCTATTTACAACTTTTTTTTTTAAAAAAATAAAAATTTTTTCTATAATTTCTATTTTAAAAGGAGGATCTAAGAAAATTAAGTTTGGATTGATTTTTTCTACTTCTATATCCCCAAAATCTTTTGGTAAATCTAAGTTAAATATTTCGTAGTTATTTTTTTTAATATTTAGTTTTTTTAAATTTTCTTTTAGTAGATGAATTGGTTCTTCATTTTTATCAATAAAATAAATTTTTTTTGCACCGCGTGAAAGACTTTCAATTCCAAAAGAACCAGAGCCGCAAAAACAATCGATGATAACACTATTATTAAAATTAAAATAAAAATTATTTGAGTGCTCAAGTATGTTAAACAAACTTTGTCTAACTCTGTCTCTAAGAGGTCTAGTTATATCTTTAGATGGAAATAGTATTTTGCTGGACTTATATTTTCCTGAAATAATTCTCATATTGTTTGTACTCAGTTTTATCAGCTTTTATATATTGTCCCGGTCTTAAATTGTTTAATTTAAATGGACCAAATTGTATTCTTATAAGTTTGTTAACTTTTAAACGTAATATAGAGCAGATGTTTCTTACTTCATTTTTTTTTCCTTCAAAAAGTTCAAATTCAATCCATGAATTTTTATTTTTTTTTAAGATTTGAAAACTAAAAGGCTTATATTGTATATTTTTAATTTTAACTCCTTTAGCTATATTTTCTAATTTTTTTTCATTTAATATTCCATAAACTCTTACACGATATTTTCTTTTAAAATTATTTTTAGGAAGCTCCAGTGACCGAATAATATTTCCATCATGAGTAAGTAACAGCAACCCCTCAGAATTTACGTCTAATCTTCCAACTGTTTTAATTTTTTTTAAATAGTTAGGAAGTATGCTGTAAATATTTAATCTTTCATCCTGCTGTGCTCTTGATGTTATAAAATTAATTGGTTTATAAAACTTCCATATTTCAATATTTTTAGAATGGGTTACTTCTTTATTATCTATTAAAATTTTATCCCTATTACTTACAAAAGTGATTGGGGTTTTAATTAGTTTATTATTTACATAAATTTTATTTTGAGCAATTAATTTTTCGATTTCTCTTCTTGAACCATAACCTAAATTTGAAAGGTATTTAGAAACTCGAACTCCGTCAGACTCCATATTGGATTTATTTTACTAAATTATTTAATTAATAGCTCTCCAACCTATATCTTTTCGGTAATATTTATTTTTCCAACTAATTTTTTTTAAAATTATGTGACATTTTGTTCTTGCATTCTTTAAGTTTTTATCTTTTGAGGTTATGTTTAAAGTTCTGCCACCAGTTGAAAATATTTTTCCATTTTTATAAAAAGTTCCTGCATGGAAAATATATTCATTATTAGATATTTTTAAATTTTTTAGATTTTTAATTTCAGAAGGCTTATCTGTTTTCCATGGATAACCTTTTGATGATGCAACTACTGTTATTGTTTTATAATTAAACCAATTAATTTTAATTTTTTGTAATTTTTTTTTTTTACAGAATAATAAAATTTTTCCTAAATCTGTTTTTAGTTTTGTCATTAATACTTGGCATTCAGGATCGCCTAGACGAATATTATACTCTATGAGTTTTGGTTCATTATTTTTAACTATTAGTCCAGCATAAAGTATACCTGTGTATGTGTGACCATATTCTTTTAAAGCTTTAATTGTAGGATCTATAATTTTATTAATAATTTTTTTTTCCAAATCTTTATTAAGAATATGTGCAGGAGAATAGGCTCCCATACCACCTGTATTTGGCCCGGTATCTTTTTCCCCTATTTTTTTATGATCTTGAGCACTTCCAAAAAATTTATAGCTTTTTCCATCAGAGATTATGAAGTAGCTCAGTTCTTCACCTTCAAGAAATTCTTCAATAATAAATTTATTTGAACTTTTAAAAAGACCTGAGCTAATCTTTTTGCAAATATCAAAAGCTTTTTGTTTTGTTTTACAAATAATAACTCCTTTTCCAGAGGCTAAACCATCTGCCTTAACTACAATTGGAGTATTAAAGTTATCTAGGTATTCCTTAAGTCCATTTAGATTATTAAATGACCTGAATTTAGCGGTTGGAATGTCATATTTTTTACAAAGATTTTTGGTAAATATTTTAGAACTTTCTAGTTGTGACACAAATTTATTTGGACCAAAAATAAATATTTTATCTTTAAAATAATTTTTAATACCTTTCACCAAAGGTAATTCCGGACCAACAAAAATATAATTTATTTTTTTTTTTTTAAAAAAAAATTCAAGTTTTTTAAAATTTAAAAGGTCAATATTAACATTGATAGCAATGTCGCTAGTACCAGCATTGCCTGGAATACAGTATAAATTTTTTATTAAGCTAGATTGTTTAAGCTTGTAGCAGATTGAGTGTTCTCTGCCACCGCTTCCTAAAACAGCAACATTCATATAGAAATCTTTTATATTGAAGATGAAAAATATTCCAGAATTTTCAGTTTCAGAAATTACTGAGCTTACCAGAAGTATATTAGAGGAAAAATTTGATAGAGTAAGAATTAAAGGAGAGATATCTAAAGTAAAAGAAAATAAGGGTCATCTGTACTTTTCTCTAAAAGATGAAAAATATATTTTAAATGCAATATGCTGGTCTTCAAATGTTAATAATCTTAAAATTTTACCTGAAGAGGGAATGGAAGTTTTTGCAGAAGGTAAAATTACAACCTATGCCAAAGGAAGTATTTCCAGTTATCAAATCAACGTTGATCAAATTGATCTTCAAGGTGAGGGGACTCTTTTAAAAATTATTGAAGAAAGAAGAAAAAAACTTCAAAAAGAGGGCTATTTCGATATTTCGAGTAAAAAAAATATTAAAACTTTTCCAGATAAAATAGGAATTATTACATCACCCTCTGGTGCAGTTATCATGGATATAATTAATAGAATTAGAGAGAGATTTCCTATTAAATTATTAATATATCCCGTCTCGGTTCAAGGCATTAAAACTGCTCAAGAAGTTATTCAAGGATTAAATTTTTTTAACACTAAAATTTTTGTTGATACTATTATTATTGCAAGAGGAGGTGGGGGCCTTGAGGATTTAATGCCGTTCAATGATGAACAATTAATTAAGCAGGTTTTTAAAAGTAAAATTCCAGTCATTTCGGCCATCGGACACGAAACAGATAATACTTTATTAGATTTTGTTGCAGATTATAGGGCTTCGACACCAACAGCTGCAGCAGAAAAAGCAGTTCCTGATCAAAAAGCAGTTTTTGATAAAATATTTTTTTTTAATAAGCAGCTTAAATCAAATTTTAACTTATTATTTTTAGATAAAAAAAAAATTTTAAATCAATATTCAAAATCTTTGGATCTAAAAACATTAAAGAATTTTATAAAAGATAAAAATAAATATTTAGCAAATTTGAATAGTAATCTTTTTTTAAATATTAAGAATAACTTTAAGTTTTGTGAACTAGAATTAAAAAATAAATTATCAAGACTTGAAAGTTTAAATTTAAAAAATATTTTAAAAAGAGGTTTTACAATAATAAAAGATAAAAATAATAAAATTGTAACAAGATCAGTACCATTAAAAAAAAGCTCAGATATTTCCATTACATTTTTTGACGGTGAACTAAAGGGTCAAATAAAATAAATGTCATTTTCAAAAGAGGCAAAGCTTAAATATAAACCAGGAAGTTACGATATAATTACCCCAGGAGATTATGTAGTTTGTAAAGTTTCAGGAAAAAAAATTAGTCTTCAAGATTTAAAATATTGGAATGTTGAACTTCAAGAACCTTATTACTCTTATGTTGAAGCTTTTCAAAAAATGGAACAATTAAAAGAAAAAAAATGAAAGTTTTTTTATTAATTATTTCTATATTTTTTTTCTCTAAAAATCTTTTTGCATTTGAGATTATAAAAGGAAATTTCACTCAAGGATCTTTAATCATTGGAAAAGAAGATCCAAAAAAAACTGTTTTAATAAATAAAAAAAAAATAAAAATTTCTGAACAAGGTTATTTTGTTTTTGGAATTAACTATGATCAGACTGGTTCTGTAAAAGTTGAATCAATAGATAATAATAATCTAAAGCTTATGAAGTCTTATAAAATCTTAAAAAGAAAATATGATATTCAAAAAATTGATGGTCTTCCTGAAAATATGGTTACTCCTAGTGAGGAAGAATTAAAAAGGATCGAGAGAGATAATGAACTAATAAAGCAAGCTAAAGAAACAGACTCAAACCTAAGTTTTTTTTTTAATAGCTTTGAAAAGCCATTAGAGGGAACTTTAACAGGAGTATATGGAAGCAGAAGAATATTAAATGGGCAGCCCAGAACTCCGCACTTTGGAATTGATATTTCAGCTCCGAAGGGAACACCTGTAAAGTCATCTAATGATGGGATTGTTAGATTGTCAGAAAAAGATCTGTACTTTACTGGAGGCACTATCCTAATTGATCATGGTCACGGTGTTTCTACGGTTTATTCTCATCTGGATGAAGTTTTAGTTAAAAAAGACGCTGCAGTTCAGAAAGGTCAAGTTATTGGCAAAGTTGGTGCAACAGGAAGAGTTACCGGTCCGCACCTTGATTTTAGAATTAATTGGTTTGATATTAGAATTGATCCAAGATTAGTTCTAAACTATTAAGTTTTCCACCTGTTGTGAGTCCATATCCAGTCACTTGGACACCTTTTAATAAATTCCTCAATTTTCTTGTTGATCAATAATGTTATTTCAAAAATTTTACTTTTATCTAAGTTTTTTAATTCTAAGGGATCTTCAAAAAACAATTGATAGTTTAATTCATTAATTCTTTCTAAGTAAACCGGAACTAGTTTTGCATCAAATTTGACCGCAAGTTGAGCTGGCGTATCAGTAGTAAATGCCTCTTGCGAAAAAAATGGAGCTTTAATTCCTGAGGATAATCTTTGATCAACCATGATTGCAATAGGGTTATTATTTTTTATTTGTTTAAGAAGTTCCTTGGTTCCCTCACCGCCTTTTTTTATTTGATTGGGGCAAATGTAGTTCCTTCTAATGTACATCATTATTGGATCTAAAAAAAAATTATTAAGAGGTCTATAAACTGCAAAAATATTAAAACCTAAATCGTAAATTCCTTTAGCCATAAGTTCAAAATTTGAAAAATGTCCTGAAAAAAAAAGTATTGGTTTTCTTAAATTTTTAAACTTTTCAATTATTTTAAAATCATTAAATGTAATACTTGGTTTTATATTATTAATAGTAAATTTATTAATATGAACATATTCTCCAAATATTTTTCCAATATTAATATAGGTTTTTTCTAAAATACTTTTAATTTCTGAATCATTTTTTTCTGGGAAAGCAATTTTTAAATTTTTCAAAGCTATTTTTTTTTCTCTAAATAAAAAACCTAAATATTTACCAATATATCCTCCTATAATTGAAGAATATTTAACACCTATTATTTTAAATAAAGAAAAACAAAGAATTACAATTATAAATTCAGAAAAGTATCTTAATTTTTTCATTTTTTAAGTTGATTAAAAGACATTACCAAAGAGCTTGTATCAGTAAGATTGTATTTAATCTTAGAAACATGAAGTTTCTTTTTAAAATCATTATTAATTCTAACAGAATCTTTTTCCGTCGTAAGAAAACTACAATTAAATTCATTAGAATATTTTTTTAAAAGCTCTATATCTTTTGCATTATATAAATGGTGATCAGGAAAAATAATTTTTTTTTTTATTTTAATATTATTTAATTCTAATAACTCAAAAAAACTTTCAGGATTACCAAGTCCACAAAAAACTATATATTCTCTAGTTATAAGTTCATTTTTATTTAAAAGCTCTTTTTCTAAATACAAAATCTTTATTTCTGGATTAATATTTTTAATAATCTCTTCAGCAAGTAGGTTTTTATTTCCATTTAGGATAATAAAATTTGTATCTTTTATATTATCTAATTTTTCCCTCAAAGGTCCGGCGGGTAAGAGTTCTCCGTTACCAACCCATTTTTTTGAATCAAAACAAACTATTTTTAAATCTTTTTTTATATAATGATCTTGAAGTCCATCATCCATTATTACCGCCTCAAACCCTAACTGTTGAATTTTGTTTAAAGCTCTACTCCGATTATTTGATATAAATACTGGACCAACTTTGTTTAAAAGGATCGCTTCGTCTCCAATATAAACATATTCATTTTCATTTGTAGAATTTTTATTAAAAAAAAAATCCTTACTACTTTTTCTTTTGTAACCTTTGGTTAGAAAACAAATTTTTTTTAAATTTTCTAAAGTTTTAAAAATTTCTATAGATACAGAAGTTTTTCCAGTACCTCCTACATATATGTTTCCAACACAAATTATTGTTAAATCGAATTTTTTAGGTTTTGAGATTATTTTTTTTAAAAGAATTATAAAATAATAAATATAGGATAGTGGTAGTAGAATTATTCTTAAAAAAGTTATTTTATTTTGATCCCAAAATTTAGGTTTTATCAAAAACACGATTATCCTTTATAAAATTGTCTAACGTATCTAAAGTTTTTTGCAAAATTTCCTCTCCTTTTATTAAAATTTTTTCTCTAGTATTAATATTTTCATATTTTTTAAAATTTAAACAATTAATAATATTATTTTTTAAGTCCTCAGATGAATTTACCAATTCAACAGATCCTAATTGTAAAAGATAACTATAAATTTCTTTAAAATTATCAATATACTTTCCAGTAAAGATATATGAATTGTTTAAGGCGACTTCTATGGGATTTTGGCCACCATGTTTTATTAAAGATCCTCCCATAAAAACTATTTTACTAATATTTAAAAATTCATTGGTTTTTCCGTAACTATTAACAATATATACTTTTTCTTCATCATCAATTTCCTCAACTTTGTTGATAATTTTTTTTTTAATATTTTTTTTTTCTAATAATTCTTCAATTTGACTTACTCTTTGAATGTGTCGAGGAATAATAATATGTACTAAGTTTTTTTGTATTTTTTTAGCATTTATAAATGCATTAATACACGCCTCCTCTTCTGTATCGTGTGTACTTAATCCTGAGAATATTATTTTATTTAATAATTTTAAGTTTTTATTAATTAAGTTGTTTTCAATTTTTTTATCATGAATAAATTTAAGATTTCCTATATCTGTACAGTTTTTTTCATAAAAAAATTCAAATCTTTTTTTGTGTTCTAAGCTTTGACATAAGATAATTGAAAAACATTTAAGAATTTTTTTTAAGTAATATCTAAAAAATTTCCATTTTTTAAAAGAGGATAATGATATTCTTCCATTTAATAACACAATTGGAATTTTTCTTTTTTTTGCTTCAAAAATTTGATTTGGCCAAAATTCAGAGTCTGAGAAAAAAATTATTTTTAAATTCCAATAATCAAAAAATTTTTTAATTATTTGAGGACAATCTAAAGGAGCAAATTGGTGGCAGACATTGTGATTATTGTTATATTTAATTTTGTAGATTTCATAGGAGCTTAAAGTTGATGTGGTGACTAAAACTTTATGATTCCTTCTTATAAAACTATCAATAATTGGAAATAAACTCTTAAGTTCTCCAACGCTTACACCGTGAAACCAGACAACCTCATTTTTATGAAAATCATTATTTATTAAACCTAGTTTTTCAATAAATCTTTTTGGATCTTCCTTTTTTTTATTTATCCTTAACTTTAAAAAAAATTTTAAAAAAAAATAAATTAAAAAAGTAAATATAAAATAGACATTAAGCATTAATTTAAGATTTGCTTCTCATACAGACTGCTGTAAATTTTTGATCTATCTATCAGCTCATTATGTGTTCCAGAGTCTATTATTTTTCCTTTATCAAATAAAAAAATTTTATTACAGTTTTTTATAGTTGCTAATCTATGCGCAATAATAATTGTAGTTTTGTTTTTTGTGAGGTTTTCTATTGCATCATGAATTACTTTTTCAGACTCTGAGTCTAAAGAGGATGTAGCTTCATCTAAAAGAATTATTGGAGCATTTTTTAAAATCGCTCTTGCAATCGATATTCGTTGTTTTTGTCCACCTGATAATCTAACACCATTTTCTCCTATAATTGTTTCATATTTTTCTGGTAGTTTTTCAATAAATTCTTGTGATGCAGAGTTTTTACAGGCTTGAAGAATGTCTTCCTTTGATGCTTTTTCATATCCATAAGTTAAATTTTTAAGCACAGTATCATCGAATAAGATTATATCTTGGCTTACTAATGAGATTTTCTTCCTCAAAGAACTCAATTTAACTTCATTAATATTTTGATCATCAATAATTATTTTACCCTTTGAAAGATGAAAAAATCTTGGAATTAGATTAAGTAAAGTAGTTTTTCCAGATCCACTTATGCCAACAAAACCAACTTTTTCTCCTCCATTAATTCTCCCATTTACCCCCTTGAGAGCTTGAACATTGTTTGGATAAGAAAAGTTGATATCTATAAATTCAATATTACCTCTATTTATTTTTAATTCTGGAAGGTGTGACTCTTCTTTTACTAAATTTATTCTATCAATTATCTCATAAGTTCGTCTAACAGCGACTAATCCAGATTTAATACCTATATTTAATCCAGCTAAAGCTCTTACAGGCTGGTAGGCAAGCATAAGAGCTGCAAGAAATGAAACAAATTGACCTAAAGATAAAGCTCCTTGAAAACTTCTATAACCGGCAAAAAATACAACTATTGCAATGGCAACAGCTGATATAGTTTCCATTACTGGTGCCGCACCTAAAAAAGTTTGTTGTGTCTTTCTATTAGCTTTCCATTGATCTTCGATAACTTGATTAATATTTTTTATTTCATCGTGTTCTTTTTGATATATTTTTATTAATAAAGATCCTTTAATTAATTCAGATAAAAACTTCAAAAATTTATCGGTTTTTTCAGCACTATCCAATGTTCTTTTTCCCATTTTTTTTCCAAGATTTTTTGAAAAAAAGGCTGTTATTGGAATCATTATCATTGCAACAAGAGCAAGTTGCCAGTCATGATAAAATAAAAGTGCAATTAAAAAAATTAAGGTAATACTTTCCTTTACAAGACTTACTACTGTGCCAGTAAGAGTAGTAAAAATTACTCCAAGATCCCATGTAAAGTGAGATATAAATTTTCCTGAGTGCTTTCCAGTAATATATAAAGTGTCAGAGGTTATTAGTTTTTCTGCCATTATAGAACTTATGTTTGAGCAGATTTTGGTTGCTACTTTTATAGTTATAATTCTTGTTAGAAAAATAGATAAAGCCTTAATAGTAAAAGCTATAACTATAGCTACTGGTATTACATAAAGCATTAGTTTATTCTTATTTTCAAATATTTCTTTAATAGCTGGATCTAATAGCCAAGCTGTAGCAGCAGTAGCTGCAGAGGTTATTAGAATAAAAATAAAAGTTAGTGATAACTCTGGAATATATTTTTTTATATAAGATCTGAAGACCCTTTTTATAACATCAATATCTTTCAATTAAATACCTCCGATTGAAACGTTTGAAATTTTTATTGTTGGAGAATTAATTCTATATTTTAATTCTAAATCATTACCTAAAATTAAATTTTTAAACATATGCAAAATATTACTAGCTATAGTTATTTCGTTAACAGGATATTTAATTTCCCCATTTTCTATTAAAAAACCAGAACCACCCTTGCTAAAGTCCCCAGTTACAGAATTAAAGCCAGATCCAAAAAGATCCGTTATGTAAATACCTTTT
>Ga0194120_10004413_pt1 | contig 21741 bp, 21 predicted proteins | sample TA2MahCa65mmetaG_FD_148642 | JGI IMG/M metagenome (GOLD analysis project Ga0194120, IMG submission 148642) | Freshwater microbial communities from Lake Tanganyika, Tanzania - TA2015019 Mahale Deep Cast 65m | ecosystem: Environmental > Aquatic > Freshwater > Lake | place: Tanzania: Lake... | reverse complement strand
CTGCCGCGCGCACGTCGTCCATCAGCTCCGCGACCGCGGCGCGCGCCCGCGCCGCGCCGTCGCGAAGCACGTCCTCGACCGTGTCCGCGTCCGCCTCGAGCGCGCGCCTGCGCTCGCGCGCCTCGGCGAAGTAGGCGAGGACCTTCTCGTACAGCGCCTTCTTCGCATCTCCGTAGCCGGTGCCGCCGCGCCGGAACGCGTCGGCCAGCGCGGCGCGCTCCTCGGGTTTCGCGAGCAGCGCGTAGAGCGCGATGATGGTCGAGCTGTCGGGGTCCTTCGGCTCGTCCACGCCCTTGGAGTCGGTGACGATCCCCATCACCTGCTTCCGGAGCGCCTTCTCGGGCGCGAACATCTCGATCGTGTTGCCGTAGCTCTTGCTCATCTTCCGGCCGTCGCTGCCGGGCACGACCGCGACGTCCTCCAGGATGTACGGCTCGGGCAGCGCGAAGACCTCGCGATAGGTCAGGTTGAACTTCACCGCGATGTCGCGAGTCACTTCCAGGTGCTGCTTCTGGTCCTGGCCGACGGGAACCAGGTCGGCGCGCCAGATCAGGATGTCGGCCGCCTGCAGCACCGGATACGCGAAGAGCCCGTGGTCGGGCGAGTGACCCGCCTCGAGCTTGTCCTTGTACGAGACACAGCGCTGGAGCAGGCCCATCGGCGTGACCGTGGTGAGGATCCAGGCCAGCTCGGTGACTTCCGGCAGATCGCTCTGCCGGTACAGGATCGAGCGCGTCGGATCGACGCCGAGCGCCAGGAAGTCCAGCGCCACGCCGCGCGTGAGCTCGCGGCGCAGCTTCGCGTCGCGGATGCTGGTGAGCGAGTGCAGGTCGGCCATGAAGTACGAGGCGCGGTTGCCCTCTTGCAGCAATATGAACTGGCGCAGCGCGCCGAAGTAGTTGCCCAGGTGCTGCACGCCGCTCGGCTGGATTCCCGAGAGCACGCGCGCGCCCGTCACGCGCTTTCGCGCGCCCTGCCCCGAAGCCGACACGCTAGATCGCCTGCAGCCAGCGCGAGGAGAAGACCGGGTCCGCGTCCGCGACCAGCTTCGCGAAGCGCGCGACCAGCCGCGCCGTGATCGGGCCCGGGATCGGCGCGGGAAGCTCGTGCCCGTCGACGCGAGCGACCGGCCAGACGTTCGAGGTCGTGCCGGTCAGGAACGCCTCCTGCGCGCGGTCGAGAAGCGCGAGCGGCATCGGCGCCTCGTTCACGGGAATTCCCTCGTCTCGCGCCAGGTCGACCGCGAGCCGCCGAGTGACTCCGGCCAGCACCGCGTCGAGCGGCGCGCAAGCCAGGCTCCCGTCGCAGACCAGGAAGAAGCTCTGCGTAGACGACTCGGTGATCTGGCCCTGCTCGTCCAGGAACAGCACGTCGTGGAAGCCCGCCGCCTTCGCGCGCGCCTTGGCGAACGCCGCGTGCGTGTAGGCGGCGGCGATCTTGATCTGCGGCGAGAGCACCGACGCCGGCATCTTTCGCGACTCCGCGACCTTGAGCCGCGCGGGCCCCGCGGCGGACGCGCGCCCCGCCTTCGAGAGATCGGCGATCGCGAACGCCGCGATCGCGACCTCGGGCATCGGGTCGACGGGGAGCACGTCGAGCGACGCGCCCGGGTAGTAGGCCGAGATCTTCACGATCTCGGCGCCCGGGTTCGCGCGCACGGCCTCGGCGATTCCCGCGCGCAGCGCCCCGTTCGACGCCGGAAGCCGCATGCCCGAGAGCTCCGCCGACTGCTCGAAGCGCGCGAGGTGCTCGTCCAGGCCCAGGATCGCCGGCCCGCGCGCGAGCCAGTAGACCGGCATCACGTCGAAGACCAGCGTTCCCCGCTGCAGCGACTGCGAGAGCACGTGGACCGTGACCTCGGCCCAGGGGACCAGCTTTCCATTGCGCCAGATCACGCGTTCCGAGATCGACATGGCGCCGAGTCTAGCCTCACTTCCCCGCTCCCCGCGACGCCGCTAGCCTTCCGCCCGTGGGTGGGGGAGAGCGTTGAAGCCTCCGGGCGTGATCGTGAACGCGCGCGCGCGGCGCGCCGGCCGCGACGGCCGGCTCGGCGAGCGGCTGCGCAGGGTGATGCCCGCCGAGTTCATCCACTTCACGCGCGACCCCGCGGAGCTCGACGCCGCGCTCGCCCGCCTGCAGGCGCTCGGCGTCGAGCACCTGGTGCTGGTCGGCGGCGACGGCACGGTCGGCGGCACGCTCACCCCGCTGGTCGCGCGCTACGGTGAGTCCCCGCTGCCGCGCGTCTCGCTGGTGGCCGGCGGCACGATCAACACGATCGCGCACTCGCTCGGCGCGCACGCGAGCGCCCTGCAGACGGTGACCCGCATCCTGGAGGGCGAGCCCCCCCGGCTCGACTCCGTCCGGCCGCTGATCCGCGTCGAGCCCGATGTCGGCCCGACCCGCGCGGGCCTGATCTTCGCCAACGGCGTCGCCGCCCGCTTCCTCGAGCACTACTACCAGGGCGACGACCTGGGCGTGGTCGCCGCCGCGACCCTGGTCGGCCGGATCGCCACGTCCGCGCTGCTGCGCACCGGCCTTTCCCGCGAGCTCTTCGCCCCGCGCGAGATCGCGATCTCGGTCGACGGCTCGCCCCTCGACGCCCGCGCCTACACCGTGGCCGGCGCCTCGAGCGTGCGCGACGTCGGGCTGGGCTTCCGCCCGTTCCTCACCGCCGGCGCCGACCCCGAGCGCTTCCACTTCCTGTACAGCGCCGCGAGCGCCCCCCGCCTGTCGCTGGAGCTACCCGCCCTGCGCCTCGGCTTCCACGGCCCGACCTCGTGCCTGCACCACCACCCCGCCCGCTCGGTGGAGCTCCGCCTCGCCGCCCCCGAGCCCTGGAGCATGGACGCCGACCTGTACCCGCCCGCCACCACGCTGCGCCTCTCGGCCTGGGCGCCGATCCGGTTCATCTCGTACTGACGCGCGGGGACGCGCGCGGACGCGCGATCTCGGTTGTCCGGCCCCGGCCCCTCCGCTACCCCTACCGCCACGCCGACGTAGCTCAGTTGGTAGAGCAGCTGATTCGTAATCAGCAGGTCGCCGGTTCGAGTCCGGCCGTCGGCTCTGTGAATCCGGGCGCCGCGGAGGCGCGGGCGCTTCAGCCCTCCCCGCGCAGCCTCTGGCCGAAGAACGCCAGGATCTCGTCGACGGCGGCGCGGGCGGGCTCGCCGGCGCGGTCGATCAGGTGCAGCGTCACGACGCTGTGCGGGCTCATCGGGGTGCCGGGCATCGCGCTCGCATCGGGGAGCACGCGGGCGACGAAACGGGGGCCGAGCGCGGCTTGGTAGGCGGCGAAGCGCTCGGCCTTGCAGAAGCGGTCGCCTTCGAAGCGGTAGGCGAGGACGGTCAGGTCCTCGCGCTCCATCCGCGCCTTCACTGCGGCGAGCTCGTCGGGGGCGATGTGCATTCCGCCGGCCTGCAGGATCGGCAGCGACGGCTGCGAGAGCACGGGCGCGAGCATGGCGGGCTCGAGCATCATCGAGAGCGCGAAGTTCCCGGTGAAGCACATGCCGATCGCGCCCACCCCCTTCCCGCCCGAGACCGGGTGCGCGTGCGCGGCGAGCGCGCGAAGCCACGCCGTGACCGGGCTCGACTCGTTGGCCGCGAAGGCGCGGAACTCGCGGCTCACGCACGCGCGCAGCATGGTGCCGAGCCCGCCCGCGACCGTGACCGGGCCGCCCTCGGTGCCGAACAGCGCGGGCATCCAGACCGTGAAGCCGGCGTCGCGGACGATTCGCGCGAAGCGCGCGACGTGCGCGTAGATGCCGGGCATCTCCGCCATCACGATCACGGCCGGCCCGGAGCCCGCGACGTACACGCGCTTGGTCACACCGAGAAGCGTCACCTGGCGCCTCTCGAAGTCGTCGAGCGGATCGCGCGCGCGCAGGTCGGGCCCGGGAAACGGCTGCGTCACCGCCGCGGTCCCAGGGGCCGTTCCGCGCGTCGCCTCATCGAACCCGATGCGGGGCCGCGCTTCGCACCGCGCGGGCGAGCAGCGCCAGCAGTGCGACGAGGACGCCCCCGGACGGTTCGGGGACCGTGTACGCAAGGCCGCCCAGCGCGAAGTACTCTCCCTCCGGTCCAAGCGTGGCGACGAGCTGCTGCGAGCCATCGACCGCGCTGATGCGAAAGAGATTTCTGGGACCGCCCGATCCCGGGCTCACCTGCGCTACCCCCATGAGCGAGCCGTCGGGAAGCGCGGCTAGATGCTGCATGAAGTCGCCCCCCGGGCCGACGCCGACCTGCGTTCTTCCGCTGGTCGCCGGGTCGATGATCACCAGGCCCAAGTCGCGATGCCACGAGTAGAGAAGCCCCGTCGGGCCGAACGTCAGGCCCGCCGAAATGCCGACGCTGGCCGGTCCGACCCTCGCAGCCACCCCGCTGGCGAGATCGATCTGGTACAGGTACGCCCCGGTGCCGACTTGCGAGCTGGTTTCGTAGTTCAGCAGCAGCAGCCCGTCGGTCGCGGAGTACGCGAGGCCGGAAGCGGCCAGATTCGCGCCACTCGACAGCGAGAGGTCGAGAAACCCGGACGTGGATCCGTCCAGCGGATCGATCATGACGAGCCGCTGGCCCTCGGTGGTCACTAGCGAGCCGTCGGGAAGCGAGCCGAGCGAACGAGGACTCGGCAGGCCCGTGAGTCCCAGCGAGGTCAGCTGCGCCGAGTCGGGATCGACCTGAAACAGCGTCCCTGAGGAGACTTCCCAGGGAATCCAGCTGATTCCGATCAGGGCCGCTTCACCGCGGCTGCCCGCCGTCGCGAGGAAGCTACGAGGACCAGGAGGATGCGTCGAAGAGCCACCATTTCCGCAAGTCTAGGCGCACGAGATGCGAAGCGGGAGGAATTTTGGAGTCCGCGCCAACCTGGGGCTCACTCACTCCACGGCACGCGGGAGCGGCGCACCTCGGCCGGCCCCAGGATCTGCGGCTGCTGCTCGTACTCGAGCTTCGCGAGGCGCGCGCGGGTCACTTTCACCAGGCTCTCGAAGCTGATCCGCTTTCGCGCGCGGAGCTCCAGACACATCGAGTACGTGAAGGCGCCGTAGCTGGTCACTCCGTGGCGGTACTCGTAGGAGAGCTGCTTCTCCTGGCAGGCCTCGATGATCAGCGGCAAATAGGGGCCGAGTCGGGCCGAGCCAATGCGGCGCTTCTCGCGTTTGTACTCGTCTTCCGGACGCGAACGCACGAGCGAGGCGCGGCCGAGGCGGGTCGACACGCCGTCCTGGCCGAAGAACGCGGCGCGGGCCTTCGGGTCGGACGAGAACTTGCCATTGAGCGGCCGCCAGCCGCGCTCGACCCACATGTCCAGGCTCCTGCTCCACTCGAGCTCGCGGTGGCGCACGTCGTCGGGCGGGGTGAGCCCGCGCACCCTCGGCCCGCCCTGGCGGTGCATGCCTCCGGAGTGGCAGCAGTCGAGGATCATGGCGAAGCGGGTGCCGTAGGGGAGCTGGCTGTAGAGCGCGTAGATCTGGTCGTCGACGATCGCGTGCTCGGGCGACCAGTCGAAGTCGTGCGGCACGAGCGTCTCGGTCTTGCGGTCGGGCTCCAGGTTCTCGCCGTACTCGGGGATCGTCGCGCCGTGGCCGCTGTAGTAGAAGACGCGCTGGTCGCCGGGCTGCGGGTCGTCGAGAAGCCAGCGCAGGCGCTCGGTGATGCCCTTCGCGGTGGCGCGCGCGTCGAGGCAGACGCGGATGCTCTCGGGCGGGAAGCCGCCTTCCTGCAGCACGCTGCTGATCAGGAACACGTCGTTCACGCAGCCCTCGAGGCGGTCGGTCTCGCGCGGGTACTCGTTGATTCCCACCAGCAGCGCGCGCTGACGCGTGCGGCCGCGGCGGCGCAGCACGGCCGGGCTCTCGCGGCGCGCGCGCGACGCGCCGAAGCTGCGCACGTCGATGCGCTGCTCGGCCGCCGGCCGCCAGACGCCCTCGATCGCGTTTCGGTGCCGCAGATACTCCACCGCGGAGTGATCGGCGACGCCGCCGATGTCGAAGGGCGTGTCGATCTGGCGGAAGCGCGCCTCGCCGGGGAGCCGGATCTCGGCCGTGAACACGTCGTCGTTCTCGTTGTACAGGTGGTGCCAGAGCTTCACCGGCAGCGGCGCGATGCGGCCGCCGGCCAGGTTCCCCAGGACGAACGGGTTCCCGAGCTGCGAGCCGAGCGTCACGTAGCGAGCACGAGCCAGCGCCGCGGCGACGTCCGGGCGCGCGGCGTCGCGGTGCGCGAACGCGTCGTAGGTGACCAGGCTGCCCAGGCTGTGCGCGAGGATCAGGTCGGGCTGGAATTCCACGAGCCTGTCGAGCACCAGCGCGCGCGTCTTGCGCTGGAACGCCTCGTCCTCGACCCACGCGACGACGTAGCCCGCCGTCCAGCGCACGCGGTCGGAGACGTCGCCCAACACTCCGCGGCGTCGGCCCAGCGCGTTCGACGCGCCGCTCCGCGCGAGCTTCCACACCGCCTGCATCGTCTCCCAGACCGAGAGGTCGACGCTCTCGAACACGGGGTCGTAGGTGAGGAAGTCGAACTCGAGCTGAACGTCGGTCTGGCCGGGGAAGACCGCGAGCAGGGTCTTCTTCCAGTCGTCCCTCCAGGTGCTGTTGCGGTGATCGCCGAGCCCGTGAACGCCGATGACCTTGAGCTTCTTCATGGGAGACGAGCGTACTCCCGCGACCTCGGCGCGATCTTGGGAATATCTTGGGAATCAGCCGCGCGTCGCTTCGAGCTCGCGCACGTCCCGAACCATCAGCACGGCCAGGGTCGGAAGCACGATGCCAGCGCAGCAGAGCAGCAGCGTCGGCGGGGTTCCCAGCCGCTCCGCGCCGATGCCCGCGAGCGCCTCGCCGACGGGGACGAGCGCGATCGACCCGAGCACGTCGTAGCTGCTGACGCGGGAGAGCGCCTCGGGCGCGACGCGCGTGTGCAGCGCGGTGTTCCAGAGCACGCTGAAGACCTGGAAGCCGAACCCCGCCGCGAACGCAGCCGCCGCGATCGCCGCGACGGGCGCGGGCCCGGCGAGCAGCAGCGGAACCGCCGCGCTCGGCAGGCAGAACAGCGTGGCCGCGAGCATGGGGCGGCGGAAGTGGACGCGCAGCGCCAGCGCGCCGCCGGCGATCAGCCCGACTCCTTGCGCTCCCGCGATCCAGCCCCAGCTCGACGCGCCACCGAGCGACTGCTTTGCGACGACCGGCCCCAGCACGGCCCAGGCGCCGAACCAGGCCATCAGCATGAAGGTGAACTGCAGCACGATGGTCCACAGCCACGTGTGCGCGGTGAACTCGCGAAAGCCATCGCGAAGCTCGCGCAGCAGGCTCGCGCCTTGCGAGCGCGCCTGCTCGCTCGGCCGGATTCCGGCGACGAGCAGGGCGCTTGCGGCGAAGCTCGCCGCGTCGATCGCGACCGCGAAGCCTGCGCCCGCGGTCGCCGCGAGAATTCCCGCCGCGGTTGCGCCCAGCGCGAACGCGGTCGCCTGCGCGATCGAGAGCAGCGCATTCGCCGCCTGAAGCCGATTGCGTGCGACGACGAGCGGCACCAGCCCGACGGCCGCCGGGAAGTGCAGCGCGAACGTGACCCCGCACAGCGCGTGCAGCGCGAGAAGCGCGCCGAACGTGGCGTGCCCCGAGAGCAGCAGCAGCGCGATCGCGCCCTGCGCTCCCGCGGCGAGCAGGTCGGAGCCGATCATCTGGCGCCGCCGCGAGCCCCGATCGGCAAACGCGCCCGCGAACAGCTGCATCGCCACCTGGGTGAGCGAGCCGGCGGCGATCAGGACGCCGACCTGGCTCGGCGTTCCGCCCAGGTCGTCGAGCACGGCGAACGGAAGCGCGATCGGCGTCATCGCGCTGCCCGCGGCAGAGATCAGGCGCGCCGCGAAGAGGCGCGCGAAGCCCGGCTCGCGCAGCAAGGCCACCCCCTCGCGCCAGGTCGGAGCGGACACTGCTCGAACTCCGCTCAGTCGCGGCGCGACGGGCGCGTCACGTCAGCGAGACGGGCAGGAATCTAGACCAGCCTCCGCCAGACGAGCGCTCCGAACCCGAGCGCGAGCAGAAGCACGGCCGCGGGTTCTGGCACGGACTCGACCTGCTGCACGAAGCCGGACATGTCCACCGAGCTGTTCGCGCTCAGGCTGAACGCCAGGGTCACGCTCATCAGGTCGTACTGCAGGCTGCCCGTGAAGGTGTTCGAGGCGGTGTAGACCGGCGAAGGGTTGGTCGCCGGTCCGCCGAGGAAGAAGAACGTGCCTCCCGCGTCGACGCCCTTGTTCAGCGGGGACAGCCCGCCGATGCTCGTGTCGACCTCCCGCGCGATCAACACGTTTCCGAACAGCGGGCTGATCTGCGCGCCCGCGCCGGAGAGCGCCGTCAGGCTGTAGTTGATCGACGAGTTGGCGATGATCTGCCCGGTGATCGCGATCGGCAGCGTCATCGTGATCGAGAACGCGTTGCCGAGCGCCCCGGTCGACGCGCCGATGCCGAAGCCGAGGATCGGGTCCGCGTTGCCGTAAACGGAGTTCACGACGGCGTTCGAATCGCCCAGCGCTCCGCCGCTCGGACCGGAGAGCGAGATCGCGCCCGTGGTCGAGTCGATGTCGTAGCTTCCCTGCCCGACCTGGACTCCGTCGATCGAGATTCCGATCGAGCAATTCGCCCCGCCGGAGCCGCAGTCGAGAATCGGGCCGGCCGTCGCCGCAAACGAGATTCCGAGTCCGAAGAGTCCGACGAGGGCGAGAAGAGCGCTTCGCGCGCAAGCCCTGGACGCCATTCGAGATTCCCCACCCAGCCCTGCCGGCGGCCCGGTCCGGACGCACCGCAGGGCCATGACCAGGGTGTAGAAGACCACACCAACGCCGCGCCGTACAGGGCTTTTTCGCGCGGAGAGGGTCCGCTAGCGCCCCAGGCGCGAGAAGACCGCGTCGGCGCCCTCGGCGGTGCCGCGCTCGTCGACGTTGGCGAGCGCCTGCTCGAGCTGCGTGCAGACCGCGCCGGTGTCTCCGACCCCGGCCGACTTCAGCTGGCGCGGGAGCACGGCGCCGATCACGACGCGGAGCTGCGCGGCGCTCACGCTTCCGGTCTCGAGGCCCGCGTCCATGAGCGAGAGCTGCAGCGTGCCGCGCGCGGCCCAGCGGTCGAGCTTGGTCGAGCGCTCGAGCGCGCTGCAGGCGGCTTCGAAGGCGGGAGACCCGGCCATCGCTACACCGCCGCGAGCGCGCGCGCGCTGTGCTCGCGCTCGAGCCAGCGCACGTATGCGGCGGGCGGCATGAACGTCAGCACCAGGCAGACGGCGCTCAGCAGGCCGCCGAACGAGACCGCGAACACGGGAACCGGGCTCGCGCTCACGTTCGCGCCCGCGAGGAGCGCGGAGATCACGACACCGTTCCATGTCACCGAGATCGCGCCAGAGATTCCCCAGAGCAGGAAGCGGTTCGTGACCACGGCGTCGGCGAGCCCGAGCGCGAGACGCCGCTTCATCATTCGGTAGTGGCGCAGGCCTTCCAGCGCCGTCCACGCCTGGCAGGCGACCAGGGCGAACAGGAACACCGCCGTCGCGGTGCGCGCACTCTCGGCGGCGAGCGCTCCCTCGGGGGCGGAGAGGAACGCGGCGATCACGCCGAGGCCGCTTCCCGCGAAGACCAGCGAGCCGAGCGCGGCCACCGGCACCGACCACGAGGCGCCGGGCCGGAACACTTTGGCGTTGAAGAACGCGAAGGCGCTGCAGCCCAGGACGATCAGAACCTGCGCGACGATCATCGCCACGAGCGTCGCCGAGCGCCCCGAAAGGTAGGGAGCGACCACGCTCAGCGGATAGCCGCTTCCAGACGCCACGGCGTACGTGCAGCCGATCAGGAACTCCGGCATGCCGCGCGAGCGCCAGGAGCGCGCGATCAGCCGCGTTCCGACGACGAGACTCGTCACGGCGTACAGCGCAAGACACACGAGACTGAGTTCGGCCAAGTGCAACGCTCCCAGTGATCTGTTCGCGGAGACGCTATCGGCCGCAACCGGCCACTCATTAACGCCGGTTGACCACCTCCGGCAGTGAATGACCTGCTCGATCGGCTTGCGCTTCACCGGTCCGAACGGCCTTGCGGGCCAGCCGGCCGGAGTCATCGCGACGACCCTCTCGGGGTCGGGAATCACGAGCAGCTCGCGAATCGGGCGTTCGGCCAGGAGATGTAACGCGGTCAGGATCGCGCCGAGCCCGAGCGCGCGCGCGTCGCGGCGTGGATCGGCTTCGAGACGATCTCGTCGGGTACGGAGTCGGATCTCAGATGGCGAATCGCGCGATTCGTCTGCGTCGCCTCGAACAGATCCGTTCCACGCCCGCATGGCCGCTACGAGCCGCGGCGCACCGGAATCAACAGCCCCTGATGGGGTGTACCGATAACCCCTGCACCGACTCCGACGTCCCCGACTCACGCTGACTTCTGCTGGAGTGCCCCCGTGTTCATGCACCCGATCGCGAGGATCTGCCCGCGGATCGCCTTCGCGTTCGCGTTCGCGGTGCTCTCGCTCGCGGCGACGGGCGCGCTCGCGGAGCTGGCCACGGTCACCTTCGACACCGGGTTCTACGACCCGAACATCACGTTCCCGGGCGGGCAGCTTCACGGCCCGTACGACTGGATCGAGGGGGACGTGCGCGTGTCCGGGGTCTGGATCGCGAATGCCGCGACCCCGGGCGGCTTCTTCCAGCTCGGTCACACCCACATTGCCACGTCGGGTCCGGTGCGAATCGGGCAGAGCGGCAACACCATCTTCACGCACGCCTGGAATGCCGACTTTCAAGGCATCCACATCCGGTTCGAGGACAACCGTCCGTTCAAGCTCTCGTCGCTGCGCTACCGCCTCGGGGAGCGCGTCTGGGAGGAGTCGTTTCCGAACGGGCTGCCCTGGTCGTACGCCACGACCGACGGGCAGCTGCTGATCACTCCCGATCTGGTTCCCACGCTCACGCCGTTCTCCGCCTTCGAAGCGCAGTTTGCGAAGTTCCCGATCGACGACGGCTCCGTGGCTCCCAACAATCCGAACGTGCCCGCAGGCACGAGCCCGTATCGGACGCTCACGTTCACGCAGTTCCAGAACGTCACCGGCGTCTACATCGGCAGCACGGTCGCGCGGGTCTATCTCGACAGCTTCGTCCTCGACCCTCCGGTCCCGACGATCTGCAGCAACGGGCTCGACGACGACGCGGACGGCGCGGCCGACTTCCCGGCCGATCCGGGCTGCACGAGCGCGAACGACGCCTCCGAGCGGGAAGCCGGGCTGGTTTGCGACGACGGCGCGGACAACGACGCCGATGCCCTGGCCGACTTCCCGTCCGACGCCGGCTGCACCAGCGCGCTGGACGCGTCGGAACGGGATGCGACGCGGATCTGCGACGACGATCTCGACAACGACGGCGACGGCGTCGCGGACTACCCGTTCGACCTCGGCTGCAGCTCCGGCGTGGACGACTCGGAGCGGGACGCGTCGCGCGCCTGCGACGATGGCGCAGACAACGACGCGGACGGAATCGCGGACTTCCCGCTCGACGCCGGCTGCACGAGCGCGGCCGACGATTCCGAGCGCGAGCCGACACGGATCTGTGACGACGGCCTCGACAACGACGGCGACGGGGCGATCGACTTCCCCTCGGACCCGGGGTGCGCGATCAGCTCGGATGCCTCCGAGCAGGAAGCCACGCTCGTCTGCGACGACGGCGTCGACAACGACGGCGACGGCCAGACCGACTTTCCCGCGGACCCCGGCTGCGCGAGCTCGACCGACGACTCCGAGGAGAACCCATCGGTCGCCTGCAACGACGGCGTGGACGACGACGGAGATTCCCTCGCCGACTTCCCTGACGATCACGGCTGCACGAGCGCGGCCGACGAGTCCGAGCGCGAGAGCGGGCACGTCTGCGACGACGGAGTGGACAACGACGGCGACACGCTCGTCGATTTTCCGCTCGACACGGACTGCGCCGACATCGACGGAGCGTCCGAGGCCGGTGGCGCCCCGCCACAGATCCCCGCGATTCCAGGGGCCTGGACCGCCCTGCTCGGCGGCATCCTGCTCTGCGCGCTCGTTCTGGCGCAGGCCCTGCAATTGCGGCGCTAGCTCGGCGCGCGCAGCCTCGCACGCGCTCCGCTCGCCGGCTACGCTGCCCGCCCGTGGCTCGGTCTCCCACCTTCGATCTCGCGAGCGAGCTCGGCAAGCGGAGCTTCACGCCGGGACAGCGCGACGCGCCGGGCCTGCTCGAGCTCGTCGTCGCGGGCGTAGATCCCGCCGCGACTCGAGCGGCCCGAGCTCTCGCGAGCTTGCGCGACGGGGGCCGCGCTGCGATCGCCGAGCGGCTCGAGACCGTCGACGAGGGCGCGAGGGCGCGGCTGGTCGCTGTGCTGGGGCTGCTCGCGCGCGCTGGCGATGCCGAGGCCGCGGCGCTGCTGATCGCCCGAGCGAAGGATTCCGCCGCACGCGTTCGGCGCGCCGCTGCGATCGCGCTCGGCAAGCTCGGCGGCGACGCGGCCTCGGCTGCGTTGATCGCGCGCTGGGACGCGAGCGACGTCACGCCGGACGAGCGGCGAGCGCTCGCGGAGGCGCTCGGCAAGGTCGGCGGCGAAGATGCGGTTGCGCGGTTGAAGTCGCTCGCGCCGGGCGACGACGTCGAGCTGGCGCGCAGACTCGATCGAGCGCTGCGGATGGCGGAGCGATCGGCGAGACGCGATGAAGCGTCGGCGATCGCGACCGACGTCGCGCCACCGGCGCCGCTCGTGGTTCGGCTCTCGTGCCGGCCGGGGCTCGCGCCGTTGCTCGCCGAGGAGCTGGCGTCGATCGGCATGACGCCGCGGTCCGTCGACGCTGCACACGTCGAGATCCGGCTCGCGGATCCGTGGTCTGCGCTCTTCGCATCGCGATTGTGGGCGAGTGCTGCGATCCAGATTCCGCTGCCGCCGCCGAGCGGCGCGGATCCCGACTCGTTCGCGGCGTCGATCACGAGCGCGATCACCGCCGGCGGGACGCACGAGCTTCTCGCCGCGTGGACGCGCGGGCCGATCCGCTGGCGGCTCGGCTTCGCGCGCGGGCACAAGCGCGCGGTCGTGTGGCGGGTCGCGCGCGACGTCGCCGCCGTGGCGCCCGAGCTGGAGAACGATCCGACCGCGACGACCTGGGAGCTGCTCGTCGACGACGAGGCCACGGCGCTGCAGCTGGTCGGCCGGAAGATCGAGGATCCGCGCTTCGCCTGGCGCGTGGCCGACGTTCCCGCGGCTTCGCACCCGACGGTCGCGGCGGCGCTGGCGTGGGTCGCCGAAGTCCGACCCGGGGATCGCGTCTGGGATCCGTTCTGTGGCTCCGGCGCGGAGCTGATCGAGCGTGCGCGCCGGGGGCCGTGTCGATTGCTTCTCGGCAGCGACGTCGACGCGGGCGCGCTCGCGGCGGCGCGCAGAAACCTGGATTCGGCCGGCGTCGCGGCGGATCTCACTCTCGCCGACGCGCGAAGTCATGCGGCCGGGGCGGTGGATCTCGTCATCACGAACCCTCCGCTCGGCAGCCGCGTACGGCTCGATGCGCCCGCATTGCTGGCCGAGGCGCTGCCGAACCTGGCCCGCCAGCTCGCGCCGGGCGGACGCCTGGTCTGGATCACGCCCGCGCCGCGCCGGACGGCGCCGATCGCCGAGTCTCTGAGACTGCGCCTAGTGCGATCGCTTCCCATCGACTGCGGCGGCGTGCGCGGTCAGCTCGAACGCTGGGACTCGCCCACCGCGCCGAAGCCCCCGCGGTAGACTCGAACACCGGGAGGACGACGACCATGGCGATCCAGGAGATCTCCGCCGCTGAAGCGGCGCGTCGGCGCGACGAGTTCCACGCGATCGACGTACGGGCCGACTTCGAGTTCCGCGGCCCGCTCGGCCGCGTCGCGAAGGCGAAGCTCGTACCGCTGCCAGAGCTCGAGTCGCGAGCGGGCGAGCTGCCGCGCGACCGACCGCTGCTCTTGATCTGCCGCTCGGGGGCGCGTTCGGGCAAGGCGTGCGAGCAGCTCGCGGCGCTCGGCGTCACGTCCGTGGTCAACCTCACCGGCGGCATGATCGCGTGGAATCGCGCCAATCTGCCGGTGGAGCACGAGGCGCCGGCGACGCTGGCGGAGCTCCTAGAGCACGTCGCGCGCTGGGTCGCACAGGTCAGCGCGCAGCCGCCGGACGCGGTGCGCGAATCCCTTCGCGGCCAGCTCGAAGCGTTTGGCGCGTCCGCGGGTGGACCGACGCGCGCCTCGCTCGCGCGCCTGCTCGACTCGGTCGAGAGCTCGTTCGCCGAGAAGGGCGCGCCGCCCGACCTCGAGATCGCCCTCGCGTCGTTCCGGCGCTGGCTCGCGGCGCTCTGAGCGGCGGCAGCGATGGCGGCGCTCGGCATCGCGCTAAGCGTTCTGATCGGCGTCGCGCTCGGCTTCTTCGGCGGCGGCGGATCGATCCTCACCGTGCCGCTGCTCGTCTACGTGTTCGCGCTCGATCCGAAGCAGGCGATCGCCAGCTCGCTTCTGATCGTCGCCGCGGCGAGCGTCTCGGGCGCGATCCAGCACTGGCGACTCGGCAACGTCGAGCTGCGCACCGCGCTCACGTTCGGCGCGGCCGGAATGGCGGGCGCCCACCTGGGCGGGCGCGCGAGCGCGTACCTCGACGGGACGCTTCTGCTCGTGCTCTTCGCGGCGATGATGATCATCACGGCTCTCGCGATGTGGCGCGGCCGGCGCGTGCCGAAGGCCGCGGTGCTCGGCCAGCGCTCGCTCGCGCCCCTCCTCGCGCAGGGCTTCGGCGTCGGCCTGTTCACCGGGCTCGTTGGCGCGGGTGGAGGCTTCCTGATCGTTCCCGCGCTCGCGCTCTGGGCGGGGCTACCGCTTCCGGCCGCGGTGGGAACCTCGCTCGTCGTGATCGTCCTGAACACGCTCGCCGGCTTCTCCGGTTACGCGGGCCACGTGCGGCTCGACTACCCGCTCGTCGCGGCCGTCGGCGCGTGCGCGATCGCGGGCTCGTTCGTCGGCACCTACCTCGCGCACCGCGTGAATCCCGCCGCGCTGCGCCGCGCCTTCGCGGGCTTCGTTCTCGCGATGGCGACGCTCATCCTGGTTCGCGAAGTCGACACCTGGATCGCGACCGCCCGCTCCGCGCTCCCCGCGTCGGTTCCGCAGCTCGTCTTCGCGCTCGCAGTGCTCGCGATCGGCATCGCCACCGGCCGCGTCTACCGGACCTCCGCCACCAACCCGGTGGCCGACACCGCGTTCGAGCAAGGCGCGGGGATCTGAACGGGGCGCATCGCCTAGAGCCCTCTCAACCCGCACGCCAGCAGCCTGCCGTACGTCGCATCCATCCGAGGATCGTTCGGTACGAATACCACCGTTCCATCGCGCCCCCGCGTCAGCAGCACTCGGTAGACGTTCCTCCTGACCGTCAGCGGATCCTTGAGCGGCGGCTTGTTCTTGCCCGCGAACTCGATCGACCAGTCATCGCCCGCCCAAAGCAGGTCCGATCCCCAAGCGAGCAGCGCACAGTCGAGCTCGAGTCCCTGCGACGAGAACTCGGTCGCGACTGTCTCGAGCTGGCAGCATGACTGCGAATCGGTGGGCGGTGCGTTGTACCAAGGCCCTACCTTCAGCTTCTTCGTGGTCTGGAACGTGTTGTCCACTCCGAAGTGGGGCAGCCATTTGTCCTTGGAGGACGCCACGAGTCCGAAGCGCGCAAATCGAGCATCGGAGTAGCGTTCGCGCAGATACTCGCGCGCCTTGTCGAGGCTGCGCGTGAGCAGGAAACGATGTCCACCCGCATGCAGTTCATCCGCCAGTACGGAGAGACCTCCGGACGATTGTCCGTCGAGCAATCCCGCCACGAACTGATGCACCTTCGGCGTCAGGTGGAAGCGGATCTCGGTATCCAGACTCAGCGCTGGAGTCCATCGTGACTTTGCCGGACCTATCCGCTCTTTTGTGTGCGAGGTCATACGCTAGCCGAAGGAGGCTTTGATGACCGAGCAGAACGGATCGATCGACCCGAAGTTTTTGGATGAGCTCTTGAAGGATGCGAAGGAACCGGCTCAGTTCGAGTCGATGTTTCAATCGCTGAAGAAGGCGCTGATCGAGCGGGCGCTGGGCGCCGAGCTGTCGGTGCACCTGGGCTACGCCCGCGGGGACGCGAAGCCCGAGGGGCAGAGCAATTACAGAAACGGTGCGAGCGCGAAGACCGTGCTGACCGAGGAGGGTCCCCTCTCGATCGAGGTGCCCCGGGATCGCGAGGGCACCTTCGAGCCGCAGCTCGTGAAGAAGGGCGAGCGGCGGATCGAAGGCTTCGACGAGAAGGTGATCTCGATGTACGCGCGCGGCATGACGGTGCGCGAAATCCAGGGCCACCTGCGCGAGCTGTACGGGATCGAGGTCTCGCCGGACCTGATCTCGAGCGTGACCGACGAAGTGCTTGCGGAAGTGCGCGACTGGCAGAGCCGGCCGCTCGATCCGATCTACCCGGTGATCATCTTCGACGCGTTGCGCGTCCGGATCCGCGACGAGGGAATCGTGAAGAACAAGGCGGTCTATCTCGCCCTGGGGATCGGCCGCGACGGGCAGAAGGACATCCTGGGGCTCTGGATCGAGCAGAGCGAGGGCGCGAAGTTCTGGCTGAAGGTGATGACGGAGCTGCGCAATCGGGGTGTGCAAGACGTGCTCGTGACGCTGGTCGACGGCCTGAAGGGGTTCCCCGAAGCGATCGCGACCGCGTTTCCGCAGGCGCAGGTGCAGACGTGCATCGTGCACCTGATGCGCCACAGCCTGGACTACGTGACGTGGAAGGACCGCAAGCTCGTGGCGGCGGAGATCAAGGCAATCTACCGGGCCGAAACCGCCGAGCTCACGCTCGAGCGACTGGTCGAGTTCGAGCAGGGCCTCTGGGGCAAGAAATACCCTGTGATCTCGGCCTCCTGGCGCCGGCACTGGGAGCGCGTGACGCCGTTCTTCGCTTACCCCGCGGAAGTCCGGCGCGTTCTGTACACGACCAACGCGATCGAGAGCCTGAACATGCGGTTGCGCAAGATCATCAAGAACCGCGGCCATTTCCCGAGCGACGAGGCGGCGACGAAGTTGATGTACTTGGCGCTGCGGAACATCATGGGCACCTGGATCAAGCCCACGCGCGAGTGGAAGGCCGCCCTCGCTCAATTCGCAATCCTGTTTCCCGAAAGACTCGCCGCGGTGGCATGAGTCAGTCTGATGAACCGATCTCACACACAGAATTTCGGATGGGTCCACTTTGCCGAGAGCTCTATGAAGACGTTGGCAAACGCGGGGGCACCGTGGACGGTCCATTCCGAAGCCCTGGACGAGCTCTGTACGGCATCGCGCCACAGCGGTATGCCGCCCTCCTCGCCGACGTGGATCGCCTGTCCGTTTCCGATCAGCGCGACGAGTACGCACCATTCCGGGGTGCGCTCGCAGAACTCAATCAGGTGCTCCGGCTCGGACTTCCCGATCGACACTCCGTGCACATGCGCCACACGCTCGGCGTCGTGCGCGCGCTGAGCTTCGTCGAAGACGATCAGGTGCTCGGGTGGCACAGGCTTTCCGGGACGACTGTGCTGACTCACGTAGCTCTTGATCGCCTGCACGAACGTCTTGCCTCCGCCTCCGCCATCCTTGAGCGCATGCTGGAGAACCTGCACCAGCGGGCCATTGCCCGACAGATAGACTGCAGGGGCTGCAGGCTTGCCGTTCGCCCGCGGCACCGAGAGATCATCCAACCAATGCGCGTGTACAAGCTGCAGCCCGACCAAGGTCTTTCCAGACCCCGGGACTCCACTCAACAGAACCAGATGCCGGCTGCGGGTGCGCGCAGCCTCCCGGGCAATCGCGGAGATGTATTGCAGCGCGGGGTCCGTCGCGGCGCGAGCACGCTTGATCATCGGCAGTTCGCGCCGCTCGAAGAGCTCACGCGCCGCCTGCACGATGGTCGGCAGTGGCGCATACGAATCCGGCTTGAGGAAGTCCGCTGCGCTGATCAGAGCCTCGTCGTGCAGCGACAGGCGTTCGAGCAGCGAATCGAGGCCTTCAGGAGCAACGACATGCACACCGTCGCGCTCCACGGCTTGCGACGCCGCACATCTCACTAGCAGCACCGGCGTCACGCGATGCCCGGCACAAGCGGCGTGATACGCGGCGAGGTCCCTCGCGTACCCCAGTGCCTGATCGAGTGCCGCGCGCGACGCGTGGAGAGTCCCCTTCAACTCCAGGACGGCCACACAACCACGCTCCAGAACGATGACGTCCGGTCGACGCGAATCGCGCGGCAGTTCGTATTCGAGGATCGCCGTGTATTCGCCGGCCGCGGCGTCCCGTACTTCGAGCTCGCGGCACTCACGCTGCAGCCAGGGGATGGATTGGTCCCAGGCGCGAACTTGTTCGGGCGACGCATCCGCGACGAACTGCTGCAATTTCAGGCGGACGACTCGAGGCTCAGACCGGGAGAACGTCTCCAGGTCCGATTGCCATCCATAGCGGTCGTAGCTGGGGCCGCTTTGCATTCGTCTCCAGGATACAGGAGGCGCGCGGTCCCACGTCCGGTCGAGCTCGCTTAGCATCCCAGAGATGAATGCCAGTCGTGGCAGCTGCTGAAACCCGAACCGCACCTGTACCTCGTATCTTCGCGCCATCCGATCGCCATCGTAGGTTCGTGCGCTCCGAACAGGGCGTGTGCGGCGCCGATGGAGGGAGGAGGCGAGATGGCGAAGTCAGAGCACCTCGATGACCTGCTGGCCACGTTCGAGGAGATGGACGCGATTCAAATCGGCGCGGCGCCGCTGCTCACTCCGATGCTGAGACGACCGCGCCCGTCGCAGCTGGTAGGATCCTGACGCGAACGAAGCGAGGTGACGCCATGAGCGAGAAGACTCTCTACGAGCGGCTCGGCGGGTACGATGCGATTTCGGCGGTGGCGAACGATCTGCTGCCGCGGCTCCAGGAGGATGCGTCGCTCGGCCGCTTCTGGGCCCACCGAGGCGACGACGGCATCGCCCGTGAGAAGCAGCTGCTCGTCGACTTCCTGTGCTCCAGCGCCGGCGGCCCCATGTACTACACCGGACGCGACATGCGGACCTCGCACCGGGGCATGCGGATCAGCGAGCGCGACTGGTCGGCGTTCATCGGGCACCTGGGCGCGACGCTCGACGCGTTCGAGGTGCCCCCGCGCGAGCGCGGCGAGGTGATCGCCTTCATCCAGAGCACGCGGGCCGACATCGTCGAGGCCTGAACCCGGCGTCGATCTCCGCCGGGGCTCCGCTACGTTTTCGACCGCGATGCGCACCCTGCTGCTCGATCTCGACGAGACGCTCTATCCGCGCGGGAACGGCGTGCTGATGCGGATCGACGCGCGGATCAACGCGTACCTGAGGGAGCGCGTCGGGATTCCGGCTGGCGAGGTCGACGCGCTGCGCAGCCGGCTTCGCGACACGCACGGAACGACGCTTCGCGGCCTCGAGGCTCACCAGTTGGTGGACCCGCACGAGTACCTCGACGTCGTGCACCGCGTGGATCTGTCGGACCTGCTCGCGCCCGCGCCCGAGGTCCGCGCGCTGCTCGGCCGGTTGCCGGGGCGAAAGGCGGTCTTCACCAATGCCCCGCGCGTCCACGCGGAGCAGGTCTTGCGCCTGCTCGATCTGGACGGCGCGTTCGAGTCGGTGTTCGCGATCGAGGATCTGGGCCTGCGGCCCAAGCCCGAGCCGCACGCCTACGACGCGGTGACCACACGGCTCGGCGTCGCCGCGCGTGACTGCGTGCTGGTCGACGACACGCGCGCGAACCTGATCGGAGCGCGGCGGCGCGGGATGCGGACCATCTGGCTCGCGCCGGAGCGCCCGATCGACGGCGAGGTCCACCACGTGATCGGCGCGCTTCACGAGCTCGAGCACGTGCTGCAAGATCCGGCGCGAGAGCCGTAGAATCCACCGCAACCGAGGAGTCCCATGAAAGCCGTCTTCCGCTCCGCGATCGCCGTCCTCCTGATCTTCTCCCTCACCGGCTGCCTCGGCACGATGGTGAATGCGCCGACCGGCAAGGGCGATTCGTACGGCGACACCCGCGTGCACCTGATCGGATCGTCGACCGAGATCGACGCGCGGAGCTGCCCCGGCGGGCTGCAGCAGGTCTCGACGTGGGTTCCGCTCTGGGGCGTGGCAGTGGGGATCCTCACGCTGGGCATCATCGTGCCGATGACGACGGTCTTCACCTGCTCCCGGTAGCTTGAACGTCCTGCTCGTCACGCTCGACCAGTTCCGCGGCGACTGCCTGTCCGCGGCGGGGCATCCGGTCGTGCGCACGCCCAACCTCGACCGGCTCGCCGCGCAGGGCGTGCGTCTGGCGCGGCACTACAGCCAGGCGTCGCCGTGCAGCCCGGGCCGCGCGTGCCTCTACACCGGAACGTACCAGCTGAACAACCGCGTGGTCGCGAACGGCACGCCGCTCGACGCGCGCTTCGACAACCTGGCGCTGGCCTCGCGCCGAGCCGGCTACACGCCCACGCTCTTCGGCTACACCGACCAGAGCATCGACCCGCGCGAGTCGACCGGGCCGGACGACCCGCGGCTCTCGAGCTACGAGGGCGTGCTGCCCGGCTTCGAGCTCGGGCTCGACTTGAACGGCGCGCACCTGGCGTGGCTCGACTGGCTCGAGAGCCTGGGTTACTCGCGTGCCGCCTACGCCGACGAGGCGCTCGCAATGGAGCCCGAGCGACCGGTCGAGCACAGCGCCTCGGCCTTCGTCACCGATCGGCTGCTCGACTGGATCGGCCGACAGCGCGGCCCGTGGTTCGCGCACGCGAGCTACTTCCGCCCGCACCCGCCCTACGCAGCGGCCGGGCATTTCTCGCGCGCCTACGACCCTGCGGCGATCGCGGCGCCGATCCCGCCCGCGTCGAAGCGCCACCCGCTGCACGAGGGGCTGCTTCGCCACCGCGAGACTGCGGCGCCCGCGAGCGTCGAGGCGATCCGGAAGCTGCGCGCGCAGTACTTCGGGATGGTGAGCGAGGTCGACCACCAGCTCGGGCGCGTGTGGCAGGCGCTGGAGCGGCTGGGGTTCTGGGACGACACGTGGATCTTGGTGACCTCGGACCACGGCGAGGATCTCGGCGATCACGGGCTCGTCGGGAAGTCCGGCTACTTCGAGGGCTCGTACCACATCCTGGGAATCATCCGCGATCCGAGACACCCGCAGACCCACGGCTCGACGCTGGAGCGCTTCACCGAGAACGTCGACGTGTTCCCGACGCTCTGCGAGGTGCTGGGAATCGACGTGCCCGCGCAGTGCGACGGGCTGCCACTCACTCCGTTCCTTCGCGGAGAGACTCCGCCCTGGTGGCGAAGCGCCGCGCACTGGGAGTTCGACTGGCGCTTCACGCGCATTCCGCACGGCCCGCGCGTCTGGCCCTGGGACCGACAGCTGGAGCGGCAGCACCTGGCGGTGCTGCGCAGCGAGCGCTGCGCCTACGTGCAGTTCGGCGACGGATCGCACCTCTGCTTCGATCTGGCGGCGGACCCGACCTGGCGGACCGAGACCTCCGACGCCGCGCTCGTGCTCGCGCACGCGCAGGCGATGCTGACCTGGCGCTCGGAGCACGCCGAGCGGACGCTCACCGGAATGCTGGTCGAGAAAGGTGGGATCGGTCGCTGGCCGCCGATGCCCGACGGCTGGCGGCGCTAGCTCACTCCTCCAGATTCTCGTAGTACGGGATCTGGATCGTCGACTTGGCGGGCG
>Ga0194120_10004410_pt1 | contig 21750 bp, 24 predicted proteins | sample TA2MahCa65mmetaG_FD_148642 | JGI IMG/M metagenome (GOLD analysis project Ga0194120, IMG submission 148642) | Freshwater microbial communities from Lake Tanganyika, Tanzania - TA2015019 Mahale Deep Cast 65m | ecosystem: Environmental > Aquatic > Freshwater > Lake | place: Tanzania: Lake... | reverse complement strand
TGGCGCCGCACCAGCCACAGCGCCACCGCCACCGCCGCCACCAAGGCCGGCACCAGGCCGATATTGAGCAGCTTGATGCGCGTCGCCAGCGCCTCGATGTCGGCCTGCAGGCGGTATTGCACGTCGCGCAGCGCCTTGCGCGTGTCCTGGACCTCGGCGCGGAACTGCTCGATCGCCTGGCGCTGCTCGGGGGTCAGGATCGGCGCCCCTTGCCCGCCTTGCGCCTTCTGCAGTTCGGCCATCTGCTTCTGCGCCTCTTCCAGCTTCTTCTGCAGCGCCTGCTCCTCGGCGCGGAAGCGCACCTCGGCGTCCTTGCGGATGTCCAGGATCAAAGTGAAGGGCCGCTGCGAGCGGCCGCGGCTGCGCAACGAGATCAGCTCGTTCGAGCCCAGCAGGTTGTCGATGGCGTTGACCACCATGCCGCCATTGCCGGCGGTGGGCGTCATCAGCCGCTCGCCGAAGAATTCCTGGGTCTGCACCCAGAAGCGGTCCTCCAGCATGTCGACGTCGGCGATCACGATCAGGTTGATCGGACCGCGCGATTCGGCGACATGGTCCCTGGCCTCGGGCCAATCGGCCGGCGCCGCTTGACCCTCCTTGGGCGCGGGCCTGTCGGGCGGGGCCGCGAACGCGCTTTTGGCCGGGCCGGTGACGCGCGCCGCCAGGACGTAGGAATCGCCGCTGGGCACGAAGTCGCGCAGCAGTTTCTCGGGATCGGGCATCATGCGCACGTCGTTGGCGTCGATCAGCGCCGCATCGCGCGAGGACGTCACCAGCGGCTGGAACTTGGTGCTGGCGCCTGCCTTGGCCGCCAGCGCCCCCGGGCTGGCGAAGACCAGGTTCGACAGCTCGCCGGTGACCGGATCGTCGACCGAGATGGCGCCGCGCGGGATCTGATGCCAGGCGACGAAGTCGACGATCTGGCGCCGACCGCCGCGGCCGGCGTTGACCCGGATGGCGTTGCGGCGGTCGCCGACGAACTTGGATTCGTCGAAGCTGAAGCCCCAGGCGTCCGGCAGCTTGGCCAGGCTGGAGCCGTCGGTCATCGGCGGCATGCCCATCATCGGCGGCCGGCCGCTGCTGGCCGAGACCTCGGCGTTGGGATCGAGGAACAGCAGCACCCGCCCGCCGCGCATGACGAACTGGTCGATGGCGTAAAGCGCCGGCTCGGGCAGCTCGCGCGGGTGCACCAGCACCAGCACCTTGATCTCCTCGGGCACCTTGACCAGGTCGGCGGTCAGGGTGCGGACCTCGAACAGCTGGTTCATCTGCTGCATCACCACCCAGGGCGGCGCGAACTGGGTCGGCTGCATCGGATTGACCGGACCGCCCTGCATCGGCAGCTGGGTCATCAGCCCGACCACCGGCTTCTTGGCGTCGGACAGCGCCTGCACCAGCCGGGTCAGCTCGTATTCCAGGAACTGCTCGCGCTCCTGCTGGAAGAAGGGCACGGTCTGGGTGTCGTTGACGGTGTTGGTCGCGGCCAGGCCGAAATAGAACTGCTCGCCGGTGGCCGAGCTCAGCGGCACGCCCTGCATGCCGAATTCGACCGCGCGGTCCTCGGCGTCCGAGAACGGCTCGGGGTCGATCAGCTGCAGCCGGATCTTGCCCTTGGACTGGGCGGCGTATTCCTCCAGCAGCTCGCGCACTCGCGTGCCGTAGGTGCGGATCTGCGGCAGTTGGTTGGACAGCTTCTCGGAGAAGAAGAAGCGGAAGGTCAACGGCTCCTTCAGCCCCGCCAGCACGTGCTTGGTGCCCTCGGACAGGGTGTAGAGCTTGGCTTGGGTCAGGTCGGCGCGCACGCCCTTGAGCCCGGTGTTGGACAGGATCACCACGCTGACGAACAGCACGGCCGCGATCGCCATCGCGCCGGTGGTGAGAAGACCGCGTTTCATGGTCGGCGTCTCCCGCTCAATCGGCCTTGCGCGCCTCGACCGCGATCGCGCCGGCGAACAGCCAGAACGCGATCAGGGCGAGGAAGTAGACCAGGTCGCGGAGGTCGATCACGCCCTGGCTGATGGCCTGGAAATGGTTGAGGAAGCTGAACGAGGCGAAGGCGTCGACCAGCGGCCGCGGCGCCCACGCGGTCAGCGCGTCGAGCACCATCGGCGCGCCCGAGACCGTGAACAGGAAACACACCGCCACGCTGACGACAAAGGCGATGACCTGGTTCTTGGTCAAGGCCGAGATGCAGGCGCCGATGGCGAGATAGCCGCCGGCCATCAGCGCGCTGCCGACATAGCCGGCCAGGATCACGCCGTTGTCGGGATTGCCGAGGAAATTGACCGTCAGCCACATCGGGAAGGTCAGCCCGAGCGCGATGACCGCGAACAGCCAGGCCGCCAGGAACTTGCCGACCACCGCCGCCCACAGCGGCATCGGCAGGGTCATCAGCAGCTCGATCGTGCCGCTGCGGCGCTCCTCGGCCCACAGCCGCATGGCGATCGCCGGGATCAGGAACAGGTAGAGCCAGGGATGGAACAGGAAGAAGGTCGACAGGTCGGCCTGGCCGCGATCGATGAAATTGCCGACGTAGAACGTCATCAGCGCGGTGATGAACAGGAAGATGACGATAAAGACATAGGCCAGCGGCGTGGCGAAATAGGCCGCCAATTCGCGCCGCAGGACCGCCCAGGTGGCGTGCATGTCGGGGACCCTCTCGGCTAGCTGCGCCGCGCGCCGGCGGCGGCGGTGACGGAACGGAACACCTCGTCGAGCCGGCCGGGCTCGACCCGCAATTGATCGACCCGCCAGCCCGAGCGGCGGGCAAGCTCGTTGACCCGGTCCAGGATCGGCCGGCCCTCGGCCGCCAGCACGGCATAGGCGACGCGGCCGTCGATCTCGCCCTGGGGCTCGACCGCGGCCACGCCCGGCAGCGCGCGCAAGGCGGCCTCGGCGCCCAGCCCGGCGCCGCCTTCCAGCGTCAGCGCCACGGCGTTGTGATAGCGCGAGCGCCGCGCCAGCTCCTCGGGCGTGCCGTCGGCGGCGACGCGGCCCGAGGCGATGATCATGGCGCGGGTGCAGATCGCCTCGACCTCCTCCAGGATGTGGGTCGAGATCACGATCGCCTTGTCCTTGGCCATGGTCCGGATCAGCTCGCGCACTTCGTGCTTCTGGTTGGGATCGAGGCCGTCGGTCGGCTCGTCGAGGATCAGCACCTTGGGATCGTGCAGGATGGCCTGGGCCAGGCCGACGCGGCGCTTGAAGCCCTTGGACAGGGTCTCGATCGGCTGGTGCAGCACGCCCTCGATCGCCAGCCGCGCCACCGCGCGCTCGGTCCCGGCCTTGCGCTCGGCCCGGCCGAGCCCGCGCACCTCGGCGCAGAAATCCAGGAACGCCGCCGGCGTCATGTCGGGATAGGCCGGCGCGCCCTCGGGCAGATAGCCGATCGCGGCCTTGGCGGCGATCGGATCGTCGGCGACGTCGTGGCCGCAGACCGCGATCGTGCCCGCGGTCGGGGTGACGAAGCCGGTGATCATCTTCATGGTGGTCGACTTGCCGGCGCCGTTGGGGCCGAGAAAGCCCAGCACGGTGCCCTGCTCGACCGCGAAGCCGATGTCGTCGACCGCCACCAAGGGGCCGAATTCCTTGCGCAGATTCTTGACTTCAATCAGCGGCGCCATGGGCGGCCAACCCTCCCCCGTCGGTTTGCCGGTCAATCGGCCCGTCTAGATAGGGGTTTGGCGTTCGGGCTTCAAGAGCGCCACGACTTCGCCGCCTTCGTCGCGCGCTTCCGATTTGCGGTTGTGACGACAACAGGATATTCTCGCCGGTGGAGGCGAGACCATGCGACGCAAGATCGGGCTTTGGGCGCTTGTCGCGGCGATGACGGTCGTGGCCGGCTGCGTGCCGTCACGGATCAACACCATCACCGCCCGCAGCGACCTGATGACGGCCGAGCAGGCGCGAAGCCTGATCGAACGACAAATGGGCCAAAAGGCCACGCGCGAGGTCGACCTCGAGAAATTCGTGCCCGCCAGCGGCGGTCGCGCCTTGTTGGCGATCGGCTGCCCTCGCACGCGCACGTTCGCCGTCAAGGATTGGCACTTGATGCGGGTCGATCTGGGGCCGAAGCGGGTGGGCGACATGATCTTTTCGCGCGGATCGGCGCTGATGATCCAGGCCCAGGACGGCATCTGCGATTATGCCGGCGGATTCTCCAAGCAATGGACCGAAGACGACGTGCTGGACCTCGCGGCGGCCTACCGCCGCTTGGGCATGGGCGCCGGCCGCTATTTCGCCGTCGAGTGAGTCTGATGGACGTTTATCCGGCTCTCCTTCCGTGGCCGCTTGAAGTCTCGACAATCTCAGCTTCCACGGTCAGGGCCGGATGGACAACCTATTGAAAGCTCACACCTAGGAACAGATCGCGGTCTAGCCCTCGGGGTGCGGGCGCAGGCCGGCGGCCTTGACCCCGGCCAAGGCCGCGATCTCGTCGTTGGCGGAGTTGTCGCCGCTGATGCCGACGGCGCCGATGGCGCGGCCCTCGGCATCGCGGATCAAGACCCCGCCCGGCACCGGCACGAAGCGCCCGCCCGAGGCGGCGCTGAGCGCGGTGAGGAAATTGGGGCTGGCGTCGAGCCGCTGCTGGATGGTGCGGGTCGAGATGCCCATGCCCAGCGCCGCCCAGGCCTTGCCGATGGCGATGTCCGGCCGCAGCAGGCCCGAGCCGTCCTCGCGCTTCAGCGCCTTGAGTTGCCCGCCCGCGTCCAGCACCGCCACCGTCAGCGGCTGCATGCCGGCGGCGCGCCCCGCCGCCAGCGCCGCGTCGATCACGGTCTCGGCCTGGCGCAGCGTGAGTTCGGTCTTGAGCGGAACCAGCCCGCGATCGGACATTTCCTGCCTCCCCAGCGGCGTCTCTCGCTATAGTCATAGCTTGGGCTGGACAGAGGATCGACCATGAAACTGATCAGCTTCGAGGCTGAGGGCCGCGCGCGCCTGGGCGTGGTGGACGCGGGCGGCGGCGAGGTCGCGGACCTGGGTGCGGCCGATGCGCGCCTGCCGGGCGAGCTTGGCGCGCTGTTGGCCGATAGCGGCATGGCGGCGCTGAAGAATCTGGCCGCCAAGGCCAAGTCGGCGCCGCGGCGCAAGCTGGCGGGCTTGCGCTATGGCCTGCCGGTGGCGCGGCCCTCCAAGATTGTCTGCCTCGGTCTCAACTATGTCGATCACGCCGCCGAGGGCGGCCACGCCAGGCCCGAATATCCCAGCTTTTTCATGCGCGGCCCGTCCTCGCTGGTGGCGCATGGCCAGCCGATCCTCCGGCCGCGGGTCTCGGACAAGCTGGATTACGAGGCCGAGTTGGCGGTGGTGATCGGCCGGCGCGGCCGCCACGTCGCCAAGGCCGATGCGCTGGACCTGGTCGCCGGCTATAGCTGCTTCAACGACGGCTCGGTGCGCGACTACCAGCGCAAGACCACGCAATGGACCATCGGCAAGAACTTCGACGCCACCGGCGGCTTCGGCCCCTGGCTGGTGACGCCCGAGGACTTGCCGCCGGGCGCCAAGGGCCTAAGCATCGAATCGCGCCTCAACGGCCAGGCGATGCAGAAGGCGGTGACCGACGACATGCTGTTCCCGGTCGACGAGACCATCGCCCTGCTGACCGAATGCATGACGCTGGAGCCGGGCGATTTGATCGCCATGGGCACGCCGGCGGGCGTGGGCTATGCTCGCAAGCCGCCGGTGTTCATGAAGGCCGGCGACACCGTCGAGATCGTCATCGGCAGCATCGGCACGCTGTCCAATCCGATCCGCGACGAGCAGTGAGACCGACGGAACCGGGGGGAATCGTCATGCCGACGCGTCGTCACGTGCTTGCCCTGCCGCTGGCCGCGCTGGCCGCGCGCGGGGCGCTGGCCCAGGCCTATCCCAACCGTCCGGTCAAGCTGGTGGTGGCCTTTCCCGCCGCCAGCTCGACCGACATCGTCGCCCGCGCCATCGGCCCCAAGCTGGCCGATTTCCTGGGCCAGAACTTCGTGGTCGAGAACCGCCCCGGCGCCGGCGGCAACATCGCCAGCGCCCTGGTGGCCAAGGAAAAACCCGACGGCCACACGCTCCTGGTCCACAGCGTCGCGGTCTCGGTCAATCCGAGCCTTTACCGCGACGCCAAATACGATCTGCTGCGCGATCTGGTCATGGTCGGCTTCGGCGGGCTGACGCCCAACGCGCTTTACGTCCATCCCAGCGTGCCGGCCAACTCGCTGGCCGAGCTGATCGCGCTGGCCCGCGCCAAGCCGATGAGCTACGCCTCCTCGGGCACCGGCACCACCACCCATCTCGGGCCCGAACTGCTGTTCCGCAAGCTGGTCGGGATCGAGGTCACCCATGTTCCCTTCAGCCCGGCCGAGACCGCGACCCAGGTCGCCGGCGGCAACGTGCTGATCGGATCGACCTCGCTGCCGCCGGCGCTGCAGTTCATCAAGACCGGGCGGCTCAAGCCGATCGCCGTCACCTCGGCGGCGCGGGCGCCCGAACTGCCCGAGGTGCCGACCGTGGCCGAGTTGGGCTATGCCGGCTTCGAGGCCACCACCTGGTTCGGCTTCTTCGCCCCGCGCGAGACCCCGGCCGAGATCGTCACCGCGCTCAACGCCGCCATCAACCGCGCCCATGGCACGCCCGAGTTGAAGGCGCAGTTCGAAGCCGCCGGCCTCAAGGGCCAGACGATGTCGGTGCCCGAGCTGGCGCGCTTCGCCAAGGCCGAAGTCGAGAAATGGGGCCAGGTGGTCAAGGTTTCGGGCGCCAAGGCGGACTGATTCCGGGCTTCACCGCAGCGATCCGAACGGGATGGACTCGCAGCCGCAGCCGCGCCGCGATGTGATTTGCGGCCTGACCTTCGCGGCCTTGGGTGCGCTGGCCTTGGTGCTGGCGGGAGCGCACCGCTTCGGCACGTTGGCCCGCATCGGTCCGGGATTCTTCCCTAGCCTGCTGGGCGGGCTGCTGGTGGCGCTGGGTCTGGTCATCGCCGCGCGCGGGGCGCTGGCGGGATTGCGCGCGGGCTGGGGCGAAAAGGTGGATTGGGTGCCGCTGGCGCTGCTGGCGGGATTGCTGATCGGGGCCGCGATCCTGGGCGGGCTTGGCATCGAGCCGCGCCAGGCGCTGTTCCAGGCGGCGATCGCCGCCATGGGGGTCGCCTACGCCGCCGGCCGGCGGGTCCTGGCCTTGATCCTGGGGCCGATCGCGCTGTTCGCCATGGCGCTGGAAAGCGCGGGCCTGGTGGTGGCTTCGCTCGGCCTGCTCGGGGTCAGCGCGCTGGCAGCACGGGATTTCCGCCGCAGCGAAATCGGGCCGCTGGCGATCCTGGTCACGGCCTTCGCCTGGGGGTTGTTCGCCTGGGGCCTCGGCCTGCCGATTCCGGTCTGGCCGAAGCTGGGCTGAGGCGATGGAGCTGCTGTCCAATCTGGCGCTGGGCTTCGGCGAGGCGCTTGGCCCGCTCAACCTGCTTTATTGCCTGATCGGCGCGCTGCTGGGCACGCTGATCGGCGTGCTGCCGGGGATCGGGCCAGTGGCGACCATCGCCATGCTGCTGCCGATCACCTTCAGCCTGACGCCGCTGGCGGCGCTGATCATGCTGGCCGGAATCTATTACGGCGCGCAATACGGCGGTTCGACCACCGCCATCCTGGTCAACCTGCCGGGCGAGTCCTCGTCGGTGGTGACGGCGCTGGACGGCTATCGCATGGCGCGCCAGGGCAAGGCCGGCACCGCGCTGGCGGTGGCGGCGCTCGGTTCCTTCCTGGCCGGCTGCGTCGGCACGTTGGCGATCGCGGCCTTCGCCGCGCCCTTGGCCGAACTCGCCTTCCGTTTCGGGCCGGCGGAGTATTTTTCGCTGATGGTGCTGGGGCTGGTGGGGGCGGTGGTGCTGGCCGCGGGCAGCCTGCTCAAGGCCTTCGCCATGATGGCGCTGGGCCTTTTGCTGTCGACCATCGGCCTCGATGCCAATACCGGCGAGGAGCGCTTTGCCTTCGGCATTGCCGAACTGACCGACGGCATCGGCTTCATCGTCGTCGCCGTCGGCGTGTTCGGCCTGGCCGAGATCCTGGGCAATCTCCAGCGCACCGAACCGCCGCGCAGCGCCCCCGATCGGGTCGCAGGCCTTTGGCCGTCGGCGGCCGATCTGCGCGCCGCCCTGCCGGCGATGCTGCGCGGCACCGGGCTGGGCGCGGTCCTGGGCGTGCTGCCGGGCGGCGGCGCGCTCTTGGCCTCCTTCGCCAGCTATACGGTCGAGAAGAAGATCGCGCGCGATCCCTCGCGCTTCGGCCAAGGCGCGATCGAGGGCGTGGCCGGACCCGAGGCCGCCAACAATGCCGGCGCCCAGACCAGCTTCATTCCGCTCCTGGTGCTGGGCCTGCCCTCGAACGCGGTGATGGCGATGATGATCGGCGCCATGACCATCCACGCCATCCAGCCCGGACCGCAGGTGATGACCGCCAATCCGGCGCTGTTCTGGGGTCTGATCGCCTCGATGTGGATCGGCAATCTGATGCTGGTGGTGCTGAACCTGCCGCTGATCGGGCTGTGGGTAAAGCTGCTGACGGTGCCCTATCGGCTGCTTTATCCGGCGATCCTGCTGTTCTGCTGCATCGGCGTGTTCGCGCTGGGCAACAATGGCTTCGACATCCTGATGGCGATGGTGTTCGGCCTGGTCGGCATCGTCTTCCTGGGGCTGGGCTGCGAGCTGGCGCCGATGCTGCTGGGCTTCGTGCTGGGGCCGATGATGGAGACCAATCTGCGCCGGACGCTATTGCTGGCGCAGGGCGATGCCAGCGTGTTCGTCACCCGGCCGATCTCGGCCGCGCTGCTGGCGGCGGCGCTGGTGCTGCTGCTGACCGTCCTGTTGCCGGCTTGGCGGCGGACCCGCGCCGACGCCTTCCGCCCGGACTGAACCGGCCCTAAAGTCGGCGCATGAGCGAACCGGTCCTGATCCTCGGCGGCGGCATCGGCGGCATTGCGGCAGCCTTGGCGCTGGCGCGGCGGGGGATTCCGTCGCGCGTCTTGGAAAAGGCCGCCGAGTTCCGCGAGGTCGGCGCCGGCATCCAGATCGGCCCCAACGCCTTCGGCGTGTTCGAGGCGCTGGGCCTGACCCAGGCCATCGACCGCGTCGCGCATTATCCCGATGCGCTGATCATGCGCGACAGCCTGACCGGCGAGGAAGTGACGCGGGTGCCCTTGGGCGAAGGCTTCCGCGCCCGCTTCAAGCGGCCCTATGCCGTGATCCACCGCGCCGATCTGCTGGATGCGCTGGTGGCGGCGGCGCGGGGCGAGCACGCGATCGAACTGCTGAACGGTCGCGAGGTGGTCGATTTCGCAGAGCGCGGCGAGGGCGTCGAGGCGGTCACCGCCGGCGGCGAACGCCACCGCGGCCGGGCGCTGATCGCCGCCGACGGGCTGTGGTCGCTGGCGCGCGAGCGCATCGTCGGCGACGGCAAGCCGCGGGTTTCGGGCCATATCGCCTATCGCGCCGTGCTGAAAGCGTCCGACGTGCCGGCCGGGCGCTACGAGAAATCGGTCGTGCTTTGGGGCGGCCAGCGCCGGCACCTGGTGCATTACCCCTTGCGGCGGGGCGAGCTTTACAACCTGGTCGCGGTGTTCCATTCGCAGCGCTACGAGGAGGGCTGGGACAGCTACGGCGATCCGGCCGAGCTGCGCGAGCGCTTCGCCGACGCCTTTCCGGCGGTGCGCGAACTGCTGGGCAAGATCGAGTCCTGGCGGATGTGGGTGCTGTGCGATCGCGAACCGGTCAAGGACTGGAGCCGCGGTCGCGTCACGCTGTTGGGCGATGCCGCGCATCCGATGCTGCAATACCTCGCCCAGGGCGCGGTGATGGCAATGGAAGACGCCTGGGTGCTGGCCGGCAAGCTGGCCGCGGCCAACGACCCGGCGGCGGCGTTCCAGGCCTATCAGGCCGAACGCTATCTGCGCACGGCGCGGGTGCAGCTGACGGCGCGGTTCTACGGCGACATCTATCACGCCACCGACGTCACCCGCGAACTGCGCAACCAGCTGCTGTCCGGCCGCAATCCCGAGGCCGCCTACGAGGGCATGGCCTGGCTTTACGACGGCATCGCCGGAATGCGATCGACCTGAATGGAACCGCCCACGCGATTAGTCCGCTATTTGCAGCCTTGGTCGGTCCGACCGTAAAGATAATCCGTAATTGGTTGGCAGGCTGCTGTCCCCCTTCGCGGCTGCCGGGGTCTCGCGATTCACTGGTGGTGGATGGGCGAGGGAGGGTGGGTTGCGGGGACGCGCAGCCAGCGTCATTTGCGGCCTTGGGCTTGCCCCTTGCACATCCGCGATTCGCCGCATGCAACCGCCGACAATTGACTTGCGTGATCTTAGTTTGAATGGTCTCGAGCCCAAAATTTTGCGCCGGGCAAGCCTTGTCATCGATCGCCATGCCGAGGCGGGCCCGGCCGGGCAAAAGAACCTTGAATGCCGGGCGCAGCCTCTATGCGGAACCGACGTTGACATATGACCAGGGTCCGATATGTTATTGCTTTAATAACATATGGAATAGGAGAGGCGGCATGCCGGATTCCTGTCTGGTGATTGGCGTCGGCCCGGGAGTAAGCGCAGCCGTAGCGCGCCGCTTCGGTCGCGAGGGTTACCAGCTCGGCTTGGTCGCTCGTCGCGATCAGAGCCTTTCCAAGATCGCCGGAGAACTCGCCGGCGCGGGAATCAAGGCGAAGACTTTTGCCGGAGATGCCGCCGACAACGCAGGATTGGATCAGACGATCCGCAAGGCGATCGCGGAAATCGGGTCGCCGCGGGTGCTGGTCTATAATGCCGCGGCGGTCACCATGAAGACGCCGTCGCAGCTTTCGCCCGACCAACTCCTGCGTGACTTCCAGGTCGGCGTCGTCGGAGCGCTGACGGCCATCCAGGCCGTACTTCCGGCAATGCGTGCGAACAAGACCGGCACCATCCTCCTGACCGGCGGCGGCTTCGCTTTCGAACCGATGCCGAACCTGGCCTCGCTCGGGATCGAGAAGGCCGGGATTCGGAATCTTGCCTTCTCGTTGGCAAAGGAACTCGCGCCCGAGGGCATTCACGTGGCAACGATAACAATCGGTGGCGTGGTCAAGGCGGGTACGCCTTTCGATCCGGATCGGATCGCGGAGGAATATTGGAAGCTCCACGTTCAGCCTTCGGACGCATACCAGCGCGAAATCGTATTTCGACCGGAAAGCTGAGGACGATCTTGTCGCTGGCCGGCAAGCAAGTCGCGGTCGTCGGAGGGACATCGGGGATCGGCTTGGCCGTAGCCGAAGCCGCGATCGGTGAGGGCGCCAATGTCGTCATTGTCGGTCGCGACGACGCCCGCATCGCTGCCGTTCTGAAGAGGCTCGGCAAGTCCGCCCGAGGCAAGGTCGCCGACGCCCGTGATCCCAAGGCAATCGCGCAGCTGTTCGAAGGCGTCGGAACGATCGACCATGTCGCAATGACGGTGTCGGCTTCGGCGTCCAGGCTGGGCGCAAATCGGCCGATGGCCAGCATGGTTCCGGACGCCGCCGCGGATTTCTTTTCTGGCAAGTTCTGGGCGCAATACTGGACTGCCAAGGCCGCTCTCGGAGCGCTATCGGCCGACGGTTCGATCGTCTTCACCTCTGGAATTGCGGCCAGAAAAGCGCTTCCCAATCACACCATCATCGCCGCCAACAATGCGGCGATCGAGGCCGTCGTCCGGCAATTGGCGAGGGAAATCGCGCCGCGCCGAGTCAACGCCGTATCCCCGGGTCTCACGAACACCCGGGCCTACGATCACCTCTCGCCCGAAGAACGCGCCCGGTTCTTCGACCGGATTACGTCGCGCCTGCCGATTGGCCGCGTCGCGGAACCTCAAGAGATCGCTCGGGCCTACATCTTCGCCATGACGAACACTTACCTTACAGGCACCGTCGTCGACGTTGACGGCGGACTTCTTGTCGAATGAACGGAACGACCGATCATGAATATTGTCGTCGTACTCGCCAATCCAAAGCCCCGATGCTTCACGCGGGACATTTGCGCTCTCTTCTGCGAGGAGGCGAAGCAACGCGGTCACGACGTTTTGTTGCGCGACCTCTACGCCATGAATTTCAATCCCGTCGCCACGGCAGAGGACATCGTCGGCAATCTAAAGGGCTCGGTCGCTCCGGATGTCAGGATCGAACAGGAGCACCTCGACCGCGCCGATGTCGTGACCTTCGTCCATCCGATCTGGTGGGTGGATCGCCCGGCGATCCTCAAAGGCTACGTCGATCGCGTTTTTGCCCTCGGCTACGCTTATGGTTACGCCGCCAATCAGGAACGGGGCGGGCTTCAAGGCAAGCGCGCCATATTGATCACGAGCGCCGGTTCGCCCGACTCTCACTTTCACGAGAGCGGCAAGATGGAGGCGATTCGCATCGCTCAAGACGTGGGAACCATGGAATTCTGCGGCATGGAGATGCTGGGACATATCCATTTCGGCCCGGTCGGGCGACGGTCGTTGCAGGCCATGATCGACGGCTACCGCCAGAGGATTCGGGATTTCGTCCGGGACAAACTCTGATGCCCGGGAAGCACCCCTACAGCGAGCGCTATTTCGAAGACTACACGGCGGGAGAGATCGTCGAATTTGGGGATGAGAGCGTCGACGAAGCCCGCATCGTCAATTTCGCGCGAGAGTACGACCCTCAGGCTTTTCACATCGATCCGGTCGCGGCCGCGCGCTCGCCTTTCGGGGGGCTGGTCGCCAGCGGCTGGCAAACCGCTGCCCTCATGATGCGCATGATGGTCGATCACTTCGTGTCGTCGCATAGCCTTGGTTCGCCCGGCATCGACGAGTTGCGATTTCTCGCCCCGGTCCGGCCCGGCGACCGTCTTCGCTGTCGTCTGACCGTGTTGTCGACTTCGCCGTCCAAGACCAAAGCCGACAGGGGCAGCATCACCCAAAAGGTCGAGGTTCTTAACCAGGCCGGAGTGGCGGTTCTCTCTTGCATTGGCCGCGGCTTTTATCGCCGCCGACCGGAGACTCCCAAGAGTTGACCGGCTATCCCCCGCCGGTCGAGCGGTTCGATTTCATCCCGATCACCTGGAGGCCCCCGGGTCGCGAGCCGGACAAGGCGGCCAGACCGCGATCGGTTCGTAGGGAATCACGGCCGCGATACCCAATGAACCGTGAATCGCGGTCCAGAGCAGGATACGAGGGCATGATCCGCGATCTGTCTTGAACCCTATGGTTCAAGACGGATCGATCATGCCCTGGCCTCGGCGCCCGACCGGGCTTTCGCAGAATTCGGGATATTTCGGATGCGCAACCAGGGGAACCACGTCGATGTCGCTCATATATGGATAAAGCGGCATCTTGCGGATCTGTTCGATTACGGCGTCGTGCGACGGCATGTTCCAGATCGCGACGACGCCTTTGGCGTTCGCCTTCCGCCAGATCCCGATCAGCTTTCCGCTGTCGTAGAGAGCCTTGGTCTGCTCCCATTCCGAGGGGAGGATGGATTGGAGCTTTTCGCCGACTTGGTTGTAGTCGATTTTCACGTCGAGCAAATAGATCACGGTCGTGGCTCCCTTCTATGCGGCGGGGCGGAGACGGCCCTTCGGCCAAAGCGGGTGATCGACGAGCGGCGTTACGTCGATCCGAGTGAGGTAGGGCGACAACGGAAGGCCACGGAGCAATTCGTTGACTTCATCGTGGGAGGCGCAATCCCAGACCGCGATCACGCCGCGTCCGCTGGCCTTGCGCCACTCGGCCAAGGCGACTCCCTGGTCGATCAATTCCTGGGTTCGTCGCCACTCGTCCTTGAGGATGCGCTCGCGCGCATCGCCCAGAGCGGCATAGTCGATCTCGACATCGATGTGATAGAGCATGGCGGCCTACCTCGCGAAGAGATTTTCGAGCTGGCGATACGGACCCAAGACCGTAAGGTCGAACTCGATTTGCCGGGCGGTCACCATCGGCAAAGCGACGAGTCGAGCGGCGGCGGACGCAATCGAATCCGCCTCGAGGACGAGCACGACGCAAGGCTTGTCTTTGTCGAAATAGACTTCGCGGACGAAGCCGTCTCCCAGCATGCTCCAAACGGCGGTCACTTCCTCCCGTTGCAGCGCCATGATGCGCTCCGTGGTCGCGCCCGGCTGACGCCGGGTAATGGCGAGAATCTTCATGGCGTCCGACTCTCCGTCTTGACGACGATCTTTCCCGCCTGCTGCCCCGACTCGAGATAGCGGTGAGCGGCGACGATGTCGGAAAGATCGAAAATGCGATCGACTATAGGACGAAGGCGCCGCGCATCGAGGCCGTCGAAAATGAAGCGGACCGCCCGCTCCCGTTTCTGGGGATCGAGCGTAATCTCCCACAACGTATAGCCTCGGATCGACAGCCCCTTGCGCATGACCGTGACGAGGGGAAATGGCGTGGCCTCGGTCGCCAACTGGCCGTAGAGAAAGATCGTCGCGCTGTTCGCGGCGGCGTCGACCAGATTGGCCAAGCCCGGCCCCGCAATCGGATCGAGCGCGAAGTCGAAGCCTCTTCCGCCCGTCGCATCGAGAACGCTCGGGACCAGCTTGTCGCGCTCGGTCACGATGACGTGGTCTGCACCCGCTCGGCGAATGATCTCGGCCTTTCCGCCCGACCGCGTCGTGGCGATGACTTTGCAGCCGAGCGTCTTGGCCATTTGGATGGCCCCGAGACCGACGCTGGAAGCGCCGGCGGTAATCAGTACGGTGTGACGACCATCCGCGCGCCCATACTCGACCAACGGTCCGTAGGCGGTCAGGTATTGCTGCCACACGGCCGCAGCCTCGATCCGATCGAGATGGGCGGGAACGCGAACCACCGCCGCCGCAGGCACGACACACCAATCGCCATAGACGCCGTTCCTTTGTATGTCGAAGGCCGGGATGGTCGATACCAGATCGCCCAGCCCTATCGATTCGACATCCGGGGCGATCGCATCGACGATACCCGCACATTCCCGCCCGATCCGGCACGGCAAACTGGCTTTGAGCATCGGATAGTCGCCGCGGCGCAATTGCGCCTCGGAATTGTTGAGGCCTATCGCCTGAACCCGAATGCGAACTTCGCCTGCCTGCGGCATTTCGGGAGCAGCGTCTTCCAGCCGGAGTTCTTCCGGGCCGCCCAATCGGTGAAGACGAACTATCTTGGGCATGGGGGCCTCGATCAAGGCATGGCGTAGCCGCCATTTACCGATAGTGTCTGACCGCTGATGTAGGCGGCTCGACCCGAAACCAGAAAGGCAACCGCGTTCGCGGCGTCTTGGGGGTGAGTGAGACGGCCAAGACCCTCTCCTATCGGATACTGGCGCAACACCTTAGCCAAGGTTTCGTTGGTTTCGGCCGTGGCGTCGAGACGCAGAAAATCGGCCATCGGCGCCTCATGCGCGACGGCCGAAAGGGAAACGCAATTGACGTTGATGCGCGACTTTCCGAGTTCCTTTGCGAGAGCCTTGGTGAACCCGACCGCGGCGGCCTTTGCCCCCGAATACACCGCGAGACGAGCTTCGCCGACTCGCCCGGCATCCGAGACGATGGTGACGATCTTGCCGCGTTTGGCCGCGATCATGGCTTTGCCCACCGCATCGACGCAGTTGAGAACGCCGAAGAAGTTAAGATCGACGAATTTGTGCCAATGCGACGGCGACGAGCCGACGAAGGCGGGAAGACCGACTTCGCCGGACCGGCGTTCCGGCAGGACGCCGGCATTGTTGACCAGGATCTCGACACTCCCCCATTTGGCCTCTATGGCGCCGATCATGGCGCGCACGGCATCGCCGTCGATCACGCTGCAGGCTTGCGCGAAGGCCGTCCCGCCGGCCGCCGCAATCTCGCCGACCACCCGCTCCGCGCGCTCGGCCACGACGTCGTTGACCGCCACCCGGACTCCTTCCTGGGCGAGCGTCTGCGCGATGCATCGCCCCACGCCCTGCCCCGCGCCGGTCACCAACGCCACTTTGCCCTGCAAATCGAGGTCCATCAGTTCCTCCTCGGACACCTATGACTATCCGACCCCCCGCCCATCAACGCCCCTTGAAGACCGGCTTTCGTTTTTCCACGAAAGCCTGCATGCCCTCTTTGCGGTCCTCGCTCGCGAACAGGATCGACGCCGCGTACAGCTCTTGGTCAAGGGCGGAGGCGAGATCGACTTGCGCTCCGCGATCGATTACCTTTTTCGCGAAGCGCAACGCCAGCGGCGCCTTGGCGGCGAGTTCCGCGGCGAAGGATCGAACCCGGTCCGGAAAGACGGCGGTCGGAACGACTTCATCGACGATGCCGAATTGCAGAGCGCCCGGCGCATCGAGAACCCGACCCGTCATGATCAGTTGCTTGGCGCGGGCGGTTCCGAGGAGGCGCGACAGACGCTGGGTCCCGCCGCCGGCCGGAATGACGCCGAGATTGACCTCGGTCAAGCCGAGTTTGGCCGATTCGACGGCGATGCGGAAATCGCAGCACAGCGCGACTTCCAGCCCGCCTCCGAAGGCTCCGCCGTTGAGCGCCGCGATCACCGGGCAGGCGAGCCCCTCGATGCGCGAAAACAGCGCATAGGTTGCGCGTTGGTCGGAGATGAATTGCGCGGGAGCAGGATCCGTCGCTGACCGCTCCTTGACATCCGTGCCGGCGCAAAACGCCCTGTCTCCGGCACCGGTTACGATCAGAGCTCGTATCGACAGGTTCCTTTCGATCCCGTCCAATGCCACCGACAATTCCGATTTCATCTGGGCGGACAGGGCGTTCATCCGCTCGGGTCGATTGAGGGTGAGGATTGCGACGCTGCCCTCGATTTGCAGGATGATCGTCTCGAACGCCATGACCGTCACGCGACCAGAATATGGACGCCGCAGGCGCCCGATTCGAGTTTGCTCACGCCGCCGCCGACGGTGTGCGCCAGGCCGACTTTGGCGCCGGCGACCTGGTATCCACCCGCCTCGCCCCGGAGTTGCCAGAAAAGTTCGGCAATCTGGGCCACGCCCGTCGCGCCGAGCGGATGCCCCTTGGCAAGAAGGCCGCCGGAGGGCGATACCGCGACGGATCCCCCGATCGCGCTTTGGCCCGTGTCGATGAAGCGTCCGGCCTCGCCCGGCTTGCAGAATCCAAGGTCTTCGTAGTGGATCAATTCGGCGATTGTGAAGGGGTCGTGCAATTCGCAGACATCGACATCGCCCGGACCTACTCCGGCGATGTCATAGGCCTTACGACTCGCGCGGATCGACATCTCCGATCGGTCGTCGACGATCCCGTAAGGCGTTCTCGATCCCGAGACCAGCACGCTGGCGGCAATTCTCACGGGTTTCGCGGCATAGCGTCTGGCGACCTCGCCCGATGCGATCACGACGGCGGCGGCTCCGTCCGAAACGGGGCAGCAAGAAAGCCGCGTGAGCGGATCCGCAATCATGGGCGCCGCCAGGACCTCTTCGGCCGACACCTCCTTGCGCATGTGGCATCGCGGATTGCGCATGGCGTTGCGACGATTTTTTACCGCGACCTTGGCCATCTGCTCCTTGGTCGTCCCGTAGCGCTCCATATGCAGTCGTGCTTGCATCGCGAAGGCCGCCGGCATGACGCGACCCATCGCCGAGTCGAGGTCGTCGGCGACGATCGGCAAGAAGCCTCCGCCCGGGCTCGTGAGTTTCTCGGCTCCGATGGCGAGGCCAATCTCGGCCTCCCCCGCCTTGATCGCGTGGATTACGCCCATGACCGCCGAGGCGCCGCTCGCGCAGGCATTCTCGACGTTGACGATGGGAATCCCGGTCGCACCCATGCGCATCAGGGTCTTTTGTCCGAAGCACGGACCTTGATAGGCGTGTCCGGCGTAGGCGATGTCGATCTTTTCCAGCGGAACGGCCGATGCCGAGATCGCGTCCCAGGCGGCCCGAAAGGCCAACTCATGCACGGGTACATCCGGCTGCGGTTTGAAATCCGTCATGCCCGCGCCGATTACGTAAACGTCCTTCATTTGTCCGTCCTCACGGCGCTAGGGGTCGGAATTTCGGCCCCATGACCTGGGTCCCGTCCTTGTCCGTCGAGATGACGCCGATCTTCAGCTCGACGCGCTGGCCGAGGGCAAGCGCCTTGTCCTGCCAATCCTCGAGCTGCGCGATGAGCGTCGGCCCCTGGTCGAGCGCAATCGTGGCCATCGCATAAGGCGATGCGAAGCCGGGCAATCCGCGGGCGACGACCGTATAGGAGACGATCCGTCCGGCGCCGTCGATCTCGGCGCCCGTCAAAGTTCCCAGCTTCCGCGTCTTGGGATTCATCAGTTCGACAGGCCAGAAATATTCGCCTGTTTCGCGGCATCGGCTGCCGGTCAATTTCGGCCGCCCGTCCGAACCGCGCTCGACAAATAGGTCGGGCCTGATCGGTCGTGTCGTCGGTACTTTGTTATGGCTCTGCGCTTCGGCCATGCTCCCGCCTCGGTCTCAAAAACGTTATAGCATCAATAACAATTAAGGTGCAAGATCGCCGAGGTCGAAACGAGCGAACAACGAATGCGGCGTCGACCTAGCCCGCGGTGTAACCGCCGTCCACCGGAAGACAGACTCCGGTGATGAAGCTCGCATCGTCCGACGCCAGAAAGACGATGGCATTGGCGATTTCGCCGGGAGAGCCGAGTCGGCGAAAAGGCGTGTCGGCGATCACGTCCCGCTTCGCGTCGGCTTCGCGCGAAGGGTCTGCCCGAAGATCCGGCCACCAGCTCTGGCCACGAAAAATTCCCGTATCGACTCCGCCCGGGAGCACGGCATTGACGCGGATGGCGTATTTGCGGTCGGCGCATTCGAGCGCGGCCGTGCGCGTGAGGGCGAGAATGCCCGCCTTGCTGGCAGCCACAGCGCCGATTAGAGGACGGCCGACCGTCGCAAGAACGGATGAAACATTCACGATGGCGCCGCCTCGACGCCGCATCGCCTTGATGCCGTATTTGACGCCAAGAAAAGTTCCGTCGAGATTGACCCCCTGCACCCAACGCCAGTCTTCGAGCGAGGTATCCACCAGCGGACCGCCCAACGCGACGCCCGCGTTGTTGACGACAATGTCGAGCGGGCTGCGCTTTTTCGCAAGGACATCGATGCAGGATTGCCAGGACGCCTCGTCCGCGACGTCGTGCTCCAGAGCCAACGCGGACCCTCCATCCGCGCCGAGCGCTTCGACGGTTTCTTCTGCCGCAGCTTGGTCAACATCGGTCGCAACGACGCTTGCGCCCTCTCGAGCCATAGCAATGGCAGTCGCGCGCCCGATGCCGGCGCCTGCGCCCGTCACAAGACACAGCTTTCCCGCCAAGCGGCCGCCCGCTATTTGCGATTTCCGAGATTCTGCCCGGCGCATTTGTCAATTCTACGCTAAACTCGAACCGATGCGATTCGAAAATCCTCCTTCGCCTCGCACCACCGGACGCTGAGGTCGAGAGCCGTGTCCCGATCGACCAAACTTGTCTCGGCCGCATACATCATGAGCTACGTCGCCGCCAAGCATCCCGAACAGCTGACGACCGATTCCATCGCCGAGGCGCTCAAGGATCATCCGGCTCGCGTTCGGCAGATCGTCGCGTCTTTGGTCAAGGCGGATCTCCTTATATCCCTGCGCGGAGCGGGCGGCGGCGTTGCGCTTGGCCGGCCGCCGGACCGGATCACGCTCAAGGACCTCTATCTCGCGGTCGACGACCAGCCGTTGCTTGCGCTCGGTCTTCGAAGCGATTTCAACGGCTGGGATAACGTATGTTCGGTAAAACCGATCGTCTCGGCCCTGTATTCGGAGATGGAAGGCGATTTGATCGGCAAGCTGGCCAAGGTCCGTTTGAGTTCCCTTTACAAGCCCGCTCGATGAGGTATTAATTGTTGTCGCGTCGATAACAATTATCATGGATTGAGGGCGGCCATGATCTCGCTCGAACCCGAAGACCTCGGCATGCTGCGCGAAAATGTCCGCCGCCTCACCGACAAGGCCTTCCGCCCCAAGGCGGCGCACTGGGATCGCAACGCCGAGCCGCCGGTCGAAAACCTGAAGACCCTGGGCGAAAACGGACTTGCCGGAATCACGGTCGAGGAGCGGTATGGCGGCGCCGGCGCCACCGTCGTTCACGCCGTCGCCGCGATCGAGGAGATCGCCCGCGGCTGCACGGCGACCGCGGCCTTCGTGCTCGCGAACTGCGTTACCGCCGAAATAATCCAGTCTCTCGGATCGGAAAGGCAAAAGGCGAAGTACCTCCCCGGGATCGCGTCCGGACACCATATCGGCGCCTGGGCCATGACGGAGGCCGACGCCGGCTCGGCCGCGACGGAGTTGCGTACGCGCGCCAAGCCCGACGGAAAAGACCACTATCTTCTCGACGGGACCAAGCAGTTCATAACGCGGGCCGGGATTGCCGCCTTCTTCGTGGTATTCGCGCGCGTCGACGACCGGCCGGGCGCCAAGGGCATAACCGCCTTCATCGTCGATCGCGACACGCCGGGCATGCGGGTCGGCCGCCGCGACCTGCATATGGGATTGCGCGGCGGCGCTTCGGCCGAGGTCATATTCGAGGAATGCCGGGTTCCGGCGGAGAACCTGATCTTGCCCGCCGGAAGTTTTGCCAAGCTTATGAACGGCCTCAATCAGGCTCGCGTTCTCAATCCTGGAATGTGCCTCGGCATAGCCGATGAGTCGCTGCGCCTCGCCACGCTCCATGCACAAACGCGGCGGCAATTCGGAAAGACTCTCGGCGAGTTTCAAGGGCTCCAGTGGATGCTCGCGGACATGGCGGTCAAAGTCGAAGCCATGCGGCTTCTCATTTACCGCGCGGCGGCACAGCTCGCCGAAAGACATCCCGACGGGGCGCACAATGCCGCGCTGGCGAAGGCCTATTCGGGAGAAGCAGCGTTCGAAGTCGTCGATGCCGCGATGCAAATCCATGGCGGCTACGGCTACTCGTCCGAGTTCCCGCTCGAGCGCATGCTGCGCGACGTGCGCGCCTTCAAGATCGGCGGCGGCTCAACGCAGATAATGAAGAACCGCATCGCGGCCGGACTGTTCGAGAGAAACCCGGTGTGAGCGCCCAGGATCAGTACGGCGGCGGCGCCTCGGTCACGAACTTGGTCGTCAAATAGGCCTCTATCCCTTCCGACCCGCCCTCAGACCCATAGCCGCTGTGCTTCATGCCGCCGAAAGGCGTTTCGGCCGCCGCGATATTGCAGTGATTGAGGCCGAGCAAGCCGACCTCAAGGCGATCCGCCAAGGCGTCGAGATTGCGGCGCGACGACGAAAAGGCGTAGGCCGCCAGTCCGAAAGGCAGTCGATTGGATTTCTCGATCACCTCCTCGAGCGTATCGAAACTCTGCAGCGCGGCGACCGGACCGAAAGGCTCCTCCGACATCACACGGGCGTCCTCGGCAACGCGGTCGAGTACGGTCAGCCCATAAAAGAAACCGCGATCGCCGATGCGGCCGCCGCCACACGCGACCTTTCCGCCCCGCGCTTTGGCGTCCGACACGATGGCGTCGACCGCGGCCATTCTGTTTCGATTGACCAGAGGTCCCATCTGGGTCCCGGGATCGCGCGGATCGCCGATCCGAATGGCCCTGACGGCCTCGACGAACGCGTCCCGAAACGCGTCGTAGAGTCCTGCCTGGATGAAGAAGCGGGTCGGCGAATTGCAGACTTGGCCGGAATTGCGGGCCTTGCGTTCCGCGAGCATGCGCGCCACCGGACCGACCGCGACGTCGTCAAAAACGATGGTCGGCGCATGCCCGCCCAATTCCATCGTGCATTTCACCATGTTCTGCGCGGCGA
>Ga0194120_10004408_pt1 | contig 21755 bp, 15 predicted proteins | sample TA2MahCa65mmetaG_FD_148642 | JGI IMG/M metagenome (GOLD analysis project Ga0194120, IMG submission 148642) | Freshwater microbial communities from Lake Tanganyika, Tanzania - TA2015019 Mahale Deep Cast 65m | ecosystem: Environmental > Aquatic > Freshwater > Lake | place: Tanzania: Lake... | reverse complement strand
CTGGTTGACCGGCAATGCCCGCAATGCGCTCTCCGACGGCGAACAGGCGCTCATACGTAACTATCTGGGCGGAGGGGGAAATCTGGTCCTCGCCGGACAGTTCATCGGGGACGACCATGGCGGGAGCGCTTTCCATCAGGAAATTCTCAAAGCGCGGCATGTGGCGGATAACTCGGCCGGACGGATCGTGCAGGGCAGGGGCGGGTCGCCGTCCGAAGGACAACGGCTGCTGTTGATCGGAGCCGGCGCCGGCAACGGGACGCTCTCGCCCAGTTCGATGGAAGCCTTGGGCGCCGCCGAGCCGATACTCGATTACGATAACGGCTCCGGCACCGGTGCCATCCTCTACCGGCGCGAATATGGGTTGGTCTATTGCGGATTCGCTCTCGAAGCGGTGAGCGGCCAGGGTGGGACAACGCCAAGGAGCAGATTTCTGGCGAATGTGTTCGAGGTCTTTCGCATCCTCGATGTGCCGGACCAGAGCAAAGCGCCGGAACTGCCTGATGAGCCGCACTTGATTGGGGCGTTCCCGAATCCGTTCAATGGGCAGGTCCGGATTGCGGTCTCGGCGATGAGTTCAGCCAGTTACCGCCTGGAAGCACTCGACATCTCCGGTCGGCTTGTCGGGTCGATCTTTGAAGGCAGTGCCAATGGTGCGAAGTCGGAGTATATCTGGAATGCCGACCATCTGCCGGACGGCATTTATTTCGTCCGGCTAAGTTCAGGGGGGCGCAGTGAGACCATCAAGGCGGTGTTAGTGAAGTAGAATTCGGTTTAGGGTTTCTCTGTTCATTTTGCATTCTGCGTTGCATACCGCGATCTACATTCTGCACTCTGCGATACTTCTTTTTGCAGCACCGACGGAACCGAGTATTAGCCTTCATCTCGACCGCCTGCCGGAAGAGGAAAAGGTCTATCTGGCAGGACTGGACAGCGAACTGAAGCGGCTCATCGGGGAGCAAACCTGGGCCGGCAGCCGGCCCGGGTTCCCGTTTGCCGTGCAGATCGACCTCTTTTTCGACAAATTCAGCCGCAATGCCATATTGCGCCGCTATGAAGCCGGCATCCTCATCGGCCTTAAGAGCGGCGTTCAGTTTCGCGATCGGCGATGGGAGTTTCCTTTCGCTCAAGAGGAGCGCCTCCCGTGGAGCGATCCCTACCACCCTTTGACCGGCCTCGTCGAGTATTATCTGGCGCTCGCCTGCGGCACTGAAATGGATCGCTACCGGCCGCTTGGCGGTGAACCCTATTATGAGCGCGCCCGGATGATTGCCCAGGCCGCGCGGTTCGAGGCGCTCTACGCATTAGGTTGGGAAGAACGGCGCAGATTGGCAGAGAAGTTCAGCGATTCGCTCTGGGTGACATTACGCAAGGCGGCTTACCATTTCGAGTCGGGACGGCGGTTTCTGGCCGTAGATAATATCGAAGATGCCGTGCCGCATCTGGCTGAAGCAGTCCACCTCGCAATGTCCACCGCACCGGAGAATCTTGAACTTAAGTATGGCGATCATGTCATCCGGTTCGTTGACCGGCAGAAAGTAGTCGATGCCTTGACCGCGCTCGAAATGTGGGATGAACTTGATGAATTTGAGGAGTGGGCGAAGGAGAGTGAAGAATGATTTCTTGTTTAAGTTGTTAATTCTTAATATTATTGAATCATCACTTCCTGAGATAGACAGCCCTTCGGCCCTCCGCACCTATACCTCTCATTAGCATTAACATTATCATACTCTTCGCCGCAGAAATGACGGCTGCAACACCTACCCTCGACGTCGGCGGCAGCCTTGAACTTAACTCGCGCTATGTCTGGCGTGGCCTGGCCTGGAGCGAGGGCGTCGTCGTGCAGCCATCGCTTTGGATCGACTTGGATAGGACCTCGCTTGAGTTGTGGGTCAATTGGGATCCGACTCCTCCGGTAGGTCCGGCAGTCATGAATGAGGTCGATTTAACGTTGTCGCGTCAACTTGAAATAGGACGACTGGAACTTGAACCGGCAATCTCCTATTATCATTACCCGCATCAGGACGATTCGCCGCCGACCGGGGAAATCGAACTGACGGGGTGTATGAACTTCGACGCCAGCGCACTGTCGGTGAGCGTGTCGATGGACTACCTTGAATATAGCAATGCTTGGACAGCATCGGCCGGATGGGAACGTTGGCTATCGATTGAAGATTGGGAAGGCAGTATCGCGATCGAAGCGGGATGGGGGGCGGCGCAATTCAATGAGGCTTACGTCGGAGTGAAGCGCAGCCGGCTTCTCTATACCGGCATATCGTTTGCATTAGAACGAGCCGTCGGAGGATGGCTGCTGGGAGGCCGCATCGCTCTAACTACGCTACCTGAAGAGGCTATCCGGCAGTTGGTTGACGAGCCGACGCTTATTGCAATCGGTCTCTCGGTTGGGAGGTAAGAATTTTGGCCTTGGAACGGTCTCAACCCTTGACAAGAGGCTCGGGATACTTTATCTTGTCCATACTTATGAAAAGACTCCACATCGTCCCCGTGCTTGCATCGGGGATAATCATCCTGCTTGCAGCGGCGGCTCTTTGGGCAGAGTCCCGCGCAGTGCAGGATTTTCGCGCCTGGGTCGAAAGCCCCGAGGTGCAGATCGAATGGACCGGCGGCAGTGAGGCTGGCGTAACGACCTTTCGCCTGCAGCGCAGTTTCGACGGGCAGAGATTCAGCACGATCCACACCGCCGCGCCGACTGGCGACGGCAGCCGGTATTCTTTTACCGATCGCGACCTCTTCAAAGGCGAACCGCGCAGCGTCGAATACCGTGTCGAAGTGGGCCTGATTGGCAACCGGACCGAATGGAGCGAGGTTGAAATCGTAACCCTCTCGTTCTCCAACATCCGCCGCACCTGGGGGAGCATCAAAGCGATATTCCGGTAGTCGTCTGCACCATTAAGAACTTCAAGCGCCGCCCGGGACATCCGGACGGCGCTTTGATGTTTTGGCGGACGCTATTCCTGCGCAGGCGGGAACCCAGGTCAATGATTCCCCGATTCTGTGGTGTCAGGTGTCCCCACCTGACACCAGTGGTCTTTTATTTACAATCGCATGCCGTCGGGTGAGGAGACCCGACGGCACAAGTATGTCTAATCTCGGACAGACTCGAAGGCGGGAATGACGTTACGCCTAAAGCACCTTTCGTAGATACTCCCCCGTCCAACTCCCCTTATTCCTGGCAACATCCTCGGGAGTCCCTTCGGCGACGATCATTCCACCATTGTCGCCTCCCTCCGGCCCGAGGTCGATCACCCAATCGGCGGATTTGATCACGTCGAGGTTGTGCTCGATTACGAGGACGGTATTGCCCTTCTCCACGAGCGCTTGCAAGACTTCAAGCAGCATCTGGACATCGGCGAAGTGGAGGCCGGTGGTCGGCTCGTCGAGGATATAGAAGGTCTGTCCGGTCGCGACCTTCGATAATTCTGCCGCAAGTTTGATCCGCTGGGCTTCGCCGCCCGAGAGCGTTGTCGCCTGTTGACCGAGATGGATGTAGCCGAGCCCGACGCCGGCGAGGGTTTCCAATTTGCGCCGGATGACCGGTATGTCACGGAAGAGGTCAAGAGCGTCGGCGACCGTCATGTCGAGCGCATCCGAGATGCTCCGGCCCTTAAACTTCACCTCCAGCGTCTCGCGGTTGTAGCGCCTGCCTTTGCAGAGTTCGCAGTTGACATAGACGTCGGGCAGGAAGTGCATTTCGATCTTGATGATTCCGCCGCCCTGGCACTGCTCGCAGCGTCCGCCCTTGACGTTGAAACTGAATCGCCCCGGCCCATAGCCGCGCATCTTCGCTTCGGGCAGTTGGGCGAAGAGGTCGCGAATATGATTGAAGAGGCCGGTGTAGGTGGCGGGATTAGAGCGCGGCGTCCGGCCGATGGGAGACTGGTCGATATCGACGACCTTATCGATCAACTCGAGACCACTTATGGTGCTGTGTGGAAGCGGCATAAGACGGCTGCCATAGATGTGCCGGGCCAGAGCCGGATAGAGCGTCTCGACCACGAGGCTCGACTTGCCGGACCCGGATACGCCGGTTACAGCGATAAACTTCCCAAGCGGGATGCGGACGTCGATGCCCTTCAGGTTGTTTCCGGTGGCATTGCGAATGAGGAGGTGAGGCTCTGGATTCTTGTTTGGGGTAGATCGATAGTCGCCCCGTGAATTCGACCTTCTCTTTTCCCTTTTCCCTCTTCCATTTTCCATTCTGCGGGTGACCGGAACGGGAATCGCCTCGCGGCCGGAGAGGAACTTACCGGTGATCGACTTTGGATGCCTGGCAATGTCGGCCGGTGTTCCTGCGGCTACAATATGCCCGCCGGTGCGTCCGGCTCCCGGCCCAAGGTCGATGACCCAATCGGCCGACTCAATCGTCTCCTGATCATGCTCGACGACGATGACGCTATTGCCGAGGTCGCGGAGACGTTTCAGGGTTGCAATCAGTTTCGCGTTGTCGCGCTGGTGCAGGCCGATGGAAGGCTCGTCGAGGATATACATCACGCCGACCAGTCCGGAGCCGATTTGCGTCGCCAGGCGGATCCGTTGGGCTTCGCCGCCTGAAAGCGTCCCGGCGGCACGGGAGAGGCTCAGGTAATTCAGACCGACGTTGTTCAAGAATTCAAGACGGGCTGCAACCTCCTTTAGAATGGTGCGGGCGATGGTCGTGTCGCGTTCGTCGAGGACCAGTCCGTTAACGAACTCGAGGGCGGTTCCGATTGAGCGTTCTCCCAAGTGTGGGAGCGAAAGGTCTCCGACCGTAACTGCTCGCGCTTCAGGCTTAAGACGCTCGCCGTGACAGTCGGGGCAGGGGATGTCACCCATAAATCCCTCGATCCACTCCCGGATGAGGGCTGATTCGGTCTGACGGTAGCGACGCTGGAGATTGGGAATGACACCCTCCCAATGGCCTTCGTGCTCCCACATTGAGTTACCTGTCGACGAGACATAGCGAAAGCGGATGCGCTGGCCCTTGCTGCCATAAAGGACCAGGTGCTGCTGATCGGAGGTCAGTTTTTCAAAGGGTGTCAGAAGGCTGAAACCGGTCGCTTCGGCGAGTTGCTCGAGCATCCGCAGGAACCAGCCTTCACGTCCGCTGTTGAAGGTGGCGATAGCACCGTCCCGGATAGAGCGGGTTGGGTCGGGGATGACCAGTCGGGGATTTATCTCCATCTTGTAGCCGAGACCGGTGCAGGTCGGACAGGCGCCGAAGGGGGAGTTGAAACTGAAAAGACGAGGTGCCAGTTCCTCAAACGAGATACCGCATTCGGCGCAGGCGAAGTGTTCGCTGAAGAGAACTTCCCCGCCGTCTTCGTAATCGGCGATCACCAAGCCATTGGCTTGGCGGAGGGCGAGTTCAACCGAGTCGGCGAGCCGGTCGCGGGCATCGGGACGGACGACGATGCGATCGATGACGACGTCGATTGAGTGCTTGCGCTTCTTGTCAAGGATGATCTCGCCGTCCAAACCGCGCACCTTGCCATCGACCCGGACGCGGGTGAAACCGTCGCGCACCATCGAACGGAAGAGTTCGCCATACTCGCCCTTGCGCCCCCGGACGACCGGCGCCAATATGGTCAGTTTGCGCTCGGCGCCCGACTCGAGCAGTTGGTCGATGATCTCCTGAGCCGATTGACGCCGGACGACCTTCCCGCAAGAGGGACAATGCGGGACCCCGATCCGGGCATAGAGTAAGCGCAGATAGTCGTAAATCTCGGTCACCGTCCCGACCGTCGAACGGGGATTGCGGATGCCCGATTTCTGCTCGATGGATATGGCCGGCGAGAGCCCGTCGATACGGTCCACATCGGGCTTTTCCATTAGGCCAAGGAACTGCCGGGCATAAGCCGAGAGCGATTCGACATAGCGCCGCTGGCCTTCGGCGTAAAGGGTGTCGAAGGCGAGTGACGACTTGCCCGACCCCGATAGTCCGGTAATGACGACCAGTCGGTCGCGCGGGATGTCGAGGTCGAGATTCTTTAGATTATGCTCGCGCGCACCTCGAACCGAGATGACGCCGCTTTGGGATGTAGAATGCAGAGTGAAGTATAGTGAAAAACGGAAACGAATGAACGATGAGTGAAGATGCCGGTGACTTTAGCCGCGCCAAAGCGAACTTCTACACCGGACATCAGGCGTGCTATAATATAGGAAGCGAGGCGGTGATGGCGAAGCCTTGGAAGAGGCACTGGCGATGTAGATCGATTCGTTTACGTATCTGCTGCTGCAGGCTTGGACGGTGGTTTATCTTTGCCTTGCACCTGGAAGGTATGGCTGTTATATTGGCTTAAACAGACGCTTTTCTTGCGTCCTTCGTTACCGTTCATCATTCATCGTCAATTCTGCACTCTTCTATCGACACTCTGCATTCGGTCTGGCGCCTCGGGGATGACATCGACACCGACCTGATCTACCCGGGCAAATACCTGCCGATCCTCGACCCGGCCGATATGGCGCAGCACGCCCTCGAAGGCTGCGATCCGGCAATTCCGTCGCTCCTTAAGCCCGGAGATGTCATTGTGGCGGGACAGGGTTTCGGTTGTGGATCGAGCCGCGAGCAGGCTGCAGTAGCGCTCAAGGTCGCCGGCGTCGCCGCCGTCGTGGCGACATCGTTTGCCCGCATCTTCTTTCGCAATGCCATCAACGTCGGTCTGCCGTTGGTCGAAGCCACACTTCCGGACGATATCACCACCGGCAGCAAGATCGGGATCGACTTCGCCTCGCACACAATAACGCTGTCCGGCGGGCGAACGATCTCGTTCCCGCCGCTGGACCCGGGCGTCCAGGCGATCCTCGATGCCGGTGGACTGATTCCGGCAGTGCGCGCGAAGTTGAAGCGGGGTTAGTATCAAGTAGTGAATGTGGCGAAATTGGTCGTCGTTCCCGCGTAGGCGGGAACAGTGTCAATTTATTCTGGTCTGGATCCCCGCCTGCGCGGGGATGACGACCTTGCCACATGTCGCATTCTCTATCAACTCGCTACTTTTGATGGGGGCGCCATATGGTAGTATCAGTAGGACGGACAAGAATGTCCGTCCATTGGACAGGCATTCCTGCCTGTCCTACTGATAAATGCCACTACTATTTGCACCCTTTACTGACGTTTCAGTCAGATATCCCACAACCCCTTTACCTTAATCCCAATTCCAAAATCCAAAATCCAAAATCCAAAGTCCCTTCGCATCGGACTGACCGGACCAATCGGCGCCGGTAAGTCGGTCGTCGCATCGCGATGGGAAGAACTTGGCGCCGGCATCGTGGTCGGTGATAGCGTAGGAGCGGAAGCGCTAATCCTCGATGCGGACCTGCGTCGAGCGCTTGTTGAACGATTCGGCGAGGGCATACTTTCGCCGGGGGGACGCATCGACCGCCTCGCCCTGGGCCGGGTCGCATTCGCGACGCCTGAAGGTCAACGCGACCTGACAGCCATCACTTTCCCGGCGCTCTACAACAGAGCGAAAGACGAGATGGCGTTCCTCGCGGAATTTCACGATGTCGTAGTCTTCGATGCTGCCTTGTTATTCGAGTGGGGAATTGAACGCGATTTCGACCGCATCGTCACGGTTACTGCGCCGGTGGAGTTACTGATCGAACGCGCCGCAGCCCGTCCGATCGGGTTGACGAGGGAGGATATCGTAGCCCGTCTCGAGCGGCAGTTGCCGCCGGACGAAAAAGCCCGTCGCGCCGACATTGTCATCGTCAACGACGGGACTGAGGAAGACCTTATCAGGAAGGCGGACGACGTTTTCAGGACGATAGGCGAGGGACGAAGAGCCGAAAGCCCGGAGCCTAAAGCCAGATATTGATGGGGCGGATTGTTATTGGCATTTCAAGTGCGCGTTGCACTGGAACTTCCCCACTGCTCAGCGGGGGGGATTAAGGGCTGGAACTTCCCCACTGCTCAGCGGGGGGGGATTAAGGGCTGGAACTTCCCCACCGCTCAGCGGGGGGGGGATTAAGGGCTGGAACTTCCCCACCGCTCAGCGGGGGGGGGATTAAGGGCTGGAACTTCCCCACCGCTCAGCGGGGGGGATAAAGGGGGGGAAAGTATCGCACCGGAATGCCCCCCTGCAGTCCCCCCGCCAAGCGGGAAGACGTGTTAACACGTTGCTGCACCTCCTAATAGTTATCGATCTGCGCCCGCTGCAACCTCCCGCTGAAGTCGATATAGACCGTCTTCAATTCGCTGAAGAACTCATAGACCGGCCAGCCGCCTTCGCGATGCCCGTTACCGGTCTGCTTGACGCCTCCGAATGGCATATGGCACTCAGCGCCGATAGTCGCGCCGTTGACATAGGTGATGCCGGCTTCGAGGTCCCGCACCGCCTGGAACGCCCGGTTCACATCCCGGGTATAGATCGAAGACGAAAGGCCGTAGATGCAGTCGTTATGCATCGCCACGGCTTCGTCGAAATCCTTAGCCTTTGCCACCGAAAGCACCGGGCCAAAGATCTCCTCTTGAAAGATCCGCATCCGGGGCTTGACATCCCCGAACACCGTCGGCGCATAGAACCACCCGGCCGCGTGATCACCTTCCTTTAGCGCATAGCCCCCGCAGAGCAAGGTCGCGCCTTCCGACTTGCCGATTTGCACATAGGACTCGACCGTCTCTTGCTGCAACCGGTTGACGACCGGCCCAACCTGCGTCCTCGGATCGAGGCCATCGCCGACCCGCAACGCATTGGTCGCTTCGACCAGCATCGCCGTGAACCGGTCATAGACGTCTGCATGGACAATACAACGCGACGTCGCCGTGCAGCGTTGGCCGGTCGTCCCGAAGGCGCCCCACAGCAGCCCTTCGAGAGCCAGATCGAGGTCGGCGTCATACATCACAATCATCGCGTTCTTGCCGCCCAGTTCGAGCGATACGCGCTTCAGCGAAGCGCCGGCTTTGGCATTGATGCCCTTCCCAATTTCGGACGAACCGGTAAAACTAATCAGCGCGACATCGGGGTGTTCGACGATCCGGTTGCCGACCGCTCCGCCGCCGCCATGGACGAGGTTGATGACCCCCTTGGGGAGTCCGGCTTCGACGAGGATTTCGACCAGATGCGTCGCCGTGAGCGGAGTATCGGATGCGGGTTTAAGAACCACGGTATTGCCGCAGACCAGCGCCGGGAGTGTCTTCCAGCACGGAATCGCCATCGGGAAGTTCCAAGGGGTGATGAGCCCGGCGACGCCGATCGGCATCCGAAACGAGAGGTTCATCTTGTTGCGCAGTTCTGACGGGGTCGTATGGCCGAACAGGCGACGCCCTTCGGTAGCAGCGTAGTAGGCGGTGTCGATGCCTTCCTGAACGTCGCCGCGCGTTTCGGCGAGCACTTTGCCCATTTCGCGGGTCATATCACGCGCGAGGTCTTCCTTACGTTCGCTCATCAGATCGCCGGCTCGCTTGATGATTGCGCCGCGCTCCGGAGCCGGAACGAGCCGCCACTCGCGAAATGCCATTCGTGCGGCTGCAACGGCTTCGTCAACCTCTTCAGGTCCCGATTTCGGGAACTGCCCTATTACTTCGTCCCAACGTGCCGGATTGTGATTTTCGGTCCAGTGACCGGAGCGAGCAGGCTTCCACTCGCCACCCAAGTAATTGAGATACTGATTCATAGATTGGTGAAAGCGGATTGATGATTACCTTGCGACAGCGATGAATGGTGCTGCGTTTAGCACTTCTTTCAGTTGAATGATGATCGCATAATGGCGGATTCCAATCCGCCGAACTCATCGGGCGATTTGGAGATCGCCCTTACGCGGAGAAGGTCCGGCAAAAACCGGCTACACTTCTATCAACCGCTTCTCCGACCGGTTGAGCACTTCCCCCCCGCCATCGCGGACGACGACGTCGTCTTCGATGCGGACACCGCCCCAGTCGGGGATGTAAACACCCGGCTCGATCGTCACCACCATACCGGCGCGAAGGACGTCTTTCGATAGTGCGCTGACCCGCGGCGCGGTATGAACCTCCATCCCGATGCCGTGCCCGAGACCATGGGTGAAATGGTCTTTGTGCCCGCCGTCGGCGATGATTGTCCGCGCAACCCGGTCGAGGTCGGCGCAAGCCAGACCGGCCTGCACTGCTTCGCAAGCCGCCTGCTGAGCCTTCAGCACAAGGCCATAGACCTTGCGCTGTTCGGCAGTCGCTTTGCCGACGACGACGGTGCGGGTCATATCGGAAGTGTAGCCTCCTAACGAGCAGCCCATATCGATAGTGACGAAATCGCCCCGGGCGATCTTCTTGTCCGAAGCAATGCCGTGCGGCAGCGCTGAGCGCTTGCCTGAAGCGACGATAGGCTCGAAGGCATCCTTCTCTGCGCCAAACTTCTTGTGCTGATAGGTAATCTCGGCTGCTAATTCAGACTCGCGGATACCGGGCTTTATCAGCGGCAGGATCGTCTCGAAGACTTTATCGGTTGCCGCGACAGCCTTGCGAATCAGAGCGATCTCGTCCGGGGATTTGACCGCTTGAAGACCTTCGACAACGCCCGACGTCCCGACCAATTCTATCTTTGGAAAATGATTGCGCAGCGCGTCAGCCGCTTCCACCGTCATCCGGCTTTGCTCTATGCCGGTTCGGCCGCGTAGGCGGATGGCTTTATTTGACTTTAGTTCCTTGGCGAAGGCGTCGGCAACGGACATCCCGCCGCTGTATGTAAAGACTTGCACCCCCGAAGTTTCCGCTTCGGCCTGGGTTTTGTAGCGGCCGTCGGTGATAAGGAAGGCGTCCCTGCCGGTTACGAGCAGAAGCCCGTTCGAGCCGCTGAAACCGCACAGATAGCGGATGTTGGCCGACTCCTCAAAGTGGATGTCGGAGAACTTGGTGAGGATGAAATTGGCTACGCCAAGGCTGCGAAACCGGCGGCGCAAGGCGTCGAGACAGGGATTCATGGATAGTGGAATGTGTTAAGAAGTGCGTCAAATGGTGTCAGCCTGAACATAGTGAAGGAACCCGCTTGAGATGAGACCATGGTATAAGAGATCCTTCACTTCGTTCAAGACGACAAACACCACCTAAAGCCTAAGCCCAATATAATCTATCCCGCCCGCAAGGTGCAAGTTGGGGATACCTACACCGGCTAACTGAAAATCGTTCGGCGGCTCAGAGTGTTTCTGCCTCCAAAGGACTTGGCTTATGCAGATAGGTCAGATATTCGGAGAGCGCCGTTTCCAGCGCGGGGCGATTGTCGATGTGCATGATCGACTGGCGCACTTTTGCCGCGTCGGCGAGGCCGTGGAGATACCAACCGGCCTGCTTGCGCATGCGCAGCAGTGCCAAGCCCTCCGGGAACTCGTCGAACATCATTCGGTAGTGCTCGTTCAGGAGTATTAAACGCTCCCAAGGTGGTGGATCAAGCGGAACCTTGGGAGGCGCTGCGACGTCATTCAAGGCTTCGAAAATCCATGGGCGTCCCTGAGCCCATCTCGCGATCATCACCCGGTCGCAATTCGTCTCCTTGATCATCCTTCTAGCATCGGCATAGGATTCGACGTCTCCATTACCGACTACAGGAATAGCCACCGCTACCTTCACACGGGCGATCACGTTCCAATCGGCAGGGGTGCCTTTGGCTTTGCGGACAAAACGTCCGTGGACAGCGATAAAGACCGCTCCCGCTTCTTCAGCGGCCTGCGCTGCTTCGGGCGCAGATTCCGCTCCCGGCAAATACCCGGCCCGTAACTTTACCGAGACGGCAATGCCGGAGGCTGCCCGGACTTCGGCGACGATGCGTCCGATCTTCGTCGGCGACTGCATCAATGCGCCGCCGCACCCCCGGGTGACGAACTTTTTCACCGGGCAGCCGCAGTTGATGTCGATCAAATCGGGCGCGAAGTGCTTAGCAACTACCGCCGCCGCTTCGGCGATAGGTCCCGGTTCGGATCCAAACAGTTGCACGGCGATCGGCCGCTCGTCCTGATGGAACCGACAGAGTGCCAGACTGGCCGCGCTGCCGCGTCGGACACCTTCCGCCGAAATGCATTCGGTGTAGAGGAGACCGGCTCCATAGCGCCGCGCAAGTCTGCGGAAAGGGGAATCGGTAATCCCGGCCATCGGTGCAAGGATGGCACCGGGGGGAAGTTGGAAGTTAGCGACCTGAGGGGCGGTTTGGCCTTGCTTTTCAACGGGAGGCATTCTATAATATAAGTCTTTCTCCGGGAATGCATCTCCCGCCGCAGGGTCGGACTCCAGTCCGACCATAAAGGTCGGTGAAGGTCGTCCCCGGCCAACCAAACCAGTTACTGAAAGCAGGTCGGTTCAATGTCTCGTCGCTGCGCTATCACCGGACGCGGCCCCCGGGTGGGCCACAACGTAAGCCACGCTCACAACATCACGCTTCGGCGCTGGAATGTCAACCTGCAGAAAGTCCGCATTCTGATCGACGGCCGGGTGCGTAGAGTGCGCGTCTCAACGGCTGCGATCAAGTCGGGACTAATCACCCGACCGCCGCTCATTCTCAAAGCCAAACAAGCCCGTCCGGTTCGTCCGGCGACGGCTCCGGCAATCGCTGCCGCAACTGCCTACCCGGTCGAGCCTGAATCGCGCTACTTCTCGGAAGGAAGCGTCGTCACGCGGCTCTTCAAGCCCAAAGTTAAACCCGAAGAAGCGGCCGTTACGGAAGCGGCCGTTGAGGAACTTGATGTGGCTGAAAGTAAACCGAACGACGAAGTTGAAAAGTGATCAAGTGATCAAGTGACAAAGAGATCAACGACAAAGGCAGGCGGTTAGCCTGCCTTTGTCGCTCTGTGCTGCTCGATGTCCGACCAAGCCGACTTAGAAAGGACTAATCAGAGTGGCAGATGTTTGTGCAATTACTTGTGCCAGCCGGACGCCCTCATCCGGCTGTAATGCGCTACCGGACAAGCAGCGCTTCAGCAGTTAGCGCGCCAGTCGCCGTCGTCAACCGGACGATGTAGCGCCCCGCCGGCATTCTTGCGGCATCCCACTCGATCCACTGAAAACCGGGCACCGCATTCATCAGGGGCGTAAGATCGCCCACTTTATGGCCTATTGCGTCGAAGACCTCGAGCAATGTGGGTGAACTGCCCGTCAGGCTCACTTCGATCACCGCAGCGTTATTGAACGGATTGGGATGGACCGAGAGACCATTGTCCTGTGGCAACAGCCCCGGCTCGGGCCACGCGGCTTGACGCGGCGAGACGTCGATCCTGATCAGAAGGGTGTCGGAAAAGTCTTCGCCGTCGTCGAGGAGATAGCGCGCTTCATAGCGACCGGTGTCCGAAAGTGCTACGTTCCAGGCAAAATGCCAGCGCAGCGGGCCGGTTCGGGTTACTCGCGCCGACACAGACTTGTTCTGACGGATGCGGACAAGGCTTAAGGTGTCGGCATCGGAATCTTCCGCAACGAAGTCGAAGGTCAGCGGTTCACCCGCTGCCACTTCGAACGGCCCCGGCCGGACGCCCCACCTGGGTGGAATGTTGGGCTGAAGCGCAAGATTTACGTTATAGATGGCAAATCCGGTGTCGAAAGCAACGACCGCAACTGGCTGGCGGAAAGCCACATCGACCATATTCGCGGCGGGTCGGGCATAGCCGGATACCCTAAGACCGCGATCGGTCTTGCGGACGATCCGCAACCCTTGCTCCCCCCGCGTCACAATGGCATGATTGCCAACGACCACCATATCGCCCGGTTCACCCGATAGATTGATTTCGTCCTGCCACTCGACTCCGGGAAATTGGGAAAGATCACCCCGCCTCAATCGTGATAGTGTGTTGATCCAAATCTCATCCCCCACGATTCTCATCGTTCCTCGCCCCAGACCCTGCCAGGAACCGATTCTCCGCACCTCCACCAGATCGCCTATGTCATAGAGTTCGACATCGCTATCGGTCTGCAGCAAAAGGGTGCGTTCAAAGATCGCCGCATCCCGGGTTCCTGCATCGGCAAGAACGGCGGCACGCAATATAGGATTGGCAAGATTTGCAATATCAAATAGAAAACCACCGCGACCACTCCCGCTGGTTATCATTGCAAATCGGTCATTCAGGCGCAGCCGTGGAATCCAGGAGGCACCATGATAGCGATTTGCGAGAAATTCAATCCTCTCCGGCAGGTCGATCTGTCCCGTGCGCAAATACGCCGGCCGGCCATCCCCCGAAATCAACCGGTCTCCATCGACAGCGATTTGCCAGGTTTCATAGTAGGGATTGACAGGGCTCCAGACCAAACGTGGACGCGCCGGATCGGTTATGTCATAGGCGTCAACCCCGCCGGGCGCCGTTCCAAAGAGCGCATAGTTGCGCCATACCTCGACTGAGCGAAAGTAGGTAAGTCTACCGATAGACCCTATTACTCGAGGCGATTCGGGGCGGGACGCATCATAGAGCATCAATTTCCGCCTCGCAGCGAGGAGCAGATCATCGGCGAAGAGTACCGACGGCGCGCTGTTGTCCTCGACACTTCCGAGCCGTCGCAAATCCTGCGAACCAAGCAGCGAAATCTCGCCACTCTCAACACGGGCGACGGCAACCGTAAATGCCGACGCTGCAATCGCCTTCACCGCTGATTCAACGTTATAGGAGGCCAGCCGCTCCGGACGCGTCGGATCATTCAACCCGATACGGAACATCCGTGAAGTTTCGGCGATGTAGATGTTCGGCCCGAAGACCGTGACGTCTCGGGTGTCGCCTTCCGGAGCGAGGGAACCTCGCCCCACCGGATTGCGCCGGTCGCTCACGTCGATCACCCTCAGTCCGCTCTCGCTGTCGGCTACGAGGATAAGGTCGTTGAAGATCGCCGCCCGTCTGGCAAACCCGGGCGTATCGAAAGCGCTAAGCCGCTGCGGATTTTGCGGGTTGCCGACATCGAAGAGGACGATCCCGGACTCGCCCGACGCCACTACCAACAGGCTGCCCCGGATCGCCACGCTTCGCGCATCCCCCTCCTCTTCGATCATCCCGATCAGGTCAGGCCGGGCCGGATTGCGCACATCTACGACCAAGACCCCGGCGCGTCCGGCGGCAATGAAGAGATAGCCGTTGCTGTAAGTGAGATGATAGGGGTCGCGGCCGAGGGGGAGAAGGCTGGTCTGAACAGGTAGTTCGGGGCGCCGAATGTCGATGACGCGCAGGCCGGCCAACTGGTCGAGGACATAGGCGTATCGTTCGTCTCCGGCAATGCCTTGCACCGTGCCCCAGGAGGCGGTGCGGAGGGTGAAGACCGGCTCGATGTTGTAGAACTCCTGCGCGGAGGCCAGAGCCGCCGTCAGGGTTAGCAGAAGTGAAATGGATCTGGTGTGCATCGTAAACTCCTTAATATGTGCATAGTAACGCTGCGTCAGCATCTCGCTGGCTCCGACCTGCCGCCAGGATGGCGGCGCTACGGATGCCTGGCCTGTCGCATTGCCTTATTGTTACAATCTAACAACCTTGCTGAACCTGCACAAGAGTCGGGAGCAGGCAAGTTACTTTGCCAACCTTCGGGCAGCGTCATCATAGGCTAGGCGGGATGAGTCGCATTTCAAGAGGACTTGCTTCCCTGCGAATTTGGTCTTAAGTTGAATGCAAGACCACCAGGATGCGCTTTCCGTCTCATATACTTGTGAGATCAAATGATGCGCTTCACCCGGTTCACTGCGCAGTTGACCGCCGCTGCGGTTCTTTTCGCCGTCCTTCCCGCATCTGCCAACAACAACGTCGAACCTATCGGCACGGTTGAACTGCACGGATCGGCTTCCCGCCTCTTCCTGAAGGGCCAAAGGCTCTTCGTCGCTACCGATGAACGCGGCGGGACGATCGACGTCTTCGACATCTCCAACCCCGAACGCCCCTCGCTATTGGGCAACATCGCCATCGGGCGGCCGGTCGGGGCCGTGAAGTTCGACGGCGACCGTATGTATGTTGCCACCGAAGACCGCCTCTTCGTCTTCGACGCCTCCCGCCAGATCCCTCAATCGCGCGGCTACCGATCCTACCAGTCCCGCTACAACAGCGTCGCCCTCCACCTCCGCAACGGCTTTGCCTACATCTTCGAAGGCCGGCAGAACTTCATATATGATCCCTGTATGGTGAAGCGGATCGACGTCCGCAATCTGGACGAAATTCGCAATGCCGAGGTCGTCCGCGAACTGCTCTGGGACGTCGGCGCGAGCAATATGGAGTTCAGGAACATCGTCGAGATGGACGGCGACCTCTGGGCTCACTCCGACGCACCGGGCCGGGAGATCAATCAGGTGCTGCTTCAAGCCCGTCGCGGCCTATACCGCATAGCCTTCGACGGTGACAACCGGCCGCACGTGGAGCAAGTCTTCCCATTCGTCTATAGCGTCGGGACCATCGCCGCGCACGGGAACATCCTGATCACCGACAAGGGCTATTTTTCGTTCGAAGATCGCGACAACGTCCGGGTCGTCAGTTACGAGCAGTTCTCCTGCACAGAAATCAAGGTGGCGGGGGACTTTCTCTACTTCGCCCGAGGCCAAAACGGCTTTGCAGTCAAGAACTTTGTCGATCATCAGCCGCTTCGGACTGCCGCTTCCTTTAGCGATGATCAACTTCCCGACGTGATGCCGGTGGGGAACTACGTCTTTGCAGCGGCGGGCGAACAGGGCCTGAAGGTCTATCGCTATGTCCGGGGCATTCAGTCGATCAATTCGGCGACGCGCAACGTCAGTTTCGGAACGACCACCATCGGGGAGTCGGTCAGCAAGTCCTTCTCCTTCACCAACGACGGCCGGATGCCGCTTGAAGTGGGGCGCATTTTTACCTCCCGCGGACTATTCAATATCGATAACGAAGGCCGGTTCGAACTGGCAGGACTACAACACCAACGGCTGAATCTTACCTACCGCCCGGTGGAACGGTTCGATATGTTCCGCGATACCCTGGTGATCGAATCGAACGACATCGACGGCCCGCTGCGGGTGCCGCTCTCCATTCGTTCCACCGACCTTGTCGTGCGGGGCAGAATCGACCAAAGCAACTATTCCGGTCTCGATCCGGTGGTGTCGGGGGACTTCGCCTTCATATTGAGGAACGGAGTGACGTCGGTGGACCTGACCGACCGCGACAATATACGGTTCCTGGACAATATCGGCGTCGGATCGCATACCCGGACGGCACGGGAAGGCAACCGCCTCTATCTTGCGGGATACAACCGAATCTCCGTCGTAGATATCGAGCGACCGGATAGGATGTTCACTCTCGGCAGCCGGGAAACCGACGAATTTCGGAATTTCAACGACTTTGCGGTGTTGAACGGGCGGGCAGTCTTTGCCGGTTCAACGAACAATCCCGGGCTGATCGTCCTGGATGTGGAAGACCCTCAAACGATTGAAGTTGTCGGCCGGATTTCCAATCAGCGCTGGTATAATGTGGTGGCTCGCGGCAATTTCCTCTTTGCCCTCGGGACAACGCTTGAGATATGGGATTTCGAGAATCCCGATGAGCCGGAGTTGATGGCGACCCTGGACCATCCCCGCCGTCTGGAAGGCTGGGGACTCATGGCTTTTAGGAATAGCATTGCCTATTTGACGTCTGGCTCAGTCGCCAATTCGAATTTTGTCTATATCATCGACCTCTCTAACCTTCGCGAGCCGGAGATTGCCGGTTCATTCCGAAACGATCGCAACAACTTCAACGAAGTAGTCGTCGATGGCCGGCATCTCTTCATTGGTTCAAACGATATCCAGGTCTATGATCTTGTGAATCCGCTCGAACCGCAACTGGTCTATCAAAGTCCACCGGTTCGGCTCGGAACCGCCGTGCTCCCCCTCGGCGGCGGCCTCGCATTTTCGGCGGGGAATACAGCGTTTGGTATCTACGACTTTTCGCGCGTCCTCGGCATAATGGACGACTCGCCCGGTCAACGGATCGAACTCGGCGGCAATTGGAACCTCATCTCGCTCAACATCTCGCCCGGCGAACGTTACGGACAGTTGTGGGTCGATCTCCCCGACATCCGCCGGATGACCGACCAATGGCGCTTCGGCAACTTTCATCAGGTGGTCGAACTCCGCTCGCCGGCGGGGCGCTTCTACCGACCGGCATTCGACTTCAACAATATCCCCGGCTGGCACCCGGCAGAGGGCTATTGGGTCCACATGACCGGCTCAGCCCGGGGCGCTTGGGAGGGCGCCCCCATCGATCCGCAGACGCCGATCGATCTGCATCCCGGTTGGAACACCATCGCATACTATCCGGACTATCCCCTCGACGCCTCGGCTCCCGACTTTGCCGCCCTCGCCGACATCCGCGAACACGTCATCCTGATGAAAGACGGAGCAGGTCGGTTTGCGATTCCGGCAATGAACTTCTCAAGCCTCGAACCTCTGCGTCCCGGTCAGGGCTATATGCTGAAGATGGACGATGACGTCCGGTTCGTCTGGCCCGAGCGAGGCGGTGATAATCTGGCTGGATCCTATCGCCTCCCGCCTCTGGCGCTGCCTCGCAACACCGGCAGCAATATGAGCCTGCTGGTGCAACTCTCAAAGGGGGACCAAACAGTTGTCGGCTCCGAAGTGCGGGCATATTCGGGATCGGGCCGTTGGGTCGGGTCGGGAAGGGTGAACGAAGAAAGCTATGCCGGGCTTCCGGTTTACGGTGATGACCGGTCAACGGAGGTTGTCGATGGGCTGGCGGAAGGCGAGGATTTCAACCTGCGACTGATTCAAGTTGATGGAACTGAAGTATCGCTCGTCCCGACCGATTCGCGGCAATTGAGATATGCAGAGAATGCGCTATTCACCGTTGATGCCCGGACGACATTCGCATCACCGAAATCCTACTCTCTTCTCGATGCCTACCCCAATCCCTTCAATTCGCGGATAACGGTAGCTCTCAACATCCCACCTCCCACTCTCCACACTCCACATTCCGCATTCCGCATTCGTCTATACGACGCTCTCGGCCGCCTCGTCTCGGACCTGACCCCCACGGGCCGGCTGGTATCGGGGCACCGGACTATGACCATAGATGCGGCAGACTTGCCCTCTGGAACATATCAGATTAGATTGGATGCTGGATCCTATCAAGTCAGCCGAAAGATCACCCTGCTGAAATGAGTCCGCCCCAACCCCACGCCCTGCTGCAGCCGAGCGATAAAATCCACCTGATCATTCGCCGTAATTTCGACGGCGACATCCGGCGTCATTTTATCGGCGAAATCGTCCGGACCGCAGAAGCGACGCTCCTGGCTCGCGGTTTTGTCTTCGTCTTCGAAACCGGCACCAATAACTACATCCGTCGCCCCGACCGCAGGACGCGGGTATTTCGCTCTGCGACGCCAACAACATCGTCAACCTCCTGCCGCCCGGCGCCGACGTCGATGCCGCCTATTATGGGCTCGCCGCCGACCGAAGGCTCGTCGTCACCGACGGCAAGACTTTCTCCCTCGACGTCAACGAATTCGGGGTGCAGTTTTAGGATTGCTATTACTTGGTGCAGGTGTTCTTGTAATCTCCCCCCTGATTTGCGGGGGGGAAATATAGGTGGGGGAAGCTGGATGGTCCATCTTGCCCCCCTGTTGTCCCCCCGCAGAGCGGGAGGACGAGACAAGATGATTTGCACCTCATGAAAATCAGGGTATCCCCATGAACAAACTGACCATCGATGACCTTTCGCCCACCGGGAAGCGCGCGCTCGTGCGGGTCGATTTCAATGTGCCGCTTACCGAATCGGGCGAAGTCGAAGACGACACCCGCATCACGGCATCGCTTCCGACCCTAAAGAAAATCCTTGAGAGCGGCGGATCGGCGGTCGTCATGAGCCATCTCGGGCGGCCCAAAGCCAAACGGGAGGAGAAATACTCGCTTAGGCCGGTTGCCGAACGGCTAACAGCGCTCACCTCGTGGCCGGTGCGATTCGTCTCGGACTGCATTGGCAGCGAAGTCGAGTCCGCCGCGAGGTCCCTTAAGGGCGGCGAACTGCTGCTGATCGACAACGTCCGCTTCTATCCCGGAGAAGAGGCCAACGACCCGGACTTTGCCGCGCAACTGGCAAGGCTCGGAGACTACTACGTCAACGATGCCTTCGGATCGGCACACCGGGCGCACGCCTCGACGCATGCCGTAGCCGGGCACTTCCCCGGCCGAGCCGTCGCCGGTTATCTGATGGAGAAGGAACTCTCCTACCTTGGCCAAGCCCTCGCCGAGCCCAAACGCCCCTTTGTCGCGGTGATTGGCGGTGCGAAGATTTCAACTAAGATCGACGTCCTGAAGAATCTCCTCGGCAAGGTGGACCGCCTCCTGATCGGCGGCGCCATGACCTACACGTTGATCAAGGCGCGGGGTGGCCAAATCGGGAAGTCGCTCTGCGAAGTGGAGAAACTCGACGTCGCACGGGAAATTATGGCTTTGCCCGAAGCATCGAAGATCCTTCTTCCGGTCGATTCCACGACTGCGCTCAACGTCGATGCCACCTGCGAAACGGAGCATGAGGGCCGCAGGTTCACTCATTACTGCTGGCGGTTTCGCCCTTCGGATCAGATTCCCGACGAAGAGATCGGTTTCGATATCGGTCCAGATGCGGTAGCGGAATTCACCCGTGAGATCGCCCAAGCGGGGACGGTCGTCTGGAACGGGCCGGTCGGGATGTTCGAACGCGACCTCTATGCCACCGGAACCCGGGCCGTAGCGGAGTCGCTCGCGATGCTGACCGGAAAGGGCGGCGTTACCGTGGTGGGCGGCGGCGATTCGGTTGCCGCGCTGGAGAAGTTCGGACTGGCCAATCGAATGTCGCACGTTTCGACCGGCGGCGGGGCATCGCTCGAATTCCTCGAAGGAAGAGTCCTTCCCGGAGTCGCTGCATTGACCGATCGGTAGGCAGAACTCCAATCTCATCGTCCCCCAACGCCTCAGCCACTATGTCCCGCGACCTCATCATTGCCGGCAACTGGAAGATGAACACGACCCCGACAACCGGCGAAGACCTCGTAACGGCGATTGACGAGCGGCTCTCTTCGATGCCTCCGGAGAACCTGCCGCAGATCGTCCTTTGTCCGCCTGCGACGCACCTTGCCCGGCTGGCATCGATGACGACCCGGCATCCGTTTCAGTTCGGCGCTCAGAACGTCCATTGGGCGGAGTCGGGCGCGTTCACAGGCGAACTTGCCCCGTCGATGATCCTCGCAGCAGGCGCATCCTGGGCTATAATCGGACACTCGGAGCGACGCCGCTACTTCGGTGAAACGGATGAAACCGTACGGAAGCGGGCGGAACGTGCATTGGCGGCCGGCCTTAGGCCGATCGTCTGCATCGGGGAGACGCTCGAAGAACGGCAGGCTGGAGCGACCTTCGATGTCCTTCGTCGTCAGTTGAAGGTGGGCTTGGAGGGACTGACCTTGACGGGCAAGGGCGGGCTGGTGATCGCTTACGAACCGGTCTGGGCTATCGGAACCGGCGTCAATGCTACCGCCGGGCAGGCTGAAGAAGCGCACCGCTTTATTCGCGACCGGATCGCCGAAATGTGGAACAGCGAAATTGCCTCCGGCACCAGTATTCTCTACGGCGGGAGTGTTACCGACCAGAACGCATCGGAACTGCTGGCCTGCCCGGACGTCGATGGCGCGTTGGTCGGCGGCGCGTCGCTGAAGGTCGATCAATTCGCCGGGATCATCGCCGCAACAGGCGCAAAGTAGTCATCGGCTCTACCGGATAAGGACGACCTTTCGGACAAGGTGTGTCGCTCCGGCCTCGAAGCGAATCAGGTATATGCCGGATGAGTGGTCTGGTTGCGCAAGTGAAAGCCTGCTCCTATAAGAACCGGCGTTCCGATGTCCCTCTGCGAGCACCTCGACA
>Ga0194120_10004406_pt1 | contig 21760 bp, 25 predicted proteins | sample TA2MahCa65mmetaG_FD_148642 | JGI IMG/M metagenome (GOLD analysis project Ga0194120, IMG submission 148642) | Freshwater microbial communities from Lake Tanganyika, Tanzania - TA2015019 Mahale Deep Cast 65m | ecosystem: Environmental > Aquatic > Freshwater > Lake | place: Tanzania: Lake... | reverse complement strand
CATGCAGAAAGCAGGGACACCAGGTGCTGGGCTCGCTTCAAGCGTACCTCACCGCCCTGGCGCACCCCGGGACGCCATTTCCCTCGCTCGTGCCGCTGACCATCTCAAGCTGCCGGTGAGCAGTTACGATCCCTCATCTGGGGGAGTCCGTACTCGGGGGAGGTACCGTATGACGGCCATCGGTGGCGGAATCCAGCAAGCTGCGGAGGCTGCGCGGCGCGCTGCCGAGGAGGCCGCGCGGAGGGCCGCCGAGGAGGCCGCGAAGAAGGCGGCCGAGGAGGCTGCCAGGCGTGCCGCCGAGGAGGCGGCCAACGAGCAGGCGCAAGCGGCCGCGGACGCCGCCAAGACCGCGAGCAAGCATGACAAGCTCTCGGCTTCCGGCTCCGGCCTCGACGGTTACAAGACCGACGGGAGCCCGGCCGAGAAGTTCAAGGCCGAGCACTCCGTCGCCTACTCCCAGCTTCCGGCCGAGCAGCAGCAGAAGCTGGATCAGGTCGTCAACAAGCTTTGCGACTACGAGACCCAGCAAGACAGGCTCTGCGATCGCACGCACGAAGATCTGGGCCATCTGCTCAACTCGGGCGCCCTCAAGCAGAAGGATGCCACCGGCAAGACCATCATCGATCACCTCGCGGCCCGGGCGGATCAGCCGCTTCATCCCCAGATCGCCGAGGGCCTCAACGGCTCCCAGCAAAACGGCGCCATCCACGACCTGATTCACAGCGTGGCGCATCCCGAGAGCATCAACCAAGGTGAGGGCACGTACACGTGCACGACCGCGGTGGTGCAGACCCTGCTGGCCGTCTCGTATCCTGCCGACTACGTCGGCATGACGGCGGGCCTCCTGTACGACGGCGTGGGCCGCACGCCCACGGGCGAAGCGATCAAGCTGGACACGACCGAACTCTACGAGAACGAGATCGGCCGGCGCACCGGTCGCGGCATCACCGACGCCGTGTTCCAGGGTTCGCTCCTGACCTACGCGCAGCAGAGTTTCCCGGCGGACGGTGGCAAGGGCGTGACGGGCGGCCGATTCTCGGCCAGCTACACCTTCGGCGGCGGGCGGTTCTCGCGGTCGGTCACGTTCGGGGGCGAGCAGCAAGGCGGCCTGACCAGCACCCAGGTCGGCGGCCTCCTGGACAAGGTCCTGGGCATCAAGACCCAGGACATCGAAGTCACCGCCGGCAACCGGGATCAGGCGTTCAGCATGTTCACCACCAGCCTTTCGGTGGCGCGCGACTCCGACAACAAGGGCATGGGCGCCCGGGAGCGCCGCGCCCTGCAAAATGGCATCCCGGTGGGCGTCGAGACCCAGGACGGCAGGTTCCACGAGATCCTGGTGACCGACGCGCGCGACGGCAAGGTGTTCTACATGGACCCGGTGGACGGCAAGACCCACGACATGGACGAGGGCGAGTTCAAGGAACGCCTGCGCGCCATCAAGGTTCCGGCCGGGGCGCCGTCACGCTTCTTGCCGGGAGGTACCGGCGATTTGCAGGATATCCCGGACCAGAAGGTGCTCTACGGCAAGCTCTTCGGCCTGGGCAGACTCGGCGGCCGCGCCGTCGAGGCCTAGCCGAGGGCAGCTCTCCGGAAGGTGCCGCCCGCCAGGCGGCCGGCCGCGACGCGTATGGCCTGGGTTCCGCGATCGACCCCGATCCACCGCCGGCCCAGGCGCTCGGCGGCCAGTAGCGCCGTGCCCGAGCCGCAAAATGGATCCAGTACCAGGTCTCCGGGATCCGTGGCCATGCCGATCAGCCGCTCCAGAAGCGCGAGGGGCTTCTGCGTGGGGTAGCCGGTGCTCTCGACGTAGCGCGGGCTGTTGCGGACCTCCGGGATGTCGGTCCAGACCGAGCGCACGAGCGAGCCCTGGAGGGTGAACGCCAGGTCGCCGTCCGCCGGTTCGCGCCCGTGATCCCGCAGGAAGCGGCGGCGCAGGCGTGCGTACGTCTGGCCCTCGTGGCGGATGCGGCCGAAAGGGATGCGGCCGTCTCGATCCGCGTAATGGCCCCAGCGGCGCTGCATCTGGGATGACACCTCGCTCTGGCGGGGCGGGTGGAACACGTGCTGCGGCCCCTTCGCGTACCAGAGCAACGTGTCGTGCTTGCGGGGCAGGTGGCGGCGCACGCCGGTGAGCGCGCCGCCCTGGTAGAACCATACGATTTCGTTGAGGAAGCGGCCGAATGCCTCATCCAGCACGAGTTTGGCCGCGTGGGCGATGTGGTGATCGAGGTGGACGCAAACCGTCCCGTCGGGGGCGAGGGCCTCCCGAACCAGCAAGAGGCGCTCGTACAGCATCTGCAGGTGGGCGTCCGGCCCCAGATCGTCCCGGTATGCCTCTTCGTCGCCCACGAAGAACGCGTCGCCGGTCATGAAGGGCGGATCCAGGTAGGCCAGCCTGACGCCGGCCCCGGCGAGGCCGGCGAGCACCGGCAGATTCTCGCCCTCGATTAGCAGCGAAATCCCGTCGCGCCAGGGCACGGCGGCCGGCGCCACGCATGGTGGCCTCTTCCCGGCCCACGTCAGCTGCATGTCGCTCCCGGCAGCACGGCCGCGTCCTCGACCAGGACCTCGAACTCCGCCCCCAGCGCCAGCAACCGGTCCCTTGTCAACGCGATGGCCCGCGGCGACGCGTCGCAGCCAACCCAGCGGCGCCCGAGTCTCTGGGCGACCGCCGGCGTCGTTCCCGAACCGCAGAACAGGTCCGCCACCAGGTCGCCAGGGTCGGTGGTGGCGCGGATGATCCGCTCGAGCAGGGCCTCGGGCTTCTGCGTGGCATAGCCGTTTCGCTCCTTGGCCCGCGCGTTGATCACCGAGATCTGCCAGACATCGGTCATGGGCGACCCCGGGGACGTCTCCGCCGTGTCGATGCTGTTGACGCGCCGCTTCCCGTCGAAGACCGCCTGCTGCTTGCGCGTGCCGTGCGTCCGGAGGGTGCCGGGGGACAGCGGCTCGTAGAGCTGGTTCCAGGTGTAGTTGTCGGGATCCTTGACGTAAAACAAGAGCGTGTCGTGCAGCCGCTGGAACGCCCGCGATTTGGCAGGCCAGCGGCGGTACGACCAGACTATTTCGTTGCGAAAGGCCCCGCGCCCGAAGATTTCGTCCAGGAGCAGGCGGGCATGCGGGGCGGCGCGCCAGTCCAGGTGGATGAACATGGCCCCGTCGTCGGCAAGCAGCCGGTGGAAGATCACCAGGCGCTCGAAGAGCATCTGCATGTAGGCGTCCGGCGCCGCCCACATGTCGTTGTAGTCGCCGAAATCCGCGCCGGTGGCGAACGGCGGATCCCCGTAGATCAGCCGCGGCCGGTAGCCGCGCTCGACCAGGGCCACCGCGACCGGCGCGTTGTCGCCGGCCACGAGCAGGTTCGGCGCGGGCTTGCGAGCCGCAAGCGCCGCGCCGTGCCGCTCGGATCGCACGAGGCGAGCCGCCGCGATTCCCTCGGGCCGGGCCTTTTCATCCCACTCCAGGCGCATGGCCCGAGTTTAGAGTTGGAGAAAGAACCGGTCAATCGTCGGGTGCGTCCATCCCCACGTGGCGATCGTGCGGCCTCTTTCCCGGGCGGTTCACGAAATCATGCTCGACGGTGGCCTCCGTATCGCCCGGCGCCGGCCGCATCTCCGGTTCGAGGCTGGTGAAGACCGGGTGCCCCGCCCAGTCCAGGTGCGGGGCCGCGGTGATGGCGCCCCGCGCCTCGACGGCCGAGACGACCGACGAGAGCGCCAGGATGGTGCCCAGGATGGCATTGTGCCAGATAAGCCATGCCGGCGCGCCGCTGTACAGGGGCGCGAGCACCAGCACCAGGCCGATGGTGGCGGTAGCCCAGGACAGGCCCGCCGGCTGGTGCTGCCATGCGCGGGCGGCCGTGAAGAGCAGGGAGACGTAGCCGCCGACCACGTTGACCAGCACCACCTGCCAGATGGGAAAGATGACGCCCAGGCCCTGCACGCCCGAACCCCAGAGCAGCGGCCCGCCCACGATGAGGAAGCCCGAGAAGAAGACCCACGCGGCCACGATGACGCCGAGTTCGGCCGCCCGCATGGCCCCGACCCGCATTTCCAATGCACACCTCCCCGGTCCCATAAGGGCCGAGCGGCCGTGCCGCGGGCCCTACCTAGGACTCAATCTTGTACCAGAACGGTTCCCATTCGACCCGGCCGGGCGCCCCCAGCGCCGCCCACGTCCCCATGTAGACGTAGCCGACGCCGGTCAGGATGAGCAGCCAGCAGAGCCAGAGGACGTGGTACTCGAAGACCGTGGGGCTGATGCCCAGCAAGCCCGCCGAGTACCAGGACCAGACGCCGAGGAGGATGGTCAGTTGGCTGGCCCAGCGGCCCGCGCCCGCAAAGAGCCGCGCGGCGTTGAGGACGAGGACCAGAGCCCCGGCCGCCATGGTCAGCGCGCCCAGGGTCCCGAACTTCGGAACGATGCTGTAGCCGTTGAAGATGGCCAGCAGTCCGAGAAGCATCGCTCCCATGCAGGCCCAGTTGGACCTGTAGGTGCCGGGTTCCTCTTCGATGTCGACGTGCGGCTTGGCGTGATCGTGGGACAAGGTCTGCCTCCTGACCAACATCCAGCAGACCGAGTATGGTCAGGTTTCGGCTGCGGGAAAAGGGTAGGTTGTTCGCATTTTAGCGGAATGTTCGCCGGGGCGCATGGTCGGCGGCGCACACCCCGAACCCTGTATAATCGCGGGCAGTGCCCACAGTACGTCCGGACCCGATCGCCTCGTAGGCCGCCGCCCCGTGTCTACAGGCAAGCTACCCCCTGGCAATCCGCCGCCGCCCCGCCCCCCGCAGCGGCAGAGTCAGCGCAGGCGCAATCCGTGGCCGGTCGCCGTCTACTGGTCCACGTTCATCCTGTGCGCGGGCGGATCCTTCGCGGCCGGCTTCTGGTTCACATACAGCTACACGAGCCAGGTCGGCACGCGCGGCCTCACCACGGCCGTGGCGCCGCAACCGGGGACGCTCATCACGCCGATCCCCGCGATGGCGACACCCGAACCCTTCGCGACGCCCGCGGATCTCTTTGCGTCCGAGCCGACGCCCACGCCCATCCCGTTGCCGACCGAACGCGTCCGCACGCCGACCCCGGAGCCGCAAGCGGTGCTCACGACGCCCGAACCGGCCTACGAGGAGCCGCCCCCCGAAGTCGCGGACACGCCCGAACCCGCGCCCGCCGAGGACGTGTACCGCGTGCAGGTGGGATCGTACGAATCGCGCGACGCGGCCGAACAGATGGTGCAGGAATTGCTCTCGGCCGGCATCCAGGCCGTCGTCGTGTACGACAGCACGAAGTACCACGCCCAGGTCGGCGCGTTCAGCAGCAAGGAGCGTGCGCTGGCGGTCGCCGACGAAGTCAACGCCAAGGGCTACAGCGTCACCATCCGGCATTAAGGAGGAACTCCCATGGCGCAGGCCACCACGCAGACCGACACGATGGAGAAGGTAGTCTCGCTGTGCAAGCGGCGCGGCCTCATCGTGCAGTCGAGCGAGATCTACGGCGGCCTGGCTTCGTGCTGGGACTACGGCCCCTACGGGATCCTGTTCAAGAACAACGTCAAGCAGGCCTGGTGGCGGTCGGTGGTCGTCAACCGCGACGACATGGTCGGCCTCGACGCCGCCATCCTGATGCGGCCCGAGGTCTGGGTCGCGTCGGGCCACGTCGAGACGTTCCACGATCCCCTGGTGGACTGCAAGGCCTGCAAGCACCGCTTCCGCGCCGATCACGTCCAGGGCAAGGCCTGTCCCGATTGCGGCGGCGAACTCACCGAAGCCCGCAACTTCAACCTGATGTTCAAGACGTTCATGGGGCCGGTGGAGGAGTCCGCGGCGGTCGTGTACATGCGGCCCGAAACGGCGCAGGGCATCTTCGTCAACTTCAAGAACGTCATGACCGCCACGCGCCGCAAGCCGCCCTTCGGCATCGCGCAGATCGGCAAGGCGTTCCGCAACGAGATCACCCCGGGCAACTTCACGTTCCGCACCCGCGAGTTCGAGCAGATGGAAATCGAGTACTTCTGCCCGCCCGACCAGGCCGACGCCCTCTGGGAGCGCTGGGTCGACGACCGTTTCAACTGGTACGTGCAACTGGGCATGAAGGCCGACAACCTGCGCAAGCGCGCGCAGACGTCCGACGAACTGGCGCATTACGCCCGCGCCACCGTGGACATCGAGTACCGCTTCCCGTTCGGCTGGTCGGAGCTCGAAGGCATCGCCAACCGCACCGACTACGACCTCAAGCAGCACATGCAGCACAGCGGCGAGAATCTGGAGTACTTCGACGAGGAGACCAAGCAGCACTACGTGCCCTACGTGGTCGAACCGTCGGCCGGCGCCGATCGCGCCACGCTGGCGTTTCTGGTCGATTCGTTCGAGGAGCAGATCGACGAGAAGGGTGAGTTGCGCACGGTGCTTCACCTCCATCCCGCCCTCGCGCCGATCAAGGTCGCGGTCCTCCCCCTTTCGAAGAAGCCGGAGCTGAGCGGCCCGGCGCAGAAGATCGCCGAGACCCTGCGGCAACTGTGGCCCATAGAGATAGACGTGACGGGCTCTATCGGCAAGCGCTACCGCCGCCAGGACGAAATCGGCACGCCGTACTGCCTGACGGTGGACTTCGAGAGCCTCGAGGACAAGTGCGTGACCGTCCGCGACCGCGATTCGATGAAGCAGGACCGGGTCCACGTCGCGGAAGTCATCCCGTACCTCCAGGCGCGGCTGGGCGCCCAGCCCGGTCCCCTCAACCCCTCGGTGGTCTTCGGCGCCTGAGCTGACACCAAAAGTGTGAGCGCGGTCTCATCTTCGTGAAGTTTTTTTGTCGTATACTGATGACATGCAACGAGGCGAGACCTGTCCCCAGTGTCACGAGACGGCGCGGCGCGACAAGACCATCTGGTCCACCAACCGCCCGCCCGTGCACGTGTACATCTGCCTGGCCTGCCAGCACACGTTCCTGGTTCACGAGCGCCGCCTGGAGCTCCTCGTAGGCCCCACGACCGGCTAGCCGGGCTCGACCTACAGTCCAGCATACTGGACTATTCCAGATCATCCACTATTCTGGACTCATGGATCTTCGAACCCTCGGGGCCCTGATCGGCAGCAGGCGGCGCGACATGCGCCTGACTCTCGTGGAACTCGCCGGCCGTGCGGGCGTAGGCCGTTCGACGGTCGCCGCGCTCGAGACGGGGAAGCTCCGGGAACTCGGCTTCACCAAGCTTTCGCGAATCTGTGCGGTTCTGGATCTCACGGTGGAGGCGCGCCCGCTGGCACTGGATGCGCCGCTCATCGAGCACCGGCACCTGACGCCAGTCGCCGGGCGAGACCTGACCAAGGCGGCCATCGAAGACGTGATCGTCCGGGGGGACGTCGCCGCCTGGCGCGGCCTGGTCAGGGCCATGCGCGAGAGTAGGCAGGTCGCCTCGCGGGTCCGGGAGGTCGTACCGGCGCTGGACCGCGAGGATCCCAAGGCGCGAGCGTTCGCGACGCTTCTCGGACCGCTGCTGCGCGAGCGGGCACCCGCCGGAGATCGTGATGAGCGGGAGGGCTGAAGTTCCGGACTGGGAGAGGCTGCTTGCGCAGGCTTCCGTCCTCCAGACCAAGGTGCCGGGCGCCGTCCTGGTCGGTGGCACCGCGGCGGCCCTGCATGCGGGCCACAGGTTCTCGCTCGACCATGACCATGTGGTCCGCGATCTGGACCGCCACTACGACGAGGCTGTCGCCGCGCTCGAGACGATAGTCGGATGGCGCACGACGCGCCGGGTCAAGGGCAAGCTGGTGCTCGGGCGCGTTGGCGGGATCGAGGCGGGGTTGCGAAACCAGCGGCGCGCCGCTCCCCTCGAGACGACCACGATCGACGCGCCGTCCGGGCGCCGGTTGCGTGTCCCGACCGTCCCGGAAATGCTGCGGATCAAGGCCTTCCTGCTCGTGGAGCGGGGGGCTACCAGGGACTACCTGGATGTGGCGGCTCTCTCCGACCTCCTGGGCCCTGGCGGCAGCGTCGGCGCCCTCGAAAGCATGAATGCCCTGTATGCCGAGTTCGCGGGCGAAGGCGGCGACATGCTCACGTCGGTCCTCGTGCGCCTCGCCAATCCCGAACCGTACGATCTCACGTCAGTCGATCTGGGCGAGTACCGAGGCATCGTCGCGCCCTGGAACGACTGGGAGGCGGTGGTTGCCCAGTGCCGCCAGCTGGCCGTCGCCCTGCTCGCGTGATGGCGCGGTTTACCACGTGGCAAGAAAGTCACCTGGGGACACACCTTGACGCCGAGGCGTCCGGTCTCGGGGAAATGATTGAGGTTCCCGGTGATCAGCGCTTCGGCACTTGCTTCGACGGCAACCTCCAGGAACGGTCGATCGGCCGGATCGGGCAACGTACAGGCGAGCGGCGGGGCCAGCACGTGTACCCCCTCGGACTCTAGAAACGCGAGCACTCGATCTGTGTTGTATGCAATGCATGGCACAGGCGCCGGCTTCATAGCGCGGCTCTGATGACTTCGCTCCGGCATCGCGGCCGGCACGGAGGCCGGCCCCACCCGTTGCATCGGTGGCGCAGGCCTCCGTGCCTGCGTCCGATAGGCGCCAGGTCATTTGAGCGCCGCTATCAGGAGAAAGTAGACATCATGAAAACGCTCGAGGCATTACCTCCTATCTTCATGGCTGTTGTTGGAGGGGTCCTCTTGACGGCTTGCCCGTCGGGCAGTGCCTCGTCCGGTACCGGTGCCGACGCATCCAAGATCGCCCCGCCTTCGTGGCTGCAAGGGAAATGGATTGGAGGGTATGAGCAGGGGTCGTATGTGGTGACCTACGAGGACCCGCGGATTCCGCATGGTCGGCCGGGCGCACAGGCCGCCGGCGCCTGCAGGTAGGCGTGGCGGCCGCGTTCCAGGCCCGGTCCGTCAGGGGCCGAGAGACGCTCGGAGCTTCTCCTCCCGCAGGGCCTCGAGCTCGGCGATGGGCTCCAGGTCCTTGACGCGGCCCGCGGCGCGCTTGAGTTCGATGAGCCTGTCGAGCGTCACGCGACGCACCTCGAGGCCGAAGACAGCCTCGATCTCGGAGTCCGGCAGAAGCTTCTCGAAGACCCCTTCCCCGGTCGCCTCGCCGAGAAGGTCGAGCAACCCCGCGGTCGTGCTGAGCGTGAAATTCAGGCCATGTCGAAGCGTTGCGACATCGAACCGGAACGGCAATCCGGGTGGTGCGCCGCGAAGATAAGGCTCGAAAGGGGCGAGGGCAGCGACGAGCCTCGCCAGGTTATCCTCGGTCCGGCGATACACGACATCCAGATCGGCCGTGAAACGAGCCGTCCCGAGGAGCGTCGCCGCGAATCCGCCGATGACGATGAACTCGACCCGCGCCTCCACGAGCGCCTTCAGCAGGGCTTCGAAGTCGGTTACGGTTTCTTGAGGTATTTCAGCACCTCGGCCTTTCCGATCGCTTTGACGAGCCGGTGCATGGCAAGCTGCGCCTGCACTCGCTCGTCGACCGTGCGCCGCAAGCCCTCTCTCAAGATCGTCCTGTCGACATCCCGCTTGAACGCTTCGATCACCGGATCGACGTACGTGTCACGTTCATCCCTCATCGATTTCTGATTCTAGCGAAGGGGCAGACTGGTGTGAACCGTGAAATGCAATCACGCCCGTCCGGCCCTGGCAGGCCGCTTGACGTGCTCATCGTAAAGCCGGGACCGACTTCGTGCGAGCTGGGCAGCATGAGACTGGCGAGCCCGGTACGGCCTGGACAAGGTCGGCGACGGCGCCGGCTACGTCAAGGACAAGGCGCTCGGCCTCGGGGCAGGTCGCCGACTGGCGCATTGCGAAGGGCATACCGCACGAAGTGTTGTAAGCAAGCCAACACGGATGGACAGCGACCCCCGCCAGGCGTAATGCTGGAGTGGTGCCAACACCGATCGAGACGCTGGCCAGCTTCATCAGGACGCGGCGCGCCCGCCTCGGGCTCGGCCACAACGCCTTGGCGCGAGCGGCTGGTATCGACCCGGGCAGCCTGTCGAACCTGCTCAACGGCCGGGTCAGGACGACCCCGGAACTGCCGACGCTCCACAAGCTGGCCGTGGGACTGGCCGTCGAGCCCGAGCTGCTGATACGCATCGCCAGCGGCTACGAAGTGGATCTCGAAACCGCCCTAGAATCGGGTACCAGCGCCACGCCGCCCGCCCCAGGTGCCACGCCCGCTCCGGGGGGCGCACCTTCCGCCGACGCCGGAAGCCATTCCGGCCGCTTCCCGCTTTCGGTGGAAGAAATCAAGCTCCTGATGGAGGCCGTCAAGTACGGAATTTTCTGGGACCTGACCCAGGATCCCGAACTTCTCGACATCCCCCCGGCGGACCGGAAGTGGATTTTCAAGGATCTCGAGAACGTTCTTCGCGCCAGGGCGAAGTTCGGCCCGCCAGGAGCGCGCAAGGAGAAGTGACCCGGGTACCGGCCGCGTCCAAGCGTCCGATGAGGGCCCTACTCGGCGTCCCAGTCGATCGGGCCGGTCGCGAAGCGCCGTGCCAGGCGCCGCATGACGATGTCCCAGGCCACGTCGAAGTACGCGTATGCCTCGTCCCACTGGCCGCCCTCGCCCCAGCCGACGTGCGTCAGCCTGACCTCCGTCGCACCCTCCCCCGCGGGTACGAGCAGCACGACCACCGCCGTCTTCATCTCGCGCACGTCCGCCAGGTGCGGCGGCGCGTTCCAGGAGAAAGCAAGCATTCTCGGCTCCTGCCAGCCGAGCACCTTGCAGCCCTCGCCGCCCTTTGACCCCTCGGGGGCTTCCAGATCGAAGAGCATCTCGTAGCGGCCATACACCGCCAAGTCTATTCGCGCGTCGGGCGCGAAGAACGTCCGCGCCCCCGCCTCCGTGGTCCAGGCCTCCCAGACCGCGGCCGGCGACGCCTGGACGAGCGCGGTCTTCGTGATGTGTTCGAGTTCCATACCCGAGACTAATACCGCGGGAGCGGATACCCAGGCAATCGGTGGTATAGTTGCCCCGTGGTAGGTGTTCCCCAGGCGGTTGTGAGAGCGGCGCTCGTCGCCGCGGCCCTGCTGCTGATCGCGGCGCCGGCCGGGGCGTATCGCCCGCGCATCCTGCAGGTCGGCTTCGTGCCGTCGGAGAATTCCGACGAGATGAAGCAGAAAGTCGCTCCCCTCCTGGCCGATCTGAGCGGGCGTGTCGGCCTGCGGGCGGTGTCCTTCGTCGCCCAGGACTACCCCGGCGTCGTCGAGGCCATGCGCAACCGCAAGGTGGACGTGGCCTTCCTGTCGCCCGTGCCGGCGGTCATGGCCGAGAAGATGGCCGGCGCGAAGATCCTGCTCAAGGCGGTGCGCCACGGTCGCGACCACTACTACTCGGCGATCATCGTGCGCAAGGATTCGGGGCTCAGGCGCATCCAGGACCTCAAGGGAAAGACCTTCGCGTTCGGCGATCCGTTCAGCACGGCCGGGTCCATCCTGCCCAAGGCGATGTTCCGGGACGTCGGCATCGATCCCGACAAGGACGTGACCGGCCTGCCACCCGGTAGCCACGATGCCACCGTGCTCGCGGTGTTCAACAAGCGGGCGGACGCGGGTGCGGTCTTCGCCAACGACCCCCAGGGCAAGGAAGGCGCCTGGACGTTCTACCTCAAGACTCCCGCCGAGCAGCACCAGATCGTGCCGATCGCCATGTCCAAGCCCATCCCCAACGACGCGTTCTGCGCGCGGGCCGATCTCGACTCCGACCTCATCGCCAAGGTCAAGAATGCCCTTCTCGCCATGAGCGCCACGAAGGCCGGACGAAACATGCTCAAGGAGATCTACCACCTCGAGACCCTCAAGGAGGCCCGCAGCGCCGATTACGAGTCGGTGCGCGAGGCCGCCAAGACCCTGGGACTGCAGCTCAAGTGAGTTCCATTCCGGGCGCACCGTCCACCGCGCACGAAGCCATCGCCGGGCAAGGATGCCCGGCGCTCCGCCACGGAGGGCACTGCGGGGGGGCTCGGGGGGGCGGCACCCCCCCGCGGAGGCACTGATGCAACCCATCATCAAGGTCGAGAATCTCGGAAAGACGTACGCGAACGGCCCCCAGGTCCTCATGGGCGTGAACCTGGCATTCCAGCCCGGGGAGTTCACGGCCATCCTCGGCCTGTCGGGCGCCGGGAAATCCACGTTCCTGCGGTGCCTCAACCGCCTGGTGGATCCCACCGAGGGCCGCATCCTGGTGCCGCGATCGCTCGTGGCGGGCGGGGACGAGCCGGGCGAGTTCGACGTGGTGAAGGCCACGCCCGCCGAGTTGCGGCGCTGGCGCCGGAAGGTCGGGATGATCTTCCAGCAGTTCAACCTCGCCAAGCGCCTGTCGGTGCTGGATAACGTGCTGTCGGGCAGCCTCGGCTACGCGCCCACGGTGCCCAGCACGTTGCGGATGTTCCCGGAAAGCGAGCGAGCGCGCGCCCTCGAGAACCTGGATCGCGTCGGCCTCAAGCCCTTCGCGTACCAGCGCGCCGATGCGATCTCGGGCGGCCAGCAGCAGCGCGTGGCCATCGCCCGCGCCCTGATGCAACGGCCGGCGGTCATCCTGGCCGACGAGCCGGTCGCGTCGCTGGATCCCAAGCTCTCGATGTCGATCCTCGACCTGTTGCGCAAGATCTGCGACGAGGACGGGATCACCGTGCTGGTCAGCCTGCACGTGCTGGAACTGTCCAAGCGCTATTCGTCCCGCCTGATCGGCTTTGCCGGCGGCCAGGTCGTCTTCGACGGAACGGCCGCGGAACTCGACGACAATGTCGTGAAGCGCGTCTACCAGGCCCAGACCGAGGAACTCAAAGCGTACGCATGAAATCCGCAGCTACCCATCAGCACGGGCCCTTTGCCGGGCAGGGATGCCCGGCGTCCCGCCATGGCGGGGGGGCTCGGGGGGGCGGCACCCCCCCGAGGAGGCTCTAGAGATGGAAGCCGTTTCGCAGGACGTCCCTCGCCCCAGGCGCTCCTTCTGGATGACGTGGGGCATCCCCGTCGCGCTGGTACTGGCGCTGGCCTGGGCGTTCCTGGGCACGGGCTTCCGGCCCTCGGAGCTGGTCGCCGGCATCCCGCAGATGGGCGAGATGGTGGCAAAGAGCTGGCCGCCGGCGGTCGACCTGCTCATCGATCCGCAGACCTACAACATGCCCGAGGAGCTGACGGCGGCCGAGTTGCTCCTGCCGCTGCCGCTCGACGCCGACAAGACCGAGATCCGCGAGCGCTGGTGGACCAACTCCTGGCCGCAGACCGTCCTGGGCGGCACGGTCCAGACCATCCAGATGGCGCTGGCCGGGACCTTCCTGGCGGCAATCTTCGCGTTCCCGCTGGCGTTCCTGGCGGCGCGCAACACGGCGCCCAACATGGCCACTTACCATGCGGCCAAGAGCGTCGTGAACTTCCTGCGCAGCGTGCCGGACTTCGCGGTCGGCCTTATCCTGATCTCGGCGGTGGGCCTCGGGGCGTTCAACGGCGTCATGGCGCTCACCTTCGCCACGACCATGGTCCTGGTGAAGCTTTTCTCGGAGGCTATCGAGAGCATCGACCACGGCGTCGTGGAGGCCATCCAGGCGACGGGCGCCAGCCGCGTCCAGGTCGTGTCCTTCGGCGTCGTCCCGCAGGTCATGCCCGATTTCATCAGCTTCGTGATCTACCGCTTCGAGGCCAACATCCGCTCGGCCACGGTCCTGGGCCTCATCGGCGCCGGCGGCATCGGCCTGCAGATGACGACCTATTTCCGCCTCTTCGACTACCAGAAGGCCGCGGTCTGCGTCATCGTGTTGATCGTGCTGGTGATGATCACCGACTACGCGAGCGCGAAGCTGAGAAAGCTTGTCATCTAGCGACGCCCGGCAGGCGCCCCTGGGCCCCGCCGTCGCCCTGGCCCTGGTCCTGCTCCTGGCCCCCGCCCTGGTCGGGCCGCTATGGTGGCTCATCGCCCCGTGGTTCCCGGACAAGGCGGCGTTCGCCCTCATCGAACTGCTCGGCATCCTCCTGCCGACCGTGCTGCTCGCCCTGGGGTCGCCCAGGAGCGTGGCCCTGCGCTGGCGATCGAGCCCGGTCGCGGCCTGCGGCTGGGCGGCCTGCGGGGCCGCGGGCCTGGCGGGCGTCCTGTCGTACGTCCAGGCCCTCTGGGAGCACTTCACCGGCTTCGGCCCGCCGCCCGGCCTCGAGGCGGTCCTGCACATCGGCTCGCTTTCCGATGCGATGTGGCTGGTCGCGGGCGCGGTCCTGCTGCCGGCCATCGCCGAGGAATCGGCGTTTCGCGGCCTGATCCAGGCACGGCTGGAGCGCTTCGGGCCTTTGCTGGCCGTGGCGATCACGTCCGGCCTGTTCGCGGTCTTCCATCACGACGCGTACGGCATCCCCACCTACCTGGCGATGGGCGCCTACCTGGGGTGGCTGGCCTGGCGCTTCGGCAGCATCTGGCCCGCGGCCGCCGCGCACGGCGCCAACAACGCCCTGGCGCTGCTGCAAGCCAACGGCCTGCCGGAAGAGTGGTGGCTGGAGCACGTGGCCGTCGTGCTCCCGGTGGCGCTGGCGCTCGCGCTTAGCGGGCTTTGGCGGCTAACCCGGATCCCCGTGGGTTAAGGCGAAACAACTCGCGGATGGCCGCGGCGTGCACGCCCTGGCCGCTGTCGCCCCGATTGCGGAGGCCGACCGTGGGATCGTGCAGGAACTTGTTAGCCAGGGCGCGAGTCAGGTGCTCGATCGCCGCGAGGTGCTCGGGGCCGAGGTCGGGATGGCGCGACGCGAATGTCTCGAACTCCTGCAACCGCAGCGTCTCGATCTTCTGGCGGAGGCCCGTGATCGTCGGCGCGGCCTCGTAGGACCGGATGAACTTCTCCCAGCCGACCATCTCGGCCGCCAGGACCGCCTCCACCTGCGGGACGAGGAATGCCCGGTCCTCGCGGTTGCGGTCGGCGACGGCGGCCAGGTGGTCGATGTCGAAGAGGCGCACGCCCGCGAGGCTCGTGACGGCCGGATCGATGTTGCGGGGGACCGAAACGTCCACGACGACGATCGGCCGTCCCTCCCGGTCGGCCATGACCGCCTCGAAGTCGGGAACACCGAGCACGTAGTGGGGGGCCCCGGTGCAGCACAGCACGACGTCCACGTCCTGGAGCGACTGCTTCATACCGTAGAACGGGACGGCCTCGCCGCCGACCACGTTTGCCAGCTCCTGGGCGGATTCGAGAGTGCGATTGGCGACCACGATGCGGCGCACGCCCTGCGCGGCCAGGTGCTTGAGCGCAAGCTCGCCCAGCTTGCCCGAGCCGATCAGCAGGACCGACCTGCCGTCGAGCCCCGAAAGCGCATCGTGCGCGAGCTCGACGGCTGCCGAACCCACGCTGACCGCGCCCTGGGAGATGTCGGTCTCGCTGCGGACGCGCTTGCCGGCCGACACGACCTGCCGGAACAGGGCGTCGAGGATGGGGCCGAGGCTGCCGGCCTCGCGGGCCAGGCGGGCGGCCTCGCGCACCTGGCCGAGGATCTGGCCCTCGCCGAGGATCTGCGACTCGAGGCCGGCCGCGACGCGGAAAAGATGCGTCACGGCGTCCTGGTCGGCGCGCCAGCCGAACGCCCCGGAAAGCTCGTCCCGGCGCAAGCCACCGCGGGCGGCCAGCCACTCGGAGATGGCACCGCGAGCCTCCTCCGGCTCCTCGGTGGTCGCGTAGATCTCGGTGCGGTTGCAGGTCGAGAGAATGGCGACTTCGGTCACCTTGCCGGTGGCGAGCAGATCTGCGAGAGCTTCCGGCACTCGGGTGCCCGAAATGGCAACACGCTCGCGGAGAGCGACGGGTGCGAGCTCGTGGTTGAGCCCAAGTTCGACAACGTGCATGTTATTTTCCGAGGATTGAGGGTCCTTTGTGGGATCGCTCGCCTCATTATAGGTGTTCACCCGTGGCGCGGATCCCCGATCACTACGTACATAGTCGTAGAGGCGATCGGCTATAGTTAGGCCATGCCTACCGAAACAGAGGTGGCGGCTGAGATATCCGGGCCTGCTGCTTATGATCGTATCCGTACTTCTTTCGTACGTTTCTGGAGCAGCGTCAAGCTTGCGGTTGTCCTGATCCTCGCGATCGCCATCGCCAGCACCATCGGGACGATCGTCCCCCAGGGAGAACCCAGCGGGGTCACCAACATCGAGGGGATGAGCGAGCGGACCAAGCAGATCCTGCTCTCCATCAAGGCTTACAACGTCTACTACTCGCCCTGGTTCCTCAGCCTGCTGGCGCTGTTCTTCCTCAATCTCGCCGTCTGCACCTACGTACGCGTCTGGCCGCGCCTGCAATTCGCGCTCACGCGTCCGCGGGAGATCCCGGTGGCGGCGCGGGATCACATGCCCGAGCAGCAGGATCTCTCCGGGGCAGCGGTCGAGGACGTGGCCACCGAACTGCGGCGCGCCCGCTTCCGGGTCTTCCCGGCGAGCGACGGCGGCCTGGTGGCCGACAAGAACCGCGTCTTCCGCTTCGCGCCGATGGTCGTGCACCTCGGCCTCTTCCTGATCCTCGCGGGCGGCATCACCGCCGGCCTCATGGGGTTCAAGAACAGCTTCCCGCTGGTTCCCGGCGAGGCCATGGGCGTGGAGCAGGCGATGAAGGAGGCCAAGACCCGGGGCCTCCTCACGCCCAAGCCGGCGGATTTCAAGGTCCGCCTCGACAAGTTCTGGATGACCCACTACGACGACGGCCGTGTCAAGCAGTTCTACTCCACGCTCTCGGTCCTCAGGGGCGACAAGGTCGCGCACACGCAGACGATCCACGTCAACGAGCCCCTCGAGTACGAGGGCGTCTACTTCTACCAGTCGTTCTGGGGCATCGCGGCCCAGAAGCTCTCGGTCGCGCGGGGCATCAAGTCCGAGATCCCGATGAACAACCAGGGCGGGACCTCCATCAAGCTCTCGGGCTGGGTCACCTCGCGGCTGGCGCTGGGTGGCCGGGAGCTCTTCGCCTACACCTCGGGCATCTCGCGCCCCTGGTACCTGCTGGACATGCAGAGCCTCAAGTCCCTGGGCGAGCTGCACACCGACGAGGACCTGGCGGTGGCCGGCCACAAGCTGCGCCTCGGCGAGGTCAAGACCCTGCCGGGCCTGGGGAGCGTCAAGCTGCGCATCGGCGGCGAGACGCGCACCGTGCCGGTCGAGTCGGCGAACCGCTTCAAGCTGTCGGGCTACATCTCCCGCCAGCTCAAGGTCGGGGAGTTCAAGGTCTTCCTCTACGTCGAGAGCCCGGACGCCGAGTTGCAGGTCATCGACCTCGACTCCTTCGCTTCCCTGGCCAAGGTGCCGCTGGGCGCCTCGGCGAAGGTCGAGGGCGTCGACATCGCCTTCCTGGATCGCGGGCACTCGGCCGAGACGGGCGGCCTGGCCGCGGTGGATCTCATACAGGACGGCGAGCGCATCGGCTTGCGCGTGATCGATCTGGCGAGCACGGGCTTCCGGGTGCAGGCGCCGTCCACCGAGACCACCGAGGTCGGCGGGCGGGCCGTGATCATGATGCAAAACACCGAGCCGCCCGGCATGCCCCTCTGGATCATCGACGCGCATGACGCGACCGCCCTGGCGATCCTGAATCCGGGCGAGTCGCAGAAGATCGGCCACAGCACGGTCCGCTGGGACGGCCCCATCTACTTCTCGGGGCTCCAGACCAAGAGCGATCCCGGCATCCCGGTCATCTACGCCGGATTCTTCATCGTCATCCTGGGCACGCTGATGGGAATGTTCAGCCATCAGCAAGTATGGGTGACGATCGACGCCAATGGTTGTAGGCTGGCGGGTAAGGCTGCCCGGGGCCGTTACCTGTTCCACCAGGACATGACCCGCCTCCGCCAGCGAGTACTGGACGCTAGCTCAAAAGGAAATAAGCAATGGGCGCAAACTCCGCTCTCGAGCACGCACCGAGCGTGACCACCCCCATGGACCCCTGGCTCGTCCAGGTGGATGCCTACGCGGTCAATGCCACCCTCGCCATCGTCGCGGTAGCGACGCTGCTCTTCCTGGCCCACCTGGTCGCCAGGAAGGACGTCTTCCGCACGGCCGGCAACTTCGCGATGGGCCTGGGCGCGGTGGCGAGCCTCGTGGCCCTGGTCTCGCGCTACGTCTACATGATCCGCATCGACCCCCACTTCTTCCCGATGTCCAACCTCTTCGAGTCGATCATGTTCATGGTCTTCTCGGTCCTGGTCATCTACCTGGTGGTCGAGCGCAAGTTCCGCCCGGCGGGCTTCGGCCTGGTCTCGGCCGGCCTGGTCGCGACGGTCATGTCGCTCGCCTCGCTCCTGCCCGACCGCCTGCGCGACGCCACACCGCTCGTGCCGGCGCTCCAGAGCTACTGGCTCAAGATCCACGTCACGCTGATGATGATCAGCTACGCCGTCTTCTTCGTCTCCTTCGTCGCGGCGGTCCTGTACCTGTTCTTCCACTACCGCGACCGGTTCTTCAGCCCCAAGGCCGTGGGCGCCGCTGCGGCCAACACCCTCAAGGCCCCCATCACGACTCTCGAACTGCTCGACGAGCTGACCTACCGGATGATCCTGCTGGGCTTCCCCCTCCTGGCGTTCGGCATCATCACGGGCGGCCTCTGGGCCAATCACGCCTGGGGCACGTACTGGAGCTGGGACCCCAAGGAGACCTGGGCGCTCATCACCTGGCTCGTGTACGCCGCATACCTGCATGTGCGGGTCACCCGCGAGTGGCGGGGCGCCAAAACCGCGTGGTTCGCGGTCGCGGGCTTCATCTCGGTGATCGTCACCTATCTGGGCGTCAACTACCTGGCTGAAGGCCTTCATACGTACGGCAAGTTGCTGTAGAGGGAGCGCCCGGTTTACAATCCCGGCATGGCCCGCACGGCACTGGCTCGCAACCATCCCTTAACCAGGGCGGACGATTCGATCTTCCTCGAGCTGGAGTGGCTCCAGCTCATGGCGGACGATGGCGCCGTCGCCGGCGACTTCGCGCAGGTCCTGCGCCGCAGTCGCATGTGGCGCCTGGTGCATCCCCGCCCGCGGCGCTTCCCCAGCCAGGCGGTGGCCATCGTCGCCACGGCGGCCCTCTTCCCGCGCATTGCCCTGGCCGAGGCGCCGGCCGTGGCCGCCACCGCCACGCTGGCCGCCGAGACCCAGGTGACGGTCAGCGTCATGGACGCCAAGACGCACAAGCCGGTGGCCGGAGCCATTCTGCGCTCCAAGGCCTCGGGCGAGCGCAAGGGCGTCACCGACAGCCTGGGCCGGGTCAGGGTGCCTGTCGACGCCATCAAGGGCCAGGATCTGGTCGTGGAGAAGCCGGGCTATCGGCCCCTGCAGGTCGTCGCCAGCCGGGCGCGGCCGGGTTCGGCGGTGTTCGTGGGCATCGTGCCCACCGGTGAGCCGGTCGCCGCCGTTGCGACGGCCAAGCCCACGCCCGAGGCCCATGCGGCGGCCCCCACGCCGCGGCCCAAGCCCACACCCCGGCCGGAAGTGTGGCAGGAGCGCGGCACGCCGCGTCCCACGCCGGCCTTCGAGGAAGACGAGCCTACGCCGGAGCCCGAGCACGAGGCGACGCCCGCACCGGCTCCCCGGGCCAAGAGCACGCCCGCGCCCAAGGTGGTCCGCAAGCCCGGCCGCAAGCGCGTTCGGACGGTCCGCGTGGCGGCGCGCACGGCGCCCGATATGGCGGCGCGCCACGGCGGCCGCTACCGGGTGCTGCCGGGCGACACGCTCTGGAGCATCGCCCACAAGGAGTACGGCAACGCCTACTTCTGGTCGGCCCTGTACGTGGCAAACCGGCGAAAGGTGCGCGATCCGGACCTGATTTACCCGGGCCAGTGGCTCAACCTCCCAGACGGGCATCTCGCCCGCGGCAAGGGGCACCTGGCCGCGAGGACGGCGCGGGTGACGGTGCGCCGCGGCGACAGCCTCTGGGAACTGGCCGGCCACCACCTCGGCGATCCCTACAAGTGGACCGACATCTACCGCCTCAACCGCGGAGTGATATCCGATCCGCGAGTGATTCTGCCCGGCCAGGTGCTGCGGCTGCCCACCGTCTAGGCAAGAGGCCGGCTAGCGGAGAATCGTTACCCCATTATGTATGGCGGTTTTCGGCGTTTTCACGCAGCGTGGGACTTGTGTGGTGTTGTATCCCGATTGGTGCGAGATCGTATAGCTTGCGTGACATGCCCTACAGAACGAGCAGACACCTTGCCGACAATATGGCCGTGAAAGGCTAGAGCACCATGGACTACCGAGGCGTCGTAATAGAGCACGACCTGGTGGGGGTCGGCTGGAGCTTCTTCGATCCGGTCAACCGCGTCCGCGTCTGTGCCAACCAGCTGGAGATCCTGTACTGGGAGATCGATCACCTCATCGATACTCCCGACGGGGCCGACTAAGCTCACTCCAGCGACCCAGGCCGGAAGAGGATCTTCCCGCTCCTCCCGACCAGCCACATGTCGTTCTTGAACTTGCCGAAGTCCGTCGAGCGGACTCCTCCCAGGTAGTTGCCGCCCGGCACCAGGTCTATCTGCGAGCCGCGCGCGGCCTGGGTCCAGGTGAAGGTCGGCGCCTCCTTGGGGCAGGCGGGCTGGTTGGCGGGCTTGGTGGGATACACCGTCTTGCCATGCCACACGCGAGAGCTGGAGATGGCCGTGACGCGCCCGATGCCCGTCGCGAGAATGCGGTCGGCGCCGGCGTTCAGGACCTTTAGCCAGTTCTTCCCGTAGTCGGTGGTCCGGTAGATCGCCTTGGTGGTGGACAGATACGCCACGTAGGCGAAATCGCCTCCCTGGTCGCAGGGCGTCTCGAACCCGTTGTCCGGCACCGTGGCCAGGTCGGTCGGGTCCCCGTCCACGGCCAGATACCCGCGCCAGCGCCACAGCCAGTCGCTCTGGCTATTGGCGGGGAACCCGATGCAGACCGGCTTCCCCTCCGGGCAGAAGCCCACCTTGCCCTTGTCCCAGGCCAGCAGCAGGCCGTAGGCGCGATCGACCTTGACGTCGAAGAAGCTGAACCGGAAGTATCCGTCGCTGCTCCTCAAGGACAGCGGCCAGGACGTGTCGTCGCGCACCGGGATGGGGTAGGCGGCCGTGCTGCCCCACTTGCCCTCCTCGTCCCAGACCACCTTCATGGTGTCCGAGGCGTTGGGCGACATGACCAGCGGGTAGCGGGCGGTACTCACGAACACCGACGTGCGGCCGATCGACGACGCGCCCTGGCTCTGCGTGGGCCAGATGTCGAGTTGCCGGACGTCGCCGGGCGGATCGACCGACTTCGTGGCGATCGGTTGCGGAAGCACCGACCAGGTGGCGCCCGAGCTCTTGGAGATCAGCAACGTGCCGTCCGCGCCGCCGACCAGGACGGTGTAGGATTCCGAGCCCGCGACGCCCGGCACCGGCTGGTAGAAGTAGTTGACCGTGTAGAGGTTCTTGGCGGTGCCGCTGGCCAGCTTTCGCCAGTTCTGGCCGCCATCGGCGGTCCGCAGGATGGTCCCGTTGTCGCCGACCGCCCAGGCCCACGCTCGGCCACCTTGCACCCCCTTCGCGACGATCGCGTGCAGGTCGGCCGTGGTCCCGGACTCCTGCGTCTCCCAGGCATCCTCCTCCATCGTGAGTGGGGGCGGCGTCGGGGTCGCCTTGGCGCCCTGAGGGGTAGGAGCGGGCGTGGGCGACTTGGGGGAGGTCCTGACGGCGCCCGAACCGCCCGTGCCCGGCCGGAAGACGCCGCTGTCGAGATCCGTGATGGCGGCGCCTCCGCGGCTCCCGACGTTGACGTCGCCCTCGACCACCACGCAGGCAGCCAGCG